>Ga0137377_10004060_pt1 | contig 11492 bp, 12 predicted proteins | sample SagtaG_22_FD_104815 | JGI IMG/M metagenome (GOLD analysis project Ga0137377, IMG submission 104815) | Vadose zone soil microbial communities from Sagehorn Ranch, Mendocino, California, USA - Sage2_L_40_16 metaG | ecosystem: Environmental > Terrestrial > Soil > Vadose zone | place: USA... | reverse complement strand
TACTGCGGAGAAAGTGTTGGCCGCGACCGCGACGCTGTCGCGGTCGGACGGCCACGGAAGACCACCATGCTCATCACTACCTCCAATGTTACGGCTCGCCGATCACGTCTTCGGGCTCGGTCATGGCCTCGATCGCGTCCTGGGCCTGCTCGACCGAGGACTCGGGGACCGAGACGGTCACCGAGTCGTCCTCGCCGTCGGCGATCTCGGCATCGATACCGGCCGAGCGCAGGATCTCCTGGATCTCCTCGGCCTCGGCGACGTCACCGGCCACCGCAACTCGAACCATGCCCGTCATTGCGGCGCGGATGATACGGCCTCGGGCTCGCGGCGGTGGAGGGCCCCACCCTTGGCGAGTTGAGGTGTTCCCCGCTCGGCGAGCGGGACCTCGACCACGTCGAAGTCCTTCGGTACGACCGTCTCCGAGAAGATCTCGCGTGCCTCACGGGCGATCTCCGGCCCGAAGTACCGGCTGGAGAGATGGGTCAGTGCGAGCAGCCCGACGTTCGCGCGCTTTGCGATGCCGGCGGCCTGGGCGGCGGTCTGGTGCATGGTTTCCTGTGCGCGCTCGGCTTCTTCCTCGGAGAACGTCGCCTCGGTGACGAGGACGTCTGCGCCCCATGCCGCCTCGACGATCGTCTCGGCCGGCGCTGTGTCTCCCGTGATCACGATCTTGCGGCCCGGTCGGGGCGCGCCGAGCACTTGATCGGAGTGGACCGTGGTGCCGTCCGGACAGGTGACCGACTCCCCCTGCTGCAGCGCGCCGCGCGCGGGACCACTCGGCACGCCGAGGGCGTCGGCGGCTTCGACGTCGAAGCGCCCGGGCCGAGTGGCCTCGATCAGGGACCAGCCGACGGCGGGGACACCGTGAGAGACGGCGAAGGTCGCGAGACGGTATCCGTCTCGTTCGAGGACGTCACCAGGCTCGAGCTCGATCACCTGCACTTCGTACGAAAGCTTCCCGACGACGCGCCTGAGCGACCCGAGGAGATCGACGAGCCCGCGCGGCCCGTACACGTCTAAGGGACGCTCACGCCCCCGCAGCGAGAACGTCTTGAAGAGACCCGGGAGCCCGAGGATGTGGTCGGCGTGGAAGTGCGTTACGAAGATTTCCCCGAGCTCGACGAGGCCGACCGAGGACCGGAGGAGCTGGCGCTGGGTTCCCTCGCCGCAGTCGAAGAGCAGCCGGTCACCGCCGCGGCGGACGAGCAGGGCCGCCGGCGCCCGTTGGGCGGTCGGCATGGAGCCTGCGGTTCCCAGGAAGACGACGTCGAGATCCATGGCCCGATTCTAGGTTTGGGACCCTCAAGTCATCCGGGAGCGAGGCCGATAGCCGCCCTGAGGACGAGATGCCTTCTCCCGCGGCTCCAGGGGTTTCCGGTGGCTGGGCGCTCCGCCGCTCGGTCACGCTTCTGCATGTCTTCTTGCTCGCGAGCGCCGGGATCCTGTTCATAGGGGCCACGATGCTCGGCTGGCTCCTCACGACGTCCCTCGAACGTCAGGCCCTCGACGACGCCAGCACGAGTCTGACGCAGTACGTCGACGGAGTGCTCCGGCCGCAGCTCGTTAGCGGCGACAAGCTCCATATCTCGCCTCACCTGCCGCTCCAGCTGAAGGCCCAGCTCCGGCGACAGCCCGACCTCCTTTCGGTCAAGGTGTGGCGCCCCGACGGCACACTCGTTTGGACGAACCGAGCGCCCGAGCGAATCGGCCGGCGCTTTTCGTCGGCGTTGCTCGGGGACCTCGGCGAGACGATCGACAAGCGAAAGGCGCATGCCTCGATCAGCAAGCTCGGAGGCGCGGAGGACGCGGTCGAGCACGGGCTCGGCGTCAACCATGTCTTCGAGGTCTACGCGCCGATCATGAGCGCCGACGGCACGCACGCACTCGGGGCATACGAGATCTATGCGAAGCCCCAGCACACTGAGACCTTCATCGCGTCCGGCAAGCGTGTCATCTGGATCGTGGTCATCGGCGTGTTTGCGGCGCTGTACGCCGCACTCGCGCTCCTGGTTCGTAAGGCGTCCGCGACGATCAAACGCCAGGCGACGACCCTCAGGGCACGTTCACGCGAGCTGATGGACTCCTACCGCCGGCTCGAAGTGAGCTCACTCGAAGCGATCGAGAGCCTCAATGCGACGGTCGACGCGAAGGACCCCTACACGGCCGGCCACTCGGCACGCGTGCAGAGCATCGCGCTTGCGATCGCGGAAGAGTTGGGCCTGCCGCGCGACCGGCTCGACGCGATTCGATTCGGCGGCCTCTTCCACGACATCGGGAAGATCGCCGTCCCGGACAGCATTCTCACGAAGCCGGCGAGGCTCGACGAGGACGAGTACGAGGCGATCAAGCGGCATCCGGCCGACGGCGCCGCGATCGTGTCCCACTTCAGCCGCCTGCACGATGCGGTGCCGATCATCCGGCACCACCACGAGCGCTGGGACGGTGGCGGGTATCCCGATCGCCTGTCCGACAACGCGATCCCACAGGAGGCTTGCATCGTCGGGCTTGCGGACGCCTGGGACGCGATGACGACCGATCGCCCTTATCGACTCGCGCTGAGCGTCGACGACGCAGCGACCGAGGTGCGGCGTTGTCGCGGGACGCAGTTCTCGCCGAGTGTCGTGGACGCGTTCTTCGCGGCCTTCCGGCGGAAGCCGTCTCTGTTCGAGCCGGACGCGCCGCCCAAACGTGGGGAGCCGGACCAGCCGGACCAGCCGTACCAGGTGGCAGCCACAGCCTGAGTTGTAGGCTCGGCGCGTGCAGCACGCGACCGCGCTGAACGTAACCGTCTGGGGCGACGGCGAGCCGGCGGTCCTCGTCCATGGCAGCTTCGGCTGGGGCGAAGAGACCTGGCGCGAGCAGCGTCCTCTCGCGGAGTCGTATCGGCTCCTGCTCGTCGACCGTCGCGGCTTCGGCGGCAGCCCGGCGCAGGGACGCGTCGACTTCGAGCGTGACGCCGCCGACGTCGCAGAGTTGCTGGGAGACGGTGCGCACCTCGTCGGTCACTCCTACGGCGGAGTCGTGTCTTTGCTCGCCGCGGCCCGCAATCCTCACGCGGTGCGCTCGCTGACCGTAATCGAGCCACCCGCGCTCGGTCTCGTTCGCGGGAATCCCGTCGTCGAGGAATTCATCGCAGGAGTCGACGGGGCGATGCGCGAGGCGCGCGACGCGAGCGACTACCACGCGCGCTTCCTGCGCAACTTCGGATTTTCGGCGCGTGACGAAGCTCTCGCCGGCCGGGATCTCGAGGCAGCTCGTTCGTCATGGGCCGAACGAAGCCCGGCAGAGGCGGACATTCCATTCGACGAGCTGGGCGAAGTGCGCACGCTCGTCGTGCGGGGCGACTGGGCTTCCGTTCCACCCATTGCCGCCGCCCGCGGGCGTGTGGTCTTCCATGCCGTGTGTGACGTCCTGGTCGACCGGTTGGGTGCAGAGTCGGCCACATTCCCGTCGGCACACAATCCCCAGCTGCTGGGCGAGCCGTTCAACGATCGGCTGCGCACATTCTGGGAGTTCGTATGACGGGGGACGTCCGAGCCCTGATCCGCCGCGAAGCCTCAGCCGGCGAGCTCGACGAGATCCGCGAGCTCTGGAAGCGCCACTCGATCGCCGAAGACGCGCGCGACCTGCCGGGCCTCATCTCGACACTGACGCCTGACTGCGTGTACGAGCTGGCGCAAAGCGGCCACCGCTGGGAAGGTCACGAGGGTGCGGCCCGCTTCTACATGGAACTGCTCTCGGCGTTCCCCGACATCCACTTCGACCTCACGGACATCGTGATCGGACCGCAGGGCGTCTGCGAGGAGGCGGACGTGACCGGCACGCACGAGGCTGAATGGCTCGGCTTTCCTCCGTCCGGCGAGCCACTTGCGTGGAAGGTGGTCATCTTCTTTCCCTGGGATCCGAAGCAGCGTCTCTTCCGCGGCGAGAAGGTCTACACCGCCGGACTACCCCTCACCGAGCAGTAGGAGTCGTTAGGGGAGAACCAGCCGCTGCCCCGGCACGAGCGTCGTGCCGTGCAGCTGGTTGCGCTGCTGGAGCTCCCAGATCCCCTGCCGCGGATCCCCCGCGTAGTGGGCGGCCGCGATCGACCAGAGGGTATCCGTCGGCTTGACGACGTAGCGCGTCGGCTTCCCAGCGCCGCCGGACGGCCGGGCGACGACGCCCACCACGAGGGAGATGGCCAGGAGGAGGACTGACAATCGAACGAACATGTGTTCGGAGAGTAGCGAACACCTGTTCGCTTTGTCAAGCGGAGTTCACCTCTTGGTGGTCTACGAGGTCAGAGCATCACCAGCTCAGGCGTGATGCGGGCCCCCTGGATGCTGAGGATGATCATCGAGTGCGCCGGGGCGCTCCGCCGCTCAGTCGGGGAGCCTGGGTTGAGCACCCAGAGATGCTGAAACCGCTCCACCTGCGGAACGTGGGTGTGACCGTAGACGACCGCACCGCAGTCCTCGAAACGGGCGGCGAGCCTGGCTTCGCGCCGCTCGCGCGGGCCGGCGTCGTGGACCATCCCGATCTGCACGCCGTCGACCTCGACGACGCGCTGCCGGGGCAATGTCTGTTTGAGGGCCTGCTCGTCCATGTTTCCGTAGACGCCGGCCAGAGGCGGCCCGAGCTTTTGCAGCTGCTCCAGGAACTGCGCCGACACGAAGTCGCCGGCGTGCAACAAGAGGTCGGCGCTAGCGATCAGACGGACGCACTCCTCGGGGAGCGCCCGCGCCCCGCGCGGGAGGTGGGTGTCGGAGATGACGGCGACGCGGGTCAGGAAGTTGCGACCGGCTCGCGCACTCCGGCTCGCGGCGCCCGCAGGAACTTGCCCGACTTCCAGACGAGCTCGCCGTCGGCATAGACCTCCCCTTCCGCCCGAAGGTCGCAGATCATGTCCCAGTGCAGGCCGGACTCGTTTCGGCCGCCGAGCTTCTTGAAGCTCGAGCCGAGCGCGAAGTGCATCGTGCCGCCGATCTTCTCGTCGAAGAGGATGTCGCGAGTGAAGCGGTCGATCTCGTAGTTCAGGCCGAATGCGACTTCGCCGAGCATGCGCGCGCCTTCGTCCATGTCGAGCAACGACTGGAGGAACTCGTTCCCGCTCCCGGCTTCGGCTCGGACCACGCGACCCCCCTCGAAGCGGAGACGAACGTCCTCCACCCCGCGCCCCTGGAAGATCGCCGGAAACGAGAAGCGAATCTCGCCCTCGGTCGCGCTCTCGACCGGGCTCGTGAAGATCTCTCCGTCAGGCATGTTCAACTTGCCGTCCGCTGCGAGCCACGTGCGGCCGGCCACGTTGAGCCGGAGGTCGGTGTCCGGCCCGACGACGCGAAGCTCGGTGAAGGTGTCCAGCTCGCGCGCGCGTTCCGTCAGCTCGCCGGAGACCGCGCGCCAGTGCGCAACGGGGTCCTCGTCCCCGCCTACGTGACACGCGCCGTAGACGAACTCTTCGTACTCGGCGAGTGACATCTCGGCGTCCTGTGCGTGCGCGTCCGTGGGGAATCTCGTGCCGACCCACTTCGCGTTCCCCTCGTCGATGCGTTCCCAGAGGCGGTTCGTCAGCTGCCGCCGCGACGCGATCTTCTTGCTCAGACGTTGCGGATCGGCTTGGCTCAATGCACGCGTGTTCCGGTCGGCCCAGATTGTCACGATCGCGTCGACGTGGTCGATCTCGTAGCGATCGATCTCGGAGATGAAGGTCAGTTGCTCCTCGGACGCCTCTCCGACCGCGATGACGTCGATCCCTTCGACCTCGACCCGCGTGCGCGGATAGGCGCCGGCACGCAGCGCCGCCCGGTAGAGCTCGCGGACAAACGGGGCCGCGACGGTCCCGCCGTCCAAGCGGACGATCTGGCCGGGCTTGAGCTCGAGCGAGTAGTTGACCAGCAGATCGGCCAGCCTTGCCACGGGCGGATCGGTCATGTTGGTTTTTATATCGCATTCGGCAAGTCTTGAAGACTGGCCGAACGGGACCTGTCCACTAAGCCCGGAAGCTACGGGCGAACGTGGCCGTGCGGTCGGGATTGCTCTCGGCGTGGAGCGTGACCGTGACCCGGTACGAACCGTGCTTCAGCTTCGGCAGCTTGAAGAGGACGTCCCGTGCGGCCTCGCCCTGACCCGCAGCACCCGTCAGCCTGCGCGTGCTCGTCGGGCGTGTGATCTTCACGTCGTACGTGAAGCCTTCGGCGGCGCGGACGAGGAACGACTGCGGCAGCTTGAACGTTGCCTGACCGCCGACGATGCGATCCGTGTGACGCCATTGCACCGGCGTCCCGTTGCACTCCTGGTTGGCCATGATCGCGTTCTTGACCGTGGTGAACGACGCGCGCCGCGTGCCGTCCGGCAGGACGAGCCCGCTCTGCCAGGCCGGCAGGCTCGTCTCGTCGACCGCATGGAAGAAGTTCAGGAGCGCCACGTTCGGATCGCAGGCCATCATCGCGACCAACTGGCCGTAGTACGTGCCCTGCGTCGCCTCGTCGATGGCCGGGACGTTCTCTGCGCCCGTGTAGAGGCCGGCCTTGTCGGGCGAGATCTTCGCCTGGTAGCCGACCTCGTCGACGTAGATGTGGACGTACGGTCCTGCGCCGACGTCGCCGGCTTCGCGGAAGAGCGGCTGTGCCGTGCCGTGGAACGCGTCCCACCAGGCCTGCTTGAAGCGGTCGAAGTTTGCGCACCCGATCTTCGGCCAGGCGTATCCGACCGTCGGTGCGTCCGTGTTCAGGTTCGGGTAGCAGTGAATCGAGACCTCGTCTGCGATCGGCTTCGTCCGGCCGCTCGCGCGATACGCGTCACCGACCTCTTCGAGGAAGCGGATGGGCGAGTGCGAGACGTTGCTCGAAGCTTCGAAGTCGTCGTTGCCGCGTGGCGAGAGGCCGAACGCAATCACCGTGATGTTCGGGTCAACGGCCTTGACCGCGTCGTAGCAGGCGGCCATCGCCTGCTCCTGGACATAGCCGGAGATGCCCTTGCCGGACTCGTCGAACTGGGGCTGGTGGAATCGCGGTTGATTGCCTTCGTTCAAGCAAATGACCTTGCGGACGTAGGGATAGCGCTGCACGACCCTCGCTGCGTACTGTGCGAAGAGCTGCACGCCGTTCGGCGTGTCGACCAGCGAGCGGGCCTTCTCGGGGTAGATCGCGAACATCACCTCGATGCCGTGGCGCATCGCCTCCGGGAGCGCACGGTCGAGAAAGGCCTGGTCGACAATGGTGTCGGGCCGGGACGGGTCCCAGAAGACCGCCATGCGGTTCTCGGTCATGCCGAGATCCGTGAGCATGTGGAAGAAGCCGGGCCCGCCGTCGTCGGCGTACTTACCGGCGTCGTCGGCAACGCCGAAGGTGGTGCTCGAGGCTCCGCCCGCGAGGGCCAGGGCCGTGCAGGCGCACGCCAGGACCGCAGTGATCCGCCACATGCCCTTCTCTTCGGCAGATCAGTCGATGAGTTTGAGCACCCCGTCGAGGATTTTTCCGGCTCCGAAGCGGACCGGGTCGTCCGCCGGCAGGCCGGTTTCCTCCTCGGCGGCGGCGATCGCAGCGTGGGCCTCCTCCTCGGAGACGCCCGAGGTGTTGAGGGCGATGGCGGCGACCCTGGCCGGCCGGAGCTTGAGCGACATGCGCTCGTGGAGGTCGATGAGCTCCGTCAGGCTCAAGATTGGCGACTCCGTCGCGTCGCCCTCGACGACGGTCCGCCCCACCTCGTGGCAAAGCACGTAGAGATGCGGGGCACTGCCGTGGATCAGACCCACGGTGACGCCGGAGTAGACCGGATGCAGGATCGCGCCCTGTCCCTCCACCCAGAGGAGATCGCCCCTCTTCGCACCTTCGACCACCAGGCGCTCGGCTGCGCCGGCGAGGAAGTCGGAGACGACGGCATCGACGGAGATCCCCCAGCCGGCGATCGCGATCCCGGTCTGCCCGGTCGGAACGAAGACCGACTTGAGGCCTCGTCTGCGAGCCTCGAGGTCGAGCTCGCACGTTGCGGTCATCTTTCCGATCGCGCAGTCCGACCCGACGCTCAGGACGATCGTTGCAGCAGCTTCGAGATTCTCACCCGTTGCCGTGCTCAGGTCGGTCGGCGGCTCGCGGAGATCGCGCAGCTCGACCGCGTGCTTCGCGGCGAGGTCCGGCAACCCGGGGATGTCGCGCAGCCGAACGTGCAGGCCGTTCTCGAGGTCGAGCCCGCTCACGACGCAGCTCTTCAGCAGCTCCTGCCAGTCGCCGGGAAAGTGCCCGCCCTGGGTGACAACGCCAACGAGCGCGGTGTTCGGCTCGAAGCCGAGCCCTTCTTCGACCGTACCGACGATCGCAACGCCGTCCTCGCTCTCGCCCGCACGCTTCGAGTCGAGCATCGCGACGACCGAATCGCGGCGGTAGCGCATGACTCCGCGTGCAGTCTTGGCGTAGTGCGGGTCGTGCGAGAACTCTTCAGCGAGGATCAGGTACTTCTTCTCTGACACCGAGTCCCGGTTGGTCGGAGGGCCACTGGATTCCGTCGTTGAACTCCACGCCGGGCCACGGGTCTTCGGCGAGCAGGAGGTTGCCGTCGAGGTCGACGTGGTGGCACAGGCTCGCGATCTGTGTGGCAGCTGCGATGCCGAGACCCGACTCGACCATGCAGCCGAGCATGACGCCGAGGTCGAGCGCGCGCGCCGCGTGTGCCATGCGCACGGCCTCGCGGATGCCGCCGGACTTCGCGAGCTTGATGTTGATGCCGTGCGCCCGCTCGGCGCAGGTCGCGACGTCGCTCAACCGATGGCAGTCCTCGTCGACGTAGATCGGGATCGGCGACGCGGCCTTCAAGCGCGCACCGTCGGGGTCGCCGGCCGGCAGGGGCTGCTCGCAGTACGCGACACCGAGCTCCGCAAGCTGGGGTAAGGCATCGCCTGCTTCGTCGAAGGTCCAGGCCTCGTTCACGTCCACCTGGAGCGGCGCGCGTGTGACCTCCCGAACAGCGCGCACCCGCTCCACGTCCCGGCCGTCGCGTGCGCCGAGCTTGAGCTTCAGTCGCGCGAAGTCGACGGCCCTCGTCGCACGGCGCGCCATGTCGTCCGGCTCGCCGAGCCAGATCGTCCACGACGTGGGAGGCCCTTCGCGTTCCAACCCGAGCAGCCGCCAGACGGGAAGATCGACGAGCTTGCCCTGCAGATCGTGGAGTGCGGCATCGATCGCGGCACGCGCGGCCCACTCGGCAGGGGGAAGTCGCTGCTCGATCGCCTCGAGCGCAAAGGGGTCGTCGCCGAGCAGGTCGCCGTTCTCCTCGACGTATGCAAGCGCGGACTCCGTGCTCTCTCCGTAGCGGTCGATCGGGGCCGCCTCGCCGAAGCCCGAGACCTTGCCGTGACGGACCTCCACGAACACGACCTCGGCGGTGTCGCTCGACTCCCGCGAGATGACGAACGTCTCCGCGAGCTCCAGCGTCGCCGTCCGGGCACTCACTTCCATCGGGGCTACACTAATCGTCCCGCGCCTGTAGCTCAGGGGATAGAGCGTGCGCCTCCGGAGCGCAAGGTCGCAGGTTCGATTCCTGCCAGGCGCATTCGCCGAGCGAAGTCCGGCTCGGCTTACGCCGAGCCATGATGACTTCGCTCGGCTTCTCAGACAATGTGCGTTGGGCAGCGAACGCCGGCCGAGCCGGCATTCGCGGCAGCGTTGCTGGCGATAGCCTGCGCGGCCGTGCGTTCATACTTGCGCAGCCTCAATCCGCATCTGCCGCGGGACGTCTGGATCCTGCAGGCCGGCGGGCTCGCGAACATGTTCGGGAACGGGGTGATCGGGCCGTTCCTGATCATCTACCTGCACAACGTCCGCGGCATCTCGCTCGGCGTCGCAGGGCTCGTCGTCGCGTCCAACTCCGCCGCGGGGCTCGTCTCCGGGTTCGTGGGCGGTGCGCTCTCCGACCGGCTCGGGCCACGCAGGGTGCTGACCGGTGCGCTGATCGTGATGGCCGTCGCATTCGCGCTCTTCCCGCTCATTCGCAATCCGTGGCAGGCCTTCGCGCTGAACGCGCTCGTCGGTCTCGGCAGCGGCTCGTTCTGGCCGAGCCAGTCCACGCTCCTGAGCTCGCTGACGCCCAGGGAGCGGCGTCACTCCGCGTTCGCGCAACAACGGATGACGATGAACCTCGGCATCGCGCTCGGCGGCCTCGTCGCCGGCGCAATCGCGCGCACGGCGCACCCGAGCACGTTCACGGTCCTGTTCCTGCTCAACGCCGCCACGTTTCTCGTCTTCGCCGGCGTGCTGCGCCTCGTCCCCGCGCCACGTCATGTCGAAGCGCACCACGAGCCCGGCCGCTACGCCGACGTCCTCCGCAACCGTGTCTTTCTGCGCTACATCCTTCTCAACGTCATCTTCATCGGCGCCGGGATCGCGGTCATGAGCGAGCTGCTGCCACCGTTCGCGAAGAACACCGCGCACGTGAGCGAGCCGGCGATCGGAGTGGTCTGGTTCGTGTTCGCCGGCGTCGTCGCGCTCGGCCAACTGCCGATCGTGAAGCTCGTCGAGGGCAGGAGACGCATGCGCGGGCTCGCGCTGATGGGCGTGATCTGGGCCGGTACGTTCCTCGCGGTGCTGGTCGGCGGGACCTCGTTCACCGGAACTCAGGCGGCCGTCGTCTTCGGCGTGGCGGTCGCCGTGTTCGCTCTCGGGGAATGCCTGCACGGTGCGATCTACGCTCCCCTCGTCGTGGATCTGGCGGAACCGCGACTGCTCGGCCGCTACATGGCGTTCTCGAGCTTCTCCTGGCAGCTCGGCTGGCTGGTCGGTCCGGCCGCCGGAGGCTTCGTCCTCCAGGCCGAGCCACGTGCGCTCTGGCCCGCAGCGGCCGTCATCTGCCTGCTCGCATCGGTGTACTCGCTGCCGCTGGAACGACGGATCCCTGCACACCTCCAACTCACGCCGCACGTGGATTCCTTCGCAGGCGTCCCGGGTACCATGGCGAACATGGTGCCAACGACCGACGAGCCGCTCAGTACCGATGCCCAGCCTGCCCCGCATCCGGCGGACGAGGCCTCGCGGATTCGCCGAGGCGGTCGCCCCACGCGCGGAACCGCGCGTCGCTGAGCTCAGCGCCAACGGCCTCACCTGGATCCACCTCGACCCGCCGATCGATCCCGAAACGGTCAACTCGCTGCGTGAGCGCTTCGGCTGGCACCCGCTCGACGTCGAAGACGTCCTCTCGAAGCGCCAGCGGCCGAAGGTCGACGACTACGTCGATGACGGCTACCTCTTCGGCGTCCTCCATTTCCCGGCGTACGACAAGAACGTCCAGCGCCTGAACGCCGGCGAGCTCGACTTCTTCCTGGGTCCCGACTATCTCGTCACGATCTCGAACGTCGAGCTGCTTCCGGTCACACGGCTCTTCAACCGCGTGCAGGAGGACGAGCGCTTCCGCGAGCAGCTCTTCAGCAAGGGATCAGGCCGGCTCCTCTACGAGGTGCTGGACGATCTCTTCGACTACTGCTTCCCGATCCTCGACAAGATCGCCTACAAGCTCGACTCGAT
>Ga0137377_10004053_pt1 | contig 11497 bp, 10 predicted proteins | sample SagtaG_22_FD_104815 | JGI IMG/M metagenome (GOLD analysis project Ga0137377, IMG submission 104815) | Vadose zone soil microbial communities from Sagehorn Ranch, Mendocino, California, USA - Sage2_L_40_16 metaG | ecosystem: Environmental > Terrestrial > Soil > Vadose zone | place: USA... | reverse complement strand
TCACGCCACTAGAGGCAGCAGATGCACGCCGAGCTTGAGGACGACCTGCGCCAAATCGCAGCCGTCAAAGCGGAGGCGCAGCGGCTCCTGGCTGGACTGTCGGACGCCGAGTTCAACCGGCGCCCCGCGCCCGGGCGCTGGTCCGCGGCGGAGTGCCTCGACCACCTGAACGCCATTCGCAAGGTCCTACCCGCGATCGACCGAACCATCGCTGGCGCGCGGGCTCGCGGGCTGCGGAGTGACGGGCCCTTCCGTTACGGCTGGTTCACCCGCTGGATGATCCGCGCGTTCGAGCCGCCGCCCCGGCGGCGCTTCAAGAACCCGAAGCTGCTCGAGCCGGCGCACGAGCCGCTCGCCACGAGCGCGGTGCTTCGCGAGTTTCTCTCGCTCCGCGACGAGCTCGCCGCGCGGGTCCGTGCCGCCGACGGGCTCGACTTGAAGCGCGCCATCGTGGTGTCGCCCGTGAGCCGCTTCGTCCGGATGCCCCTCGGCGGCTACCTCGCGTTCCTGCTCGCCCACGATCGCCGGCATCTGTGGCAGGCGCGGGCGGCGCTCGGATCTGACTCGGGCCCCGTATGAGGTTGGTAGCGGCGCAGCATGCTGCGCCCCTTTGTGTTTTTCGGATACTCGTATTCGGTCAGCGGCCGCTAGCTTGGCCGCGTGCCCCTGCTGCTTGCCGAGCATCCCGAACACGACCGTCCCCGCGAGCGGTTCTGGGCGTTGGGTGCCGCCGCGTTGACGGGCCAGGAGCTCCTCGCTCTCGTCCTGGGCACGGGGTGCGCGGGGCGGGACGCCCTTACCGTCGCGGGAGATCTGCTGAGGCGTGTGGATGGGTCGCTGCGGCGGCTCGCTGGGCGGCCATCGGCGGAGCTGGCGCGGGTCCCCGGCGTCGGCCGCACCAAGGCGGGGCGGGTGGCCGCGGCGCTCGAGCTGGGGCGTCGCGTCAGGGCCGAGGCGGAGCCGGCGCCGGAGCGGATCCGTGGCCCGGCGGACGTGCAGCGCTTTTTCGGGGCCCGGCTGCGCGATCTGACGGTCGAGGAGTTCCACGTGCTGGCCCTGGGCAGCCAGAGCCAGGTGCTGGGCGATCTCTTGATCACGCGGGGGATCCTGAATAGCTCGCTGGTGCACCCCCGCGAGGTGTTTCGGGCGGCGATCGCCGAGGCGGCGGCGGGGATCATCGTCGTGCACAACCATCCGAGCGGCGACCCCACCCCCTCGGCGGACGACCGGGCGGTCACCCGTCAGCTCGTGGACGCGGGCCGGCTGCTCGACCTGCCGGTGTACGACCATGTGATCGTAGGGGGGGATCGCTATGTGAGCTTCGCGGAGGCGGGGCTGCTGTAGCGTTGACTAGGCCGCCGAGACTCGCCATCCTCCACAGGTGACCAGCACCGCCCCCATGCTCGCCCCCGAGCTGGCCCGGGCCGTGGCGGCCCAGCGCGACCGCCTCGACCTGGACCTCGTTTCGCGCGCCTACCGCGTGAGTGCCCAGGCGCACCGCGGCCAGAAGCGCGAGTCGGGCGACGACTACGTCTCGCACTCGGTCGCGGTTGCGACGATTCTCGCCGAGCAGCAGATGGACTCGACCACCATCGCGGCCGCGCTGCTGCACGACGTGGTCGAAGACTCCGACGTCTCGCTCGACGACATCCGCCGCACCTTCGGGCCCGAGGTGGCCGAGCTGGTCGATGGGCTCACCAAGCTCTCCACCCTCACGTTCCGCTCCACCGCCGAGGAGCAGGCGGAGAATTACCGCAAGCTGCTGCTGTCGATCGCGAAGGACGCCCGCGTCATCATCATCAAGCTCGCCGACCGGCTCCACAACATGCGGACCCTGGAGCATCTGGACGACGAGAAGCAGCGCCGCATCGCGCTCGAGACGCGCGAAATCTACGCGCCCCTCGCGCACCGCTTCGGGATGGCGGGCGTGAAGGCCGAGCTCGAGGACCTGGCCTTCAAGTTCCTCGAGCGCGACGACTACCGCGGGCTGTCGCGCAAGGTCCGAGCGAAGAAGGTCGAGCGCGAGCGGACCATCGAGCGACTGCGGGCCCCGCTCGGCGACGCGTTGCGGGAGGCCGAGCTCGCCGACATCGAGATCACGGGCCGGCCGAAGAATCTCTGGTCCATCTACAAGAAGATGAAAAAGCGCGACAAGCCGTTCGAGGAGATCTACGACCTCCTCGCGGTGCGCGTGCTCGTGAACTCGATCCCCGAGTGCTACCACGTCCTCGGCATCATCCACCACAAGTGGACGCCGCTCCAAGAGCGCATCAAGGACTACATCGCGAGTCCCAAGTCGAACGGCTACCAGTCGCTGCACACGACGGTGTTCGGGCCGGGCGGGCAGCTGTACGAGATCCAGATCCGCACCCGCGACATGCATCACACGGCGGAGTACGGCATCGCCGCCCACTGGCTCTTCAAGGAAGGCAAGCGCTCCGCCGACGAGCTCGACCGCCACCTCGCGTGGTTCCGCCAGCTCATCGAGCTGCAGCAGGACACGCACACGCCCGAGGAGTTTCTCGAGTTCCTCAAGGTCGACCTGTACCAGGACGAGATCTTCGTGTTCACGCCCCGGGGCGACGTGAAGCGGCTGCCCAAGGGCGCGACGCCCCTCGACTTCGCCTTCGCGGTGCACACGGAGGTGGGCCAGCACTGCCAGGGCGCGCGCATCAACGGGCGCATCGCCCCGCTGCACCGGCCCCTGAAGAACGGCGACACCGTCGAGGTCCTGACGAGCCCGCAGGCGAAGCCGTCGCGCGACTGGCTTGCCCACGTGGAGACCGCCCGTGCCCGCCACAAGATCCGGCAGTGGATCAAGCAGGAGGAGCACGAGAAGAGCCTCGAGCTCGGCCAGGAGATCCTGGCGCGCGAGGTGCGGCGGCGCCGGCTCGAGCCGCCGAACGACGAGCGGCTGCGACGCGCCGCGACCACGTTGTCGGTGGGCACCCCGGAGCAGCTCCAGGCCGCCCTGGCGCGCGGCGACGTCGCCCTCGGCACGATGATGCGGGCGCTCTACCCGGACCTCCCCGCCGACGAGCTGCAGCCGCCCAAGCCGACCGCCTTCGGCCGCGTGATCCAGCGGCTGCGGCTCGGCCGCGGCATCAAGATCCAGGGCGTGGACGGGCTGATGGTGCGGTACGCCCAGTGCTGCCAGCCGGTGCCGGGGGACCAGGTGGTGGGTTACGTGACGCAAGGGCGCGGCATCTCGATCCACCGCTCGGACTGCCCCAACCTGCTCGTGCTCTCGACCGAGGCGGAGCGACGCATCGACATCGACTGGCAGGAGTCGGAGGGGGAGACGTTCGTCGTGCGGCTCGCCGTCGGCGGGGAGGACCGCCGCGGCCTGTACGCCGACATCTGCACCGCCATCAGCGAGTCCGGCACCAACATCCGCTCGGCCGAGCTGGCGACGCGGGACGGGGCCGTGTTCGGCGCCGTGCTCGTCGAGGTCGAAAACCAGACCCACTTGAACAAGGTGATCCGCGCCATCCGGCGAGTGAAGGGCGTGACCGACGTGTCGCGCCGCGAGTCCGGTCCCCAGGTGCAGCCGCAGGTCGGTTAGATTTCCGGGATGCCCTTCGATCTCGTCTCCCCGTTCGCGCCGGCGGGGGATCAGCCGCGCGCCATCCAGGAGCTGCGGGGCGGGCTCGCCCGGGGTGACCGCTACCAGACGCTGCTGGGCGTCACCGGCTCCGGCAAGACGATGACCATGGCGCACCTCATCGCCGCCTTCAACCGGCCCACCCTCGTGCTGTCGCACAACAAGACCCTCGCCGCCCAGCTGTACGGCGAGCTCAAGTCGTTCTTCCCTAAGAGCGCCGTCGAGTTCTTCATCTCGTACTACGACTATTACCAGCCCGAGGCCTACGTCCCCCAGACCGATACCTACATCGCCAAGGATTCGTCGATCAACGACGACATCGATCGCCTGCGGCTGCGCGCGACGTCGAGCCTGATGGAGCGGGAGGACGTGGTCATCGTCGCGAGCGTGTCCGCCATCTACGGCCTGGGCGACCCGGAGGTGTACCGCCAGCGGCTGGTGACGGCGACCGTGGGACAGGAGCTCGCCCGCGACGCCCTGCTCGAGGAGCTGGTAGGGGTGCAGTACCAGCGGAACGACGTCGCGTTCGAGCGCGGCACGTTTCGGGTGCGGGGCGACACCGTGGAGGTGTTCCCCGCCTACGACGAGCAGGCGGTTCGGGTCGAGTTCTGGGGCGACACGGTCGAGCGGATCGCCAAGATCGATCCCTTGACCGGCGACACGATCACGCAGCTCGGGCGGGCCGCCGTGTATCCCGCCACGCACTTCGTCACCGAGCGGCCGACCATCGAGCGGGCGGTGACAGCGATCCGGACGGAGCTCAAGGCACGGCTCGCGGAGCTCCGCGCTCAGAACAAGCTGCTCGAGGCGCAGCGGCTCGAGTCCCGCACCAACTTCGACATCGACATGCTGCTCGAGGTGGGCCGCTGCACCGGCATCGAGAACTACTCGCGCCACCTGACGGGGCGGCAGCCCGGCGAGCGGCCGGCGTGCCTGCTCGACTACTTCCCGGCGGACTACCTCTGCATCATCGACGAGTCGCACCAGACGCTGCCGCAGCTCGGCGGGATGTTCGAGGGCGACCGCTCCCGCAAGCAAACCCTTGTGGACTACGGCTTCCGGCTGCCGTCGGCGCTCGACAACCGGCCGCTGCGCATCGACGAGTTCATGGGACTCGTGCCGCGCATCCTGTTCGTGTCGGCGACGCCGGGGGACGAGGAGCTGCGGCTGTCGGGCGGCGTCGTGGTGGAGCAGATCATCCGGCCGACCGGGCTCGTGGACCCCGAGGTCGAGGTCCGGCCGGTGAAGGGCCAGGTGGACGACCTGCTGCACGAGATCCGGCTGCGCGAGAAGAAGAACGAGCGCGTGCTCGTCACCACCCTCACCAAGCGCATGGCGGAGGACCTGACCGACTACCTGCAGCAGCACGGTGTCCGGGTGCGCTACCTCCATTCCGAGATCGACGCGATCGAGCGGGTCGAGATCATCCGTGGGCTGCGGCTGGGGGAGTTCGACGTGCTCGTGGGGATCAACCTGCTGCGCGAGGGGCTCGACCTGCCGGAGGTGTCGCTAGTTGCGATCCTCGACGCGGACCAGGAGGGATTCCTCCGCTCCGACCGCTCGCTCATCCAGACCGTGGGCCGGGCGGCCCGAAACCTCCACGGCAGGGCGATCCTCTACGCCGACCGCGTGACGGGCTCGATGCAGCGGGCGCTCGACGAGATGACCCGGCGCCGCAAGATCCAGGCGGAATACAATCGGGAGCACGACGTCACGCCGCGGTCCATCGTGAAGTCGGTGGGCGACATCCGCTTCGTCACTCGCGTGGCCGACGCCCGGACGACCCGAGCCGAGGAGAAGACCGCGCCGCGGCCGGCCGACGCCAAGGAGCGCGACGCGCTGATCAAGCTGCTCGAGGGTCAGATGCAGGCGGCCGCCGAGGAGCTCGACTTCGAGCTGGCGGCGCTGCTGCGCGACCAGATCCTCGAGCTCCGGGCCGAAGGAGACACGGCGTCCCATGCGCCTGTGCGCGGACGCGCTCAACCGGTTCGGTGAGGAGCTGGGCCGCGGACTCGCCGCGCCGGCCGTGATCGGGCTCTCGGGCGAGCTGGGCTCGGGGAAGACGACGCTCGTGCAGGCCATCTGTCGCGGGCTGGGGGCGCAGGCGCTGGCGACGAGCCCCACCTACGCCCTGGTGCACCACTACGAGGCCCGCGGCGTCCCCGTCTACCACGTCGACTGCTACCGGCTCAAGACGGCGGACGAGGCGCGCGATCTGGGCTTCGAGGACATGATCCGTGAGCGGGCCATCGTGCTCGTCGAATGGCCGGAGCGGGCGGGAGCGTGGGTGCCGCTGCTTACACGGCACTTCAAGCTAAGCTACGGTGACAGGCCGGACGTGCGGGAGTTGGAGGAGATTCGGTGAGGCGCGGTGTCGCGGTTCGGGAACGCGGAAGTCGGAACGCGGAATGCGGAACAGAAGGGGCGGGTCCGATCCAACGAGCGTGTATCGAGCGGGGACCACCACGCGACCTGTTCCGCGTTCAGCGTTCCGCGTTTCGCATTGGCGAGGGGCGGTGATGGGCGGGGTTTGGCTCGCCATCGACACCGCGACCGAGATTGCCAGCGTCGCGGCCGGCCGCCCGCCGCGGGCGGACAGCGGCGCGCAGGTCCAGGGGGCGCGCCGCCACGCGGCCGAGATCGTCCGCCTCGTGGACTTCGTCCTGGGGAGGCTGGGGATCACGCCCCGGGATCTGGAGGGCATCGTGCTGGGGGACGGGCCCGGCAGCTTCACCGGCCTGCGCATCGGCTGGGCCGCGGCGAAGGGGCTGGCGCAGGAGGCCGGCCTCGAGCTCGTCGCCGTGCCCTCGCTCATGGCCGCCGCGTCGGGCGCGGCCTTGAAGGTCGGACCCGAGCCGATTGCGGCCTGCTTCGATGCGTTGCGCGGTCAGGTGTACGGCGCGGTGTATGCGTTTCAGGCGGATCGGGTCGCCACCCTGGTCCCGCCCGCCGTGTTCACGATCGCGGAGCTGGAGCGCGTCGCCCCGACGCGGCCGCGGCTCGCCGTGGGCGACGGCGCGATGCGGTATGCCGGGGAGGTCTCGCGCTGGACCGGCGCGGATCCGGTCCCGCCGGAAGGCCTGCCACCCGCGGCCACGCTGCTGCTCTCGCTCCTCGCCCGCGACGGCGCGGCGCGAGCGATCGCCGATCCGGACACCGCGGAGCCCGTGTATGGTCGCCCTGCTGAAGCGCAGGCCAAGTGGGAGGCGCGCCACGGTCGCCCGTTACCGGATCCGTCCCGCCCGAGCGGCTGACGTCGGCGATGTCGCCGCCATCGAGCGCGCCACGTTCTCCGACCCCTGGTCCGCGAACGACTTCGAGGAGTGCATCGACTCCGGGGTGCCGTTTCTCGTGGCCGAGGAGCGCGGGGGCGTCCTGGGCTACGCGATTGCGCATTGGGCCGCCGACGAAGCGGAGATCCTGAACGTGGGTGTCGCTCCGGCGTTCCGCAGGCAGGGCGTGGGACGGGCGCTGGTCGAACGGATGCTCGCCGCGCTGCACGACCGCGGCGCGCGCGTCGTATACCTCGAGGTACGGGAGTCGAACGTTATCGCGCGGCGGTTGTACGAGTCATTGGGCTTCACCGAAGTCGCCCGCCGGGCGTGCTACTACCGGCGCCCGGTCGAGGACGCGGTAATCCTCCGGGCTGCCATTCCAGCAGGGCAGACGGGACAGGCGTCTGCAAAACTTTAGCCCAAGTGGCGTATCTTTGATTGACAGAATAACTTGCGGGTCATATACTGTTGACGCCCTTGGTCTCCGACCCGCCGAGCATCTGGAGGTTTGTTGTGAGCCGGAGCCTGAATAAAGTCATGCTAATCGGGAACTTGGGGGCCGATCCCGAGGTGCGCAGCACCAACAACGGCTCCCGGGTCGCCACGCTCTCACTGGCGACGAGTCGGCAGTGGACGGGGCAGGGGGGCGAGAAGCAGGAGAAAACGGAGTGGCATCGCGTAATCTGCTGGAACAACAAGGGCGCCCAGTTGGCGGACTTGGCCGAGAAGTACATGAAGAAGGGCAATCGGATCTACGTCGAGGGCCGCATCGAATACCGGACGTGGGAAGATCGTGAGAAGCAGACGCGCTACGTCACCGAGATCATCGCGCGGGAAGTGATCCTGCTGTCGTCCCGGGGAGGCGCCGAGGGGGCCGGCGGGGGCGGGGGCGGCGAAGCGGGCGAGTTCGCGCGCGCCAAGGCCGCGGCCAAAGTGGCGCCCGATGGCAGCAGCGGTAAGCCGGAATCGCTCGAAGCGTTCCCGGAGGCCCTGGATGAGGAGGACGACGATCTGCCGTTCTAAGCGAGCAGCCCTGCTCGCCCTTGTGGCGGGGCTGCTCGCGTGGGGGGGTGGACTGGCGCCGGCGCTTGCGGCGCAGGACACGACGCAGGCTCGGCGTGACACGTCGAACGCTGCGCAGGACACGACGCAGGCGCCGGCCCCGTCGGTCGCACCGGGGCAGCTTCCCGCCACGCACACGGTCTCGAAGGGCGAGACCCTCTGGTCGATCGCTCAGCTCTATTACACCGATCCACTGCTCTGGCCGGAGATCTATCGCCTCAACACGGCGCTGATCGACGACCCGCATTGGATTTACCCGGGCGAGGAGTTGAACCTGCAGGGCGGCGTGAGTGTGGCCCAGGCGCCCGAGTCGACGGCGGTGGCCGGGCGGCCCACGGCCGATACGGTGCGCGCCCACGGCGGGCCGGGCGCCGACACCGTGACGGCGGATACCGGTATCATCCTCGACACGGCGCAGAGCGTCATCGAGGCACCGCCGGCGCCGACGGAGAGCTATCAGACCATCTTCGATCGGCGCCGCAACGCGACTCAGGAAGTACAGGACGTGCTGCGGGGATACCTGCACCAGGCGTATCATCCGCTGCGCCGCGGCGAGTTCTACGCCGCGGGCTTCCTCACCGAGAACGAAAGCATGCCATACGGGCGCGTGCTCGGTAACACGGCGCTGTCCTCGATCCCCCGCCTCACCGACCGGACCAGCGCCACGATCTACGATCAGATCGCGGTGGCACCGCCGCGCAACGCCTCGTACCATGTCGGAGACTCCCTGCTCATCGTCCGCGTCGACCGGGACATCGCCGGCTGGGGCGGCGTGGTGGTGCCGGTAGGCGTGGCGCGCGTGACGGAGCTGCAGCAGCGACAGGTGCTCGCCCAGGTGCTGGCCAACATGCAGTTCGGCCGCATCCACGAAGGACACCTGGCGCTCCCACTCGAGCCGTTCAAGGACCCGGGCGAGGTGCGACCCACGCCGGTCGAGCAGGGGCTCCAGGGGCAGGTGATCGCGGAGCGGGACGTGCACGAGCTGGCGGCGCTGCAACAGATCATCTTCATCAATCGCGGCCGGGCGGAGGGCGTCACGCTGGGCGACCTGTTCGAGGTGTTCCGGCCGGCCGTGGGCCGCCCCGGCACGGCCTCCGAACAGGTGCAGGTGGTCGTCGAGATCGTACACGTGCGGGAGCATTCGTGCTCCGGCCTGATCCTGAACGTCGATCATCCCGCCCTCATCCCGGGCATGCCGGTGCGACTGATCCGGAAGATGCCGTCCTGACCGGTCGCCGGCCCCGGTAGACGGGGGCCGGAGACCGGGTTTGCTTTCGGACCGTGGTCCTCTTTCCTCACCTGATCGCGCTGGGCCTGTATGCGCTGGCTACGGCGCTGGTGCTCGTGCCGTTCTCGGGCCTGCGGTCCGCGCCGCGGGGGCTGACGCTCGGCGTCCCGCTCGCGGGCGTGGTCGCGCACTCGATCGGCGTCGCGCGGCTCACGCCGTTCCACGGGGTCGCGCCCACCCTCTCGCTGCTCGCGCTGTTCCTCGTCGCGCTCCAGGTGGTGAGCGAAGGCGCCTTCCGGGCGTCCGCCGTCGGGGTGTTCACGGGCCCCCTGGCGACGGGGCTTGTCGGCCTCGCGCTCTTGATCGGGATCGCCCCCGAGGCGGCGTCCGCCCCCGGGGCGGAGCGGAGTCCGTGGTCCATCCTCCACATCACCGTCAGCCTGCTCGGCCTCGCGCTGCTCGCCCTGGCGTTCAGCGCCGCCGCCCTCTACCTGCTCCAGTTCCGCGAGCTCAAGGCGAAGCGGTTCGGGCAGGTGTTCCGGCTGTTCCCCCCGCTCGAGCGGCTGGACCGGCTGAACCATCTGGCGCTGGTGCTGGGGTTCCCGACGGTGACCCTGGGGGTGCTGCTCGGCTTCGGGGTACGCTACGCCGGCGGCGCGCACGTGGATGCCGCCCAGGTGGTGTGGGGGATGCTCACGTGGCTCGTGCTCGGCTGGGCCGTGGGCGTCCGGGTCGTGCGCCACTGGGTGGGGCGCCGCGCCGCGTTCGCGAGCATCGCGAGCTTCGCGGCGGTGCTCCTCGTCTACCTGGCCCTCAAGCTGAGCGCGCCGGGCACCCAGCGGTTTCTCTGATGTGGCGCGGCGCATGAGCATCGCCGTCTTCGGGGTGAACCATCGCACGGCGCCGCTCGAGGTGCGCGAGCGGTTCGCGCACGCCGCCCGCGAGGTGCCGGGGTCGCTCGAGCGCGTCCTCGCCGCGGGCGCGCGCGGCGGCGTGCTGCTCTCGACCTGCAACCGCACGGAGTTCTATCTCACCGAGCCGGGCGACACGGCGCCCGAGACGGTGTGGGCCCTCCTCGCCGAGCGGCTGGTCGAGCGTCGCGGCGCGCGCGAGTACGGCTACGCGCACCGCGACCGCGATGCGGTGCGGCACCTGTACCGGGTGTCCTCCGGGCTCGACTCGATGCTGCTCGGCGAGTCGCAGATCCAGGGACAGGTGCGGGAGGCGTGGGAGATCTCGAAGGGGCAGGCGGGGCCGGTGCTGCACCGCCTGTTCCAGTCGGCGCTGCTCGTCGGCGCGCGCGTGCGGAGCGAGACCGGGCTGGGGATGGGCGCCGCCTCCGCACCTTCCGCTGCGGTGGCCCTCGCCGGCAAGATCTTCAACCGGCTGGCCGGCCGCTCCGCCCTGATCCTGGGCGCGGGGGACATGGCCGAGCTGGCGGCGACGTGCCTCGCGGCGGAAGGGGTCCGCGTCACGCTGGTCGCGAACCGCAGCTACGAACGCGCCCAGGCGATCGCCGAGGCGCTGGGGGGGGGCGCCCGCGCGCTGGCGCTCGACGAGGCGTGGGAGCACTTCGGTGAGGCCGACATCGTGCTCAGCTCGACTGCCGCGCCCCACGCGGTGGTGACGTGGGAGCGCGTCGCGTCCGCCATCGCGCGGCGCGGCGACCGGCCGCTCTGCATTCTCGACCTCGCCGTGCCGCGCGACGTGGAGCCGGCGGTCGGCCAGCTCGAGAACGTGTTTCTCTACGACGTCGACGACCTGCAGGCGGTCGCCGCGCAGGCAGCGGCGGAGCGGCGCACCGAGATTCCGGCGGCCGAGCGCATCGTCAGCGAGGAGGTCGAGCGCTTCTGGGCCTGGTACGGCGGGCTGGCCGTGGTGCCGGCACTCAAGGAGGTCCGCGACCGGCTGGAGCAGATGCGCGCGGCGGAGCTGGAGCGCGCGCTGCGCCGGCTTGCACATCTGAGCGCGGAGGACCGGGAGCAGATCGAGTACTTGAGCCACGCGCTGCTCAACAAGTTCCTGCATCGACCCACCATCGCCCTCAAAGAGGCGGCCCGAGCGGGCCGGGGCTATGGCCTGCTCGAGTCCCTGAAGAAGCTGTTCGACCTGGAGCGGCCCGATGACGGATAAGGTCCTCGTCACGGGCGGAGCGGGCTTCGTCGGCTCGCACGTCGCCGACGCCTACCTCGAGGCGGGCTGTGAGGTGACCGTCCTGGACGACCTATCGACGGGGCGCCGCGAGATGGTGCCGACCGCGGCGCGCTTCGTCCAGGCCGACGTGCGCTCGCCCGAGGCGCGGCAGCTGCTCGCCACCGGCGGGTTCAC
>Ga0137377_10004040_pt1 | contig 11510 bp, 9 predicted proteins | sample SagtaG_22_FD_104815 | JGI IMG/M metagenome (GOLD analysis project Ga0137377, IMG submission 104815) | Vadose zone soil microbial communities from Sagehorn Ranch, Mendocino, California, USA - Sage2_L_40_16 metaG | ecosystem: Environmental > Terrestrial > Soil > Vadose zone | place: USA... | reverse complement strand
GGGACCACCTGATCACGAGGAGACCAGTGACGTGACTGCCAGCGAGCGGCTGCGGCACCGCCAGGGACCCGCCCGTCTGGTCGGCGGCGTGCCCTACTCGGACCGGGCAAGCACCTTGTCGCTGCTGCCGGGCGCCGCGGTAGGCCGCTGGCTTGCCCGGCAGGCGCCGTTGGTGCACGGCCGGCTGCTCGACCTGGGCTGCGGGAACCAGCCGTTCCGGCAGTGGTACGAGCCCATGGTCTGCGAGGTCGTGCCCGTCGACGTCGCGCCGATCCCGGGCGTCGTGGTGGTCGACCTCGCCCGGCCATTGCCGTTCGAGGACGCCAGCTTCGACACGGTCCTGTGCACCCAGGTGCTCGAGCACGTGCCGAACGCCGAGTATGCGATGGCCGAGATCGCCCGGCTGCTGCGCCCGGGTGGGCACGCGCTGGTGACCGTGCCGTTCCTCTACCCCACCCACGAGGCGCCCTACGACTTCTGGCGGTTCACCCACCACGGGCTGGCCGGGCTGGTCCGCCGGCACGGGCTGGCGGTGGCCGCCCTCGAGGCGCAGGGCGGGCCGGTGCTGATGCTCACCCACTACGGGGTGCTCGCCGTTACGGCGGCGATCCGCGGGCTGGCCCGCGCGCTCGGCCCGCTCGGCTGGCTGGTCGACAACCGGGTGGTCCGGGGCGTCGTGGCCGCTCCGCAGGAGGCGCTGCGCTCGCGGGTGTCCACCCGGCTGAGCCTCTCGGCGAGGCTGGCCAGCCTTGGCTACCTCGTGGTCGCCCGCAAGCCCGACTGAGGCAGCCACTCGCGGGGACGTGCCAGCGGATACGGGCGATGCCGCGGAAGCCGCCGGTGGCCGGTGGGGTCTCCTGCGGCGCTGGTGGGCCGGTCGCCAGGTGGGGACACAGCTCCTGGTCACCATCGCGGGCGGCCTCGTCGTGGCCGCGATCCTGACAGTGGGTGCCCTCCTCATCTGGTGACCTCAGGCCGCGACCTCCAGCCGGAACGGCACGTGCGGCGAATCCTCCCGTGGTCGGGCTCATCCGGCCCCGCCGGCCGCGGTGAGTGCGCATGATGGCCTGGTGCTGGGCGACGTCGTCGACTGCCTGAGCTGTCCGCACTGCGGAGGGCCGCTCGGCGAGCGGGCAGGCGCGCTGCGGTGCCCGGCCGGCCACTGTTTCGACGTGGCTCGGCAGGGCTACGTGACGCTGCTGCCGGGGGCGGGCCGCGGGGTGGGCGGCGACACCGCGGGCATGGTCGCGGCGCGGGACCGGTTCCTGTCGGCCGGGCACTACGCGCCGCTGACCCGGCTCCTCGTCGAGGCGGTCGGGTCCGGGCCGGGGCCGGTCGTGGACGTCGGCGGCGGCACCGGCCAGCACCTGTCCGCGGTCCTCGACGCCCACCCGGACCGGGTCGGGGTGGCGATCGACCTCTCCCGGTACGCGGCCCGCCGCGCCGCCCGCGCCCACCCGCGCGCCGGAGCGGTGGTGGCGGACGCCTGGCGCGCGCTGCCGGTGCGCACCGGGGTCGCCGCCGCGGTGCTCGACGTCTTCTCCCCGCGCAACGGCGCCGAGACCGCAAGGGTGCTGCGCGCGGACGGGGTGCTCGTCGTGGTGACCCCCGGCCAGGACCACCTCGCCGAACTCGTCGTCGCGCTCGGGCTGCTCACCGTCGATGGGCGCAAGGACGAGCGGATGGCCGCGGCGCTCGACCCGCACCTCGATCTCGGCGACCGCGCCGAGCACTGCTGGACGCTGTCCCTGCGGCACGCCGACGCGGTCGCCGCCGTCGCGATGGGTCCGTCGGCGCACCACATCGACGCGCCGGACCTGGCCCGCCGGGTCGCCGCCCTGCCCGACCCGGTCACGACGACGGCGTCCGTCGCGGTCAGCCGCTACCGACCGCGGCCGGCCGCGGGACGGTAGGCACGTCGCCGCCGACCGGCTCGGCCGGGTCGTCGGCCTGGCGTGCGGCGACGGCGACGAGCGCGCCGAGCGTCCCGGCCGCGGTGAGCAGCAGCAGGGCGAGCGCCGGCCAGGGCAGCGGCGACCAGGCGTCCCAGCCACGCCAGGCCGCCCACAGCCGCGACGCGAGCGGGTCCCCGGTCCGCGGGAGCCAGGACTGGGTCACGACGACCGCGCCCATCACCGCCTGCAGCGTGGCTGCGCACGCGGCGGTCGCCAGCACGACCCGCCGTCCGGCGAGGGCATGCAGCCCGAGCGCGACGAGCAGGGCGAGGCCGACGGACGCGGGGTAGAGGTAGCGGCCCTGCTGCCCGGATGGCAGCAGGCTGATCTTCCACGCCGCCCACGACCCGGACAGCACGATGGTGAGGATGCCGGCCGCCGGCAGCAGCAGCCAGCCCACTTCGGACAGCCGGAGCCGGTGCGCGCCGCGGGCGCGGACCGCGGCGACCGAACCGGCCAGCAGGAGCACGGCGGCGAGCAGGCTGAGCGCCCACGAGGTCCAGGACACGAACGGCGGCCGGGGCCGCACCGCCGGTTCCAGCCAGAAGTTCTCCGACATCCGCCGGGCGAACTGCGACACGAACCGGGCTCCGCTCTCGGCGGCGGAGGTGAGCACCGGTCGCCGGCCGAGCAGGGTCTGGTCGGCGATCAGCCCGTTGGGCTGCACCGCGCCGTACCGGAGCTTGTTCCGGATCCACCACCAGCCGCCGAGCCCCACCGCGAGGCCGGCAGCGACCACAGCCGCCCGCACGGTGCGCAGCAGGGAGGTCCGCCGCCAGGCGAGCAGGTAGGCCGCGCCCACGACGGGAAGCAGCACCAGCGCCGTCCCCTTGGTCAGCAGCGCGCCGCCGGTGAGCACGCCGACCAGCCCGGCGGTACGCCACCGGGTGTCCCCGCGGACCACTCCGACCAGCGGCACCGTGACCGCGGCGGCCAGCACGATCAACAGCCCGTCGTTGTTGACGGAGGCGCCGATGTGCTGCAGGTGCGGCACCCCGAGCATCGCCACCCCGCAGGCCGCGGCGATCGGAACGTCCCCCACCAGCCGCCGGGCGGCGGCCCAGGCGAGCAGCGGCAGCGGAACCAGGATCAGGGCGCTCGCCAGCCGCAGCACGTCGAGCAGCACGTCGTACGGCCAGTCCGGCCACCCGGGCAGCAGGGCGAGCGGAGCGCCGAGCAGCAGGTAGTACAGCGGCGGGTGCTGGACGAGCTGGTTCGGCTGTGGGCCCGGCGCCGCACCGCCGGCCGACGCCCACGACGGCCATCGCCCGGGCGCCTGCGCGGCGAGAAAGACCGGTTGTCCGCGAGCGTAGAGATCCACCCCGGCCGAGATCCCCCGGGACTGCCGCAGGCGGCCGGGATCCGGCCACGGCACCGCGGCCCCGTCGGCCACCGCGACGACCAGGTCGACGTGCTGCGGCTCGTCCGGGGCCCGGTGCACCGGCCACGCGAAGACCGACAGCACCAGGACCGCGGCGTGCGCGAGCACCGCGGCCCGAACCGGCGCCGGGACCCGCGCGCGCCGATGAGCGCCCCGGTACACCTCGAATCCCCCGTCAGTTCTCGCAGCTCGAGCGTTACGTCTCGGACGCGTGCTCCTTGACCACGCGCCGCAGCCGGCCGGTCGCCCGGCGGGCGACCTCGCGTGGCCCGCCCTCCCGGAAATACTCGCGGATCAGTTTCAGGTCGCCCCTGATCGAGCGCGGGGGCGGCGTCACCATCAGCTGCGGCGTGCGGACGCCGCCGTCGCGGTCCTCCGTGCCCAGCACCGTGTCCGGGGCGCGCCGCGGTGCCCGGCAGAAGCTCAGCAGCGGCTCCAGCGCGGCCTGCCAGGTGAACCGCTGCCGCACCCGCTCGGCGTTCGCCCGGCACTCGGCGGCGAACGCCGGGTCGCCGAGCACCTTGTCCAGCGCCTCGACGAGCGCGTCGACGTCCTCGTCCGGCACCGTCACGCCCAGCCCTTCGGCCGCGATCAGGTCCCCGAACGTGTCACCCCGGGTAGCCACGATCGGCAGCCCGGCCCAGAGGTAGTCCAGGATCCGGGTCCGGAACGAGAACGTGGTCTCCACGTGCTCGAAGTGGGTGCTGACGCCGACGTCCGCGTCGAGCAGGTAGTTCTGCCGGTCGGCGTAGTCGACCCAGCCCGGATTGAAGAACACCGCCTTGTCGGTGAGGCCGAGGTCGGCGGACAGCTTCTGCGCCAGCCAGCCCATCCGCATCTCCGGCACGGTGGGGTTGGGGTGCCGCATGCCGAGGAAGTAGAGCTTGACGTCGTCGCGGCGCTGCCGCAGCTTGTCCATTGCCCTGATCAGCGTCAGCGGGTCGAACCAGTTGTAGACGCCGCCGGCCCACAGGATCACCTTGTCGCCGTGGTCGATCCCCGGCACGACGCCCTTGATCGCCGGGCGGGTGCGTTGCGGCGGCTCGGACGGCAGCCCGAACGGCACGGTCGCGATCAGCGACTGCAGCGAGGAGTCGTCGTCGTAGACGCGGGGGTTGAGCCGGCCGACCGCCGCCATCTGCCCCAGCCAGAAATGCCGCTGCTTCTCGCTGGCGCACAGGAAGAAGTCCCCGCGGACCAGCTGGTCGTTCAGCGCGTTGGTGGTGGAGGCGATGTCGTTGCCGCGCCGGCCCGGGTCCTGCCCGCGGGTCTGCTCGAGCTGCTCGAGGTGGATCGGGTCGTAGAGGTCGGCCACGACGACCTTCGTCGATGCCCGCAGCCAGGGCGCCCTGGCGAGCGTGAATCCCTGGAAGATCAGCACGTCGCACCACTTCTCGTGCACCTTCAAGCCCTCGTGCGTGCTCTGCAGGCAGGCGAAGCGGGGGTGGCTCATCTCGTTGCGGGTGGTGGAGACCAACCGGACGTCGTGCTCCCGGGACAGCTCCTCCGCGAGGTGGAAGGCCCGGATGCCGGGACCGGCCATCTTGTCGGCGAGCGTGTCGCCGGTGACGACGACGATCCGGCGCCGGAGGGAGAACAGCTCGGCGATGTCGAACGCCTCGACCAGCGCCTCGTACCCGGCCTGGTAGTACTCGTTCGGCACCGCCGGCTCCATCGGCTGCCGGAACAGCGGCACCAGGTCCCGGTCGCGGCGGCGGCGCCTGGCCTGCAGCTCGGCGCGGGTCTCGGCCAGCGACGGCAACTGCTCGACCAGGTAGTCCACGGCGTACGGGCCGGCAAGGCTGGTCTTGGAGACCTCCAGCCGGTCGCTGCCCTCGCCGCCGGGCGAGCGCTGCAGGTCCAGCACCGTCGGATCGTCGCCGCCCATCGCGATGGTGCGCCGGATCGCCAGCGAGATCGCCGGGGCCAGCACCCGGGCCAGGGTCGCGTCCTCGAGGTTTTTGTAGAGGCACAGCAGCGCGTTGCGCTCGAGCAGGTAGCGCTCCCGCCACGAGCCGAACTTGCTCATCGTCACGTGATGGCGGTGGTACGCGACCGACGCGGGGACGTAGCGCACCCGGTGGCCGAGCAGGTTCAGCCGCCAGCCGAAGTCGACGTCCTCGTAGAACATGAAGAACCGCTCGTCGAACCCGCCGACCTCGCGGTAGACGGCGGCCCGGACGACCATCGCCGCCCCGGTGGCGAACAGCACGTCCTTCGGCTCGTCCCACTCGCCGGTGTCCGGCCGCTCCGCCTCGCGCTTGTAGCCCATGCCGTACCAGGTCAGGGCACCGTCGACGTAGTCGACCCGCTCGCCCTCCCAGTCCAGCACCTTGCTCGCAACGCAGGCGACGACAGGGTCGCGCTCGAGCACGTCGACGGCCGCCCGCAGCCAGTCCGGGTGCGGTCGGGCGTCGTTGTTGAGCAGGGCGACGTACTCGCCGGTCGCGTGCGCGACGCCGAGGTTGCAGCCACCCGCGAACCCGGTGTTGGTCGGCGACTCGACCAGCCGCACCCGCGGCACGGCGGCCCGGATCCGCTCCGCGCTGCCGTCCCCGGACGCGTTGTCCACGCAGACCAGTTCCACCTGGTCGGGCGGCCAGTCCAGCGATCCCAGCGCCTGCAGGCAGGCGATCGTGTCGTCGGCACCCTTGTAGTTGATCGTCACCACGGACACCACGCCAGAGCGCGTGGTGGGGCGGCGAGCAGGCATTCAGGTCCTCCGCTCGGCGGACCGCAGGTCCGCATCGTCGGTACCGTCGCGGAGGTTTCCCCATTCGCCGCCCAGCGCGACGATCCCCCCGGACTCGCGCGGCTCGCCGGCTTCGACGTCGAAACGGTAGCAGTGCCGCAGGAAGTCGTACGTGTGCGTGGTGGTGTAGTCGACCAGCGAGGCGAGCACGTCGAAGGTGCCGGGCTGGAGCATCAGCCGCGACACGACCAGGTCGACGCTGCCGGTGCCGGAGATCTTCTCCGGCACGAAGCCGCCGTCGCGGCTGTGGTGGGCCCAGACGTACACGCCCTCCAGGTTCTCCAGCGCGAGGCCGAAGACCGGCTTCGCGATCGGCTCGTCGGCCTCGTACGCCAGCCGCAGGGTGACCCGGTCGCCGGTCCGGACGCGGGTGGTGCTGCGGCCTTGCGCGTCGAGCAGTTGGACCTTCGTCAGCCGGGCCTCGCCCGAGCCCCACCGGGAGCCGCCGCCCTCGGTGTGCTTCCGCTCGGCGTGCCCCTCGTCGACGTAGTCGTCGACGACCGAGGTGGCGGGCCCGACCCGGACCAGCTTGCCGTGCTCCAGCCAGGCGGCGACGTCGCAGAACGACCGCAGCGATCCCATCGCGTGGCTGACCACGACCACCGTCTTGCCCGCCCGGCGGAACTCGGCGAACTTCTCCATGCACTTCTCCTGGAAGGCCGCGTCGCCGACGGCGAGCACCTCGTCGACCAGCAGGATGTCCGGGTCCACGTTGATCGCCACGGAGAAGCCGAGCCGGACGTACATCCCGGACGAGTAGGTCTTCACCGGCTGGTCGATGAACGGCGCGATGCCGGCGAAGTCGACGATCGCGTCGAACCGCGCGTCGATGTCCCGCTTCGACATGCCGAGGATGGAGCCGTTCAGGTAGACGTTCTCCCGCCCGGACAGCTCGGGGTGGAAGCCCGATCCGAGCTCCAGCAGCGCGGCCAGCGTGCCGTGGGTCCGGACCTCGCCCGCGTCCGGTCGCAGGATCCGCGCGATGCACTTGAGCAGCGTCGACTTGCCCGAGCCGTTCTCCCCGATCAGCCCGAAGGTCGTCCCCTCGGGGATCTCGAAGGACACGTCCCGCAGCGCCCAGAACTCCTCGTACGCGGCCCTCCGGCCGCGCAGCAACGCCGCCTTGAGCGACTGGTTGCGCTCCCGGTAGAGCCGGAAGCGCTTGGCGACCGCGTCCACCTCGATGGCAGGAGATGTCGCCGGGCCGCCACTACGGGGCAGCGGGCTCACAGTTCCTCCGCCAGCCGGCCCTCGTACCGCCGGAACAGCCACCAGCCGACCACCAGCGCCAGGCCGGCGGCGACCACGATGGACACCGAGTCGCCGAGCGCCGGCAGCCGGTTGTCGTAGAGCAGGGTGCGGAACACGGTGACGAAGCGCTCCATCGGGTTGAGCCGGTAGAGCGTCTCCACCGTCGGCGAGGCATTCCGCTGCACGTACGAGAACGGGTAGACGATCGGCGTCGCGTAGAACCAGACCTGCATGAACAGCGCCATGAAGTGCTGGGTGTCGCGGAAGTAGACGTTGGCCACCGACAGCGCCAGAGCGATCCCGAGGCTGAACGCGGTGAGCAGCAGGACCGCGACGACCACCAGCGGCAGGAAGAGCAGCGGCGAGCCGCCGAAGAGCAGCAGCACCACGGTCAGCACGGCGAGCTCGATCGCGAAGCTGACGTTCCACGAGAAGACGGTGGACAGCACCAGCGTCTCGCGCGGGAAGTAGACCTTGTTGATCAGGTTCGCGTTGCCGATCAGCGCACCCATGCCCCCGGTGACCGCGTTCGAGAAGAACGCCCACGGCAGCAGGCCGGCGACCAGCCACAGCGCGAAGACCTGCAGCCCGCTCGGATCGCCGGGATCCGGCTTGATCTTGATCAGCACGCCGAAGACGACCGTGAAGATCGCCATCTGGACCAGCGGGTTGAGCAGCGACCAGCCCTGACCGAGCGCGGTCCGCTTGTACTTGCCGCGGACCTCGCGCAGCGTCAGGTTGACCAGCAGCTCCCGGGAGCCGCGGAGGTCGGCGAGCAACGACATCGCCGCCGAGTCTAGAAGAGCTTGGGCAGGACTAGCGCTGCCGGGCACGCATGGCGCCGTAGAGCGCCCGCGGAATCCGGGAGGCCCGCATCACGCGGGTCTGGTAGACGGTCCGCAGCTCGGTCCGCAACCGCTCGGTCTCGGCCCGGGCCGTGGCGGCGTCCCGCTCCGCGCGGGCGGCCCGGTCCGCGGCCTCGTCCCGCTCGGCGGCGGCCGCGTCGACGAACCCGCGAGCCTGCTCCACCTCGTGGGCAAGCTCCCGCACCCGCAGGTCGAGCCGCTCGGCGCGGTCGGTCAGGCCGATGTCCACGTGCACCGCGTCGTCACGGACGGCGCGCAGCACGAACTGGTAGGTCTCCGCCTCCGGCTCGGCGCGCAGCTGCTCGACGACGGCGGGGTCGACCTCGTCGGCGCGGATCCCGACCTCGGTGCTGAACAGCGGCGCGTACGTCCGGCGCACGTCCACGGCAACGAAGCCGGCGTCGTGCAGGAACGAGTCGAGGTTCTCCCGGGTGAAGAACCGGGTGTGCGTCTCGTCCAGCAGGCCGAGCTTCGTGTAGCGGAAGCGGCCCTTCAGCAGCGCCAGCCGGACGTCGCCGTGCGCGATGTTGGGCACCGAGATCACCACGCTGCCGCCGGGGGAGAGCAGCGGGCGGGCGCCACGCAGCACCGGCAGCGGGTCGCGAAGGTGCTCCAGCACGTCACCGAACACGACGACGTCGAACGCGCCCTCGCCGAACGCCTCGACCAGGTCGAGCGCCTCCAGGTCGCCGACCACGAGCCGGTCTAGGTCGGGCTCCGCCTCCTTGGCCGCCGCGGCGTCGTACTCCACGCCGGAGACCGTGTTGCCGAGCGCGGTCAGCACCCTGGCCAGATAGCCGGTGGAACAGCCCACATCGAGGACGCGCTTGTTCGATCCGACCAGCTCGACCATCCTCGCGTGGCTGGTCTCCGGGGCTCCCGCCAGGTCCACTTCGACGTCGTACTTGGAGACGGCCATGTCCTGACCGGCCTCCTCCCTGTGAACGTCCCATGAACCGGCGGCTGCACCGCGTCGCGCAACTATAGTGGTTGACCCGTGCCTACCAGACCGCTGCGTGTCGGCCTCGACGCCACCCCCCTGCTGGGCACCCGAACGGGCGTCGGCCGCTACGTCGAGCACCTCGTGCGGGCACTCGTCGGCACGGACGGGCTGGAACTGGTGGCGACCGCCTTCACCCTGCGGGGAGCCGGCGGCCTGCCGGCCGAGGTGCCGGACGGGGTCGAGGTCCGCCACCGCCCGGCGCCGGCCCGGCTGCTGCAAGCCGCCTGGGGCCGGCTCGACCTGCCGCCGGTCGAGTGGCTGACCGGGCGGCTGGACGTCTTCCACGGCACCAACTTCACGCTCCCGCCGGTACGCTCCGCGGCCGGCGTGCTCACCGTGCACGACCTGTCCTACCTGCGGTTCCCGGAGACGGTCGCGGCCGCGTCGCTGCGCTACCGGACGCTGGTGCCGCGCGGGCTGCGCCGCGCCGCGGTGGTGTGCACGCCGAGCCAGGCGGTCGCGGACGAGGTGCAGGCCGAATACGGGCTGAGCCGCGACCGGGTCACGGTCACCCCGCTGGGGGTGGACGAGGCATGGTTCGCCACGTCACCGCCGGCCCCGCAGTGGCTGGCTGGCCGCGGGCTGCCGGCGCGCTACCTGCTGTTCGTCGGCACGGTCGAGCCGCGCAAGGGGCTGGACGGGCTGCTGCGGGCGCTGAAGCTGCTGCACGACGACGACCCGTCGACGCCGCCGCTGGTCGTGGCCGGCCCGCCGGGCTGGGGGCCGGCACTGCGTACCGCGGCGCTGCCGGCAGGAGCGATCCGTGCGGCCGGCTACCTCGAATCCGCCGACCTGCGCCGGGTGGTCGCCGGAGCGGCGGTCCTCGCCTTCCCCTCGGTGTACGAGGGCTTCGGCCTGCCGCCGCTGGAGGCGTTCGCCACCGGGACGCCGGTCGTCGCAAGCGACCTGCCCGTGATCCGGGAGGTGACCGGTGACCCGGCCGGGCGCAGGCCGGTCGGCAACCTGGCGACGCTGGTGCCGGTGGGCGACGATGAGGCGCTGGCGGCGGCGCTGCGTGCGGTGTTGGCCGACGATGGGGGTGCTGCCGCGCGGGAGGGGCGGCGCAGGCTGGCCCGCCGCTTCAGCTGGGCCGCGACGGCCGCCGCTACTGACTTAGCGTATCGGAGCGCTTACGGCAGGTAGACTCCCCGGCCGTGCCGGCAGCCGACGATCGACAGACGCAGCTCGCGTACTCCGAGCTTCAGTCGAAGATGCTCCTCGAGGACGAGCGCCGGAAGAAGGCCGCGAAGATCATCGCCGTCCTCAGCCACTTCCTCGGCCAGAGCGATCTGACCGGCCAGCGGGTGGTCGACCTCGGCTGCTCTACCGGGTTCATCTCCGACGAGCTGCGCGCGGCGGGCGCGGACGTGACCGGCGTCGACATCGACCAACCGGGACTGGAGCGAGCCCGGCGGCGGTTCGGCGGCGAGATCCCGTTCCTGCGCGCCGACGGGGCGAGCCTGCCGTGGGCGGACCGGTCGATCGACGCGGTGGTCTTCAACCACATCTACGAGCACGTGGTCGACCCGGACGCGGTGATGGCCGAGATCCGCCGGGTGCTGCGGCCGACCGGCCTGGTCTACCTCGGGCTCGGCAACCGGCTCGGCATCGTCGAGCCGCACTACAAGCTGCCGTTCCTGTCCTGGCTGCCGTACGCCGCCGCCGACCGGTACGTGGCCGCCTTCGGTCGGGCCGAGCGCTACCACGAGCGCTTCCGCACCCGCGCCGGCCTGCGCCGGCTCTGTCGAGGGCTGCGGATCTGGGACTACACCTACACCGTGCTCGCCGAGCCGGCCCGCTTCCACGCGGACGACATGGTCCCGGGTCCCCTCGCCGGGGCGCCGCCGGCGGTGTGGAGCGTGCTGTCGCCGGTGATCCCGACCTTCGTCTGGATAGGCACGCCCGGCAATTCGGCCCCCCAGGGCCCGGTCACCAGGGTCACGCCCAAGCCGGTGGATGGCATCCCGCCGGCGTAGCGCTGGCGGGTGACGCGGTCCCGTGGCCGAGCGCAGAGCGTTGCCCGTCCTAGTGCGGAGTCCGGCGGCGGCGGTCCGGCAGGCGCTGTTCGGCTCGTCCCGCGCGCCGGTGGACCCGGTGGCGGCGTCCCACCCGGTAGTTGCGCCGGGCGGGTCTGCTGGTCGACCGGGACGGGAGGCCGCTGCGGTGATGGGCTGGTCGCCCGGCTCAGTCCTCGTCTGGGTTCCAACGAACACGCCGGATGACCGAGTCCTGCACCGAGACGCCGGGACCGAAGATCGCCTTCATGTTCGTGAACTCCAGGTTCTCGAACCGCGAGTTCCGG
>Ga0137377_10004037_pt1 | contig 11512 bp, 10 predicted proteins | sample SagtaG_22_FD_104815 | JGI IMG/M metagenome (GOLD analysis project Ga0137377, IMG submission 104815) | Vadose zone soil microbial communities from Sagehorn Ranch, Mendocino, California, USA - Sage2_L_40_16 metaG | ecosystem: Environmental > Terrestrial > Soil > Vadose zone | place: USA... | reverse complement strand
CTACTACCAGAAGGACCCCACCTTCCAGCCCACGGCCGCTGCGGACGTCTTTGGCTCGTATATCCTCAACGTCATGCCCGTGGGCATCCGCGGTCTTGTGCTGGCGGGCATCTTCGCCACCGCCATGGGCTCCTTTTCCGCGGCGCTCAACGCTCTGGCGACCGCCGCCACGAACGACTGGTACCTCCGGTGGGTTCCGGGCAAGAGCGAGGCGCACTACGTCAAGGCCGCGCGCTGGTTCACGGTCCTCTTCGCCGTGCTCATGATCGTCATCGCCGGCGGATTCGCCTATGCGAAGGTGACGAACCCGGATTTGAGAATCATTCCGGTCGTGCTCGGAATCGCCGGATTCATCCTCGGCCCCATGCTCGGTGTCTTCCTCATCGGCATGCTCACCCAACGGCGCGGTTCCGACGCCGGAAACATCGTCGCCATCCCGGCGGGGCTCCTCGCGACTGTTGTCGCTGGCAAGCTGAACATCACCCTCCTGAACACGGCGGCCCCCTTGTTTGGCATCCACCGGACGTTTCAGCAGCCCCTCGCGATTCCCGAAGTCTCGTTCACCTGGTGGCCCATGATCGGCGCGCTCGTCGTCTTTTGTGTCGGCGTCCTCTTCCGCACCCCGGACCAGGTACTGAAGGGCGTGGCCCGTCACGCCGAGGAGGCTCGGACCGCCGAGGGTGTTCCGCTCGCCCTGCGTGCATCGCTCGTCGAAGAGACTGTGCCGAGTGACCTTCGGCCAGGACCGAAGAGGTGACGGCCCGTGCCGATGGGACCCGGACGCGCCCTGGCCGTCGGCTTCGAGGGCACGCGCGTTCCCGACGATCTCGTGGCCCTGGCGGAGCACGCCGGGCTGGGCGGCGTCGTCCTGTTTGCGCGGAACTGCCCCAACCTCGAGACGGTGCTCGCGCTCACGGCGGCCGCGCGGAAGCTCGGCCCCGATGTCCTCGTTCTCGTGGATCACGAAGGCGGACGGGTTCACCGCCTGCCCCCTCCCTTCACCCGGTTTCCGCCTGCGGCAGCGGTTGGACGCTCGGGCGATCCTCACCTGGCGGTCGCTGTCGCGAGGGCAATGGCTCGCGAACTCCGCGCCGCCGGGTTCGACTCCGGGCTGGCGCCGGTGCTCGACTGCCTGCTCAATCCGGCGAACACGGTGATCGGTGACCGCGCGTTTGGGACGGCCCCCGATATCATCGCCGCGTGCGGCGTCGCGTTCGTCGAGGCCCTGCTCTCCGAAGGGCTGGTTCCCGTCGCCAAGCACTTCCCGGGGCACGGACGCACCTCGGTCGACTCGCATCTCGCCTTGCCGGACGTCGACGCGACCATCGACGAGCTGGAGCGCTGGGATCTCGTTCCATTCCGCGCCGCCCTCGGAGCCGGCTGCCCGGCGGTGATGGTCGCCCACGTGCGGTACCGCGTTCTCGACCCGGCCCTCCCGGCGTCGCTCTCCGCCGAGGTCATCGGCGGCCTGCTCCGGCGGCGTCTCGGCTTCTCCGGCCTCGTTCTCAGTGACGACCTCGAGATGGCCGCGGTCGCCAGCACCTGGGGCGTCGCTGGCGCGGCTCGACGGTTCCTGGCCGCCGGCGGCGATCTTGCGCTCGTCTGCCGCAGTGCCGAGGCGCGACACGAGGCGGCGGCGGCGATTGGCCGAGACATCGACCGGGGCGCGCTCGACCTCGCTCCGGCCGTGCAGCGCCGCCAGGCAGTCCGCCGGCTCATCGCGACCGCCGGACCACGGCCCGACGTTTCGGTGATCGGCTGCGCCGAGCATCGCGCCCTCGCGGAGGAAGTGGCTCAGCGCGCACGGTGGTCCTTTCCCGCGCCAGGTTGAGCCGGCCGCCTCCACCGTGCGATGCTAAGAGCGATGCGTGGCTCGACGCTGGAACGGCGAGCGTTCGTGACGCTGATGGGGCAGGCCCTGGTAGGGGCCGGGGTCCTCGCGATCTCGCGCCCGGATCCCGTGCCGGCGCGCGACCGAGATCCGAACGTCTTCGCAGGACAGGAGACGTTCGAGCAGTTGTTGGTGCTGGGGCGCGAGCGCGCCTGGCGCGAGCTGCCGATCGGCGAACGCATCGGCGCCATCGGCATGGCCCTCCGGCAGACGCCGTACGTCGCCGCGACGCTCGAGCTCTACGAGGATCGCGAGGTCTGCTCGGTCAACCTCCGCGGCCTGGACTGCGTCACGTTCCTGGAAAGCTCGCTCGCCTTCGCGCGAATGCTGAGGCGCGGTGGGCGCACATCCGAGGCGCTGCTGGCGGAGGTCACCTTCACCCGGTACCGGGGCGGCCGGCTCACCGACTATGTGTCGCGGCTGCACTACCTCAGCGACTGGTTCTTCGACAACGCGCACAAGGGAGTCGTCCGTCTGACCACGCGCGAGCTTCCGGGAGCCACGCGCTTCATCAAGCGGGTCAACTTCATGAGCACGCATCCCGAGGCCTACCGACAGCTCACGGCGAATCCCGACCTGGTCCGGAAGATCGCGCGCGTCGAGGCCGAGATCAACGCCCGTGAGCTACAGTATGTGCCGAGAGAGAAGGTGGCGGCCGCCCAGTCGCGCTTGATGACGGGCGACATCGTCGGGGTGACCACGACGATCGACGGTCTCGATTGCGCGCACGCGGGGTTCTTCTACAGGGACGAGGGCGGGACCGTGATATTGCTTCACGCGTCGACCACCCAGAAAGCCGTCATTCTCGACGAGGAGCTCGCGACGTACCTCGCGCGCGTGCCGACGCACACGGGCATCATGGTGGCACGCCCGCTGGAGGTGGCGTAGCGACGCGTGAGTCGACGCGGTCGTCGACGAGATCGCGAGCGGAGTCGTCTCCCGCAACAACCCCAATCGCTTGACACACGCAGCAGCCCAATGGTATGCGTCCACCCGTGAGCGTTCGGCGTCTCCTCGTTCTCCTCCTCATCGGCGCGCTCGCCTCGGCAGGGCCCCTGGCATACGCCAGTCCGCCCGATCCCGCGTGGATCGCCGGTTTCTGGGACGATGGCGACTATGACGACGTCGTGCTGCTGGCGACGTCTGGGGTGAGTATCGCGGACCCTCGGCCATCTTACGAACCGGAATCCGTCGCGGTTGTCATCGCCGTGCTGTCCCTGCCCGTCGAGAGTCCGCCGCCGGCTCGCGCGCTCTCGTCGTGGCAGACGCGCGCCCCTCCAACCACCTAAGTCCCGCCAGCTGACGTCGCCGCGGGATCGCCCGCGAGCAAGGGCGCGGAGTCCGTGCGCCTTGCGGCGTCGTGTCGGTGCGTCATTCGGACGAAGCCCCCGAAGCTCCAGGAGACTTTATGAAGGTTCTGATCACCGGAGGCGCTGGTTTCCTCGGCTCGCACCTTGCCGACGCGTTCCTCGAGCGCGGCGACGAGGTGTTCATCCTCGACCGCGGACCGACCCTCAAAATCCGCCACTTGCTCGGGCATCACGCGCTCCACTTCGTCCACGACAGCCTCTTCAACGAGACGATCCTCGACGGGCTCATCGCCCGGGTCGACCTCGTCTACCACCTCGCCGCGGTCGTCGGCGTCGAGCACTACGTCGGCGACCCGCACGAAGTGCTGAACGTCAACATCAACGGGACGCAGAATGTGCTGAGGCTCGCCTTCAGGCACGGTAAGCGCCTGGTCTTCTCCTCCACATCAGAGGTCTATGGCCGGAACCCCAGGATCCCCTGGAGAGAGGAGGATGACCGCATCCTCGGATCGACCGCCACCGACCGCTGGTGCTACTCAACCTCAAAGGCGGTCGGCGAGCACTTCTGCTTCGCCTTCGCGAAGATGGGTCTCCCCGTCACGGTGCTCCGCTACTTCAACGTGTACGGTCCGCGGCTTGACGCGATCGACGTCGGGCGCGTGGTCACGATCCTCCTCGGGCAGGCGCTGCGCGACCGGCCGCTCACGGTGATCGGCGACGGCCGCCAGACGCGCTGTTTCACGTATGTGAGCGACGCGATCCTCGCGACGGTCGCAGCGGGACTCAGCCCGCAGGCGGTCGGCGGGACGTTCAATGTCGGCACCGACGAGGAGGTGTCGATCCGAACGTTGGCCGAGCGCATCATCGCGATCTCCGGATCGAGGTCGGAGATCCAAACCGTCCGCCAGGAAGACGTGTACGGGTCGAGCTACGAGGACATCCCACGGCGAGTCCCAGACATCCGGCGGATGCGTGTCATCCTCGGGGTTGCACCGAAGGTGTCTCTCGACGAGGGGCTCGGGCGGACGATCGCCTTCTTCCAAGGCGAAGCGCGTTCTGGCTGATGAGCGACCGGACGGCTCTGCATCTGGCCGGCTGCCTGGCCCTGTCGGTCGTTCTTGCCCTTTACCAACTCGGCGAGCGGCCGCTCTCAAGCCCTGCCGAGGCCCGGTACGCATTGATCGCGCGCGAGATGCTCGAGCGGGGCGACTGGGTGCAGCCGCGCTTGAACGGCGTCCGCTACTATGAGAAGCCGCCGTTGCTCTACTGGAGTGTGGCTGCTTCCTACCGCCTGTTCGGCCAGAACGAGATGGCGTCGCGCCTGCCAAGCGCGGTGTCGTACATCGCCACGGTGGCGGTCACGTTCTTCCTCGCTCACGAGCTTCTCGGCGCCTCGGCGGCACCGCTCGCGGCGCTCGTCCTGGCGACTTCAGCAGGCCCCCTCCTCTACGGCCGGTCCCTTTTCACGGACACCCTGTTCGGTCTCTGGCTTGCCGTTTCGTTCCTCGGCCTCGTGCTCACCGTGCGAGGACGCCGCGGCCTGCTTGGCCCCCTCTTGTTCTGGAGTGGTCTCTCGCTCGCCGGACTCACCAAGGGCCTCGTGGGCATTGTCTTGCCGCTCGGGACCGCCAGCACCTGCTGGCTGCTCTTCGGCCGGAAGCGCCTTCCGCACGACCTCCGCCCGCTCCTTGGAGCGGCGATCGTTTCGCTCGTCCTTGTCCCCTGGCACCTCCTCCTCGCCGCGCGCGACCCTGCTTTCATACGCTTCTATTTCGTGAACGAGCACGTCCTCCGGTTCTTCAACGCACGAGAGCCGGTCGACTACACGCCGCTTTCGATCGGCGGCTTCTGGCTCGCGACCGCCCTCTGGCTCCTCCCGTGGTCGCTCTTCCTCCCCGCCGCGGTCGCTTCACCCGATCTCAGGAGGGGTCTCGCGCTCCCGCTCGCTTGGTCGGTGTGGGTGCTGGCGTTCTTCACCACGAGCGCGTCGCGGCTTGAGTATTACGCGTTGCCCGCCTTCCCGGCCCTCGCCGTGATCGTCGCAGCGTACTGGCGACGCGCGATCGACGCCCGACCCGCGCCGGCCGGCGCTCGCGTCGCCGCGTGGATCGTGCTCGGCATCGGTGTCGCGCTCGTTCCGTGGCTCGTTTCATCCCGGGAGAGCACCGCGGAGTTCCTGACCTCGCTCATCACGCTGCTCGACGGTGTCTATCGCGACTACCTCGTCGCTCATCCAGACGTGTCGTTCGCCGTGGTCGAGCGATGCCTGAGGCTCATCCGCCCCTTCGCAGTGTTCATCCTTCTCTTCGGAGGCGCGGCCGTGCTCGCTTCGCGCCTCTCTCGCGCGCGTCTGGCATTCACGATCTGGGTGCTCGGGGCGGTCGGGCTCGTGTGGTTCGCCGAGCTCGGCCATCGGCTGGTTGCTCCGGATCGCTCGCAGCGTGATCTCGCGCCGATCATCCGCGCGCTCTGGGAGCCGACGGCGGAGCTCGTCGTCTGGGGGACCTACGAGGACTACTGCGGCGTATCGCTCTACACGGGCTACCCGACCCGAATGCTCCATAGTGCGCGCGGCGACCTCCTCTTCGGCTACAGGAGGGGCGACGCGTCGGGTCTTTTCCTGACACGCGAGGGGTTCGAGCGCCTGTGGGCCTCGAACGGCCGCGTCTTCGTCGTCGGTGACCGCGGCCTCGACATTCCCGGCGCCATCCTCCTCGCCGCGGGACCACGCTCCATGCTGGTGACAAACCGGCCGCCCCCACTCGCGTTCCGGCATGGCGAAGACCCTTCTCGACGTCCACCGGACAAGGAATCGGGGGGCTCGTAGTGGACCGGCCGTCACAGTCGATGCCGGGCGAGATCAACTGCGTCTTCACGACCTCGAGTTCTCGACGTCGGTGATCGGCGTCCGCGCGTCCCACGCGGGAGCTCGCGCTCGCCCATCAGTGTTCCCGATACGCTACAATGCGGCGCACCATGCAGGCGCGCCCGCTCTGGCCATGGTGACGATCTACCACTCCCCCACGCTCTACCGGCTCACGACGCGCATCGGGTACGGGCCGGACTATGCTGCGCGCTATACGTTGATCGCCGACGTCATCCGAGCACCGGGCGACGTGCTGGAACTCTGCTGCGGTGACCTCGCGCTCCACCGGCATCTCGAGGCGCGAGGGCTCCTGAAATCGTATATCGGCCTCGAGCACTCGGGCGCGATGCTGAAGCTGGCGCGCCGTCACGGCGTCGACGTCCGCGCCTTCGACGTGCGCTCGGGCGATCCGGTCCCCACGGCCGACACAGTGATCATGCAGGCGAGTTTGTATCAGTTCCACGACATCGCGGACACGTTGCTTCCACGCCTGTATGCGGCCGCGCGACGTCTCTTCGTGATCGCCGAGCCCGTCCGCAACCTCTCCCAGTCCCGACGCCGCTCCGTCCGCTGGCTCGCCCGTGCTCTCACGCGGACGGCCGACGGCCGCGTTCACGTCTTCCGCTACACGGAGGGGACTCTGCTGGCGCTGTACGACCACTGCAAGATCCCGGTGAGTCGACTCGACCGGACGCCGAGCCGGTACGAGCTGGTCGTCTCGTCTCTCAAAGCTCCTTCTGCGACGGCCGACGTCGAAGCCAGGAGACGATCCGTGACCGATAGTCATACAGGGGTGGGGCGATCGCCACGATAACGGCGGCCAACGTCTCGGAGCGCTCGCCCCGCGGCTGAGTCTCCATCAATGTCGGATCGGCGTCGCGGCTGGCCCAATCGCTCCAGGAGAAACACCGGCGTGAGCGGACACCCAGCCGATGCGCAGCGGCTTCAAGACGAAAAACGCCAGGAGCGCGCCGATCCAGTCGAGCGCGATCGCCGCGACGAAGATGGGCATCCAGCTCCCCGTGGCGGCCCTGAGGACGTTCCCCAGCGGGACGAGCAACGACGCCGTGCCCTTCGCCGTGTACAGCAGACCGTAGTTTGCCGTGGCGAACTTCCGGCCAAAGAGGTCGCCACATACGGCGGGGAACAGGCTGTAGATCTCACCCCAGGCGAAGAACACCAGACCCGAGAACACGACGAACAGGCTCGGGATGTGCGCAAAGGTGATGAGGAGCAAGATCCCGACACCCTCCAAGCCGAAGGCGATGAGCATCGTGTTTTCACGGCCGATGTGATCCGAGACCCAACCAAAGAATGGCCGCGTCAGCCCGTTGAGAATGCGGTCCAAGGAGAGCGCGAACGGAAGGGCAGCCATCGTAATCCCAAGCAGGGACACGGGGACCTGGGCAACCTTGTAGTCCGCGGCAATCGGACCCAGTTGGGCGGTCGCCATCAGGCCGCCCATGGCAAGCATCGTCATCATCGCGTACAAGAGCCAGAACACCGGAGCCTTCAGCATCTCCAGCGGCGTGAAATCTCCGACCGATTGCTGAACCTTGGGTGTCGTGACGTCGGGCACGTCGCCCGTCTGGGGAGCGCGGAGCAGCAGCGCGCACAGGACGACGACGAGACCTTGCGCGAGCCCAAAATAGATGAAGGCGGTCTCATAGCCTCGGGTATTGATGACGTTCGCGATCGGCACAATCGTGAGCGCTGAGCCCGCGCCAAACGCGGCCGCCGTGAGACCGGCGGCCAGCCCTCGGTGCTCCGGGAACCACTTCAGCGCGTTGCCTACGCTCGTGCCATAGACGATGCCGGCGCCAACGCCGCCGATCAGGCTGCCCGCGTACAGCGTGAGGAGCGAGCTCGCGTTGGCGTTGACCGACCAGGCGAGGCCGACGAGGATGCCTCCGGCGGCGACCAGCCATCGCGGGCCGAAGCGATCGACGAGGTAGCCCTCGAACGGCACGAGCCACGTCTCGGCCAGCACGAACACGGTGAAGGCGACTTGGATTGCCGCCTTCCCCCAGTGAAACCTGCTATCGATCGGATTGACGAAGAGCGTCCAGCCGTACTGGAGGTTGGCGATCGCCACCATCCCGACAATGCCGAGCACCAGTTGCACCCACCGGGCGCTGGCGGACGCCCGACTCTCTGCGGCCGGCTTGGCTGCGGTTCCCATGTCTCATCTCCTCTCCAGTGTTCGGCGCTGCTCACTTGCGGGGAGCGGGGCGCCCACTGTCCGACGGTTGACTCGAGCGGGGATGGGTCACCCGTTCGATGACGGGATCGTCCACGAACGGACCGGTGTTCGGCAACGCGAGGATGATCGAGTCGCCCTGTTCAACGAGCAGGTCGATCTCCGGCACCTTCTTCGTGAATGTCGCCAGGATGAGTGCGTCGTCGGTTTGCACCTTCAAGAGGACGTGGCCCTCCTCCCGTTGCTTCCCGATGACCTGGCCCTCGACCGGGCGCCGAGGCGCGCGGAGTGCCGACACAAGATACGGCTCGATCGCGGGCGGCAAGAGGATGGTGCCGCCGACGCCGAGGGCGAGGCCGACGAGGAGGGTCGACGCCAGAATGGCCCACGGTTTCATTTCGATGCCAGGGCCGCGGCCCGCAGCATCACACGGAGCCGTCTGGTCGTTGGGATGGGTCGTGTGCGGCGGCAGCCTTCGGGGCTGGGGTCACCGCGTCGGACGCTCGCGCCTCATCGTTGGACTCCGCGAGCCCCTTCTTGAACTGGGCGAGCGCCTGGCCAAGCGATCGAGACAACTCGGGCAGCTTCTTCGCCCCGAAGAAAAAGACCATAAGACCCAGCGCCACCCAGAGGTCCTGGGGTCCAATCATTGATCGCCTCCCATTTGCGAACTGACACCCACGCAGTTGCACGCTGCGGCGATTCACTGGAGACGTCGTGAGCCGCGGACGTCATCCGCAGCCACGAACGCGGCAGCACTCTAGACGGTCGGGGGAGCGCGCGTAGGGAAAGAGGCGAGTGGAGCCGGGTGAACGATCCTGGGGCGCGGCCGAGTGACGCCGACAACACAGGGAGAAGGGCTCGGCACGGCGTCCGGCGTGTCATGCGGAGCGGCGGTCATTCCGGTGACGGCGAGGACGACGTCGTCGTAGTCGGCGTCATCCCAGAAGCCGGCAACCCACGACGGGTCTGGGGGGCTCGCGTGAGCCAGCGCCGGCAGCACGACCACCGCTGCGAAGAGCAACATCGCCAGGGAAACCCGACGCCGCATCGCCCCTACAATACTCTGCCCCGCTTGACGCCGCCAGCTCCGGAGCCACATGCATCGGCGTCGGGTCCAGAAGGGAAACGGCGGCCAGGCGCCGCCGTTTCGCCGACTGGAAAAAATCAGAGGCCCAACGACGTCACTCCTCGTCGTCGTGCTCCCCTCTCGGCGTCCCGTACACGGCGACACAACCGTTCAAGCACTGCGGGAAGACGTTATTGGCCGCCAGGGGCACCAACACGTGGTTACTGTGTGGATCCACGGCGAGCGAGTGCGCGGTTCCCGCGGGGAACGCGGCACTACAGTTGAGCGGGTTGAGGGTGCAGTTCTTGCCGCCGACGTTGAGGGTCGGAACCACCTGGACAAGGCTCTGGCTCTCCGCGTCGATGACGCCGACCACCGGGCCTCCTGGTTGGTTGCGGGCGGCGAGGTAGTAGCGTCCGTCGCCGCGGTTGAACCAGACTTCGTCGTTTCCCGAGACTCCGGCGACCATCGTGTCGATGGCGCCCGTGTTGGCGTCCATGATCACCGAGATCGGCGCCGCGGTGTGGGGATCGGACGCGGTCCACGCGTTACCTGCCGTGTCAAAGGCCTGACTGCAACCAATGAGCAAATCGTCGTTCGGACCGACCGTGAGTCCAGCCGGCTGGCAGAACTTCACATGAGACAGCTTCTCGATCTTGCCCGAACTGTTCGGGTCGATTGTCACGACGCCTCCGTCGGCGAAGGAGCCCCCGCAGACAGGGTTGTCCACGGGCGGGTTACCAATCTTCCGAGGGCAGTCCACTTCGGGAATGGACAGATAGAACTTGCCCCGATGGTATTGCGGTTGTTCCGCACCGTTGGTCGCATCGAAGCCATTGGTCGCCGGGTCGAACGTGATTCTGGCACCAACGGTCAGCTGCCCGTTGGTTCGATTGACCTTGATCAAGGTCACGAACGCCGGGTCGTCGGCGTTGTTGGCGACGAGAAGAACCCCATGGTCCGGATCGTAAGCCAGCTCATCGGCCCGCAGGGCGTCCGCTCCACCAGTGGAGACATCGCCGCCGGGGACAATCTGATCGGTCCTGAGGTCGATGCTGACCACCCTGCTGTTGGCGTCGGTCACAAAAAGCCAATGTCCGCTCACGACGACGCCGTTGGGGCCGGATCGCCCGTTGTCCGCCGCGCCGGTCGCAGGGTTGAAGGCGACGCCGGCGAACGGCGTTGACCCGCCCGTGATCGCCCTGACGAATGTATTGGTGCTCGCGTTGAAAACGTCGACGCTGCGGTTGGAACGGTCGGCGACATACAAAAGTTGGGTGTCCGCGTCGAGCCAGCTGATATCCCAGCCATGGAGGGGCTTTAGACTCGTCGGGACCGCGATGGTCCCGAGAAGTGTGATAGCTCCCCCATTCCGCCCAGGCTCACCAGCCAGAGCCGCACCGGCGGATAGCGCACCGGCACATAGCACACCGGCGAGCACCCATGGAAGTGTGGATCGGGGGAGCAACTTGGTCGCTGCGTGCATTGTCATCACTCTGTCTCCTCTTGAGCAAGCGGCATTCTCTGGACCGCCACATTCCTCGTCCGCGCGCCCTCCTTTCCTCGAGATCTGGAGTCACGACGCGCCCACTGACGCCGACACGCTTCCCTCGGGCGGACTCGAGTCGGCTCGCGCGGCTCCGCTCCGTGCAGACGAAGCGGACGCGAGGCTCAGGGAGCGGCTATCTCAGGCGGAGGCGGTCGGAGGGGCGCGTGTGTTCCACGACGAGAGTGGGCGGCCGGAGACGGGGCTCTCGTCTGGCGAGGAGACAGAGGCGATGACGACCGGGGCGGACACCGTGACGTAAGGCGGTCGAGAGTCAGCGGTGCCGACTGCGGAAGTCACCAGCAGCACCACGTCGTCGTAGTCAGCGTTGTCCCAGAAGCCGGCGATCCACGCGGGATCGGGTGGACTGGCATGGGCCAGGGGCGCCAGCAACGCGATCGCGCCTACCACGAGCAGGGTCAGGCGACGCCGGAACGACATGGCGACGAGATACACTGCACGACTCCACGTGTCAAGCAATCCCGACGTGACGACGTTTGGAGTTCCGGAAATTAAGCCATCCGAGCAGAACGTCGCTTCGGCTTTCGGTGGCTCCGCGGCGGCGAGAAGATCAACGAGGTCTTCTTCTCGATCGCGCTGATCCTGATCCTCCAGAACGCGCTCGCGCGG
>Ga0137377_10004019_pt1 | contig 11531 bp, 12 predicted proteins | sample SagtaG_22_FD_104815 | JGI IMG/M metagenome (GOLD analysis project Ga0137377, IMG submission 104815) | Vadose zone soil microbial communities from Sagehorn Ranch, Mendocino, California, USA - Sage2_L_40_16 metaG | ecosystem: Environmental > Terrestrial > Soil > Vadose zone | place: USA... | reverse complement strand
CGCGATCTGCTGGTCGAGCGCCTCGTCGCGCTCGTCAGTGCGCTCGTCGAGCTGGCGTTGAAGTTCCGCGTTGGCGCGCTGCAGATCGGCCACCGCGTTGTCAACCGTCGCGGTCATGCACTTATCCCGTCTGGCCGTGGTTCCGGCACCACCGGACTCTAGTTTATCCCGCCTGAGGCAGAGAGCAGTCCTTCATTCAATCAACTGGTCGGGCTGGAGCTGCCTCGATCAGTGAATGAGGGCTCTCAAAAGCCCGGGAATCTCAGGTTGAGCAAACGGGGAAGGACGCCATAGGCGCGAGTCCCTCCGTCTCAGTAGTATGGCTGCAGGGCGAGCCTGCCTGGAACCTCTGGTTGCGCCGGTGTTGGCGTAGCATGGAAAACGGAGAAGCCGTTGAAGCGGCAGCCCGCGAAGCCATAGACCAGCACGGCGATGATGCCATCGCTATCCTTCGCGAGCGGGCCGAACTAGCTGACCATGTCGGCGACCTTCTCGGGGCTGAGGCGTGGCGCGACATAGCCGATGCCGCGGAGCGGATGCTGCGAAGCTAGGCTGACGCCCGGCGCGGCCCGGTGGCGCGGCCCGGTCGAGACGCCCGTATAGGCGGGTCGCACGTGAGGTTAGTCATCGACCGACATTCGCTGTAGGGACGCACCCGCCGGGACCGTGTCCAGCAACTCGGCTGGTTCCGGCAGGCCCTGAGCGAATTTGCGCAGGCGGTCGAGGTCCATGATGATGACGACCTGTCGGTCGATGATCGCGATACGCTCCTCACGCAACCGCCGCAAGGTGCGGTTGACGTGCACCAAGGTCAGGCCGAGATGATCGGCAATCTGCTCCTGCGTCAGCGGCAGGTTGAATGTGAAGCGGCTGATCAGTTCGCGCCGGCGCAGGCGCTCGTACACATCTGACAGCATGAAGCAAATGCGAGCCTGCGCGTCAAGGCGGCCAAGGGCCGCCGCCAACCGGTCGGTGCGCCACTGTATGTCGGCGAGCAGCGCTAGGACTTGCAGATTGATTGCCGGGTCGTCCTTCATTAGCTCGCGCAACCCGGAAGCGCGCAGCGCACGATACTCGACGCGGGTTGCCGCGGTTACCTCCTCGATGGGGCGGTGCAGCACGATATGATCAAGCCCGACAACATCGCCGGGGGTCACGATGTGCAGGATCGCGCGCCGCCCATCCGCCAGAGCGCAGGAGCGAAAGGCAAAACCGGTGCGGATAAGCAGGATCGTTGGATCGGAATCGCTAAGCCGAACGAGCGGCATGTCGCGTGCCGCGTTGCAGATCGGCTGTTGCAGAAACGCGTGCCTCAGCCGGCGACTGCCTGTCAGCAGATCCTCGGTAATGGCGGCGGGATAACGCGGCCGTTCGGTTTCGATGCGGGGCTGCGATGTCGCTTTATCCATCTGAGTGCCCCCCTTCCGGCTTGTTTGTGGATAACTTATGTCAAACGGGGAGGATCAACATAGGTTCATTTTGAGGTTGCGGACGGCCGGGAGTCCGCGTTCCGTCGCAAATCCATCCAGATGTCGAGGCGTTATCGGCGAGGTAACGGAGTTGGATCGCCGACATCCGAAGAAGCGCCTCCGTTTCGCGGTCGGCGCCGTCGACTCCCGCCTGCCTTCTGGTGCCCGCCAATTCGAGACGGCCGCATGGCGCGGGGCGCGCCGCGCGTCGTTGCGCGGCGCTGTTGCGGCATGCCATCGTGACCGGCTTGCTCACAACTCGCTTGGTTTTTGAGGTATACGGCGCGCCGAAGGAACGCAGTACACCGATCGCGGCGGCATAATGCTTCACTGCGTCGTCAGGCGTGCTGTTGCTGTACTGTTTGATCCGATCGCGGGGTTTTCTTAACCATCCGCGGCCGCAGGATGCGCCGCGTTCTGAAATCACCCTTGTTCGGGCCGATCGCCGTAGGGTTGGGTAATGATTTCCATCAGGTGCCCGTTCGGGTCGTCGAAATAGACGCCGCGGCCGCCGTAGCGATGGTTGATTTCGCCGGGACGCTCACGCCGAGGCGTCGCGTAGTGCTTGATGCCGCTGGCGCGGATGCGCGCCAGCGCCGCATCGAACTCCGCCTCGCTGATGAGGAACGCGAAGTGCTGCGGCCGGAAATCCTCGCGCGTATCAAAATCGAGCGTGACGCCATTGGCGGTCCGCACCGGCGCGAAATGGCCCCATTCCGGCCCGGCTTCCAGGTTCAGGATATCGGCGAGGAATTTCGCCGATACCCATTTGTCGTTCGCCGGGATGATCGTGTGGTTTAGTTCGACACTCATATCAGTCTCCTGTGGAAACAGGGTCTTGCGATCACGGTTTCAGGATCAAAAACCGGGTCAACGCATCGATAGGCTCATCTTATCTTGATCGGGAGCGGCGGCAAGAGCCGGCTCGCGCTGCGGGCAATGGGCGCTGGGGCAATCCCCGGTGGAACGCTCGCCACCCGCAGAGGTTAGTAGATCTTCACCAACGGTGGCGCGCGATGGAGGACAACTCGCTCGAATCCCGAGCGGCGTACTTCCGCAGCGTCGCCGAGAGGCTGCGCGGGATAGCAGCCGGGCTACGGTACGATTTGCGCCGCGCCGATCAACTTCGCGCGCTCGCGGATGGGTTTGAGCGGTTTGCGGCTCGTCTTGAGCAAGAAGCCGGTGCCGAGGAGGACTAAGCGGAAGCGGCTCACGCAGCGACAGCGCCGGGGCGCTCGCCCCCGATCACCTGTCCGGAAAAGGCTCCCGCGAACGCTTCCGCCTCGCTCGCGGCTTTGAATTCCAGGCGGAAGATTGTGCGTCCGGGAATCAGGGATAATCGGAAAACGCTCGGCTGGATGTGCCGGTGATCGAGCCAGGTACGAATATCCGCCATTGGCCCGACCAAGCCGTCGCCGTCCCTCGCCGGTCGCGATCCGGATGACCCTGACGGCTGCGCCGATCACGTCAGCCGGGCGCTTCTGACCCTTAGGTCCGGTCGGCATACGGGGGAACCTCGACTAGTGTCCCAATCAGTCGCAAGAGGGCTTGGTGTTCCGGCCCCTCCGTCTCGGCATTGAGAAATGCCCCCAGATCGATGTGAGAGAGGTGGGCACCAGACGGCCCGTTCGCTTGGTGGATCACGAACGCACGGCCGTCCTGTGGCTCTCGCCCTATAAACCAGCAGTCCCCGTTGGGGCTGCGATATAGCTCGCGCCGTTCGGACATAGCGGATAGCTCCTAATGCTTCCCGCTAAGCATATGGGATCGACGCGGCGGGGAGCGATAGCCGCGTCAGCCGGCTGTTACACTGGAACTGAGACACTACCCTCCCGATAGCTATGTCAATCGGCTACCGTCGTGCGGTAAAGCGAGAGAGCCGCCGAGCCATCTCAACCAGACACAGTTGTCGGCGACCCCACACGGAGAGGGTTTTCTGACGAGCGATTATTGGCTCGGAGAGTTTAGGGCGGCCGTCCTTCGGGCACGCCGCCACGAACCGATGCTGGCGACTTTAGTGAAGGCGGTGCTTCGCGGGTCAGCCAGTTTATGCGCTTGTGGGAGCGGTCGTTTGCCGCCGTCGCAAGCCGCGCGGCATCATCACCGGTTTCACTGCCAATCGTAGTGCCCTCGCACCCCCTCGCACCCCGCAGCGTCGTGCGGGTACGGCACCTTGCATCCCACAATTAGACATCTTCGATGCCGGACGCTGGTAAAGATCCCGTCCTAGCTGAAGCGGAACGCGACGTTCGGGAGCTGGAACAACACGTTGCCGATCAGCAAACCCGAATTGACGAACTCCACGCCGCAGGCCGCGATGACGACGAAAGCAAAGCGTATGAGGGATTGTTCCTGCTGGCAGACGCCCTGGAGATTGCACGCCGACGCTTGTACTCCGAGCGCAAGGCGCGGGACGTTGAGTGTTAAGGCAGTGAACTTAGATCAAGCCGCATACTGCCTCTGCACGACATGTGCGCTCTCGGCGGGCAGGTCGAAATAATGACGAGCTGCGGCGAGAAAAGCGGCCAGGCCGAAGCCGTTGTGAACTAGTGCGGCCGTCCGACCATCGTAGATCGACCATTCACCCGTAGGCAGACAAAAGAGAAGGTAGTCATCGTGATCCTGCCGCAAGGCCGTAAACCCCGATGCGTGATCGATGATGGTAAAGCCGGTATCGCGTGCAACAATGCGCGTAGCATCTATCAGCATTCCAACCCTCTCTATGAACTTATTCGGCCCATGAACGCGGCAGAAAGAAAGTTGGCATCGACAAATATGGTTAATGGGCGGTTAGTTGCTTCGTAGTTTAATAGACTTGCTGGTAAGCATGTGAGCGGCCGGGCTGCACACTTGGCGAGTGACAGGTGATTGTGCCGGGGTTGGGCCACCCGAGCAGGTTATGGACTCGCCTGGCTGTTTAACCCAAGCGATCCACTCGGGACTGAGCCGCGTCCCTGGCGCCGGGTCGATGCGTCAAAAGGTAAAGTTACACGAGCGGACGCGAACTAATTCCTGGCCCCACTCTGCCGGTGACCGCTGAGGTCGACAACCGCCACAGAGCCGGTCACTCGCCTCGCGCCTCCCGAAAGGCTCTGGATCGAGATTTCCATCCCAAGCTCTGATGCTGCCCGAGGTTCTATTGGCGACGATTATCCTCCAATCGCTGTGTGACCCGGCGCTTCGCTTCGCCACGCTCCCAATCCGACACATAGATTAGGCCGGCGACCCGGCGGATAAGCGCGTCCTCGTCACCCGTCAGGACGCTATCTGAGTAGGCCATATCCCACAGCATCTCAATAACGCCGATACGTTCTTCCTCGTTGAAGCTTCTGACCACAACCTGAGTGAAGTGATGGAGATCGGTTGCTTTGATCGCACCTTCTTTAGCCGCCGCCACCAGACTGGCTACCTCACTACGATCTAAGCCGAAGCGCCGAGCCAAGGCGAGCGCGATCAAACTCTGCTCGCGAGCCTCTACTCGGTCGTCGCTACGAGCAACTTCGATAAGCAGAACGGCGAGCGCGAAAGCGGCATCATTCTGCCGGCCGGATTGAAGGCCACCATCGGCACCTGTCAAAAAGCGAACCAAATGATCGAACATGTCATCCCAGAGTATCTAAGTGGCGTAACGTTGCAATGTCAGTTGGTCGCCGCCCACCGATAAGCAAGAATTCCTGTGATATTCAGCAGCCTCCCGACCTGACCTGCAACGAGCATCTTGCGGGTCGCCGAGCGGCAGCAAAGAAGCAGCCACGAGGGAGTCGGTCTACGGCGACCCAAATCGAAGGGACCACGCGCAATGGCGATTGACATCAAAACTACACAGGGTCCGACGAGCATGAGCGCCGCGGAACGCCACTCAGCCGCAGGGCTCGTCGGGGTCATTCCGGATCGCGACGAATCCTCACCGCGCCGCCGTCGATCAACTCAGCAAGCGCGCACGCCTCGACCGCAACCGAACGGCCCAGCTGCTCTTCACTGAGGAATTTTTTGCTCCGGCGCTTACAACCAAGAGAGGAATTATCCGCTTTGTAGGACCTGCATCAGCGCGGCAATTTTGATTGTTGCGAAATTGGAGAAGGTGTCAGAGACCGCATACGGTAAAATGATCTGGTCGTTATGCCGCATGGCTCCACATGTGTAGACAACGTTGGGAACGTACCCTTCGCGTTCGGACGGTTCAGGCCGAACCAGTGGCTCGCGTGATCGCGCGAGAACCTTGGAGGGATCTCGCTTGTCGAGGAGAACCGCCCCGATCGAATATTTCCGAACCGGACCTATGCCGTGGGTCAGTAGCAACCAGCCGTTATCAAGCTCAATGGGAGACCCACAATTGCCGATCCGCACGAATTCCCATGGGAACTGAGGCTTCAAAATGGCTAGGCCACCGTCCCAAGAGTACAAGTCGTCCGAATAGATCAGGTACAGGTTCTCATTGTCCTGCCTGCTGATCATGGCGTACTTGCCGTCGATCCTTCGGGGAAACAAGGCCATGCCCTTGTTTCGTGTGGCGGCGCCCTTCAGGGGCGACATTCGGAAGGATATGAAGTCGGTGGTCTCGATCAACTCGGACCTTATCGCCTTGCCGCTGTAGGCGGTGTATGTCGCGTAGAAAGTTCTCCGCCCGCCGTCGTCGAATTCCACGAAGCGGGCATCCTCTATACCGTTCGACTGCGATTCAGTGACGGGAAAAATCACCCGCTCGCTGATGTGCCCGTCCGGCTTGAAGATCACCTCGACCTCGTCCCCATCCGGACCTGGAATCCGGTTTCCGACTATGGGAATTGAAGCAAGACGTGCTGTCGGATCGATGGTCACGCTACCATCGGCCGCGATGGATCCCGATCGAAACGTCAAGGAAGAAACATGTCCCTCCCCGACTGCGCGAAGACTCAGAATGAAGCGACGTCCCCCTTCCGGCGCACCGGACTGATCAGGATGGGAGACGATACTTGGATTGAATAATGCCGCCGCTTCGAAGGAATATTCATGCAGAAAATAGGCTCCGACGAGTTGGCGCTGTATGTTGGTAAAAACTACATGGGTAGCAAGGGCGTCTTCCATTTCGTCGGCACGGGCCTCGAATATCTCTATCAGGTTGCGGTGGCGACCTTCGAAATTCTCAAGAACATCTGCTAGTTGGGTGGCTACCGTCGCGGGATCGAGCTCCAGGACTCGGTCGACGATGTGGTTCGCCCGTGTCTTGTCAATGGGGTTGAGGCCCCGCGGTTCGGCCGCTGGCTTGAACGGGCGTACGACCACTCTCGCCGGATCGGGGCGCAGATAGAGAGCCTGCCGGTTCAGAAACGTGGCTTGTGACAAAGCGCCCTCGGTTCATTTGAGCTGAGATTAGATCAGCAACGGGCAGAGTTGCTCGAACTACGGCCGCGACGCAAGATAGTGATCTGGTCCGGATCCACATTTTGCCCTGCTTTGAAGGGGTTATGAAGTAACGGGCTGATCTCACTGTCGAGCGTATAGGTCGCCTCGAGGGAGGCATCGGCGAATCGGAGTTGGGTGGGAATTTTTAGGAAGTTCAGGCGCGTAACGCCTGAGGCCGGGCGAGTTCCGTGCGATTCCCGCTTATGCGAGCAAGCTGACGAATCTCCGCGAGGCCGAGAAGATAGGATATGACGGACTCGCCGCCCCGGTTCTCGTTCGGGCGGTCGGGATGGAGCCCATCGCAACAGCTACCCGTTTCCAGGTCAACCAAGGGCAACGCCAAATCATTGCTGCCGAGAAACCACGCGAATGCGCGCGCCGCCTCGGACCTCCATTCGACATCACCATCCGCACGCCACGCCGCAAGGCAGGCTGAGATCGCCGCCGTGGCTTCCAAGGGCTGCTGATCGAACGCCCGTGGCAGCTTCCGCTTGTCGCCGAAGCCCTCGGTACCGATGGGCCTGAAAAAGCCGGCCGGCGTCGTCTGCAGCGTCATAAGCCAACGCAAGGATCTCAAGCCGGCCTCCACATACGCGGGCGCTCCAGTAGAAATCCCCGTGACGATCAGAGCCTGGGGCAAACGCGCGTTGTCGTAGGCGAGCCCTTCCTCGAACCACACCCACTCCTTCGTCGCAACCACCGACATGATGGAAATCAACCGTTCAGCAAGGAGATGTCGGAGACGCTGGGCAGGAGAATCCTCCGTTACCGAGGTGCAATAGGCGTCCAACCCGAGCAGCGTGAATGCCCACGCGCGTGGCGAGCGAAAGCTCTCCGCAGTCAGCAGAGCTTCGGCGAAGAGAGAGGCGGCCCACCGCCGTCGCGACTGACTAGCATCGCTGCGTGCGCACTCGCCCAAGGCCCAGAGCGTCCGGCCATGGCTATCCTCCGAGCCGATGTCTTCAAGCCAGCTGCGATCGAAGCTCATGAAGTTGCGAAACCGCCTCGTGTCAGGATTCCACGCATGCTGGACAAAGGCAGCCAGTCGGGCCGTCAATGTTTCGGGCAAGCGCTGCTCACCTGGGTTGTTGAGCGCACACGCCAATAGCAGCGAACGAGCATTGTCGTCGACGCAATAGCCGTGGGAACGATCGGGCACAGAATGGGCCGCATGCTGATACAGCCCGGTATCGTCGCACATGGATAGAAGATGGCCGATCCGCATCTCTGGCGGCACGGGGCTGCCGCGTGAGGGGCCGCTTTGGTCGAGCCGCGCAATCGCCCTAAGCCGATGCCCCTGCCGGGCACTTTCGAAAGCGGTGAGTTAACGCTCCGCGGTTCGTTCCCATGTCATCGATCGGCTACTTGAATATGAGCGCTTGCGCATGGCCTGCCGCCGAGCGTTGTTGGTCAGCAATCCCGCGATCTCGTTGCCGATCGCCGTGACATCGCCAAATGGAACCAGAATGCCGCGTCCGTCAGCCAGCAGTTCCCGCGCGTGCCAATAGGGTGTCGAAACAACTGCTTTTCCCAGCCCGAAGCTGTAGGCCAATGTGCCCGACGTCATCTGCGCCTCGTTGAGATATGGCGTAACGTAAACGTCACACATCGAGATGAAGCCGAGCAACGTCGCCCGGTCGACGAATTGGTCGAAAAATACGACATGATCCTCGATTCCCAGTGCTCGCACGCGCGCCACAAGGCTCTCGCGGTAGGCCTCGCCGTGATGCCGAACGAGATTGGGGTGCGTCGCACCGAGAACGACATACACCGCATTCTTATGGCTTTTCAGGATCGAGGGCATGGCATCAATCATGACCTCGACGCCCTTATTGGGAGAGAGAAGGCCGAACGTCAGAATGACGGTCCGGCCGCTGAAGCCCAATTTAAGCTTCGCTTGGTCGGGCTCTACGAATGCCATGTCGGGAATTCCATGCGGTATGATCTCGATCTTTTCCGCCGGTACCCGGTGTACAGTACGCAGCAGCTCCCGACCTTTCTCGGCCATGACGACGACCTTTGACGACGCATCAACGATCCTATCCAGGACGCGACGTTGCAGCGGTGTCGGCTCGGAAAGAACGGTGTGAAGTGTCGTAACGATCGGCATGGTCAGCCGCGAGAGCAGCGCCATAATGTGGTCGCCCGCTTCACCGCCGAAAATACCGAATTCATGCTGGAGTGAAACGACTTCGAATTGGCCTGCATTCAGGAAGTCAGCCGCATGTACATAATCTCCTATTCTGTCATCGTTGACCTGAAGGCGAACGACGGATGGATACTCGTAGGCGTAACCATGGTCGGTCATCGCCACGATACAGGTCTTCACGTCCGCGCATGACGCTGAGATCGCCTGCTGCAGATCGGTCGTGAAGGCGGCGATTCCGCAGCGACGTGGGAGCGAATTCCCGATGAATGCTAGACTGCTTAGCTGGCTCACAGTCCCGCCTTCGTCGGGCGGACCAACGAATCCGCCGTTGCTCCGTGATGAAGGGGCGGTCGCGTAAACTGGCGGATCGGGGAACCGGCGTTCTGCACATCAAGATTGTGCAACAAGCTTGGACTCGGCTCGGTGCCTAAATAAGCCAACAGACCCTTCAGGACGCCGGATCCAACCTTGATGTTGGTGTGGTCCGCTTCCAGGAAGATGGCTTCACCGACGAACGCGTCCATCCGCCCGACCTGGGCCTGGCCTTCGACGACAAGGAACCAGGTCTCGTGCTCTGCATGGAGCGTCCAGTTCGATTTTGGCGAGAGTTCAATCCGTTCAAGGACGAAATGGGCGCTGGCGAGGAGCAGCGTTCTGGCATCGGCAATGCGCCTCGGAACGGGTTGGCATTCAGCCGGCCCCGCATTTGCAGCCGCCACGGCGTTGTCCACATGAAGTTCCCGCTGTCTACCGTGGTCGAAAAGGCGGAACGTCGCGTCGCTTCTCTGCTGGATTTCCGCAACGACAAGTCCCGGACCGATGGCATGGATCGTGCCGGCAGGGACGAAAATGACGTCGTCCTTCCGGACTCGGTGCCATTGAACCAGGTCCGAAATCGAGCCGTCCTCGATCGCGGCCCGCAATTGCCGGGCTGCGAGCCGCCGCTTCAGTCCGACGGCAATTTTGGCGCCCGGTGTTGCGGAAAGGATATACCATGCCTCGGTCTTGCCGTGCGCCAAACCGATTGATTGCGCGAAGGCATCGTCCGGATGAACCTGGATGGACAGCGGTTCCTCCGTAAACAGCAACTTGAGGAGTAGGGCCGGTTCTGGCGCGTTCGTGTCGGCGCGCTGAAACCAGAGTTCGCCGATCGCGACGCCGTCGTGATGAATCTCACTCCAGGGCCGGAGATCGGTGCTTCCCCAGGGCTTGCGTACAACCCGTATGCAGGCATGTTCGACCGCCATGAATTCTCCTGGCTCGTACCGCTCAGACCGGGTCGACATGACCTCGGACGATGCCGTTCTCGGACAACGCACCGATTGCCGCCAGAGGCGGTCAGCGGCGCCAATTTAAATCGAGGCCTGCTCTCTCGGCGCGAGCTTCCGCCACATGATGGGAGCCGAGGAGCCCGATCAGGCTTCCTGCGCCGATTACCGCTAGCGACGCATCAGTCCCGGTTCGGCCGCCTTCCCGCTGTTTTATGCCCGCCAGTGTCCCGCGTTAAGACTATCCGCGAGTTGCTGATACTGCTGCGATACCGAGAGCAGTTGGTTCCGAACCCGGTCGCTTGGCTCGGCCTCCGCCATCAGGTGAAATCTATTGGCTTCGCTCTTATAATGCGCCGCCCGTACCTTGGCAGGCCAGGACGAGAGGAATTCCATTTCCCCAGCCCCACGCGATTACCTTTTTAGGGAAAGGTGCTTGCTTAGGGAAAGGTGCTTGCGCGACAGAGCGAGTGTCGCCTCTTTTTTAACATAAGTCAAATCGTGAGGATCCTCGGCGCTGCGTCAGTTTGAAATCTTCCCGCCGTTCCAACGACAGGCGGCTCTTTTGATCTGTGTGAATGAGGCGAGCGCGGTATTTCGCTAAATTGCGACATGCTGCTCTACCGTATTCGGTTCGTTGATCACGGCGATCTCGCTTCCGGTACATCGTGCACTGCGACCGCGCGGAACTCTTCCCTCCTCATAGAGCTGCAGGCTCTCATAGGCGATGCCGCAGAGGCTGTGCGCTTTTTCCAGTATCGCTTCGAATACCGGCCTGAGGTCACCCGGCGAGGAGTTGATGACGCCTAGAACTTCAGCCGTCGCGGTCTGTTGCTCCAATGCCTCGCGCGTCTCGTTGATCAGCCGCGCGTTCTCCATCGCAACGACCGCCTGCGTCGCGAAGTTCTGCAGCAGGCGAGATTTGCTTGTCGGAAAACGGGCGAACCTCGCGACGATTAGCGGTGATGTAGCCCAGCAAGGCGTCGTCCTTGCGCAATGGAACAATTAGCAGGGTGCGGACGACTGCCGCGAGCGCCGGGTGTTGTTCCGTACTAGGGGATTCAAGCGTTTCGATGTCTGGAATATGAATGAGCCGCTCGCCTTCCAGCAGACGTTCCCGGATGTCGCCGGGCGCAGACCGGAACGGTTCGCGCAGCCAAGCGACCAACGGTTCGGCCATATCGTGGAGAGCCGCGGCGCGGAAAAACTAGCCGTCATAGGTCATAAGCGCGCCGTGCGCGGCCCCGCACAGCGTATGCGCCT
>Ga0137377_10004018_pt1 | contig 11532 bp, 15 predicted proteins | sample SagtaG_22_FD_104815 | JGI IMG/M metagenome (GOLD analysis project Ga0137377, IMG submission 104815) | Vadose zone soil microbial communities from Sagehorn Ranch, Mendocino, California, USA - Sage2_L_40_16 metaG | ecosystem: Environmental > Terrestrial > Soil > Vadose zone | place: USA... | reverse complement strand
GTTCCCTACCTTCTCCCACACGACGAGATATTTACCGGTAACTTGCTGCAGTGGGGACCCCTTTGTCATCAGGCTGAAAGTGCCGATCTCGCGCGCTGCGGAGGGGCCGAGTGCTTTGACGTCAAGCGTCGTAAGTTTGGGATCACCTACCTTTTCCGCCATGCCCTTCCACAGTGCCTCGATGCCGGGCCGCCCCTTCACCATTCCGGAACCCGGTGGAAACGCGGTCGCGTCCTCGGTGTAAAGCGAGGCGACCCCGGCAAAGTCACCCTTGTTGAAGAAATCGATCCATTTTGCATTCACCGCATCGATCTCGGCTTGTTGGGCGAATACCGGAGCGACTAGGCCGGTCACTAAGGCGAACACAAGCGTAATCCTGCGCATGACAGATCCCCTATTGATCCGAGGATGTTGACCCCTTCGCGAGACTTCCGCAACGCGCTCGCGGGCAAGAACGTCACGAGGCCTTGACACCGTCCCCGGGGCCCCCATGTTGCATTGCACAAATTGGATCCTGCTTGCAATGTGGAATGACACCTCATGCACGACTTGCGCAGTGTTCTCGCTCGCCTTCGCACGCTTAGAAGCAAATTCGAAGGCCTTATTGCATCTGCCCGAAAACAGGCGGCTCGCGCGCCAGACCACCACCCAACACGGCTGCGAGAACTGGCCGGGTTTGGTGCAAACCCGGGTAACCTGCGCATGTTCACGTATGCTCCTGAACATCTACCGCCCAACGCGCCGCTGGTCATCGCGCTACATGGCTGCACTCAGACCGCAGATGAGTATGACCGTGGCACCGGCTGGTCATCGCTTGCCGACCGCCTCGGTTTCGCAATTGTTTATCCGCAGCAGCAGCAGGCCAACAATCCCAAGAGTTGCTTTTCGTGGTTTTTGCCGGGCGACATCTCGCGCGGGCACGGCGAGGCGCTTTCGATTAAGGAGATGGTCGACCACGCCGTTAGGACGTTTGGTGCCGACCGCAGCAAAATATTCGTGACCGGCCTCTCGGCCGGCGGCGCCATGGCTTCTGTTATGCTCGCGACATACCCCGAACTTTTTGCCGGCGGGGCCATTATTGCCGGACTGCCCTACGGCTGCGCCAGGAACGTTCAACAAGCTTTCGAAGCCATGTTCGCGGAGGAAGGACATACCGCGCAGGCCCTCGGTGATCGCGTGCGGGCAGCATCCAGATATCGCGGGCCATGGCCCAAAATCTCAGTATGGCACGGGACCAGTGATCCGATTGTAAAACCTTCTAATGGTGAAGCCATCATTCGCCAATGGATCAACGTGCACGGAGTTTCAGACGCTCCGTCGTACCGGGAATTGATCGGGAGCCATACGCGTCGCGTATGGAGCGACGCACAAGGTAACGCGCTGATTGAGGCGTTCTCGATTAGCGGAATGACGCATGGCGTGCCGCTTGGGACGACGTCAGGCAGAGAGGGTTGCGGCACTGCCGGTGCGTTTTTCCTGGAGGTGGGCATCTCCTCGACCCATCACATCGCACGTTTCTGGGGCCTACCCAAATCCCTAGCTGAAAAGCCGCGTGTCGCCGCATTGGTGTCAGCACCGTCTGCGATGCCAAATGACGAAGGCGCCTGTGTAATGCTGGGAGCACGCCCCGAAAGTTCGCACGTTTCGACCGAAGATACGGTTGCCGCGCGCGATGAGCGGCAGACACAGTACGCGCTTAACCCGAACGACGTCATCGCGGCGGCCTTCAAGGCCGCAGGTCTCCCTGTTCCGCCGAAAACATCGCCCGGCGAGGCACCGCGTGTTGAACCTGGACCGATTATTGCGGCTGCGTTGAAGGCCGCCGGCTTGGCGCAGAACTAACTTCGGGGGAGCACTCGCCTTTGCCGGCAAGAACAATAGTGAATTTGAGTCGCCGCGATGTCATCTAGCGCTGGATGGACGCTTACAAGGGGAAAGACTTCGAAGCGCTCTAGGTCGGCTATAGCAGGAAAGCACGGGATTATGAAAGCGCCGGTGCTCGGTTTCTCGGGCGCGGCTTGGTGATGAAGCGAGTTGATGTCGAACAAACGCTCAGTGTTGGACGACTTCCGCTCGTGAAATCGCTCGGCTTTTATTGAGATCAACGCAACATCATGATGAGCGCGCCCAAAAATCGGTACTCTCGTTAACTGATGGCAAAAGTCATATTTCTTACTCAGTTGTGAGAGTCGGTTTTGTGAGGCACTAGCAACTCACCGAACGACCAGATCGGCCCAGCGCGACAACCCTTAGTGCACGCTGCGCATCGGCGGACGTCCGCTATTGAGGCAACAGCGGACATGATATGCTCAGCTTGAGTTTTACCGCTTTTGACCCGATGCGGTCACCGAGTGTGCATCGCAGCACCCGAGACAATGTTGATATGTGCGGGAGTGAGGAGCAATCCTCGCCCCGACCGCAACAATCCCAGTGATTTTTGCACAAGGGGTCTAGACACATTGAGACTATCGGCGAAGAATTCTCACCGCCGCGGTCGTCGTCCGCTTAGGTGCAGGCCCGTAGGGAGGCGAAGAACATGTCGGTTTTGGCCAATGCCCAAGTACGAGTCGTCTACTGGTGGGGTAGCAACATTCCGGGACTCGTCTCACTTGCCAAAGCCTTGGACGATTCATTTCAACATCTCCCGGCGACGCATTACTTCGACAACCTCGCGCAATACGGTGTGAATCCGCCCACCTTCGTAGGATCCAAAATCATCCCTTACACTGGACCAAGCCCGCTCGATAAGACGAACATTCAAAGCCAGATCCCGGTTTGGGTTGCTCAGAAGGTGGTCAATCCGGGGGAACTGCTCGTTGTTTTTTGTCAACCGGGCCTTGAGCTTACTCATGATGGCGAGTCGTCGTTCAAAGGCAAAGGCACGAAGCAGTTTGGCGGTTACCACAACCATGAAGATACCGGCACCGGCGTGAACTTCGCGGCAATCCCGTGGCCACAATTTCTGGCTGGGCCTTCGGCTGGACAGAATGGGTCAGCCTTCGCAACGAGAGTGCTTGATAGTTTCACTCCTGCGACCATCCATGAAGTCGTTGAAACCACCACAGATCCCGGACTCGGTGGCGAAGAAATCGGCGATCCCTGCCAATTCGGCGCTGCAATGCGTTTCGGCAAGTGGCGGGTACAGAAGTATTGGTCGGACGCGGACAATCGGTGCGTGCCTGATGGCTGGTTCGACTGGTTGGCACTGCACGGGGGGATCAAGGGCGCGCCTGCAGCGTTCTCCCGTCAGCCAACGATCACCGACGTCTTTGCCCGGGGGCTTGACGACAAGCTCTTGCAACGGTCCTTTGTCTGCGGCCAGGGCTGGTTGAGTTGGAACGCGGTTGATTCGGGCAATGCCGCCGACGCCTCATTCAAGCTGGTGTCCGCTCCCTTTGCCGACTCGATGACGCCGGATCATGTTCAGGTGTTTGCTTACGGCACCAAGGGCGGGAACGGCGATCCGCAGGTGTATCAGAAGTTCTGGACGGCCTCAGGCGGATGGGGAGCCTGGCTGCCTCTTGGAGGCAAGATCAAGGACAGGCCAACCGCCCGCTCGCGTCAGCCAACAATCTGCGACGTATTCGCTTGGGGCTTGGACGACAAGCTCTGGCAACGGTCCTTTGTCGGCGGCCAGGGCTGGTTGGGTTGGCACGCGGTTGATCCGGGCAATCCCGCCGACACAGGCTTCAGGCTTCTCTCGGCGCCGACGGCGGACAGTATGGGTCCAGAGCATGTCCACGTCTTTGCTTACGGCACCAAGGGCGGCGGCGGCGATCCGCAGGTGTATCAGAAGTTCTGGACCTAGCGCCTTGATTGTCGCGGGTGCGCGGCCCGGCCGCTGCAATGACTGTGGCATACACGTCAGGGCCTCACGTAGGGTTCACAGGGATATTCAGCAGCGCCTCCAGCAATCGGACGAGGTGCTGGGTACAATTGGCAGGCACCAGGCACGCCATGGGTTCTGGGGGTCGAAGCCGATATCAGCGGGATAATTTCCGACGGCACCAGCACGTGCTTCGCCACTTCGGGCTTGACCATCAATACGACCTGTCGGGTTCGCCCACAGGCCGTGGGCACCGTGACCGGCCGTATCGGCTACGCAGCGGGTCCAGCCGGTCGCACCCTTATCTACGGCAAGGGTGGCTTCGGTTGGACTAACGGCCAGATCGATATGGCGCTCAATAATGCGCTTGCCGGTCTTTTCGGGCCCGCCATCACGTCAAACAGCACCACCGTCACGTCTTGGGGCTGGACACTGGGCTTCGGTGCTGAACACGCGTTGACGCCTGCTTGGTCGCTGAAGGTCGAATATGATTACCTCGCCTTTAACAGCCAGAACGCAAATCTTGGTAGCTCAACATTTAGTCCCCTCTTTGTGCCTTTTGGTCCCATCTTTGTCCCTTTACCGTTAGCGGCCGTGCCTCCAGGCACATCTGGCATCTCGCAGAACATCCAGACGGTCAAAGTGGGTGTGAACTACAAGTGGGGCACGGGTGGATGGGAGTCATGGGACGCGGTTCCGCCCAACTATCCTGTGAAGGCGCCGCCGATGCTCCAGGCTTGGCTTCCAGGTTGGGAGGTCGAAGGAGGCGCCCGCTACTTTGGTAGTTGGGGCCAGTTCCATAAGGATATCGGCAATTCCGTTAATTCGGGGGTGCCGAGCATATCAAGTATCTCCCGCCTCACCTATGATGACATGCTAACGAATGCTGGCGAGTTCTTCGGTCGAGTCGATACACCTTGGAACCTCTTCATGAAAGGCTACATCGGCGGCGGCTCCACCTGGAGCGGTCACATGAATGATGAGGATTTTGGCGTACCTCTGCCTGTGCTTGTGCCGCCGGGCCCGGGCATCATATACGCGCCCTACTCAAATACAGTATCGGGCATCGTCACCGGAAATATTTCATATGGGGTGATCGATGGCGGCTATGATCTCCTGCGCGGCCCTGGATACAAAGTCGGAGCCTTCGTGGGTTACTTCTACCTTAATCAGCAAATCAACGCCTTCGGTTGCACGCCAATCGCCAACCTTAACTGCATCCCCACGATTCCCGCGTCGGGTAATCCAGGTATCACCGAAAACAAGACGTGGCGCGCTGTGCGTGTCGGTGTCTCAGGGGAAACCATGCTTTCAGATCGTGTGAAGCTCAGCGGCGAAGTCGCCTACCTTCCATATGTGAATATCATCGGCCCCAACCAGCACTTCTTCGGCAATAGCGGGGTGCTCGCGGAGGTTTTTCCAGAATTTGGGACCGGGGTAGGTGTGCAACTCGAAGCTCTCGTTTCCTATTATCTAACACGCGAGTTTAGTGTCGGCGTGGGCGGCCGATACTGGGGCATGTGGACGACGATCCCACCGACGCCGCCATCATTCTTTAGAGGAGTCACCGAACAAGCCGGTGCATTTGTGCAGGCTTCCTACACCTTTGGGCCGGAATGGTTCTGAAGATCGCCAAGGCCTTGAGGATGCCGCCGTCTTAAAGGTGACCGTCATGTGAGGGTTCGACGGTCTTACCTTGTTACCTGCTACCCGGCCGTCGATAGACGGGTCAGGGCCACGACAGAAGTTCAGCGATATGGCGACCTGAGCAGGTTTCCGGCTTTGTCGAAATGACGGTGGAGCACGTTTCTGGCGCAGTAATGAGCGAAATGGGGCCCTTTGGCCGCCAACTCTGATGGCCTCACTGGCTGATCGGCGAGGCGACGGAATTTCTCAGCTTTTTTATTCCGTTTCGGCGATAGGCCGGCCACCCAATTGGCCCCGGAGCGGTGAGAGCGGTGACCTGCGGGTAAGCCGCGAAGTCTTGAGTTCTAGGCAGAGTTTGTACCACGTCCCATTGCTTTGCCGTCTCCCCGGCCTTTCCCCCACCAGACGTGAGCCCCTCGTGCTGCGAATGGCTGCTATCCCATAATCGCCGATTGCCGCCCTGGAATAGTCTCAGATCGGCCCAAGTCCGGAATTTCGCTTGTCGCTCCAGACATGTTCTCGGGGGAGACGGTCATGGGGTGGATAATCGCTATCGTTGCGCTCAGCGTGGTCATGGCTGTTATGACCGTTGCGGAGCTTCGGCATCCGGTTAGCGCCAGCACGGTTCAGTTGCCCGAACTAACTTGGGCAGACCGCGTGATAACCGTGTTTATGCTTGGCACGTTCACGCTTGCAATCGTCAACGGGCTAATTCTGGTCGCAGCCCAAGCGCTGCCATAGCTGAATTTCAATTGGGGGCGCCGACGAACGCCACAACGGCAATGCTGAAGGGGCCCCGACCCCTGTGTGGGGGACGGGGGGACAGAGCACAGGGATCGGGACCAAGGAGCACGCTCTCGCAATAGAGAGCACCGGCAGAATACCCCGGTATGGGCGAATGTGAAGCTGACCTTTAGCCGCATCCGGCGGCAGACCAATCGCGTGACCTTCTATTTGGAGCTTGGGCAAAGCGATGCGGTCCCGATCGACAGGGGGCAACCTGAACGCCGGGACCGCCCGGCCGGGTGGTGACGGTAACAACGTCCCACCCGACAGGCGCGATGGTCCGACATTCTTGTGTCGCGCTCGCGGCAGCGACCTGGACACGCCAGAAAAACGTCGTGGCGTAGTTAATGGCGGACGGGGCAGCATAACGGCGTCGCCCAAGAAGCGCGGCTGGCCCCAGTGTTGTCACAGTGCTCGCTAGAAGTTCATCCCCGAGGGTCGCGCCGTGCGTCGCGTGGACCCTCCGGAAATCCCCTAAAGCCCTTGGGCCGGCCTAACCCGCCGGCCTCTCTTTTTCTGGTGCCTTTGACGTAGGTCAAAGCGCGCGCTGCGCGGGGCCGGCAGGCTGCGCCCGGCTCGTCCAGAGAGCGCGAGCCGGCGACATTTCTCCTCCATTGCAAGTCAACTTGGGCACGCCTCAGCGCGGCCCTCTCCTTTTTGGCCACGTCTAGATCGTGTCCCTTGCCCGGTGTCTCATCGTGATCGGCGGCAGAAACGGGGGGCACGCGGGCTCAGTTGCCGAACGTGCAACCATGCAGTGATCCTAGCGACCGGCATTCTGCATCCCGGCGCCTTCGGGACCGAGCCCCGCCATTAACCGCACGTTAAGATTTCAAAATTGGGCCCAACATATTTTCAAGCCCCGTATAACAGCCCGCCGGGGGCGGGGGGCCTGTCCATGGTGGGGGGAGGGGTAGTTTTCCCACCCAATTTCCCACCGAACTCCTCACTACAGGGTGGGAAAAGATGGGACGGAACAATCAGCAGGAGGTTCAGAAACCGTCGTTTTCCCGGACCAAACAACATTGCGGCATACAGGACAGAATGGGCGAAAACGGTTTAGGAAACCGCTGCTCTATCCGGCTGAGCTACGAGACCGATTGAAGAATTTCCGTTCAAGGTACTTTTTAGGTACGCCTCTCCGTTCGCTGAACATTCTTTCGTATAGCATGAGATGCCGTCTCTACTCCAAGCGGGACGCGGAGATCGAATGACGTGCGAAGCTACTCGCGCCTCCGATGCACACCTATCGATCGCCTGTTCCGCCGCCAACAGTCGGGCGGTCGGATCAAGCGTGGTATCAGACGCCAGGTGTTTTAAAGCATCCATGCAATGGGCGGTGCTTTGCATCGCTCAGTTAATCCCGTTTCGTTGGCAAGTCATATAATATCATATGCGAGATTTTCTCACAGAATTTGCGCGCACCCTCTCCGCCCCCCGCCTTCGATCGTCGATTTTTGGCCCCATCCCCTCCCGTCGCTCACCGCGAATGGGGACACGCGAACGGCAGCGTCGTCGGCATCTATTTGTTTGGATTGATGATCATAATGTGATAAATTAGCGAGCCTGCGGATGGCGCAATCATCCGCAGGCTCTAACCCCAACCATCAGAGGTATGTGGAGGTAACCGTGGATGAGGCTACGCCGAGAATACAGGAAGCTCTAGCCGAGCTTCAAGGGCTCAGCCCCGCCGCCGTCATGACCGAAGCCCACAGGCTGGCGCGCAAGGCGATCAGAGCGCGGTGGCGGGCGCAAGGGGCGAAAGGTGCCGTGGGTTGAGCCGAGCGAACTTGCCAAGGCCGCCAGGGCTTATCTCGACACGCATCGAGCCGAGCTGATTAGTCGAGCCGTTGCAAATCTTACAACTGATGCACAACGCGGGAGGCGTTGATTGGCAATGCTTTTCGCTGTGCAGATGTCATGAACGAAATGGAGCAAGCGATGATTGTCGGATATGCCCGCGTCAGCACTGACGGACAGACACTCGATGCCCAGCACGCAGCCCTGACCGTCGCTGGTGCCGAGAAGGTCTTCAGCGAGAAGATCAGCGGTGCAGTGACCGAGAGGAAGGCGTTGGCGCGGGCAATCGATGCCCTTGGCCCTGGCGATACCCTGGTTGTCACGCGATTGGACAGGCTCGCCAGAAGCACCAGGGACCTACTCAATGTGCTCGATACGATCGCGAAGGCCGGCGCTGGGTTCCGCTCAATCGCAGATGCCTGGGCCGATACCACGACCCCGCATGGGCGGTTGATGGTCACGGTCTTGGGCGGCCTAGCGGAGTTCGAGCGGGCCTTGATCCTGGCGCGCACCACTGAGGGTCGGACGCGCGCCAAGGCCAGGGGGTCCGGTTCGGGCGCAAGCTGAAGCTAACAGTGCATCAGCGCCAGGAGGCGATCGCCCGGAGAGCCGCCGGCGAGGCCCTGGCCGACATTGGCCGATCGTTCAACGTCAGTCATTCGACGATTTCGCGGCTCTAGGGCGCCTGGCTATTCGGAATAGGCGGGCAACTCTTTTCGTTCTCTGTTTTAAGGGCCGATTTCGACAAGTGTCCTAAATCGAGGGGATAACATTTACCACAGACGTAAGATTGGACTCGTTGGCCATCGACTTTAGGCGCATGATGTCCTCGCATGCCTGGGGGCTTCCGTGCCGATCCGGCAATTCTTGGGCGACAAGCGAGCGTTCGGTCCTGAAGACCTGGACGCAATGGGGATGGCTTTCTCCGCCGCCTTGAACAAGCTCGGCTTGACTGCCAACAAAGAGCCGATGGTCGAGATGGTCGCCCGCAGGATCGTCCGCGCTGCCCTGGCCGGCGAGCGCGACCCGATCAGGCTCACCGAGATCGGCGCTGGCGGTAGGGAGTAGGCCGGCCGGTTTCAAACCCCTACTGGCCCCTTTTGAATTTGGAGGTGGCGCCTTTTGGTTCGCCGAAAGTCGGCTATATAAAATAAGACGTAGTGGGCGAGTGGAAGGGGCATTGCGAGGAGGGTTCGCGATGCCTATAGACCGGCCTCCTCCTGAGCCGGAACAGAAGTGCGAGGAGTGCGGACAGCCGGCGGAGTTCGCCAGCTTCATCCCGCGCTTCGGTGACCGGCCAGCGTTTCGTATTTTCGACTGCCCGGCCTGTAAGGCGCTGACGTGGGTTGCGGAGGCGATCAAGAAATGAGGCCGCTCTCCCAGGGCGATGCTTAAAACAGGTCGCGGGTTTCAAAAATTCGCCCTATGCTTGGCTGAATGGCTCATAATCGCAATCGCCTTGACGCTGGTCATTGGCGCTGCCCTCGCGCTCTATCTCGCGCTGCGGGAGCCGTAGGCCGCCTTTTTTGCACGGTCCGGCCATACCCAAGCCAGAAATCGTGTCTAGAAACTTCCCGCATTGATTCCCCTTTACCTTGGGCCGGCGTGTAGTTGCGTACCGCCGGCCCTTTCTTTTGGCCGCTTCACTTGGCGGTCGCTACCGAGGATGGAGCCATGGCCGGTGATCCGCGGCAATGCCGCATATATGCGGTCCAATGCGCCGAGCTGGCATCAAGTTCGATAACGGTCCATTTGAAAATGACCTTGTTGGAACTATCCAAAAATTGGGAAAAACTCGCATTCGATCTAGAGAGAACCCAAGCGTTGCTTGCCGAAGACAAGAAGCATTTTAGAAAGTCCGCATGATCGCCGAATAAGCGCTACGCCCTCCGAAATCGGCGATCAGGCACAGCCGGAATCCGGTCTATGATGGGCAACTCTCGGAAACGTAAGGCTGATGCTACACCAACTGCCGCCAAGCCAAATTTCGTAACAGGCACGCCGCTACGGATTCCTTATGGCAACAAGGAGGTCGCTCTGAAGCTTGGCGCCCGCTATCGCTCGGGGGGATGGTATGCGCCAGCTGGAGTCGATCTCGCCGCATTCAGCGAGCGCGGATGGCTATAACGACCGCCGCATTTTGTCGCCGGGCATCCAATTCCAGCCAACGGAGGCCGATTTGGTCAAGCTCAACTGCTCAACATCGCTTGCTGGCTGGGTGGTTGGCCCGGCCCGCCGGTTTCCAGAGTACCGACCGTGTGAATGCCGTGCGATTCGCACGGGATTTCCCGCAAACTGGCGCGCCACGGTCGATGAAGATGGGCACTATTCTTTCGCCGTGGCCCTATGATGCCGCAGCCTGCCACGCGCTCCAACCGGCAAATCTGCGACGCCCCGCGATTTTGCGCTACGCCTCAGGGGCGGCTTTCTTTCCCGATTCCGCAGGGTGGTCCGGTTACCCCTCGATAGCGGCCATGCCAAGCAATCCTAGGATTGACGTGATGGGCCAACAGCGGAATTCGTCCCACATGGCAGATCGAGATCACTACGCTACCAACAAGCCGTCTCGCGTGGTTCCTTCGTTTCATCTCGCGGCCGCGTGGAGCACAACGAGTGCCACCATCCACACGAACGCGGCGAGTTGGACTGAGAAGAAGGTGGAGCGCACGGCAATGGCCGCGTTGGAGCCGGAAGCGAGATGCGCGCTCGTCTGCACGACCCGGGCGGCGACCACCCCCGCCGACAATACGTCAAGCGTGGCTGAGTGAAGACCGGCTGCCTGTGTGGCGAGCACGATCGCGGCAAACACCGGCAGGTTCTCGACGCAATTGGCGTGGGCGCGCGCGGCGCGCCGGTACAACGGCGAACCGTGCGGCTCATCGCCCGGGAAGCTCTTAAACTCAGCCTTCCCGGTCAGAATGAGCGAAAACCGATTCACGCCGACCCCGAACATTAGAATCGCGATCGTCCACGTCGCGAATGCCAGCAGTGCCCAAACTGGAATGCTCATGTTCGTTCTCTTCGGCGGGAAGGTGCGCGGGCAGCAAATCCACTAGCCGAGGATTGCCGGGCTGTGCCTTATGCCCCAGCCGGCGCGCTGGATATCGTGCTCATGACCATCTCCACTAACGTATTCGTTGTGAGTGCTCAGGACAACTTCGATCTGTGTCGTCGAAGCGGACGGCTTGCTGGTAGGGGAAGGTAAGGCAGAGAGTGAACCAGCGCATCTCATCAGGGCGCTCTCCCGGTGGCGAGCCGCGATAACGCTCGTTGGCATCGAAGCCTGCCCGCTGACCGGGCAAAGACGCCCCCTCCACCGAGCGGGGGGCGTCTCCCCCTGTTAATCCCTGTCAGCTTGCCGGATTGCGCGCCATGACGATCCACGCCGCGCCGCCGATCATCACCGACCGCTCGCCGGGGCGGACCGCGAAGGCGGCACGAACCGCGGCCGAGGCGCGGGCGCGGATGTCGTC
>Ga0137377_10004012_pt1 | contig 11537 bp, 4 predicted proteins | sample SagtaG_22_FD_104815 | JGI IMG/M metagenome (GOLD analysis project Ga0137377, IMG submission 104815) | Vadose zone soil microbial communities from Sagehorn Ranch, Mendocino, California, USA - Sage2_L_40_16 metaG | ecosystem: Environmental > Terrestrial > Soil > Vadose zone | place: USA... | reverse complement strand
TGAACGCTCATGGCCTCATCGTGGCACGGCGATGGCCGGCCAGTCACCAGGCACCTCATGCGGCCAGACCGCGGCGGCCGGTGCGGGATCGACGCGGACGGGGAACGGATATGAGCAGACATAACCACCTCCGGCGAAGGGGCCAGCGCAGTGGGAACCCAGTGGTGCTTTTCGAGGTCGGCGCCGCAGATGACGGGCCGCTGGTGGCGTTCTACGGAGAGCTGTTCGGCTGGGAAGCGCGGGGCTCATCAGGCGGTGGTTACACGATGATCGACACGCGCGGTGGCAGCGGGATCAGCGGCGGTATCAGCAAGAGCCAGACCGGCCGGCCGTGGTCGACGTTCTACGTCGAGACCGACGATCCGCAGGCGACGCTCGACAAGGCGAATGCGCTTGGCGGCACGACCGTCATGCCGGTCACCGACGCCGGCGGGGCGGCGACCATGGCCATGTTCAACGACCCGGATGGCCTGCTGGTTGGCCTGGTGCGGGCCCCTGCCCAGCCTGCGCAGCGAGACTGGCCAGCTTAGGAATCTGGGCCACTCGCGGCCGCCCGGCGCCGATTGCGCTGGGCCAGCGCCGCGCGCAGCAGGTCGTCCAGATCCTCGTCGCTGAGCGCGTCCAGTTCAGCGTGGCGGGAGGACGCCGCGGCGAGCCCGAAATTGGGGTCAGCGGAGATAACCTCGGCCAGTTCCGCGATCGTCGGACCGGCGAAAACGTGGTGAACCTGAAGGTTCACCCCGTAGGTATCCGCGACACGGGCGACAAATCTGGTCGCGGTCAGCGAGTGACCGCCGAGGGCGAAAAGGTTGTCGTGCACGCCGACCGGCACCTGGGTGTCGAGGAGGTCGCTCCAGATCCCGGCGAGGGTCGCCTCGACCGGGTTCCGGGGCTCGACGCGGTCGGCCGCCGATGCCGGAGCACCCCACTGCGGGGCGGGCAGCGCGGCCCGGTCGACCTTCGCGTTTGGCGTCAGCGGCAGCGCGGGCAGCGCGATCACGAGCACCGGGACCATGTAGTCGGGCAGCGCGGCGCGCAGGTGCGGCCGCAACTCCGCGAGCAGGTCGGTACGGGGCTGCGCCGCGGCGCTACCCCGGCGGGGCACGATGTACGCGACCAGCGCAGGCTCACCGGCCCTGGTAGCGGCCACGACGGCCGCCTGGCGCACGTCACGGTGCGCACGCAGCACGGCCTCGATCTCGCCGCACTCGATCCGGAAGCCGCGGATCTTCACCTGGTGGTCGTTCCGCCCGATCAGCTCGAGGCCCGCGCCTTCCCGCCACCGGCCGAGGTCGCCGGTCCGGTACATCAGCGCCCCTGGCTCGTCGCTCCACGGGTCGGGCCGGAACGATCGCGCCGTGAGCCGCGGCTGGCCGTGATAGCCGCGCGCGACGCCCCGGCCGCCCAGGCAGACCTCGCCCACCACCCCGACCGGCACCGGCATCAGGCGCTCGTCCAGGACGTACACCCGTGTGTGATCGATCGGCGGCCCGATCTCGGCCGCGCCTGCCGCGCTGGTGACGACGCCAGCCGCCGACCACACCGTCGCCTCGGTCGGGCCGTAGAGGTTCCACAAGGTGACACCGGGCGCCATGAGCTGGTCCGCGAGGTCGGCCGGGAGGGTCTCCCCGCCGCACAGGCGCAACCGCAGGCCAGCGGGCACGCCGCCCGCCGATACCAGCAGGCGCCACGTCTGCGGCGTCGCCTGCATCGCGGTCGCGTTCGTCCGCTCGATCAGCGACCGCAGCCGGTCGGGCTCGCGGGCCTCCTCGGCGGTCGCGATCACGAGGTCGGCGCCACAGGTCACGGGCAGCAGAAGCTCAAGGAGGGCGATGTCGAACGACAGCGTCGTGACGGCGGCGAACCGGTCGTCACGGCCGAGCCCGAGCGCGCGCCGGAACGACGCGAGCAGATTCGTGACCGCCCGGTGCTCGATGCCGACACCCTTGGGCTGCCCGGTCGAGCCGGAGGTGAAGATGATGTAGGCGAGCGCGGTGGCCGGCGCGGGCGCCGGGGCGAGCGGCGGCCCGGCCGTCATGGCCGGGTCGTCCACGCAGATCACCGTGGCGCCGTCGGCCACCGACCGGGCGAGATCGCGGTGCGCGGCGTCGGAGATGATGATCCGCAGGCCGGCTCCCCGGGCCATCGCGGCCAGCCGCGCCTCCGGGAAATCCGGATCCAGCGGCACGTAGGCGCCGCCGGCCCACCACACGCCGAGCAGCGCCGTCAGCATGCCGGTGCCGCGCCCGGCGCACAGCCCGACCGGCGTTTCCGTGCCGACACCGCGGTCGGCGAGCGTCCGGGCGATCCGGGCGGCGCGATCGCACACCTCGCTCATCGGCAGGGCCCCGTCGCCATCGATGACGCGGGACGCCGACGCCTGGAGCAGGCGCCGGACGTCCACGCGGTCGGCATCGCCGGCGGGGAGTGCCGGGCGGTTGCGCCCGATGATCAGCTCATCGCGCTCCGCGGCCGACAGCATCGGCAGGTCGGCCACCGGGGTGCCGGGAGCGGCCGCCGCATGCTCGAGCAGGGTCGCCATGCAGCGCAGGAACCGTTCGGCCCACGGCGGGTCGAATTGATCCGTGCTGTATTCCATCGTCAGCGTCGTGGTCTGGCCGTCCTGGCTGTCCGCAGCCACGGTGATGTCGAGTTTCGCGGTCCCGGTGAGCAGTGCCCGGCAGCGCGAGGTGATGCTAGGAAGATCCAGCGCAGGCGGGGTGAGTGACCCGGTGACGAACTGGACCTGTATGAGCGGCCAGTGCGCGAGCGTGCGGTCTGGCGCGAACTCCGCGACGAGTTTCTCGAACGGGACCTGCTCGTGCAGCATCGCGTCCACCGTGGTGTCCCTGACCCGGCCGAGCAGCCCGGCGAAGGTCGGATCGCCGGCCAGCGATATTCGCAGCGGGACGGTGTTCGTGAACATGCCGACGATCGGGTCCAGCTCGGTGTGGGTGCGGCCGGCCACCTGGGTGCCGATCACGATGTCGGTCTCACGTGCGTAGCGCGACAGCACCGCCGCGAAGCCGGTGAGCAACACCATGAACATGGTGGCGTTGACACCGTGGGCCACCTCGGCCAGGCGCCGGGTCGTCTCGGCGCCGACGGTGACCGTCGCCACCGCGCCGCCCGAGGACTGGCTGGCGGGCCTGGGCCGGTCAGCGGGCAGCGTGAGAACCTGCGGTGCGCCGCGGAGCTGGCCGCGCCAATAGCCGAGCTGCCGGTCAAGCTCCTCGCCGCGTATCCGGTCGTGCTGCCACACGGCGTAGTCGCCGTACTCCATCAACAGTGGCGGCAGCGACGCGGGCACACCGGTCGTTTCGGCCCGATAGGCGGCGGACAGCTCGCGGATCAGGATCTCCATGGACACGCGGTCGCTGATGATGTGGTGCATGACCAGCACCAACAGGTGCTGGCCGGGCCCGGCGGCGATCAGGGTGGCCCGCATCAGCGGCCCGGCGGCCAGATCGAACGGCTGGCGCCCAAGGTGGGACGCGATCGACTCGGCCTGCCGGGTGCGCTCGCCGTTGTCCAGCGCCGCCGGTAGCTCGATGCGCTCGATCGGCAGTGCACAGGTGTCGGCGACGACCTGCTCGGGCACGCCGTCGAAGGCGACGATGCTCGTTCGCAGCACGGAGTGGCGCGCGACCATGGCGTCCATGGCCCGCTGCAGCGCGCCGGAGTCGAGCGGGCCGTCGAGCCACATCGCGTACGGCATGTTGTACGTCGGTTCACCCGGCGCGAGCTGATCGAGGAACCACAGCCGCCGCTGCGAGAACGACACAGGGAAGCGCATTGGGGCACTACCTTCGGTCGCCGGGTACGAGCGTCCGTGGCACATCGCCGGCCTGCGCGCCGCCGGGATCGGCCCGTGCCGGCCGCTGTGCGGGGCCGGGCAGGTCGGCCGCGCCGCCAGCGGCGGCCAGCGCGGCCGCCAGGCCGGCCACCGTGGGATCGGCGAAGAGCGTGCGGACAGGCAGGTCGACACCGTAGGCGGCGCGGATGCGGGCCATCAGCCTGGTCGCGGTCAGCGAGTGGCCGCCGAGCGCGAAGAAGTTGTCGCTCACGCCGACCGGTGCGGGCAGTCCGAGCAGTTCGGCAATGATCGCTGCGATCTTCGACTCCTCCGGCGTCCGCGGCGCGACCGGGACGTGACCGGGGACCGTGCCCCAGTCCGGCTCGGGAAGCGCGCGGTAGTCGATCTTGCCGTTGCCGGTGAGCGGCAGCGCGGGCAGCACTACGAAAGCGGCCGGCACCATGTAGTCAGGAAGCACCTCGCGAAGGTGCTCGCGCAGCCCGGAGGGCGGGGCGCCGGCCCCGGAGCGGGTGACGAGGTAGCCGACGAGCCGAACGTCATGGCCCCCGCCCCGGGCCGACACCACGGCCTGCGCGATGTCTTTGTGGCTCCGCAGCGCGGCCTCGACCTCGCCGCTCTCTATCCGGTAGCCGCGGATCTTGACTTGCCGGTCCGCGCGGCCAGCCAGCTCGAGCCGCCCGGAGGAGTTCCACCGGCCGACATCGCCGCTCCGGTACAGGCGCGCGCCTGGCCGTCCGGCGAATGGGTCGGGGACGAACCTGGCCGCGGTCATCCCGGGCGCACCGTGGTAACCGTTGGCCAGCGCGGCGCCCCCGATGCAGACCTCCCCGAAGACGCCGGGCGGGACCGGCCGGAGCTGGGCGTCGAGGACGTAGTGCTGGGTCCCCGCGACGATCGACCCGACCTCGAGCGGGGCCGGCGAGGGGCTGACGGGCCAGCCGCCTGAGTAGATCGTGGTCTCGGTCGGGCCATACATGTTCCACAGGCGCACTCCCGTCCCGGCGCCCACCGCGTCGGCGAGGTCCCTGGGCAGCGGCTCACCGCCGCTTATCCGCAGCTTCACCCCGGCCGGGATTTCGCCGGCATCGACGAGCATCCGCCAGCCCGTGGGGGTCGCCTGCAGTGCTGTTGCCCCGCTGTCGGCCAGCAGGGCAAGCAGCCGCACCGCGTCGAGTGCCTGCTCGGTATCGGCGATCACGACGCTCCCGCCGGTCAGCACCGGCAAGAGCAGCTCGAGCACGGTGATGTCGAACGCGAATGTGGACTCGGCGACGAACCGGTCCCCGGGGCCCAGGCCGAACAATGGCCCCAGGGTGGCCATCAGTTGGGCGATGGCGCCCTGGGTCACGCTGACCGCCTTTGGCCGGCCGGTCGATCCCGAGGTGAAGATCGTTATGGCGGTGGCCGACGGCGGCAGGTCCAGCACCGGCTCGGCCGACGCGGCGCCCGCAGTGGCCAGCGTCGCCAGGTCCACGACCGGTATCGCGGCCACGGCGGGCGGCGGGACTGGCGCGCGCGGGACGCCGCTGTCGATTACGATCGCGGCGGCGCCAGCGTCGGCGAGCATGGTGGCCAGCCGCTTGGCCGGGTAGATCGGGTCCAGCGGTACGTAGGCCGCGCCGACCGACCAGACGCCGAGAATGGCCGGCAGGAACCGGGCGCCGCGAGGCAGCAAGATCGCGACCTGGTCGGAAACGCCGACGCCGTGCCCGCGGATGGCGGCGGCAATCCGCTGTGCCAGGTCGCGCACCTCGGCGCCGGTCAGCGCCCCGTTGGGGCCGGTGGCGACGACTGCGTCGCCGGCACATGCCGCCCATAGCTGGGCCACGGCGGTCGCATCCGGGTCAGCGACCGGGCCGCCGTCCGGCCATACCCTCGTTACGAGGTCGGCCGCGTCGGGCGACATGATCTCCGCGTCAGCCACGACCAGGTCAGGATCGTCGCGGAGGCAGCGCAGGATGGCGGTGAACCCGTCGGCCACGAGCTGGCCGCTGGCCGCGTGGAACAGGCCGCGGTTGTAAGCAACTTGCACCTGCGGCCCGCCCGGCACGTCGGTGACCGTCAGCTCGATCTCGAACTTGGCGGTGCCGTTCTCGATCAGCTCGGGGCGCCACCGCAGCCCGCCACGATCCGGGACGGCCCACGACTCCTCCATCGCGAACATCACCTGGACCAGCGGCAGCCGCGCCGGGACGCGGTCGGGCCTGACCAGCTCCACCACGCTGGCGAACGGTAGTTCCTGATGCTCCAGCGCCCGCGCGGTCGCGGCGTGGACATGCCGCACCAGGTCGTCGAGCGTCCCGTCCCGGTCGATCCGGATCCGGATCGGGACGGTATTCATGAACAGCCCGACGACCGACTCGGTTTCCGGCCGGGTTCTGGCGGCCACCGGCATCGCGATCAGCAGGTCGTCGCGGCCGGTCAGCCGGGCGAGCACGACCGCGTACGCGGCCAACAAGACGGCGGACAGCGTGGTTCCGCGCCGGGCCGCAAGGTCTCTGAGGGCGTCGGCCAGGCCGCCGTCGATCGTGGTGTGGATGTGCCCGGCGGCGAAGGTCTGGCGCGCCGGGTACGGCTCATCCGCCGGCAGTGGCAGTGTCGACGGGGCATCGGCCAGCTCGGCCCGCCAGAACCGTCCATCCGGAGCGTACCTGCCGTCCTCGGCGTGCTCGATCTGCCAGATGGCGAAGTCGGCATACTGGATCGGAGGTTCCTCGGCGGCTGGGCCGCCGCCTCGGCTGATCGCCTCATAGTCCGCGGCCAGCTCGTCGAACAGGATCCGGAACGACCAGCCGTCGGCGACGATGTGGTGCATCACCACCGCGAGCACGTGAGCTTCCGGCGACAGCCGCACCAGGGCAGCGCGAGCGAGCGGCCCGGTGGCCAGATCGAAGGGGATCCGGGCGAGCTTGCGGATCTGGTCCAGGGCGGCCTTCTCCCGCTCGCCCGCGGCCAGCCGCTCGACGGAGGTGACCGGCAGCGGCCGTGCGGCCGGCTCGTCCTCGATCACCTGCACCGGCACGCCGGCCTGGTTGCGGAAGGTCGTGCGCAGCGCCTCGTGCCTGGCCACTGCGGCGTCCCAGGCCCGCTGCAGCGCGCTGACCTCGAGCGGGCCTTCCAGCCACAGCGCCCACGTGATGTTGTAGGTGGGCTCACCGGGGTCCATCTCGGCCAGCAGCCACATCCGCCGCTGGCCGAATGACGTCGGGAACTCGTAAACAGCCACGGTCAGCCTTCCTGTTCCTGGTCGGCCGTTCTCTGATCGACCGCCACTATGCGCAGCTCCGAGGTGTAGCGCAGGCCCTCGGCGTCGGTGAGCCAGGCCTGGTCCGGTGCGGGCAGCATCTCGACGATGGTCACCGTCGCACCGGCCCCCGCCTTCCGGCGGGCGCGGCGCAGCGACCGGGAGATCAGGTCGATCGATGCCAGGCTGGTCAGATCCGCGTAGATCGGCTTGGGCTCGCCGGTGAACCGCAGGAACACGTGCCGTGGCAGCCCGTGGCTCGCTGCCCACCTCCTGGCCTGCAGGTAGCGGGCGCTCTCGTCGAGGGTGTCGGCGAATGCGGGCTCGGTGGCGGGGAGCGTCCACCTCTCCCGGCACACCACGAGATCGTCGATGGCGACCCGCGGCGTGTGCGGGCCCGGCGGCCTCAGGTCGAAAGCTTGTACCATCATCAAGCTGATCAGGCTGCCGACAACCTCAAGCAGGCCCCGCTCGAGGGCTCCGTCACGGCGCCGCACCCGCAGCCCGGCCGGAGTGTCGATCAGGTCGCAGTCGCCGACCACCAGGGTCGTGGCCGGGTCGTACCCGCAGGAATCGTGCGCGTAGACGAGCCTGAGGTCACCAGCCTGCAGCACATCGGACTGCCGCGTGGCGGTGCCGCTTTTCGCGCCGCTCTCAGCGAACCATACGGCAGCGCTGGGCAGGTCGTGCCGGATGGCGGCGTGGATGGCGCCCGGTTCGTTGTGGAACTCCAGCCACGTCGCGTACCGCGTGGTGATCATGCTGGGGTGGACCTCGCCGAGCACCCAGGTGAGCCGGCCGCCGGCCGCGGCGTCTGCGCCCGCGATCATCAGGTCGGGGCTGTGGTGCACCGCGGTCGGCCAGGGCAGTGGCCGGGCGGGGAACTCCGCCGTCACCCGGTCCCGCAGGTCGGCTGCCCGGAGCTGGACCCGCCGGGCGCCGGGCGGCAGATCCAGGATCGCCGACCAGCGCTGCCGCAGCGCGCTGACCGCGGGCTCGATGACCGGCGGCGGCTCGCCGAAGAGGTTGTCATTGACGATCAGCCAGAAATCGTTGAACGGCACGACATCGGTGCCGAGCGCGGCGGCTCGCTGCCGGTATGCCTCGCTGAAGTGCCGCCTGTACAGCGCGCCGCACTCCGCCATGAACCACCGAGCGCTGTCGAGCACCAGTGCCAGCGCTGCGCGGATGCCATCCAGGGTGTCCGCGCCCAGCCGCACATCGCCGCCGCGCAGGCACTCCTCATAGGCGAGAGTACGGCCGCCGTAGAGTTCACCGGCCCGCCGGGTGGGTGGTACTCCGGCCAGCCGGGTGAACGTCGTCTCCAGGCCGGCCATGGCCGCAGCCACCCGCTCCGCGTCGCCGGCCGCATCGGCCAGTTCGTCCTTGGCGGCGGTGAGCTCGTCCAGCGCCTTTTCGGCGGGCCCGCGGACGCCTTCGTCACTGACCCGCGACAGCAGTGACCGCACCGTGCGCTCGGGCCGGATGTCCTGCGGGGACACCTCGACCTGCCAGGCCAGGCGGCGGCTGTCGGCCAGTCGCCCCATCAGCGCGAAGACTTCCGCAACATCACCGAGGCCGGCCGATGGATCGGCGAGCACCGTGGCCGCGACCTGACGGGCGTCGCGCGCACCGTCGCACGCCCGCATGACCGCTTCCTCGGCCGGCGTCAGCGGCACCGGTGGCGCCAGCGGCACGCGCAGGAGTGAGCCGTCGACGCCCAGGAACGGCATCCGCCGTGGCACGAGCCAGGGGCGCAGTACCGCGGCATGGCCGGCCATGATCGCCTGAACGGCCCAGCCCTCCAGGTAGGTGACACGTTCGGCCAGCAGATGCCCGTCAGCTCTGGGCGTGACCCGGATTCCGGAGTCATCGTCGATCTGCGACCAGCCCATCGGCCCGAAGAAGCCGATGCTGTCGTTCTTCGCGCAATAGCGCTGCAGATAGTTCGCGACGAGCCCCTCCTTCAGCTTGTGCTTGGCGACGCGCTTGGCTGGCGCAGGCCCGCGGCGTACCAGCACGTCGATGCCGGTCGTCAGCGCGTGACGGTTCTGCCAGGCGACCGCTTCCCGCAGCGCCGGCAGGCAGGCCGCCTCGTGCAGGGCCGCGGATAGCCGCCGGACCGCGGCGGTGAACTCACCGGCATAGGTGGCGCCGGCCCGCTCTCGCGCTACCGGATCAGCGGCAGCGGCCGCGGCGATGACGGCGTCCGCGGCCTCGGCAAGGTCGGCGTCTCCTAGCGTGAAGAGCAGATGGAGGGGGAGGCCCGCCGAGCGCAGGCCCATCGTCCGCCACAGCGCCCAGTCGTCGGTCAGGCGTACCAGGTGCGGCGCGAGCGCGGCTGGCCGGTCCGGCGCCGGCTGCGGGACGGCCACGCGATAAGCGCTGCGGTCCCTGCGGCCGATGCTTGACGCTGTCACGGCCGAACCCGGTAAGCGCTGCGGTCCCTGCGGCCGATGCCGGCCGGCGGCACGGCCGGTATCGGCACACCGACCGCGACCTGAACCGCTGATCGGGCCGCGTCAATGGCGGCGGCACAGGCGGCGAGCGTGGGTGCCTCGTAGAACGAGGCCATGCGCAGTTCGGCGTCGAACACCTCCCGGATGCGGAACATCAGGCGCGCCGTCGACAGGGAGTTGCCGCCGAGAGCGAAGAAGCTGTCCTCGCGGCCGATATCGCCGCGGCCGGGGCCGCCCGCGGGCAGCAACAGCCGCCAGATTTCCGCGAGCCGCTCCTCGGTGGCGCTTCGCAGCGGGGTGGCCGGCCCGAGGGTCTCCCGCTCGGGCGCGGGCAGCGCGGCGCGGTCGACCTTGCCGCTGGCGTTGAGCGGGAACCGGTCGACGGCCTTGAATCCGGTCGGTATCAGGTATTCCGGCAGTCGGCTGGCGAGGAAATCACGCAGCGGCGACGGCCGCAGCGAATCGGGATCCACGCCATCCGCCGGCGTCACGTAGCCGATCAGATGCCGCTGCGCGCCTTCACCCGCTGCCAGGACGACGGACTCGCGCACTCCCGGATGCGCGCGGAGCGCCGCCGCGACCTCGCCGGGCTCGACCCGGAAGCCGTGGATCTTGATCTGGTCGTCGACGCGGCCGGTGAATTCGAGGGTCCCGTCCGCGCGCCAGCGAGCCAGGTCTCCGGTCCGGTACAGGCGCGCGCCGTGCCCGGACGGGTCGGGCACGAATGCCCGCGCCGTCGCCGCGGCGTTCCCGGCGTAGCCGCGGGCCAGGCCGTCCCCGCCGGTATACAGCTCGCCGGTCGCGCCGATCGGCACGGGCTGCCCGAGAGCGTCGAGGACGTGCACGGTGGTGTGCTGGATCGGGCGGCCGATGGGCACCGTGGCCCCTACCTGGCCGGGGCCGGTCATGACATGACATGTGGTGAAGGTGGTGTTCTCGGTCGGGCCGTACCCGTTGACCAGGGGCTGCCCGCGGCGCGCGGCGAGCACGGCGCGCACCGTGCCCGGGTTGAGCACGTCGCCACCGGCCAGGACAACGGGGACGGCGGCGATCGCGTCGATATCCGTTTCGGCCAGTTGGTGGAACAGTCCGGCGGTGAGCCAGGCGACCGTCACGCCGGCGGTGCGCAGCAGCGACGCGATATCCGGCAGCCCGAGCGGGCCGGGCGGTGCGATCACGACCGTGGCGCCGGTCAGCAGCGCGCCCCAGATTTCCAGCGTGGCGGCATCGAAGGCGACCGGGGCCAGGTGGAGCAGCCGCTCGCCGGGACCGAGGGAGGCGAACATCGGGTCGCTGATGAGCCGGATGACGGCGCGGTGCGGTACCGCGACGCCTTTCGGCACGCCGGCCGAGCCCGAGGTGAAACTGATGTAGGCCAGGCTCAGCGGATGCGAGATGTCCGGGGGTGCGGCCTGCTCATCGGCGGCCTGAGCGGGCTCGGCGTCGACGCGGACCATGTCCACGCCCGCCAGTTCGGGCATGGTGGCGGCGGTCTCGGCCGTGACCAGCACCAGCCGCGCGCCCGCGGCGGTGATCATGGCGGCGACGCGGGGCGGCGGGGTGCCGATGTCGATCGGCAGGTAGGCGCCGCCGGCCTTCAGCACGGCCAGCAGGGCGGTGACGAGGCCGGGGCCGCGGTCCATCGCCACCGCGACCGGCATATCCGCGCCCACGCCGCGGCGGCGCAGCAGCCAGGCCAGTGCGTTACTGCACCGGTCGAGCTCGGCGTAGGTCACCGATCCGGTGCCGGAGGCCAGCGCCGGCGCGTCAGGGTTCCTAGCGACCTGGGCCGCGAACAGCGCGGGGATGGTGGCGTCCGCGGGGTAGGCGGCGCGGGCGCGGTTCACCCCGGCGGCCAGGTCCGGTACGTGGCGGGCCTGCGTGACGGTCGGCCCGGTCACCGGCCTGGAGCCGGTCTCCACTGGCCCGCGGCTCCAGGAGTCGAGCAGCCGCGACTCGGAGCCGGTGAGCAGCCGCAGCCGGCCGAGCTCGGTCTGCGGCCTGGCCAGGGCGTCGG
>Ga0137377_10004006_pt1 | contig 11544 bp, 9 predicted proteins | sample SagtaG_22_FD_104815 | JGI IMG/M metagenome (GOLD analysis project Ga0137377, IMG submission 104815) | Vadose zone soil microbial communities from Sagehorn Ranch, Mendocino, California, USA - Sage2_L_40_16 metaG | ecosystem: Environmental > Terrestrial > Soil > Vadose zone | place: USA... | reverse complement strand
GCCGCGCGGCCAGCGCACCCGCGGGGTCGACACGTTGCCCGCTGGCGTACACCACATCCGGTTCGAGCGGAACGGGTTCGCGCCGCTCGACACGAGCGTGACCGTCCGACCGGGCCAAGCCCAGCTGCTCAACATCGAGCTGCGGCGGAGTCACTAATTCGCCGCTCCCGGGACGCAGCCACAAGGCGGCGACCCGGGAGCGGCTCAGTCACCGGTCAGCGCCCTGTGGGGGTCTCGTGCTAAAGAGGACGCTCCTCAATTTGGCACAAAGAGTGCTGTCAGGCGCGAATAGTAGTGAAAGAACGCTGTGTTTCCAGCCATGTTGAGGTAGTAGGTGGCGGTTGTGCCGGCCGCCAGGGTGTAGGCCCCGCTCACCCCTATAGTGTGTTCATAGCCGCCCGACGGAGCCGCGCCGGCTATCTCCACCTGGCCAGAGTAAATTGAGCAAAGGCCGGCACCTGTCCCGAAGTACACCGTCACAAGGTCCGTGGTCGGGTTCACATGGTTAACGTCGAATTCGATACTACCCGTCAGAATGACCTGGCCGGCAACGCCTGCCGGTGCTGTGACGGTCACGCTGCGAGCGCCGGTGTTGGCGCAACTGGTGGTGAGCGGCGCACTCGGGTAACCAGCGTTCGTGACCGCAATGAGCTTCGGCTGGTTTGCACCGGCGGGCCCGGGGTCCCCCATCGGCCCGGTCGTGCCCGCTGGGCCCGTGTTTCCCGCGTCCCCCTTGCACATCGCGAGGACCAGCGTTAGGGCCAGCGCGGCGATCACGGGCAGTGGTCGGTCAAGTACGTTTCTCACAGTCACCTCGCTTCTGAAGTTGGCGCGATCTCTCGCGCGTGATGGCGTTTCTCAGTCAGTCGATTACATGTGGGCGTGCTTGATCCAGGCGTTCCACAGGATCGCCCAGACGACGCCTCCACCGGCGCCGATCTTGACCCACAACGGGATGCCGCCCTTGTTAGCCGGAGAGGGCGCGATGGGAATCTGCGCGGGCGACCGCGGCGTCGCGGGCGGCGCCTTCACCACAACCTGAGGCGCGGTGGAGCGCAGGTGAAATTCGATGACGGTTGTGACGCCGGGGAGGACTTCGCGGGTCACACGCGCGCTGTCGTAGCCCGATGCCGAGGCGCTGATCGAGTACGTTCCCGCGCCGAGAGGGATCGCCCCGCCCGCGGCCACGGGACCGACGCCCTTCACGTCTACCTGCATCGGAGCGGCGAGCGAGGAGCTCGCGATCTGGAGGCGGCCCCAGCGGTCGCCCGCCTGTTTAGCAGGCCAAAGCCACGTCGTCGTGGCGAGCGAATCGCTGGGCGAGCGAGAGTTCATGACGAAGTCGCGGGCCGAGCGATAGGCGGACACGACGCGCGGCAGGAACTGCACGGTGTCGGGCTGCAGGTCGGGCGAGAGCCGGACGGCCCACCGCAGCCACACGCCGGCGACCGAGTCCTGCCCGTCTTCGATGAGTGTCTGGGCCAGTAGCTGCACGCCAACGGGCCAGGCACCGCGCGGCGGCCCCGCGGTGGGGTTGAGCGCGCTCATCAGCAACTGGAGGCGCCGCGCCGCGTCGAACTCGCTGGAGGCGCGCGCGACCATCGCGTCGCGCGGATCCTGCCCGCGCAGCGACGCGGCTCCCATCATGCTGAGCAAGAGCACCAACCGGTGGAGCCGTGGTCGTCTATCAATGTTATTCATGGATTTCCTCGGCATCATTGAGGCGGAAGCCGTCGCACTCGAAGGGCACAGCTGCAGGCAGCGTGACGGTCGGGCGCGGCGAATATGCAGCGTCCAGGAGGGGTTGTCGAGTACGCTCAACACCCTCCTGTGACGAGGTCGTAAGTCGTTGGTGCACAAGCGGGTCGGCGGGAAGGCGGGGGCCACGAACCGCGCGCGTACGGCGTGCTGTGTTCCTCGGGGAGACGCTGGTCGAAGACGGGCGGGATACTCCTACTTGGGCCGGCGCGGCGTCCGCGGACTCTGGTCGGGGGCAGGCGGATCAAGGGCCCGCTGCAGCACGTTGGTCAGGCCGATCGAATAGCCCTGATCTTTCTCCTGCCGGAGCCGGAGCGCCTCGACCTTGCCGGTGGCGATCTCGCGCGCGAAATACACCACGCCGCCGCCCTGGGCACGGCTCATTTGTCCCAGGATGTCGAACTTGCCCGCCGTGGCCTGTTTCACGGCCGCGAGCAGCTCCTCGGCGGATTGCTCCCCCGGAGAGCCGGTCCAGTGGTCGAACCCGCACTGGGTGCAGAAGCGCCCCCAGGAGCGCAGGGGGGCGCTGCAGCGGGGGCAAGCGCCGGCCGGGGCGGGCACCGACCCGTCCAGCTGCTTCGCGACCTCGAGCAGGTACTCGTGCCCGGGGCCACGTGTGAGCCGCAGGGCGACGAGTTTCTTGTCGTGGCGGTCTCGTGCGAGATAGGCGACGGCGCCGTCCGGGCTTCGGCCGATCTCACCGTAGACCTCGTATTCGCTCGTGGCGGTCTCGCGGACCGCGTCGAGGAGCTCGGCGCCCGGCTCCTCGGGTGCTCCGAGGCCCGTGAGGGTCAACCTGGTGCTGCCGGACTCGCGAAGCACTCCCATCCGACGCCACGCCTCCTCCGTCACTCATCGAACTACTGCTCAGACAGAGTGTATGGCTGAAGCGCGAGTCGCGGAAGCCCCGCGGCAGCCGACAAGTGGACCGCGACCTCAAGCCAAGGGGCGGCCCAAGCCGTACCGCCCGCGCCGCAAGCTCGCCGCAGCCAGCGGATTAGCGCACCAGGTTCACCGCGGTAAGCCGGGTGGATCCCCAGGTGACCGCTATTGTGCTATGGGTTCCTCGGTCTCATCTGGATTCTGAACAGCCGCTGCTCGCGGGGCCGGAGCGTCACCGTTGTATCTACGGGGATGAAGCCGGCGCGCTCGAAGTGCAACCGGTAAGCGACCCCTGAGGGCAGCGTATCCAGGCCGCGGGTGCGCTGGCCCTTGGGCAAGCCGTTGATGGACACGAACGCCCAGCTGGGCATGATCAGCATCTGCAGGATGCCCGGCGGCCCCGGGCCCGCGGCGACAACCGCGACGGCGATGGGCCTGCCGCGCACGCCGTCGCTCGTCGCGGTGATGGTCGCCGTGCCGGGCGCCACGCCCGTCACCACCCCGTTCGACGCCACCGCGGCGATCGTCGGATCAGTGCTCGCCCACTGGACCGCGCGGCCGACAATGCCCCCACGAGTGTCCTTGGCGACCGCGCGCAGCGCCAACGACCGGTTGACCGTGATGTCGACTCGCCGCGGCGACACGTCGATTGAGGCTACGCTCGAGTCCACGACGGGCGCCGGCTCCCTCACCGTCACGATCGCCGCGCCCGTCTTACCACCGGCAGCGGTTGCCGTGACCGAGGCCGCGCCCAGCTTCAGACCGGTGACCATGCCATTCGGGGTAACGCTGGCGACCGACGAGTCGCTCGAAGCCCAGGCGACGGGACGCGGCAGGGCCTGGCCGTCCGCGGCACGCGGGGTAGCCGCGAGCGCAACCGTGCCCCCGACGGTGATGGCCGCCATGGCCGGCGTCACGCTGACATTCGCGAGGGTCGCGACGGGCGGGGCCGCGAGCGACCGTACGACGAGCCACACCCCGACCGCTGCCGAGCCGGCGAGCGGCACGACCCACCAAAACCGCGCCGTCCGGGCGAGCGCCCCCGCGGTGCGCACCTCCACGGTGGCTGTGCCGCTCTGGTTCTCGCAGACGGCCGTGACTCGCGCGGCGCCAAGCGAGACGCCGCGCACCAAGCCGTCGGTCGAGACTTCCACGATCGCGCGGTCACTCGACCCCCAGCGCACCGCCGGGTCACGGAGCGGCCGGCCGTCGGTGCCGCGGGCCAGCGCCTGGAACCGGGCCGACCGCCCGACGAGGAGCACGCGGCGCTCCGGCCGCACTTGCAGCGACGCCACGCGCGTCGGCGTCGTCTTCGACACCGGCGGTCTGTCCGTGACGGGCGTGAGCTGCCCCGTCTTGCCGACGCCCGCCAGCTCCGCGAGCTGAAGACGGATGGGATCGTCGTGAGCGAGCGGCGGCCCGCCGACGGCAGCGATCACATCCTCCATGGCGGGCCAGCGTTCCGCCGGCTCCTTGGCGATCATGCGAAAGACGGCGGTTTGGAGCTCCCGCGGGCAATCGGGCCGCGCGACCGAGATGGGCCGCGGCCTGGTCTGCACGTGCGCCTGCATGACCACGAGGGAAGGCCCGTCGAACGGCGGCTCTCCGGTGAGCATTTCGTAGAGCACGATGCCCAGCGAGTACTGGTCGGAGGCGGCGGTGATCTCCTTGGACTGACACTGCTCGGGGCTCATGTAGGCCGGGGTTCCCACCGTCGCGCCGACCTGCGTGAGGCTCGGCTCGCGCGACACCTTGGCGATCCCAAAATCGGTGACGATAGCGTTGCCCTCATCGTCGAGCAGGATGTTGGCCGGCTTGATGTCCCGATGCACCACCCCACGGCGGTGCGCGTACCCGAGAGCGCTCGCCACCTGCGTCAGCCACACCTTCACGACCGAAATGGGCAGCGGCCCGTCCTTGCGAATCACGGCCTCGAGCGACGGGCCGGCCACGTATTTCATCACGAAATACTGAACCTTGTCTGTCTCCTCGACCGTGTAGATCGTGACGATGTTGGGGTGGTTGAGCCCTGCCACGGTGACCGCCTCGCGATGAAAGCGCTCGATCATACCGGGGGCGAGCATCAGGCTCGGCGACATGACTTTGATCGCGACTCGGCGGTTGAGCCTGATCTCGCGGGCGAGCAGCACGGCGGCCATCCCGCCGTAACCAAGCGACCGACCGATCTCGTATTTGCCGCCGATCGCGGCACGGAGGTGGTCGAAGACGCCGTCCCAGGGGCTACCGCCCGGCTCTTCCAGCGGCGCGCCGAGCACCTCGTCCTGCACGGCGCCGCAATGCGCGCAGAAACGGTCACCGCCCAGGAGGCGTCCGCCGCATTGCCGACAGGTGGCTTGGGTCGTAGTCATGTCTGGTGGTAAGGCGACTGAAGCTACACGTCGCTTCGTGCTGCGCAAGAGCAACATCGGCATCGCGACAACAAAAGAGGGCGGCGCTCACGCGACCCGCCCTCTCGTGCAACCGACCCCGTCGACGTCCGCAGCTGGTCCCGCGGACGATGGCTCCGGGCGACCGTTACGGCAGCCCTTTCAGGTGCTCGAACTCGGGGTTACCCGCGAGCATCTGCTCGTCGAGCCAGCGATCGATGATGCTTTTTCGAAACCGCCACTCTTTGCCGAGCTTCGCCGCCGGGATGCGGTTCCCTTGTACCCACTTGTAGATCGTCTGAGGCTTGAGGCGCAGGTAACCGGCCAGCTCCTCGATCGTGAGGATCTCTTTGCCACTGTCGCCCCCATTCGATGGCTCGGTTGCCATGCCGCCGCCCGGTTGGATGGTCGCTCGGCAATGTGCAGCCGCCATACTGTTTGTGCAAGCTTACGGCCTGTATAGACATGTTTGCCACTACGTATTGGTCCCGAGCGAAACCCGAACGATCCTACTTGCGGCGGACTTGCGTTAGGCGGACACTGGTCGCGTGACAACTCCCCGAACGGCTGCCCCGGCTGGGCCGCAAGCGAGCGAGCTGGTCCCGCTGCGGCTCGGCCAACCTGCCGACTTCGCACGGGTCCGCGCGCTGCTCGAGCACGCCCGCTTCGACGAGCAAACGATCTGTCGCGGGCTCGGAATTCCCAACATCTCCCAGATTGGCAAGATGCTCCCGGAGGGGCTCGACCTTGCAGCCGCTCTCGGTTCGCCGACGTTGGCTGCGTTGGCGCGAGTGTTCGTCTTCGGCAGGACGGTCCCGCAGGGTGAGCTCGAGCGCGCCGTCGAGCAGCCAGCCCTCGACTCGTTGCTCGCCCTCGACCTGCTTCGTATCGGCCGGTTCGCCGGGACGGCCGAGGTGCCACACGAGGCCTATTACTCGCCAGTGTTTGTCTATCCCGTCGCCGGGTTCGTGACTGCCTCGGACCGCCACGACAACCCCGACGGCTCGGGGCTGGTGCTGGCCTCCGACGTCGTATTCCCGGCGCTCGATGCCGGCACGCTCCGGTTCCTGGGGATCATGCCGCGGAGCTCGGCGGCAGAGGCGCTCGATCTGTGCTCCGGCACGGGTATCGGCGCCCTGGTCCTGAGCCGGTACGCTCAGCGGGTCGTGGCGGCCGACATCACCGTCCGCGCCGCCCACTTCGCGAGGTTCAACGCGCTGCTCAACGGCTGCCCCAACGTCCAGGTGGCGCAAGGCGATCTGTACGAGGCCGTGACGGGGCGGACCTTCGACCGCATCGTGGCGCATCCTCCCTACGTGCCGGCGCTGGCGGAGCGCGCGGTCTTCCGCGACGCCGGCGAGACGGGCGAGAGCGTGCTGCAGCGCATCGTCGCGAACCTCCCTCGGTATCTACGGCCGGGGGGCGTTCTCTACTGCGTCTCGGCGGGCTGGGATGCAACCGAGGGGCCGCTGGAGTCGCGGATCCGGGGGTGGCTGGGGGAGTGGGAGCGCGAGTTCGACGTCATCCTCGCCGAACAGGAGCAGGTGGCGCCCGAGCAGCTGGCACGCTGGCTTGCCGACAAGGCACGGGCCACGGGCCCGGCGGTGCGCGCGTGGTGGGAGCAGCGGTTCCGGGGGGCCGGGCTGCAGCGCCACGTCTACGGCGCGATCGTGCTGCGGCGGGCCGGTACGGAGGGCGCACGCGGCGGACGCGAGCCGGTCACGGTGCGGCCCAGGTTGAGCCCGCTCACCGACGGGTCCTGCCTCGAGTGGGCGCTCCGCTGGCACCGGTGGCGGGCGGAGCAGCAAGCCTCGGGGCGGCTCTCGCAGGCGCTCCTCGACTCCCGCCCACGGCTCGGCTCGCGCCTCCGCGCGCGAGTTACCTATGCGCCGCAAGCAGTGGAGGGGGAGGCGGGGGGGGGAGGGGACCTCGCGTTGGCGGAGATCGTGCTGCAGTCGGATCGCCCGTTCCGCGAGGCAACGAAGATCGAGCCCTGGATGCTGCCGCTCGTGGCACGTTTCGGGCACGGGCGCACCGCGCGTGAGGTGTACGATGGCGCGCGCCAGGAGTCCGAGGTGCCGGAAGGGTTCGGGCCCGACGACTTCGCGACTCTAGTGGCGATGATGATCGAGCGGGGGTATCTCGAAGTTAGCGATCTGGTGTTGGAGGAATGAGCAGGCTTGCTGCGAAAGGAGCACGCAAAATGCCCATCGAGAAAGAGCCGGTACGCAAGGTGTCTCGGACTCACGTTTCGCCCGGCAGCGTTCCGTATAGAGTCAAGGATGGTGACACCTGGATCAGCATCGCCCGGGCGCATGCCCTCGACCCCTGGGATCTCATCGAAGCCAATTTCGCAACACGCGATGCCGGCGAAGTCAATTGGTATCTGCGCGACTACGTCGGCTGCAAGGTGGCGACGCCGGACAAGAAGAACTGGGAGTTCAGCTCGAGCGCCGCGCCGGGCGTCATCCACATTCCGCGGGGCACTCCGGGACTGTATTACGTCGTGCCCAATATGAAGCTCATCGCGCAGGATCGCACCATGTCCTGTTGGTTTGCGAGCGGGCAGATGCTGATCGAGTGGCGCTCGCAGACCCGGCGGGCGTGCGAAGCCGACCACCCGGACCCATCGCTCCTCGCGAAATGGCACAAGCTGTACGACGATAACCCCGGGATCTCTGATGGCCAGATTGGCGATTTTGCGCGGGATCTCGGCTTGAGAATGGTGGGGTCGGTGACGCCTTCGCCCCAGTACGTGCGGGAGCTGTTAATGGCACACGGCCCGTTGTGGGTGAACGGCAACTCGCACATCACGGTCATTGCGGGGATCCGACGCGCCCGGGGGGGCGTGGAGGTGTTGGTGTTCGATCCGGCAAAGCCCGCCCTGGTGCACGGCGCCTGGCATGATTTCTACCAACAATACGGCCTGACGCCCCATACCAGTCTGGACGCCAGTGCGGCCTCGCCCACCTCGATGCTTTACATCTCCTCGTTGTGAGGCGAGGGGATTTGCTGGATGGGGCGGCCGCGGATACTTGAAATGCTGTGCTAGGTTGAGGTCGAGAGTCCGCATCAGAGACCCTGTGGCGGGCGGGAGGAAGACGAATGAAGCCTACAAAAGGAACGCCAGCGCGGGGCCCGAGCCTGCTGGACAGCAACTCCCTGCATCTCGTCGAGCCGTTGCACCTCGATGACTCTCTGGCGACGTCGGCAGAGGGAGAAGAAATCCTTGTGCGGGAAGCGCTGCTGCGGGGCGCCCGAGAGCTGGACGTGATGGAATACCTGGCGCGCCGGCGCCAGCGGGCGCTCGCGAGGTCGCCCGCGGCGGCGCCGTCCCCGCTGGGCCTGAGCCTCAGCCTGTTGAGCGAGCCCGAGGGCCTTTCCCCGGCCAACGTCGTGTCGCGACTGGCGGGTGCCTATCGAGACATGGCTCAGCAAGAGTTCGATGCGATTCCGGGCAATGTCCAGACAGCTTTTCGCGCGATGACCGTGGAGAAGAATCGCGACTTGCCCAAGGACAAGAAAATCCAACCGTTCGACTACTATCTGGACTTGCGCGTGGCCTATTACCAGGCCGGGTACGACGACCCCGTAAAGGACATCTTCAGCAAGATCACGCCGGCTAAACTACTCGGCCACGACATCGTCTTCGGCGTTCACGAGAAGTTTCTCGCACAACTGGCGGGCCTCGACAAGCTCCTCAACTCCTGGTCGCCGGGGCTGGCGGACCGGACCGCGAAGGAGATCGCCAGGATGGATGGCGGTTTCGTACCGCGCTACATCGCGCCCAAACAGGGCCAGAGTCAGACACCAGTCCTGAGCAATCACGCCTTCGGGATGGCCGTCGACATCGACCCGGACCGGAATCCGCACATCAAAGACCGTGACGTGATGGACGCCTTGAAACAGGCGATCGGGTATGACTTCGGGGCGTCGTTCGTCGAGTATTCGAAACAGATTCCGGACCTCGATCGCGTCGCCCAGATCCATCTGCGGGCCCAAGATGCGTCTGGAAAACTGCAACGGTGGCTGCAGACGTACTTACCGCGGTACCGTGAGGCCGAGCGCAGCGGCGCCCTTCGTGCGTCTTTTGCCGATGCCGACACGGAGCGGAACATGCGTCTCCTCGAGAAGATCCGGAAATTCCACTCGCTCGCGGAGCTGGAGACGTGGGCGAACGCTGGGGTTCAAAGCATCCCGCTCTACCTGGCGGCGGCGATGGCGCAGCTCAAGTTCAGTTGGGGTGCGACCTACGAGCACAGCAAAGACGTCATGCACTTCGAGTTGGATGCCTCAGAAAAGATACCGCCGAACTCGAAGAAGCCCAGGCCGGTGGAAGAGCTGCTGAGCGCGATTGCCCCGTAGTCGCTCGACTGCTTTAGCGATCGGCAGCCAGACACGCCCGCGCTCTTGCTTTGACACATGCGGGGGAGCGGGTGATATTAGCCGCTCCAACTTACCACCCTCCTTGAGAAGCCACAGAATGAGAAGCCCGGTTGTGTGGATGCCCATTCGCGTGAACTCTTCCCTGCCGGGAAGGATCTTAAGTCTCTGTACATTGATCATTCCCGCTGCGTTTCAACTTGGCTGCAGACCCAGCCGGGTCCCGAAGGACGTGGCTGTCGCGGAGAGATTCGTCGCCTCGCTCAACGCGGGCAGTCTGCACGACATGCTCGCCCTTTCCGATTGGCCGTTCGTGTTCAGGACTCAGGAATGGCAGAGTGCGAGTGACGGCAGCGGGTTCGTCCATGGGAAAGCGAATGACAAGACGCTACCGGACAAGGCGCAGCTGGATACTCTGTTCCGAGGTCTGCTAGGGAACGTAAAGATCGAGCACGAGAAGGCCGCTGAAAACCCGCCATCGGCGCAGACTCTGTTCATGGACAATCTGAAGGGAGCGCCTGCCGGCTGGCAGGGGCTCACGGTCTTTGTCTTCGGGCGCGGATTCGGAGACGTAGAGCATGTGGCGATAATAGGTGTCGACCCAACAAGTCACAGAGTCCGGGGACTTTACCTAAACTAAGTTTGTAGACGCCGCCTTCCATGACATGACTCGGAAGTGTAAAGATATGGACGCAGGTAGAGAGGAAGGATGCAGAAATGGCGACCCCAACGACACCCGCTGTGACATCCGCTCCCGCATTCGATCCTATCGGAAAGACGTTTGGTCAGCGGCTCGATGCGTTCCTCGCAGACGCCAAGACTAGATACTCTCTGACGATCGGAAAGGACTCAGGTCGCACAGCCGAGTGGGAACAAAGACTGCATATCTGTCACATGTTCCTCTACAACAAGTATCAGTCGACGACTCCGGCAAATGTTGACTCGGGCAAACGAACGATTTCATGGAGTCACCTCAGCGATCCGAAGGTCGTCTGGGTTACCGTGAAAGAAACCGACATCCTGAGAACGGCCAAGGACATGGCCCCCGCCAGAGGCGACGGCGGATGGAAGGCGGGGTCCGAACCCGATCAGGCCGCAACGGAAAAGAATGCGAAAGCCCTCCTCGCGGATGCAGGTGTTGGTGACAGCGGCCAAGCAATGGTCGCGGCGGGAGTGAAGCCCTGTGGAGAGCCTTGCCGGTGCGGAGCGGGGAGGTCGAAACATCTCGAGGATCTGGCAGCCGACTTGAACAGTGGGGACCTCGACACGCTAACCGGAAAACTGACCGCCGCGAAGGATGGCGATATCGACAGCTACCTAAAAAAGTTTGGGCTCAATCGGCCGCTTGCAAATCACCCAACGAGCCCCGAAAAGTGGCATGTGGAAGGTATTCCATAGTATGGATTATGCTTCCCTCGCCTTACCGCCCCTGCGGAAACCGCTCCAACCGCAGCGGCGAGCCCTTCCACTTTCCCTGAAACCGCGCCCGCAGCAGGATCTCCCACCGCGACTCCATGTCGAGCGCACCGAACACTTCCGGCGTGAGCGCGCCGCCGACATCGAACCCCCGCCGCAGCCGGCACACCTGTTGGAAGACCGGTTTCACGAGCTTCCAATGGCGCTGGGCGACTTCCGGGTCGGGCAGCGTCACTTCCTCTTGGAACTCAGCCTCGAACTCGTCGGGCTCGCCGCCGTTCTCCGGCGGCAATTTCGCTTTCTTCTCGGAGTCGATATTCTGCCCGGTGATCTTTGTGAACGCGCCACCCGCCGCCGCGGCGGTCGCGGGGTCCGCGTCCGTGAGAGCCGCGAGGACGAGGTCCATGAGTGCGGGGTGGCCGTAGGTGCCGACCACGGTGAAGCGCGCGGGGCCGAGCGCGGCGGTCTGGCCGAGCGCCGCGACCAACCGAGCGTCCTCGGGCCCGCCCAGGATGGCGAGCAGCTCGAAGGGGTCGAGGTCGTCGGGGGCGGGTTGTGCGGCAAGCTTGCGGCACACGGCGAGGACGCCCGGCTGGCCACACCAGGCCCCCGCGTACAGGGCGGCGCGCCGTACGCCTAGGTCGTCGTCGCGCATCGCGGCCGCGTAGGTCTTGGCGTCGAGGGGGACGCCGAGGTAGCCGACCAGGCGCCACCCGCT
>Ga0137377_10004003_pt1 | contig 11548 bp, 10 predicted proteins | sample SagtaG_22_FD_104815 | JGI IMG/M metagenome (GOLD analysis project Ga0137377, IMG submission 104815) | Vadose zone soil microbial communities from Sagehorn Ranch, Mendocino, California, USA - Sage2_L_40_16 metaG | ecosystem: Environmental > Terrestrial > Soil > Vadose zone | place: USA... | reverse complement strand
TCCAGGTATCGCGGCGATTGCTGGACGCGCAGTGCCCGCGGCGACTCACGCATCCAGCGGAGGACGAAGTCGCGCTCCTCGGCCGAGAGATCACCCGCAGCACGCTTGCTCAGGTTGAGGAAGAGATCGACCGACTCCTCCTTGCCGTAGTCCTCGATCTGGGCCAGCAGCGATGGAACGAGGTTGAAGGTCGCCCGCACGTTGGGGTAGCCGTCGAGCAGCGCCGGCATCTTGTAATAGTCCTTGGCCGAGCGCAGCCGCACCCACGGCAGGAGGTAAGTGCTCGTGAGGTCGTCCTTGTAGTACGGCTGGTGCATGTGCCAGATGAAGGCAACGTGGAGTGGCTTCATTTCCTCAAGCGCTCGGGTGAAGTTTAGAGAGCGACGGTGCCTCGACCGAACGCTTCGCTGTCGTTCGCGGAGCGCGCCGCAGGGGCCGCTTCACTGGCGGCGTGGCCGGGATGCTGACCTCCTGCCGGGCGGCTGCAAAATCGACCCGAAGCAGCAGCTGGTCGATCACCTTATCCCATACGTAGTCGCGCGCAGTGGTTCGGCCGCGCTTACGGATCTCGGCCGCCAGCCGCGGTCTCTGCTTGAGCACTGAGAGCTCGGTCACGATCTCGATCGGATCGTCCGTCTCGAGGACCACCGCGTTGCGGTACGCCTCTGCGTAGTCCTCACCTGTGGACCCTGTGACCGCAGTGCCGCCCGCGGCCATGACCTCGAGCCCGACCAGCCCGAACGGCTCGTGACCGGAGTTGGCCAGCACGGCGTCGGAAGCCGAATACATTGCGCGGACAGCCGAATCACTGAGGAAGGTCGTGAGGTTGATCACATCCGCGTCCTTCGATTCCCGCATCAGGGCGGCAAGTCCCGACGGATCGTTCGGCGCAGCCGCATGCCGTACGACAAGACCCTGATGCACGGCGTGGCTGACGACCTCGGCGCCGTGCGCTTCACGGCCTCCCCGCATGAGGAGCTTCACGCTGTGGCCCACTCGCTTGAGCAGGGCGGCGGCGGAGATAGCCATCAACCAGCGCTTGTCGGGGTCGAAGCGGCCGATCTTGAACCAGAAGTGCTCGGCGCCCGCGGCCGAGGATAGCTCGGTGATCGTGTGCGGGTCGGGATCGACGATCGACTCGCGAGGAATGCCGTTGGGGATCACGATCGGGTTCTGCCCCGACTCCCACATCCTGAACTTCATGTAGCGGCTGACCGTGGTCACGGTGGTCGCGAGGTTCAGCGCGGGCCAATCGATGCGGTTGAAGCCGTAAGTATTGTTGGCGTTCCAGAGCATGACGACGCGATTGCGAAGCCCGCGGTAGTAAAGCGAATCCGAGATGAGCTTCATCGACCACGACGTGTGCCACTCCTCGCCCAGGATGACCACTTGCTTGTCATCGGCGATCGCCGGTCCGATCACGGTGTCGACCAAGCTCGACGGCAGGCTGTAGTTCCAGTCCCGGATCTTGCCCTCCTCGCCGTCGTAGACGCCGCCTCGGTGCAGGGCTGAGATCCACTGGCACCAACGCCTTAGGTGCAGCCGTCCGTCCTCCAGGTCTTCCTCACCAGGAAGGTCCGGGTCGCCACAGAAATAGACATACGTCGAGTAACCCATTCGGGCCAGCGAGCGAGAGAGGCCTTTCACCCGCACACCCAGGCCCCCAGCCTGGCTGTAAACGTCGGGGCCCTCGAAGCTGAGGATCACAAAGACCGATCGAGCCGGGTCCAGGTTCAACGCGCCGTACCCAGAATGTTCAGCGCCTCTGTGTGCAGCTCACGGGTTGGAGCGCACAGCAGGGTGGAGCGGCTTTCGAGATCGCATCGCACCTTCGCCAGCGGTTCGCCGTGCAGCGTGGTCGCGACGCCGCCTGCTTCGGCGAGAAGGAGGAGGCTCGCCGCCATGTCAAAGACCCGGACCGGGATCGGCGCGCAGAAGACGTCGAAGCCTCCCGCGCTTGTCAGCGCGATCGACAGGGCCATCGAACCCAGTATGCGGATCTTGGCCGCACGCTCGACGAGAGGCTGGGCGAGCTTGAGCGCTCGGGGCGTGCTCTCCAGGCCAAGGAGCTCGATCCGGTCGCGCCCGGATCTCTTCATGACGGTCAGCGGCTTGCCCGCGCGCCACACACCCTGCTTGCGAATCGCCTTCCATTCCTCGCCTGTGCTGATGTTGAGGACGAGGCCCGCGTACGTGTCTTCGACAACGGGACCGTCGAGGACGGCGAGCATGACACCGAACAGCGGGAGCCCTTGCTTGGCGTTGAGGCTGCCGTCCACAGGGTCGACGAGAACGAGCGGGTACTCGGCGCCGAAGTCGCGGCGGCCGGCCTCTTCGGAGAGCACCGAGAACTTCTCACCACGCTCGCCAAGCCCCGCCAGCTCAGCGAAGACAACAGCCTCCGCGGCTCGGTCGAGCTCCAGCGTCGTGTCGCCGCCGGCGCCGACGCTCAGCGGCGCGCGGCCGGCCTCGGTGCCCGTAATTGGCTGCACGGCGCGCCGAACGCCGTCACCGATGCGCGAGAAGACCTCGAGCCACTCGCCGCTGGCCAGGGGCCCCCGCGAACTCACGGCGAAGCCTCTGAGTTCGTGGGGATTTGTTTCAGTGCGGTTGGTCGGGCAGCGTGGGCTCGGTCGAGACCTTGCGGCGCCTGCGCCGGCGGCGCTCGACGACGATGGTGATCAGATACGGCTGCTGCATCGCCCACACGCGCTCTATGAGCTGTGGGATCGGGATCGAGTGCGGTTGCTCGATGCCGAGCATCACGAGCGCTTCTGCCACGTGGTCCGGCAGGTCGGTCTTGTCATGAAGGTTGAGTTGTTCGAGGCTCTCGAGAATGTCATCGAGGCGGCGCAGCCCGCCCCGCCTCTCTGATTCACCCGGCCGGAGCATCGTGAAAGCTTACTGGGTGATGGCTTTTACCAGCGAGCGGGTCACCTCGGCGGGACGCTCGAACTGGAGCCAGTGTCCAGCCCCCTCGAGAACTTCGAGTCGGTAGTCGCCGGTCACGTAATTCATCGTGCTCTCAGCTTGCCAGCGCCCCAGCGCCGGATCCTGGTCGCCCCACAACATGACGGTCGGCGCGACGACCTTCAGATCGCGGCGCAGGTCGGTCCAAGCGCGTTCGCGCGAGAGGTTCGCGCGGTAGTAGTTGAGGCCTGCCGTGAGCCGCCCAGGCTTCGACAAAGATCGGACGAAGTGTTCGACGATGGAGGGAGGCATCGCGCTGCCAAGCATTCGGCGCAGCCGCCTGTGGTCGTCCTCGGACAACACACTCTCGGCCTTTCCTTCGACCAGGAAGAGACCGATGTATCGCGATCGTTCTTTCTGGTCCTCATCGTGGGCGGCCGCTTCAGCCAGCGCGACGGGATGTCCGACCGAGAGCACCGTGAGGGTCTTTGTCATCTCGGGATGGCGGCCGGCGAAGAACCAGGCCACCATCGCCCCCCAGTCGTGGCCGGCGACATGAGCGCTGGATCGGCCAAACGCTTGGATGATCCCGGCGACGTCCTTGACAAGAGTTTCGAGGCGGTAGTCCTCAACGCGACCCGGGGCATCACTCAATCCGTAGCCGCGCATGTCCGGGGCCACCGCCAGCGCTCCAGCCTGGGCCAGTGCATCCACCTGTTTGGACCATGACTCGGCGCCTTCAGGAAAGCCGTGAAGGAGGATGAACATGTCGCCGCTCGCAGGGCCATCGACCATCGTCCGAAAGCGCAGGCCGTTGGCCTGGACCATGTGCTGGCTGGCTGTCACTTCACGTGTTTGCCTATGAAATCGGTCGCGACGTCGAGCGCCTGGTCGAGAACCGCCAGGAGTCCGTGCCCCTGGCCCTTGAAGACCTCGAGCCGCGCGTCCGGGATGAGCTTGATCTTCTCTCTCAAGAGGTCGATGCGGGCGAAGGGGTCGCGATCGCCGCTCAGAAATAGGGTCGGGCAGCGAATCTGAGACCAGTGATCGGTGCGGAGCTGATCCGGGAAGCCTGGACGGTGCAGCGGATAGGAAAAAAGCACGAGGCCACCGAAGTCCGCCTCGACCGCGGCCATGCTCGCGACCCTTCCCCCGAAGGATTGGCCACCACCGATGACCTCAAGTCCGCGACCTGAGGTCTTGATGAAGACAGGCACTGCCTTCTCCGCACTTCCACGTGGAAGATCGACCGCGATGGCATCGATTCCACGTCGATTGAAACCGACCACATAGGGTTTCATCGACGCCGCGTTGCCTGATGCTCCATGACCGAGGACGACTCGCATGATGCGTATCGTCGCAGTCTCTTAGAGGTCGATGCAGAGGTCGATGATGGTCGTCATCAGCGCGACATCAGCAGAAATTTCCACAAGGCCTCTCGAAAAAAAATTTCTCGAACCATTGACGTGAGAGGGGTTCATCGAGTATCACAACACCTTGTATGGCGATGCTGCTCGTGGTTGCCACCACAGAGGCAACGGACCCGACGCGAGAAAGGCGACCATTTTCGACAACCGCCAACGTCTCGGAATCCTTATCAATGAGGGTCCGTGGCGCAACCCGTGGGGTTACAGAGGAGGTACGTGCAGGAGAGATCCTGTCCACGTCTCACCACCACATGGAACCCGCCAGACCGATGGAACCTATCGGGTCCATATCTTTTGGAGAAGGAGGTAATGCATGATGGCAAAGAAGAAGGCCGCTAAGAAGCCGGCTAAGAAGGCCGCCAAGAAGACCTCGAAGAAGAAGTAAGGCACTTCTCTTCAATCGTTTCGTAAGTCCGTTACGCGCCGGGGCTCTGTGGAGTCCCGGCCCTTTTTTTGATATGAGAGGGAACCCAGATGGTTCCCTCGCATCGCCCGTGCGGCTCCGCCGCAGGGGCTGCTCTCTTTCCGGTATACGGTTGGGATTTTTCTAAAGTCACTCGAAGCAACGCGGGGTGGCTTGAGAGACATAGTCGCGGCCGGGATGAACCCGGCCGCCAAAGTAACGCTGGGTTTCGATGTTTCTAAAGCCACTCGAGGCAACGCTGGGTGGCTTGAGAGACATAGTCGCGGCCGGGATGAACCTGGCCGCCAAAGTAACGCTGGGTTTCGATTTTTCTAAAGCCACTCGGGGCAACGCTGGGTGGCTTGAGAGACATAGTCGCGGCCGGGATGAACCCGGCCGCCAAAGCAACGCCAGTTAGACATATAAGGAAGGCAGGACTACTCTTGACTCCCGAACAAGTGTTCGATAAAGTCTAGGTTGCCTCCACTTCTCCCCTGCGTCTTTCTCCGAGGCCCCATGAAAGATGCAGGCACAGAAGCTTGAAGTCGCAATCGATTCGATTCGAGTCCGCTTCGGCAGCCAGGCGCTGACGAGGGCGGCCGAGATGCCGCCGCCGCAACCGTGGTTGAGTGAAACAGCAGTCGATCACCTCACCGGGATCGGTGGCTTGCCCCGCGGCCGCCTGGCGCTGTTCACCGGCAGCGGCACGAGCGGCAAGCTCACGCTCGCCTTGGCGCTTCTGGCCGGCGCGACTCGCGAGTTCGCGCACGCGCTGGTGATCGACGGCGGCGGATTCGACCCCTTGGCGTTGACTTCCTTCTCCCCTGAGCTCGGCGCGCTGACAGTCGTCCGCGCGCCGGCTCCTGAAATCGCCGGCGAAGCGGCGGCCACGCTCGCGAGGGCAGGCGCCGGCTTTCTCTTGTTGACATGCGAGATTCCCGAGCACTGGCTCGGGCCGCTCGAGTCCGGCGCCAACCGCTCGGGCACGGTGATCGTGGGAGTGATCGATACACCGAGCCGAGCTCTGGCCCATGCCTCCAGCTTCAGCCTCGGGTTCTCACGCAGGGATTGGATCTGGGAACGCGGCTTGCTCGTCGGTCTCAGAACGTCGGCGCGCTGCGTGAAAAACCGCGTCGCTCCGCCTCTGGGCGAGACAGAGCTCGAGATTCGCTACCCGTTGGGTACCCGACCGCTCACTGATTACCCGCAGCTGGTCACAGAGAAACCGATCCATGCCGGCGAGTTGGAATCATGCGCGTCTGCTGTGGTCTGACCGCACACCTCGAGCTTGCGCGGCGACCGGACCTGTACGGGATCCCGGTGATCGTCGGGCGATGGGACGAGCACGTCGTCGCGGCGTCCGAAGAGGCGCAGGCCTCAGGGGTTCTTCCTGGCATGGCTCTTCGCCAGGCGGAGCACCTGTGTCCTCAAGCGACCTTCGTCCTGCCCGACGAAGAAGCGGTGGTTCGCATCCGCGAGCTGGTCTCTGCCGCGCTCTACGACCTCGCCCCGATAGTCGAGGTGCGGGATGAGGGCATCGCCTGGCTCGACCTGAGCGGTGTCATGAAACCTGGCGAATCGATCCGCGCCGCGCGGCATCGGTTGTTGAAGGCAATCGGCCGCGAACCCCGCCTCGGCCTTGCGCCGGGTCCTTTCTCCGCCCGTATCGCGGCGTCGCGGGCGAGACCAGGCCGGTTGCTGCGGATCGCTGATGCGCGTGAATTCCTGGCCCCTCTTCCCTCTCGCGAGCTGCCACTAGACGCAGAGCAGCAAGAGCGACTGGACCTGCTCGGCTTGCGCACTCTCGGCGCGGTGGCGGCGATGGGGCCACGTGAGCTCGAGAGCCAGCTCGGTCACGAGGGGCGTCATGCTGTGCTGCTCGCGCGCGGCCTCGAGCCCGATCCGCTCGAGGCCTGGCGCCCGCCACTCTTCACGAGCGCGCACCGGCAGTTCGGAGAGCCGGTCGGGGATCGTGAGGCACTGCTCTTCGTCGCCCGCGCGTTGTGCGGTGACCTCGCCGATGAGCTAGGGCTGCGCGGCGCTGGGGCGAAGCACGTGAGGGTGCGGCTCGTCTTCGAGTCCACCGAATCCGATCAGCGGGAGACCATCGTCCGGCATCCGCTCAGCAGCACCGCCGAGCTGTTCGGGCTCGTCGGGTCATGGATCAAGGAATGGAAGCCTCGTGCGCCGATCGCGGAGCTGTGGATCGAGCTGCCTGTCCTCGAAGGGGCGGGACGGCGTCAGCTGAGGCTGTGGGCGGGCGGCGACGGTTCGAGCGATGAAGTCATCGCCGCGATGGAGCGTCTGCAGGAACGCTTCGGCGACGACGTGGTCTGGAAACTTCCCCTCTCCATTCATGGGGAGGTGGCTCCTCCCCATTCATGGGGAGGTGGCGCGCAGCGCCGGAGGGGCCGGGCCGGAGGGGAGCTGGCATGACTCGGCTCCTCACGCCGCCCGCCGCGATCGATGTCACCCTCGGCCCGGGCGGCGCGCCCGAGTCCATCTCCGGTGCGCTCACCGGGTCGATCGACCCCATCGCCCGCTGGAAGGTCGAGACGTCATGGTGGAACAAACCGGTCGTCCGCGAGTACTGGAAGGCCGTCCTCAACAACTCCTTGCTGTGCGAGCTCTATCACGACCTTTCGCGCAACGAATGGTTCATCGAGCGGGTGTATGACTGAAGCGCCGTACGTCGAGCTCCACAGCCACTCCAACTTCTCCTTTCTCGACGGCGGCTCACATCCCTACGAGCTGGCGATGCGCGCGGCTGAGCTCGAGATGCCGGCGCTTGCCATTACCGACCACGGCGGCGTCTACGGCGCCGTGCGCCACCTCCAGGCGTGCCGCAAGCTAGGCGTCAAACCGATCATCGGCAGCGCGCTCGAGGTCGACGGCGAGGAGCTGATCCTCATCGCCCGCAATCTCAGCGGATACTCGAACCTCTGCCGGCTCCTCAGCCACGCGCACGCCGACCAGCCGAAGGGCGAGGCGCGGACAACACTTGCCAAAGCCGCCGAGCATCGCGGCGACCTCTTCTACCTGAGCGCAACCGACGGCGAGTCACGCTTGCGCGGGCTCCAGGAGGCGCTGGGCAAGCAGAACGTCTTCAGCGAGCTCCACCACCACCTGCAGCCCGAGGATCCTTGGGTGCTCGAAGGGCGGGCGGCGATGGCGAAGCGCTGCGGCGCCCGCTTGGTCGCCACCAATCAGGTCCACTACCACCTCCCCGGACGCCGCCGGCTGCACGACGTGCTGGTCGCCATCCGCCATCGGGCGACTCTCGAAGAGGCGCGCCCTCACCTCTTCCCCAACTCCGAGCACCACCTCAAGGGCGGCGCCGAGATGCGGCCTCTCTTCAAGGAATTCGCCGAGGCGCTGGCCACGCCCTGGGAGATCGCGCAGGAGTGCGACGTCGACCTCGACTTTCGCAAGGTCAGGTTTCCCGGCTATCCGGTGCCGAACGGCGAGACGCCCTTCTCATATCTCTACAAGCTCTGCTTCGAGGGCGTCCGGGAGCGTTACAGGCCAATCACTCCAGAAGTCGCCAAGCGCCTGCAGCGCGAGCTGGAGGTGATCGAGAAGACCGGCCTCGCCGAGTTCTTCCTGATCAACTGGGACCTCATGCAATTTGCGCGCGACCACGGCGTGCCGGGGCAAGGCCGGGGCTCCGCCGCTGATTCAATCGTCGCCTACGTGCTCGGCATCACACGCGTTGACCCGATCGCGCACAACCTGCTCTTCGAACGCTTCCTGCACGAGGAGATGACGAGCACGCCTGACATCGACATCGATTTCTCCACCGCGCATCGCGAGCAGGTGATCCAGTACATCTATGACAAATACGGCTGGGAGCGGACCGGGATGGTGTGCAACGTGGTCACCTTCCAGCCGCGGATGGCGATCCGGCAGGTCGGCAAGGCTCTCGGATTTTCAGCGGAGCTGCTCGACCGCCTGGCCAAGGGCGTCGATCGCTGGTTCACCGAAGACGTCGAGGACTCGATGATGGACGCCGTTCCGCCACCGGATATGCGGCCGCAGAGCTGGCAGCAGTTCCTCGAGCTATGCCGCGAGGTCATTGAGTTTCCCCGCCACCTGTCGATCCACAACGGCGGCATGCTCGTCACCGGCGAGCCGCTGGTCGATATCGCGCCGGTGGAGCCGGCGGCAATGGAGGGACGACGTGTCGTCCAGTTCAACAAGGACGACGTCGAAGATCTCGGTCTGATCAAGATGGACATGCTCGGCTTGCGCACGCTGTCGGTCGTGGCCGAAGCCCTGGAGCTGATCAAGGACACCACCGGCACCCGTCCCGACCTGGACCAGCTCATGCTCGACGACCCACAGGTTTTCGAGATGTGCGGCGAGGCGGACACCATCGGCGTTTTCCAGATCGAGTCGCGGGCGCAGATGCAAACTCTGCCGCGAACCCGTCCCCGGACCTTCAACGACCTGGTGGTCGAAGTGGCGATCATCCGGCCGGGCCCGATCCAGGGCAACGCCGTCCATCCGTACATCCGCCGCAAACAGGGACGCGAGCAGGTCACGTATCCGCATCCGCTGCTCGAACCCATCCTCAAGGACACGTTGGGCGTGATCCTCTACCAGGAGCAGATCATCGAGATCGCGATGTACGTCGCCGGGATGAAACCCGGACGCGCCGATGGTTTCCGCCGCGCCATGACCCGTCACCTCAACCGGGTTGAGATGTCATCGCTCGAGGATGAGTTCATCGGCGGCTGCCTGGCCAACGACGTGCCACGCGAGGTGGCCGACCAGCTGTTCGCGGCGGTGCAAGGCTTCGCTGTTTACGGGTTCTGCCGGTCGCACGCGGCTGCTTTTGCCCGCACTTCTTACGAGACAGCGTGGATGAAGCTGCACCACCAGGTCGAATTCGGCTGCGGGCTGCTGAACAACCAGCCGATGGGCTTCTACCACCCGAGCGTGCTGGTCGAAGACATGAAGCGCCACGGCATGACGGCGCTGCCGGTCGACATCAATCGCTCCGACATCCGCTGTCTTCCGGAACGACTCGAGTCGGGCCTCGCCATGCGCATCGGCTTTAACTACGTCCGCGACCTCGGGGAGGAAGGTCGCAAGGCGATCGTGGCCGAGCGTGACCACGGCGGGCCCTACAGGTCCTTCGATGATTTCCTCGGCCGCCTCCGCGGCGGCGCAATTGGTCCGCGCGCGGTCCGCAACCTCGTCATGGTCGGCGCCTTCGACACGCTCGGCCAACCCAGGCGCGAGCTGCTCTGGGGCTGGCAGGAGAGGTGGCACGGCAAGGGCCTACGACGAGGCATCGAAAAACAATCGGAGCTGCGGCTCAACGCCACAGCCCCCGTGCTGCCCAACATCGATGCCTTCGATGCCAACCAGCTCGAGTACCGGATCTCCGACCTCTCGACTGGCCATCACCTCATCCACTTCTGTCGCGACCGCCTGAGCGCAATGGGCGCGATCGAAAGCAACAAGCTCACGGCGATCGGCAACAACAGGCCGGTCCGCGTCGCTGGGCTCGTCATCACCCGCCAGGCGCCGAGCACGGCCAAGAAGATCCGCTTCTTCACCCTCGAGGACGAGTACGGCCAGGTCAACGTGACGATCAAGCCAGACGTCTACGACCGCTACCGCCAGGTCGCCAACCGCCAGCCCATCTTGATCATCGACGGGGTGATGCAGCGCCAGGATGGCGTCCATTCGGTACTGGCCAGCCATATCGAGGCCTTGAATGGAGTCCCAAGACCCGCCCAGCGCTCGCACGACTATCGCTGACGCCGCATGATGGGCGGTCATGTCCCGCGAGCATTGGGAGGAACAGGCGGCGAACTGGGCCGCCTGGGCGCGAACACCTGACTTCGACGCTTACTGGAAATACTCGCCAGGCTTCTTCGAGCTCGTGCCGCCGCCCCACGGCCGCACCCTCGAAGTCGGCTGCGGCGAAGGCCGCGTCACGCGAGACCTCGCCAGACTAGGCCACCGGGTGGTCGCCGTCGACCCTGTCACCACGCTCATCCGGCTGGCCCGCGATGCGGACGCAGGCAATGACTACCTGCGAGGCGACTCCGCTGCCCTCCCGTTCGCCGACGGGTCATTCGACCTGGCCGTCTTCTATAACTCCTTGATGGACGTCGACGACATGGACGCCGCCTTGCACGAGGCGGCTCGGGTGCTCCGCCCCGGTGGCGTGCTGTGCGCGTGCGTCACGCATCCGATCGCTGACGCCGGGCGCTTTGAGTCGCCCGACGCCAACGCCCCGTTCCTGATCGAGGGAACTTACCTCGGGCCGCGACGCTGGCTCCAGCTCGAGCCCAATCATCGCGACGGCCTGAGCATGGACTTCTCAGGTTGGGCGTACCCGATGGAAGCCTATTTCCGAGCACTGGAGGGAGCCGGCTTGATGGTCCAGGCGTTGCGGGAGCCTGCGGTCGCCGACGACGACGAGCGGTGGCGCCGTCTGCCCCTCTTTCTCATGTGGCGCGCCGTCAAAACCACGTAGGAGAGATTTCCTTACTTTCTGTAGCCAGCCGTGGGGCTTTTGCGCCAAGCTATGGTGCTACGAACTGAATTCATCGCAGCAACCCCGAGGAAAAGCCCCCAAATGTCCATCGCCCGAGAAATCGAAGACATCGCCCGCGACCTGATCAGGCACCAGCACGACCACCCTCCGGTTCGTGACATCAACCGCGAAGTCGAGCGCCGCCTCACGTTTGCCGACCGCGTCGCCCACGACTTCGCCCGCCTGGTCGGGAGCTGGATCTTCGTTCTGGTCCAGGTCGGGATCATGGTGGTCTGGATCGGGCTCAACGCC
>Ga0137377_10004000_pt1 | contig 11549 bp, 8 predicted proteins | sample SagtaG_22_FD_104815 | JGI IMG/M metagenome (GOLD analysis project Ga0137377, IMG submission 104815) | Vadose zone soil microbial communities from Sagehorn Ranch, Mendocino, California, USA - Sage2_L_40_16 metaG | ecosystem: Environmental > Terrestrial > Soil > Vadose zone | place: USA... | reverse complement strand
CCATGCACATGTTGTTGGTGGAGGCGTAGAACAGCCCGGTGCGCGGCGAGAACGCCGCGGGTGACGCCGGGCTCTTCCCTCCTTCCAGAGTCGGGCACACGTTCTTCACGGTGCCACGCGAGGCGCCGGTGAGCTTGCTCGAGTCGATGACCGGCCGCCCCGTGGGGAGATCCACGCGGGTGGCCCAGTTCACGGGCACGAACGGCTCGGCCTTGAGCACCTCGCCCGTGACGCGGTCGAGCGTGTAGGCGAAGCCGTTCTTATCGAAGTGCACCAGGGCCCGGCGCCGCCGCCCCGCCACGTCCAGGTCCGCCAGGATCATTTCGGCGTTGGCGTCGTAGTCCCAGCTGTCGTGAGGAGTGAATTGGTACGCCCATACGAGCGCCCCGTCCTCCGGCCGGCGGGCGAGCACGCTCGCGGTCCACTTGTTGTCACCGGCGCGCTGTTCGGGGTTGTACGGGCCCGGGTTCCCCACGCCATAGTACACGAGGTCGAGCGCCGGATCGTAGGTCAGCCACCCCCACACCGGCGCCCCGCCGCTCTTCCACACATCTGCCGGCCACGTGCTGAGCGCCAGGTCTTTGCCTGTGTCGTAGAACGGCCGAAAGGTGCCCGGCCGCGCGAGCACCTGACTGTCCGGCCCCATGTTGTACGCGGTCCAGAGCAGCCTCCCGGTCGCCAGGTCGAGCGCCTTCAGCCAGCCGTGGATGCCGAACTCCCCGCCCGACGGGCCCACGAGCACGCGATCCTTGACGACGAGCGGCGCCATCGGCGTGGTCTCGCCTTGCGACAGATCGCCGATCTTGGTCTTCCACAGCTCGCGGCCCGTCGCCGCGTCGATCGCGACCGTGTGGCCGTCCAGCAGGTTGTAGACGATCTTGCCCGCGGCGTAGAAGGCGCCGCGGTTGATCGCGTCGCAGCACGCGATGCCGACGGCGTTGGGATCGACGTCGGGACGGTACTTCCATTTGAGCGGGTAGCCTTCCTGCGCGAGATCGAACGCGTAGAGGACGTTCGGGTAGGGCGTGACGACGTACATCGTGGCGTTCACTACGAGCGGCTGGCCTTCGTGTCCGCCGAGCACGCCGGTGGAGAAGCTCCACACCGGTCGCAGCCGCGCGGCGTTCGCCACCGTGATCTGGGCGAGCGCGCTGTAGCGCGTGCCGGCGTAATCCTTCGCCGGCATGGTCCATTCTCCGTCGTCGCGGGTCGCCTGTGCGCGCGCGACCTCGCACGCGCCGCACACCACCGCGAGGAGAAACAGGAACGGTTTCATTGCGGCACCCTCCCAGCGCCCCTGGGAAGAAGCACCGTGGAGACCGCTGCAGGCAAGTACACGGCGGCGGGCGGTACCATGTGTTATATTGCTCCATCACCTGCGGGGGCGCGCGCCCGAGTTTAGGACCTTCACCCGGGCGAGCGAATGGCCAAAGAAACGGCGATCGAGATCGGCGGGACCGTCGAGCAGGTGCTTCCCAACACCACGTTCCGGGTTCTCTGCACCAACGGGCACCGCGTGCTCGCCACCATCGCTGGCAAGATGCGCCGCTTCCGGATCCGTGTGCTCGCCGGCGATCGGGTCACCCTCGAGGTCTCGCCCTACGACCTCACGCGGGGGCGCATCACCTTCCGCCACAAGTGAGCCGCGCCGCGGCCCGAGCCCTCCTCGTGCCGGACGCCGGCCCGCCGTTCTGTCCACGATGCGGGAAGCATCTCTCGTTCGAGTGCGACCGCCAGGGCCGCACCCTCGAGCACTGCCACTGTGGCTACCGCGGCGCCGTGCGGCTCCGTGACGGCAAGCCTGTCGTGCAGCCGCCCCCGCTCCCCCTCCAGCCCCCGCCGCTCGTCATCTGAACAGATCTTCAGCGCGGTAGCAACCGAACGTCGAAACGCAGGGTGAGCGCCGTCAGCTGCTCCAGTCGCTGCACCGAGTTGACGGTGGGAAAGTCGTAGCGCTCGAGCGAGTAGAAGGCGCCGGCGCCGAGCGCTCCATGGTTGTACTCGACGCCCGCAGCGCAGGTGAACGCGAGATCCGGGCCCGGGAGTCCGCTGACGGACACCGCGGGCAGCAGTTCGGCCCGGGCGACGCCGTGGATCGCGCCCTCGAGCAGGGCGACACGACCTTCGACCCCGGCGCCGAGCATCGTCCAGGCCTGCCGTGCCAGCACCGTCGAGTACATGCGCCGCGCGTAGCCCGCCTCGAAGATGAGCCATGGAGTCGCGCGTCCCCGCAGGCGGACGTCGACCTGTGCCACGTCTCGATCGACGGCACCGTACGACGTGGCACCGACCGTCCCGCCTTCCGCCCGGACGGCGAGCTCCAGCCGGTGGAAGACGAGCAGGCTCGCCGTGCCGCCGAGCAGCGCGCCGGACGAGCGCTCCACTCCATAGCCCACATCGACGCGATGCTCGGCGACTCCCATGAGCAGCGACCCCGTGACGGCCACCTGGGACGCCAGCGGGGGGGCGGGGGCCATCAGCCCGAAACTCGCGAATACGAGGGAGCGGCCCCGGGCGCCGCGCCTCACGGGCCGGTGCCGGCGGCGGGGCTCACCACGAGAATCGTGCCAGCGACCTTGGCCGCGTTGCGGCTCTGGATCGCGGCATTGTGGGCCGCGCGCTCGGCGCGCCGGCGATCGTTCGCGGCGATGTTCTCGGGGATGCCACCGTGCCTCCGACCTACGACGAATGCGACGACGCCGCTCACGGTCGCGGCGCCGGCGATGACCGCAGCCCCGCCTCGCATGCCGCCGCCCAGCTCACGGTTGGGGAGAACGCCGGCTATGAAGGCCGCGGCACCGGCGACGACGAGACCCTTGATCAGGTCGTCCGTGGCGCCGGACGTCGGGCGTCGCTCCGGTAGCAGGCTATCGGCAGCGAGGTTTGGCAGCGTGTCCTCGAGCGGCGCCATCTCGTGCCCCAGGTCGAAGAAGACCCGCGCCGAGTCCGACCGGTCGAGCAGCTGGCTGCGGCCGGTCAGCACGAACGCATAGCGACCGGGGGGCGCCAGGCGGCCGTCGGCCTGGAGCCCGTCCCAGCGGATCTCTCGCAGACCCTCGCTCCCGCCGCTGAACAGCGCGACCCTCGACGAACCGCTCGCCGCCCGCAGCTCCGCCTGGAGCGCCGCGGCGTGGGTGCTCACGACGGTGAAGGACAGGTGTGCCGTGCGGGGATCGATCCGCTCGCTCCTGATCGGCCGAACCGCCACGGCGAAGGTGCGGCGGCGCGCCTCCCCGAACAGCCGCACCTGCGCGGGGGTGAAGCGATTGGGATCGAGCTCGGCAAAGGGATCCCGCTCCACTGCCGCGCGGAAGTAGACCACCGCGGAGTCGGGCTTCCCGGTGAGCGCGAGGCAGGCGCCGAGGTACTTGTATGCCTCCACGCGCTGCGTCGCGCTCACGTCCGACCCCCAGTTGGGCGACACGATCTGTCGCAGCAGCGTCAACGCGTGCTCCACGTCGAGTCGCTCGTAGAATTGGGTCGCCTGCTGCAGCACGTCGGCGCTGCGACTCTGGGCCGCGAGCGAGGTGGCCAAGGTGCCGGCGAGCACGCCCGCGCGAAGCGCCAGCTTCACGTGCCGCCAGCCCGACTGCGCAGCGCGAGGCGGCCGAGCGACAGCGTGCTGCCCTCGGGGACCACGATGGTGGTGTCGAGGGTGACGTAGCCCGCAGCCCGGATGCTCAGCTGGCGCGATCCGGCGGCCACGTCGACGTCGAAGACGCTGCCGATTCCCACCTGGCGACCGTCGATCAGAATCGCGGCGTCGGGGGGGGTCGTGAGCAGCCGCAGCTTCCCGGTGGCGGCTGCCGCTTGCGTTGCGGCGGTGTCCGGCTGCAGGACGACCGCGCCGCGGCTGCGGCCGGCCCACCACAGCGCCCCGGCGGCGAGGACGGGCACGGCGGCGACGCCCGCCCACCGCACCGTCCGTCGCTGCCGCCGCGCCGGCATCCGCACGGTGAGGTCCGAGGGGTCTGCGAGAGGCGGCGCTGGCCGCGTGGCGATCGGGTCGCCCGGCCGACCGGCGGCGAGCGAGCGCAGCGCCTGCTCGCTCTCCCGGCGGTCCGACTCGGAGAAGGGAACCGCTTCGATGGCCGCGAGCATGTCCCGCGTCGAGAGGTAGCGGGCGGCCGGCTCCTTCGCCAGGGCCACATGCAGCACGTCGACCAGCGCGCCCGGGATGTCATCGCGCATCCCGGAGACGTCGGGCACCGGCGTGAAGAAGTGGTGCTGCATCATCCCCGCGAGCGTCTCGGCGTGGAAGGGGACGGTTCCCGTCAGCATCTGAAAGGCGACGATCCCGAGCGAATACTGGTCGCTCTGCGGGCCGGCGCGCTCACCCTTGCACTGCTCCGGGCTCATGAACGGCGGCGTACCGATCACCGTCCCGTCCACCGTGAGTGTGATGTCCGCGGACCGCAGCGCGACACCGAAGTCGGTCACCAGGATGCGACCATCGCGATCGACCAGGATGTTGGCGCCCTTGACGTCCCGGTGCACGATACCGCGATCGTGTGCATAGGCGAGGGCGCGGGCGGCTCCCCGCAGCACATGCAGCACGACCGGCACCGGCAGCGCCCCCTGGGCCTCGAGAATGGCGCCCAAGGACCGTCCCTCGATGAAGCGCATCACGATGTACAGCACGCCGCCCGCATCGCCCACCCGATACACCGGAATGATGTTCGGGTGATCGAGCTCGGCCACCATGCGCGCTTCACGCTTGAACCGCTCGACCGCCCGCGGGGTGAGCCCGACGTCGGGGGGCAAGACCTTCAATGCCACCGCGCGCCGCAGCCCCACCTCGGTGGCTTTCAGCACCACCGCCATGCCGCCGCGCGCGAGCTCGTGCTCGACTTCGTACTCCCCCGCGAGCATCATGCCCAAGCGGCGCACCAAGTCCCCTTGATCCTCGGCCGGCACCATGAGCGTCTCTTCGTGCGGGTCGCCGACCCGAGTGCCGCAGTGCCCACAGAACTGCGCTGGCGGCTGCACCTCGGCCCCACAGTTGAAGCATTTCACGGCTTGACGCGCACGGGCTGCGCCAGCGTGCGGGCGCTGTCGGTGAGCATGGAGCTCACGAACGTAATCGTGAGCGTGTCGGGCCCGATCTTGAGGGCGATCAGCGAGTCCTGGCCCGGCGTCACCTGCAGGATGGTCGTGTCCGTGGCAGCGACGCTCAAGCGAGGCTCGGGAACAGCGACACCGCCCGCCAGCACGACGATCGCGAGCGGCACGGTCGTACCGCGCGTAATCACAGTGTCACCGGTGTAGCTGATGACGACCGGCTCGACGCCCGGGGACTGGAAGACGTCCGCAAGGTTGCACGCCACTGGAGCGAGGGCGGCACCGACGACGAGCGCGAGCCGCCGCACGTTGCGTGAGGGCTGCATGAGAACACGCCTAACGACAAGGGCGGGCTACATATACGGAGTCCGTTACGGGAAATCAAGCAAGCGGCTGTAGCGGCCTGTCGTTACACCAGTCGCGGCCCCGCTACGACCGTCCGCGCGTCGTCACCGTCCCACAACGACAGGCGGGCGGCTCGCAGTGGCACCGGACTTGCTTGTTCTCGAGAACACCTGGGGGGAGCACGCCAACCGAGTTGACCATCTCGCATGGTCCGGATCGCCACTCTTGGCGTCCTGGGCGCTTGATGGTGGCTTGCTCCCCGCAGCGCTTCGCGGGAATAGCTCAGCGCGGCAGAGCACGACCCGTCCGGGGGTCGAAGCACAGGTTCGAATCCTGTTTCCCGCTCCTCCTCTCGCCTTCCGCGTGAAATGGTGTCGGTGCATGTTGAGCCCGTGCCGACACCGCTCTTCGTCATCGCCTTCGTGTCAGGCGTGGCCGCCCTCATCTTCCTGCGCGCGGCTGCCCGGGTGTGGCGGCGCGGCCGGTGGATGAGCAGTCTCGGGACGGCGGCGATCGGGCTGCTCTGCATCGCGTTCGCCGCGCTCGGGGCGACGGCCGCCGTCGGCGTCCTCGGCTACCGCGCGCTCACCTTTGAGGAGGTGGCGGCCACCGTCTCGACCGAGCCGGTCGGCCCGCAGCGCTTCCGCGCCACGATCCGGCTCCCCGACCGGCGGCTCGCGATGTACGACCTCGCGGGCGATGCCTTCTACGTGGACGCGCACATCCTCAAGTGGCACCCACTGGTCAATCTGGTAGGGCTGCACACCGCTTACGAGCTCGACCGGGTTGCGGGCCGTTACAACCTGGTGGCCGAGGAACGCAGCCGCCCGCGCACGGTGTATTCCCTGACGCGACCCAAGCCGGTCGACCTGTTCGAGCTGGCGCGCCGCTGGAAGCTGCTGGGCCCGCTCGTGGACGCGGAATACGGCTCGGCAACGTTCGTCACCGTGGCGACGCCGGCGGCGTTCCAGGTGCGCGTCTCCACGAGCGGGCTCCTGATCCGGCCGATCGCGCGCAGCGCTCCATGAAGCAGCTCGTGATTCCCCGCTACGGACCGCCGGAAGTGTTGACCGTGCGCGAGGCGCCCGACCCACCGGTCACGCCGGGCGCGGTGCGCCTGCGCGTCCGCGCGGCGGGCGTGAACTTCTCCGATCTGCTCGCCCGCCAGGGCCTCTACCCCGACGCCCCGAAGCCACCCGTGGTCGTCGGGTACGAGGCCTCAGGGATTGTGGACGCTGTCGGGAGCGGCGTCGCCGCACCGCGGAAGGGCGACCGCGTCACCGCGTTGACGCGGTTCGGCGGGCAGAGCGAGCTGGTGGTGGTGCCCGCGGCGCGGGCATTCCCCCTGCCCGAGGGATGGAGCTTCGAGGAGGGCGCCGCGCTCCCCGTCGTCTATCTCACCGCGCATCATTTGCTGGTGCGCGCCGCCGCCGCCCGTCCCGGGGAAACGGTCCTGGTCCACGCCGCCGCGGGCGGTGTCGGACTCGCGGTGGCGGAGCTGGGCCGGATCCTAGGCCTCCGGATCATCGGGCTCGCCTCGCCCGGCAAGCACGACGTCCTGCGGACCTACGGTGTCGAGCCCGTCGACGGCCGCGACCCGCGCTGGCCCGACGCCGTGCGCGGCCTCGCGCCCGGCGGCGTCGATGTCGTGCTCGACGCCGTGGGGGGAGACTCGTGGCGCCGGGGTTACTCGCTGCTCGCGCCGGCGGGACGGCTCGTCTGCTTTGGCGCGTCGGGGCTGTCGAGCGGTGGGCGTCGCAACCTGCTCGGCGTCCTCTGGAATGTGCTGCGGTGGCCGCGCTTCGGTCCCATGGCGCTCATGAACGACAATCGCGCCGTCGCCGGCGTCAACCTGGGGCACCTGTGGACGGCCGAGCAGATCCTCTATCCCCAGATCGAGGCGCTCCTCGCTTACGCCCGCGAGGGCCGGATCCGCCCGCGGGTCGATCGCGCGTTCCCCGTAGCGGAGGCCGCGGCCGCGCACCGCTACCTCCACGAGCGCCGCAACATCGGGAAGGTGGTCCTGACCTTCGAAGGGCGGTAGGGTGACTGCCCCTACCGCCCTCCGCGCCGCAGGCAAGCGCGCGGCTATTGGTGAACGACGATACTCCCGCCGCCCAGCACGGTGCTGGCCGGCGTGCCGTCACCGCTACCCATGTTGTTGTCGTAGATGACGCCCCCCGTCACCTTGTCGTAGATCTTGATGCGGAAGGTGTCGTTGCCGCCGTGCCCGCCGTTCACGGCGCCGTCCACGGCGGTGAGCAGGAACCCGAAGTCCCCCGCCCCGTTGATCGTCCCGGACCCCTTCAACTGCACCTTGGAGCCCGCGATCACCAGCCAGTCGAAGCTCGTGGCGTGGAACGTGACCCCCGCAGCCGGGAACTTGAACTCCGCGTTCCCGCTCGGAGTCGCCGCGCCGCTCTTGTAGCGCGCCACGAACCCGAAGCTCGCCTTGCCTGTGAGACTCGTGTTGGCAGTGTAAGACCCGGCGGGCGAGTCGAACCACCCGCCGCCCGTGACAAACGCGGTCACCGGGTCGAACACGACGACCCACTGGAAGACCGACTGCGCGGCACCGCCGTCCTGGTCGCTAACCCTGAGAGTGACGGTATAAACCCCCGCGCTCGTGTACGTGTGGCTGCAGGCAACCGAGCCGGAGCCGTTGACCTCGATCACGACGCAGGTCGAGGGAGCGCCGTCCCCCCAGTCGATCATGCCGCTGTGGGTATCGAGAATGCCGGGGTCGGTGAAGCTGGCGCCGGCTGTGAGCGACGTGCCGACCTGCACCGGATCGATCGGCAATCCCGTGATGCTCCCCAGGGTGGGTGCGACATTCGCGATCGTCGCCGTCGTCGTGGCAGTGCTCGTCAGCGTGCCGTTCGAAACCGCGAGCGTCACCGTGTAGCTGCCGTTGTCGGCGTACGCGTGGCGAGGCCTCTCACCGGCTGAGCCTTGCGTCCCGTCGCCGAAGTCCCATTGGAACGTCAAGGCAGCACCGCCCGGGTCGGAGGACCCGCTGCCGTCGAACTGGACCGTGTCGCCTTCCACCCCGCTGTAGGGACCGCCCGCCGCGGCAATGGGAGGAACGGCCTGCGCCGCCGCGCCGAAGGAGACGTTGTCGACTCCTTCAAACCGGTTGGTGGGTGAGTAGACGCGGATCCGCGTGATGGGCTGGGACGAACTAACGCCCCAGAAGCTGCCCGCCCCGGTGCAGGGCGCCGTGGTGGAGCCGAGCAGCACGCCGTTCGTGCCGAAGACGTCGATCTGACAGGTGTCGTTGCTGTACGACACCAGGTCCATGCCGGCGGCGGTGACCGTCGTCGTGAAGTCGATGAGCAGCGCGTCGACGTCAAAGGTGGCGACGAGCTGCTTCGAGGGAGCTACTCCGCTGAAGCCGCGCCCGATGAGTGCGACCTCCTGCCCGCCTTCATTCTGACTGTAGGCGTGGTCGGAGTTGAACTGAATCCCCGGCTTGATGCCGCCTGGAGCGAAGCAGCGATTGTTACTGGTCGCGTCGAGCGGTCCCGGGCAGCCAACCACGCCGCCGTCCGCCACGTTGCCGGCTTCGAAGCCCTCCAGCGGCAGATCGGGGAACTGCGCGGTGAAGTCCGCGCGGCTGGCCAAGTAGGTCAGCGTGGGGCCGCTGGTAGTGGCGTCCGCTTGCAGAGACGCGGGTCGACTGTCGGTCGGCTGCTCGCAGTTTGCGAGCGCCAGGCTCGCCAGCGACACGAAAGCGAGTAGGCTGGAGCGGCGGAACATAGGCACCCCCTAAGGGACAAGGCCGAGCCTTGCATGTGCCCAGGGTTGCTGCGGCTCTAATCAGGTCCTGGTAGGGCGCGGGGCGCGGAGGGGAAGATAGGAACGCGCCATCTGCGGTGGGTGACGCGGGCTACGCGCGCTTCGGTCTCGCGCCTAAGGAGTTGCGGCCGCTCGTGATGCGATGTGTGACGTGGCGCACGCGCGGGGTTTTCAGCGCGCCAGCTGCTGCCAGCGCGAGAGTGCGGCGTTCAACTGCTCGCGCAGCTCCGCAAACACGTCTCGCATCTGCTGGGTGGGCTCCCGATCGGCGCTCTGGACTGCCGTCTCGAGCGAAGCGAGGGCGGCGCTCACGCCTCCGACCGTCCGCGCGAGACTGTCCGTCGCCGCCGCCCGCGCGGCGACCCGGGCCCCGAGACCGCGGACCCTCCCCTGCAGCCCGTAGGCCTCACCCATCGCGTTCCCGATCTCCCGCGCCAGCCGCACTTGGGCGGCGAGCGCGGAATCGGCCACGTGTACCCGCGGATCGAGCACGACGCGCAGCACGCGCGCGTGGGTCCGCCCCCCAACGCCCAGTCGCACCTGATAGTCGCCCGGCAGGACCAGCGGCCCCTGCGGCTCGGCCACGGTGCCCTGGCCCGCGATGGCGGCGATGCTGTAGCCGTACCGCTCGGCGGGCGGCGGCGCGTAGCGCAGGTCCCACACGAAACGGTTCAGGCCGACATTGCGGGTCGGCGTCTCCACACGCGGCAGCCACTCGTCCGCGATCTGCGGTGGCTCCGTGGGCGGCGCGGCGCGGAGCTCACTCGAGAAACTGCGCACCAGGCCCCCCTGAGCGTCCAGGATCTCGAGCGTCACAGGGCCTGCGGGCGCGGGGACCGCGTGCAGCCAGTAGTCGATCACCGCGCCGGCGGGCGGATTGGCGCCGTGCGGCTCTTCGGGAGGGAGCGGCGTGTCGTTGCTGACGCTGCGGCGCAGCCGCACGGCGGGCGCCGGCGCAAACAGATAGGCCGGGGCGCGCAGCGCGGAATCGCTCAGCTGCCGCAGGGGCGTCACGTCGTCGAGGATCCAGAAGGCCCGGCCGTGTGTCGCCGCGATCAGGTCGCGACCGTGGACCGCGAGGTCGCGCACCGAGACCGTCGGCAAGTTGAGCTGGAGCGCCTGCCAGTGGTCGCCGTCGTCGAAGGAGACGTACACGCCCGTCTCGGTGCCGGCGTAGAGCAGCCCGGGCCGCACTGGATCGGCGCGCACCGCCTGCACGTACGCGAGCGGCGCGATCCCTGAGTCGCTGCGCGTCCAGTGCGCGCCCCCGTCGCGGGTGCGATAGATGTACGGTGCGAAGTCATCGACCCGGTGGCGCTCCACGGCTGCGTAGGCCACCGCGGTGTCGAAGGGCGAGGCTTCGAGCAGGCTGACGGTGCTCCAGGGAAGCACGCCGGCGGGCGTCACGTTGACCCAGTGTCCCCCCCGGCCAGCATCGCTGGTCCGGTAGATGAGTCCGTCGTCCGAGCCGACCCAGAGCAGTCCCGCGCGAAGCGGCGAGGGTGCGATCGCGTTGATGACGCCGTAGCCGCGCGCCGCGGCGTTCGCGACCGTGGTCGGCCCCGTGTCGGGCGCGGCCGTCCCCTCCCCGCCTGCCCCCGTCAAGTCGGGGCTGATGGCCTCCCAATGCAGGCCCCCGTCCCTGGTGCGCAGCACCAGGTGCGCGCCGAGGTAGAGTGAGTGCCGGTCCACGCGATCGAACACGAGCGGCGACGTCCAGGTGAAGCGCAGCTTCCGCCGCGGCATCGGCAAACCGAAACTGGGGAACGGCCAGGGCGAGATGTCCTGCGACTGGCCCGTGCGCCGGTCGAAGCGGTGCACGTCGCCGTAGGTGTCCCCGCCGTAGACCACGTCGGGGTCGAGCGGGTCCGGTGCGATGTAGCCGCTCTCGCCCGCGCCGATCGGGGCCCAGTCGCGGAACGTGGGCTCCCCGAAGTCGCTGCGGCTCGCGAGGCACGCCGTCCCCGCGTCCTGCTGGGCGCCGCACACGCGGTAGGGGAAGGCGTCGTCCGTGACCACGTGGTAGAACTGGCCCGTCGGCTGGTTGTACCAGCTGCTCCAGGTGCGCCCGCCGTCGAGGGAGATCACCGCGCCCTGGTCGCTTCCCACGATCATGCGCCCCGGCGCCCGAGGATCCACCCACAGCTCGTGGTAATCGTCCCCGCCCGGTTGTCCCTTGAGGACGGTGAACGTCCGCCCTCCGTCGGTGGAGACGAGCAGCGATACGTTGGGCACGTAGACGCGGTCGGGATCCTGGGGGTCGACCGTGACGCGGCAGAAGTACCAGTTGCGGCTGGTGAGGCGGGGATCGCTCCCCGCGAGTTGCCAGGTGGCGCCGCCGTCGT
>Ga0137377_10003999_pt1 | contig 11550 bp, 10 predicted proteins | sample SagtaG_22_FD_104815 | JGI IMG/M metagenome (GOLD analysis project Ga0137377, IMG submission 104815) | Vadose zone soil microbial communities from Sagehorn Ranch, Mendocino, California, USA - Sage2_L_40_16 metaG | ecosystem: Environmental > Terrestrial > Soil > Vadose zone | place: USA... | reverse complement strand
CGCGAGCCAGGGCACACTCGTCAGATAGATTGCGCGGCATCGAGCAGAGCATTTGCCTTCGCAGGATCGCAATTGAGCTGCGGCAGGCCCTGCAGGAACGACCAGGCCTGCTGCGGCACGAAGTTCTCGGTGTGCGTCGGCAAACCGTAATTAAGCGCATCGATGATCGCCTTGTTGATTGCGAGATAAAGCGCCTCGCGCACCGTGCGGTCGGCGAATGGGCCGAATTCCAGGTTTGGCGCAACATGCTCCACCGAGGCGGTCGAGGACACGAAGATCTTCCGGCCGCGCAGCGTTTTCGCCTCCTGCACAAAGTTAGGATGCCCTGCAGGCCGGTGTAGTCGACCTGACCCGTGCGGAACTGCGTGTAAAGAACGGTCAGGTCCGGGATGTATTTGAAGACCACGCGCTCCAGATAGGGTCCTTTGCCGTGATACCCGGCATGGGCATTCAACAGAATGTGGTCGGTACGCGCTCGCCCCAGCTGAACGGCCCGGTCCCGACCGGCGCGTTGTGGAACGGAGAATTGTTCGGATCGGAGACCTTCTCCAGGATGTGTTGGGCACAATGCAGGATGTGTTGGGCACAATGAAGGTCAGCGACAGGATCGACATGTAGGGCGAATAGGGCGCCTCCATTAACCAGTGTGCGCTCGCTTTCGCAGGAGATGGGCGCAGCCCATCAACACAACCGTCAGCACGATGGTTAGGGTCGAGACCGCGGCGATGGTTGGCTCGATCTGATAGAGCACATCGTCCCACATGCGGCGCGGCAGTGTGACTGCGCCCGACCCGGATATGAACAGCGCAACAACCAGTTCATCGAACGACGTGACGAAGGCGAACAGGGCGCCCGCCAGAACGCCCGGTCGAATAAGCGGCAATGTGATCTGGAAAAAAGTGCCGCTGGGTGTGGCGCCGAGGCTAAGGGCGGCCTGCTCCAGGCGGGGGTCGATGCCCGCCAGGCTGGCGCTCACGCTGATGAACACGAACGGCACCGCGAGGCAAGTGTGGGCGAGGATCAGGCCAACCGGCGTGCCGACCAAGCCGTCGCGGGCGAAGGCGTAGTAGATGCCGATCGCCGCGACGATCACCGGCACGATCAAAGGCGATACGATCAGGGCAGAGGCCAGCACGCGCAGCGCTCTGGGCAGGCGGCCGATGCCAACGGCTGCCAGTGTGCCGAGGAACGTCGCAAGCACGACCACGCACGCCGCGACCCAGAGACTGAGCCAAGTGGGGCGCAGCCAATCGTCGCTGGTGAAATAAGCAGTGTACCAACGCATACCGAAGGCCGGCGGCGGAAAGGTGAGGTAGGTCGCCGAAGAGAACGAGACCACCATCACGACGACGATGGGCAAAGCGAGGAACAGAAGGATCAACCCGACCACTGTCGCCGGCAGCAGGCGGGCGACCGTCATCGTGCACTCGTTCGGAACGCGTTGCCGACGCCAGGCAGCCGATAGAAAGCCGCGATGATGGCGAGCGCTGTCGCCAGCAGCACGACTGACAGGGTCGCCGCATAGGCCCAGTTGAGCTGATCGACCTGTTGCGCGATCAGCATCGACAGTGTGATCTCGCGCGGGCCGCCGAGCATGGCCGGCGTGATGTAGAAGCCGAGGGCCATCACGAATACTAGCAGCACTCCTGCAGCGACGCCCGGCATGGAGAGCGGCAGGGTTATCTGTCGAAAGGTCGCCCCCGGCGTGGCGCCAAGCCCGGATGACGCACGCGCCAATAACGGATCGATCTGCCGAAGCGCATTGGCGATCGGTAGAACCATGTAAGGCAGCAGGATGTGAATCATCGCGATCCGCGTCGCCAGCGGCGTGTTGAGGATGCGCAACGGCCGGTCGATCATGCCCACCGCGAGCAGCGCGTCATTGATGAGGCCATGCCGGCCCATCAGCACCATCCAGGCGTAGCTGCGGACCAGCACGCTGGTCCAGGACGGCAGCAGGATCAGGATCAGGATCACCGGCGCGTACCGCGGCGCGCTCACCAGCGAGAGGGCTACGGGATAACCCAGTACCAGGGCCCCCAGAGTAACGATCAACGAGGTGTAGAGCGTGTTCGAGAGGACCTTCAGGAAGACTGTGTCACCTGTCAGGGACGCATAATGCGACAGCGTCCAGACCGGATCGTTGACGCTGCGCATCAACATCGACAGCACCGGCACTGCGTAGAACGCCAACATGAAGAGCAGAAGCGGTGCCGCGAGCAGCAGTGGCACGAACGGCTGCCACGACCGCCGCACGCCGACTTGCCGCGTGGCGGCCGGTCCGATTGATCGGACTTCGACCACCTCAGACAAGGATCGTATCCGCGACCGACCAGGCGATCTCCGCCCGCTCGCCGACCGTGCGGCGCCGGATCGCCGCGCTTGACGGCTCCTTCAGCACCATGGTGGTACCGTCGCTCACCTGAAGCATGTAGCGGCAGCGTTCGCCGGCAAAGACCGCCTCGGTCACGGTGACGCTGAGGCGATTCTGCGGCGTAGTCGAATTCCAGGCGCCGTCGGCGAAGCGGATACGCTCCGGACGCGTCGTGAGCATGACCTTCGCGCCTGTGGCGGGCCGACCGGGACACAGCGCGCGGACGATCGCCCCTTCGCACTCAACCACCACGACATCGTCCTCGATGCCGCGCACGAGGGCCGGGAGGAAATTCGACTCTCCGAGGAAGGCGGCGACGAAGCGGCTGTTCGGCCGGTCGTAGAGATCCTCGGGTCGCCCGACCTGCGCCACCAGCCCGGCATTCATGACGGCGATGCGGTCCGACATGACGAGGGCTTCCTCCTGGTCGTGCGTCACATAGATGAATGTAATGCCGAGATCGGCATGAAGGCGGCGCATCTCCAGCTGCAGGTTCTCGCGGAGCTGCTTGTCGAGCGCGCCCAGGGGCTCGTCCATGAGGAGAAGGCGCGGCTTGAACACGATGGCGCGCGCGAGCGCGACCCGCTGTTGCTGGCCACCGGAAAGTTGGCGCGGGTAGCGCTCACCATGGCCCGGCAAGTGCACCAGCTCCAGCGCCTCGCCGACCAGCTTTGCCCGCTCTGCCTTGCCGACGCCACGCTGCTTCAGCGGAAATCCGATATTCTCGGCGGCGGTGAGATGAGGAAACAGAGCGTAGTTCTGGAATACCATGCCGATGTTGCGGCGATAGGGCGGCATCGCGACGACCGACGTCCCGTCGATGGCGATGTCGCCGCTGGTCGGCGTCTCGAAGCCGGCGATCATCATCAAGGTCGTCGTCTTGCCCGACCCGCTCGGTCCCAGCAGCGTCAGGAACTCGCCCGAGTGGATATCGAGCGAAACTCCGGCCACCGCGGCCACGCGTTCGTAGCTCCTTTCCAGGTCGTTGAGCGATACCGACGCGCCGCGGCCAGCTGCGTTCATCACCATCAGCTCAGCAGCCATTTGTCGAAGCGGGTGACGACCGTGTCGCGATTGTCGATCCACCAATCGTAGTCGTAGTTCACGAGCCGCGATTTGATGGCGGGGGCGCTGAGCAGGACGGCCAGCCGTTCGGGCGGGATGTACTCGTTCGACTTGCTGTTGACCGAGCCGTACGGAATTCCGAACGAGACGCGTGCCTGCGGGATCGCCATGGTCGAGTAAGCCGCGAACTTCATGGCATTCACAGCGTTCTTGGCGCCCTTGGGGATGCCCCAGGCGTCGCGCTTCATCAGCCCCTGATCCCAGCTTATGGCCGCCGGAACGCCCGCCGCCTGCAGCGCCGCCATGCGGCCGTTCCAGACGGTTGTCATAGCGACCTCACGGTCGGTCAGGAGCTGGATCGGCACGGCGCCGGTATCCCACCATTTGACGACAGCCTTCTTGATCTGGTCGTAGCTCGCGAAAGCCTTGTCGATATCGAGGGGATAGAGCTTGTCGGGCTGCACGCCGGCCGCCATCAGGGCGAATTCCATTTCGGGCCAGCCGCCGGCGTTGGTGCCGCCCATGGCCCGGTCGCCCGGAAACGTCTTGGTGTTCCAGAAGTCCGCCCAGCCTTTGGGCGCGACGCCCTTGAAGACGTCGGTCCGATAGGCCATCACCTGCGCCCACACCAGCATCTCGAGGCCGTATTCGAAGCGGTATTCGGGGCCGACCCCGTCGTCGACCAGGGAATAGTCGATCTTCTCGAAGTAATCGCCGTGCTTCTGCAGGTTCATGATTGAGCCACGGCTGAGCTGGGCCATGTCCCATTCGACGTTGCCGGTCTCGACCATGGCCTTGATCTTGGTCGGGTTCGAGCCCGGAAACGCACGCACCTTGATGCCGGAAATCTTCTCGAACGGCTCGAAGTAGGCCTTTTGCTGGGTCTCCTGCATCGTGCCGCCGAAGCCCGCGATACGGACCTCGCCGCTGCCCTTCAAGATGTCGGGAATCATAGTCTGTTCCGGCCACGTCGTCTCGGCATGGCTCGAGCGGATGAATGGCGCAGCAACGGCCGCGCTCAGCAGGCCGACGGCGGTGCGGCGGCTCAACTTTATCAGAGAACGATGATCGCTCATGAGGGCTTGCCTGCCTTTCTAGTCGAGTTGATCAGTACGCCAGAAGATTGTCGCGGAAATGCTTGTGTTCGTAGGCGGTGCGCATCAGGCCGCGATCCTGCAGCGCCGGCACCAGCCCGTCCTCGATCTCGGCGAGCGTGCGCCGATTGACGTTGGGCATCGAGAACAGGAAGCCATCGCCGCCCACCTCCTGCATCACCTCGCCCATGCGTGCAGCCACGGCATCGGGCGTACCGCAGAGCTCGACGGACAAGTCGACTGCATTGAAGCTCGCCATCGTCTCCCGAATCGAGCGCCCGTTCGCCATTTTGCGGAACTGCTCGAGGTTCTGCTGGTGGCCATTGGTAGTCACCTCGCCGGGCAGCGGCTTGTCGAGATCGAACTTGCCAAAGTCGATATTGGTCACCTTGCCAAAATGCGCGAGCCGCTCGTTGATGCGTTCCATCGCGATGGCGGCCCGCTTCTTCTTGCGCTCCTCGGCCTCCTCCATGGTCTCGCCGAGGATCGGATTGATAAGATAGAGGACCTTGCAGTCGGAAGGCTTGCGGCCTCGCGCGACCATGTGCTTGCGCACGTCCTCACGGTAGGCCCGCATGGCCTCGATGCCCTTGGCGTTGACGACGATCGTGTCGGCATAAGCCGCCGCGAACTTGCGCCCACGCGGCGAGCCACCAGCCTGGGCGATCACAGGCTTGCCCTGCGGCGCCGGCCCGCTGTTGAGCGGCCCGCGCGTGCTGAAATACTTGCCACTGTAGTTTACGGCGTGGACCTTGGTGTGGTCGACGAGCACACCGCCCTTGCGGTCAGCGACGATAGCGCCTGGCTCCCAAGAGCCCCACAGTCCGCGGCAAATCTCCATATATTCGTCCGCCATGTCGTAGCGCAGATCGTGCTCCGGCATACCCTGCATGCCGAAGTTCATGGCCGCGAAGTCCGAACTGCCGGTGACGGCGTTCCAGCCGATCCGCCCGCCCGACACCTGGTCGAGCGTCGCCACCAGGCGGGCGAGGAGGTAGGGGTGATAGGCGTATGTTCCGAAAGTGGGCACGATGCCGATGCGCGATGTCACCTGCGTCATCAACGCCGCCACCACTGACGGATCCTGCCGCGGCACGGCAATGCCGTTCTTGAGGTAGATCTCGGTCGAGCCGCCGAAGCTCTCGCCGACGTAGGATGAATCTTCGAGCAATATGTAGTCGAAGCATGCACGCTCGAGTGCGCGTGCCATGTTCAGGAAAAGCTCAGGTTCCATCCAGGTCTGACCGATGTGACCGGTCCACGCTTCACCCCAGGCCTGCACGCTCGATCCCTGAAGAAACCAGGCCAAGTGAAATGGTTTGGTGGGCATCTGGGCTCCATGACCGCGATTGAGTTGGCGGGATCGCTTGAACGAACTGGCAAAAAAGCAAATACTGTGCCGACTGCCTATGCCTTGTAGTCCTGGAGGCAGGCAAACGGCACTCCGGTCGGTGTCTGTGGTGGCGGCGGTCCGGCCAAGCGCATCAGGCCGGCTTGGATTCCTCACAACCCGAGCTCACGCGTCCTGCCAAATCCCCATTCGATACCACCGTCGTCACGCTGGACGCCGGTGATATCTCGACCATGCGATTTTGCAGGAGGGACTGCCAAGGCACGAGCTGGAAGCCGAGTCCATTCTCGATCATGGCGAAACGTCCGCTGATGATTGAGGCGGCGCTGGTGACGCGGCCGCTGCCATATTCACCAACATTGCTTGGGGTGAAGACGAGACTTCGTTCTGCGGCCGTCTGGCGTCCGACCCGCTCGACTTCCCGTTGCTCAAGACGGGCCACGGTGTGGCGTGGATTTGGATGAAGCTGTCTTTGGTGGCATAGCGCATGTCGACAAGGCGCAGCGGTCGAAGGCTTCCCTAACGTCCCGGCCAAACCCGCTGTCGGCAATTTCGAGGCGTTGACGAGCCGTCAAGTCCCGATCAAGCTAGGTCGCCCTATCGCTGCCGCTCAAGGTTTGGGAGGAGAGCGTTTTGACCTTCGAGGCATCACTACCTTGAGCAACATCATAGGCCTGGCCACGCTCGAGACGGCAGTTGTCGGTGACCTCCGGCGCGACGGCGTAAGACTTGGGTCCCCAGATTCGTGCCAGCCGACGCGCATGCTTCCTCGATACGCGTGTCAAAGTTGGTGGTGATGACGCAGGCGCCCCAGCGAATTTCCTTTCGCCAGGGAGTGATGGTTTGGTATTCGGAGTTCCCTATCTCGCGACTTCAGCCAGTATCGGCAACGGATCACCGACCGTGTTGGCGATCCCTTCAATCACGGCCTCGAAACGAACGGCCGCGAAACGGTTCGCACCGGGCGGCAGCAGAATACGTCGTTCAAGACGTGAGGCGAGGTGTTCGATCGACGCTCCCGATCTATTTGAGCAACTCGCGCAGGACCGATATTGCCGACGGTATCGAAAGGCGGATCGACCGACACCCCCGCGCCGACCAGGTGAATGCGTGGCATCGGCGCCGGCCTCCGTTCGACAAGCGCGGATACCCAGGCATCCCCGTAACCTGCGCGCTGAGGGAGAATTCGTGAACAGAAGTCTAAATGACAGCCGGTGTGGAAGTCTAAATGAACGAGGCGACACCGGCTAAGCTATTGAAATATTGGCTGGGCGGGAGAGATCGAACCTCCGAATGGCGGAATCAAAATCCGACGAGTTCGATAGCGAGTTCTAGGCCGAGACCGACATTCGTTTGTAGTGGCCATTTGAGATGTGAATGGCCCACCCGCTCCGGAAAGCGCCGGCTTCGGTGGTTGGTCGGAAGGATTCGAACCTTCGTATGGTGGAGGCAATATCGGGGCCGGACGGCGCCTCATCGACAGGGCAAGCGACTTCGCTTGGATCGGCTGGCGCGATCTTATTTTTGCGAACGAACGCTACAAACTGGCCTGCAGATGTAGCGCCCTCACCTGCGGTACAACTGACAAGCTTTCCACTCGTTCTTTATCGGTCACGAACTAAGATGCTCTGCTTGCATACGAACGACCGCTTTGCGCCAATGGACGAAACCGCTCGCGCGGTAGAACGCGGCGGCTGGCGACACAGTCAATACGATGGCGCGGCGGGACGTCCTGTCCTCGGATGAGCGGAGCCACAACCTTCACTCAAGATAGGAGCATTGAAATAGGAGCATTGAACCTCCTCCGAATTGATGGACACCTGTAGTAGGCTCTGAGAGCCAGGAGGTGTTGGATGGAAGGACGTCAACGTCGGTCGTTTACGGACGACTACAAGCGGCAAGCGGTTGATTTGGTCGCATCGAGTGGGCCGCTCGATCGGGTCGGTAGCCGAGGAACTTGGCCTGCGCGACTCGGTGTTGCGGCGGTGGGTGGAGCAACGTGGGGCCGGGCTGGAGCCGACGGCGGCGTCGCGGCGCCCCACAACGCAGGCGAGGCTGCCGTCGGCGGACCACGCGGCGGAGATCGCTCGCCGTGAAGGCGCTGTCCGCATCGAAGCTGAAGAAGGCTCGGAAGCGGATTGCAGGATGGTAATTTCGCCTGTCGCAGCTCTTCACGTTCGTAGCGTCTTCCACGGCGCATGGTTGGCGACATCGACGACCTCGTACCCGTTAGGTCCGACGCAGGGTCCCAGGATTGCGACGATTTTCGCGGGTAGGTCGCCGGCGTTGAACGAGGCGTGCACGACGTCGGCCGGAATGAAGGCGGAGTCGCCGGGGCCGAGGATGCGCTTCTCACGATCGACCCACTGCTCAATCTTTCCGGCAACGACGAGCACCACCTCTTCTTGATCAGGATGCTTGTGGAAATTGTGTCCCTTGCTCGGATCGAAATTGACGTCGATCACGGTGAGCTGCTTGGCGCCCGTGCTGCGCGGATCGCTGAGTCGGCTGGACGTGCCAAAGTCATCGACCTTGATTTCGATCTCCTCCGCGATGACGAATTTTCCAGACATTGGATTTTTCCCTTCGTGTATACTCTAATTCCGTTGAACGCTTTCGTCTGTTCCACGCCGTTCCGATGACCGACTTGCCAGTATGCGCCCGCTCAGCGTCCTGGCCCCTTTGCCGTCAGTGATATCCAGGACGGTGTCAGCCAGGTTCTGCGAAGACAGGTCGATCACCGACGCTGCTCCGTCCGCTCGAGCACGATGCGCCTTCTCTGAGGAGGAAACCCATGCGATGAGATGGCCGCCCAATGCCTTGGCGACTTGCATAAGCGCATGCCCGACGGAACCGGTAGCACCTGAAATGAGGAGCTTCTGGCCCTTCTGCAACTTCGCCATACGTGTAAGCGCCCGCCAGGCGGTGAGGTAATTCACCGTCAGCGCGGCGCCGCTCCATCGCCGATCCAGCAGCTTCACGCCGGTACAGAAGCGGACTTGCGCCGGTTGTCAAGGCTGAACGCGCCGGCGCCAAACGCGATCACCTGCAGAAGGCCGCCAGTGATCGCGATGTTCTTCAGGAAGTGGATCATCTGATTCTGGTCGGCCATGTCGTTGTGGAACAACACCGCCGTCGCCAACGTGAAAATTGCCAGCACTGCAGCCGTCAGTCGGGTCTGAAACCCGACCAGCAGAGCGAGCCCACCAACCACCTCGACGATGACGGCGATTGCGTAGGCAGCCGGGGCCAGTGGCGCGCCGGCCGACTGGATGTAGGCGATCGTGGCAGCGGGAGCCGCGATCTTTCCAAGGCCGGACATGACGAAGATGAGCGCGATTAGTAGTCGGCCGAGTGCAGGCAGATAGGTAGGCGTGGACATGGACGAGACTCTTTCTGTTTGAGTTGGGTGGATTGAGGGCGGTGAGGATGAGCGCGATGAGGCAGGTCAGATCTGCCCCATCCGGCCCGCGTGATAGTCGCGGACCGCCCGTTCGAGTTCGGCGATGGTATTCATGACGAAGGGACCGTGACGGACGATGGGAGCGTCGAGCGGATCGCCGCCGACCAGCAGCAATTCGGTGTTCTCGTTCACCGCGACATGGACCGTTTCGCCGTATGTGAGACAGGCAAGCTGCCCCGGCTCGACGGCCTGTCCGTCGATCGCGACCTTGCCAGTCATCACATAAGCGGCGAGTTCGCGAGGATTCGTCGCATCCATGTGCAATGTGCCGCCCGACCTCAAGCTGGCGTGGACGACGAACGGATCGCCGGAGGTTCGGACCGGACCGATGACGTTGCCGACCCGCCCGGCAACCAGACGAACCGTCCCTGCCTCTTGCGGCAACACCGGGATTTCGTCGGCCGTCACTTGCCTGTAAGCGGGTTCCGCATGCTTTCCGCCCTTCGGCATGTTGATCCACAACTGCACCCCGTGGACCCGCCCGCCCGCGCGAAGCAGGACCTCATCCGGCGCTTCATCGTGAATGACACCGCGGCCGGCACGCATCCATTGCACCTCGCCCGGACCCATCTTGCTGATGTTGCCAAGGCTGTCCTTGTGCACCGCCCGTCCCTCGAGCAGCAGGCTCAGCGTTTCGATACCGGCGTGAGGATGGGCCGAGGCGCCCTTGGCTTCGCCCGGTCGCACCTCGATCGGTCCGAAATGATCAAGGAAGATGAAGGGCCCAATGGCTTCAAAGGCACGCGACGGAATGGCACGACGAACCTCGAAGCCATCTCCTTCGAGCGTATGGAAGGCGGTATGGAGCGTCGCGATTCTGCACTCGCGGGCAAGTGTCTGCGTGGTCATGGGCAATCTCGGTTTGCAGTTACTGGCGACGGACCGATACCCCCTCTTCTCATTTCAGAAAATGCAGATAATATAGAACATATTGTTCAGGATTTTAGAAATGAAGGTTGGGGTACCCACACTTGATCAACTGAAAATCCTGGCCACTGTGGTCGAGTGCGGCAGCTTCGCAAGCGCCGGGCGTCACCTGAACCGCGCCACCTCGGCCATCACTTACGGGATCGACAATCTCGAGGAGCAACTCGGGGTAGTCGTGTTCGATCGATCGGGCACGAAGAAGCCCGAATTGACCGAAGCTGGGCGAGCGCTGCTCGCCTACGCACGGTCAATCCTTCAGGGCGTGGACAAGATGCGCGCCAAGGCCGGCAGCCTGCGCGAAGGCGAAGAAGCGGAGGTGTCGCTGGTCACTGACGTCATGCTCCCGACGGCCCGCCTCGTCGACGCTCTGCAAGGTTTCCAGGTCGCATATCCGACGGTTCAGTTGCGACTGCATGCAGAGGCACTCGGTGCGGTGACCCAGTTCGTGGCAGACGATACCGCGCGATTGGGAATCAACTGCGCCATGCATCCGCTTCCAGATGATATGGAGAGGCGGCTGATCGGACATGTCAGGCTGATCCCGGTCGCATCACCTTCTCATCTATTGGCACGCGTGCGGCGGCTTTCGGCAGGTGACTTGCGAGAGCACATCCAGCTGGTTCTGACGGACCGCTCGCCGCTCACGCGAGGCCAGGATTTCGGTGTCGTCAGTAACAAGACCTGGCGGCTTGCGGATCTTGGCGTGAAGCACGCCTTGTTGCTGGCCGCCGTAGGTTGGGGCTCGATGCCGGAATTCATGGTTCGCGGCGACCTGGACGCCGGACGGCTGGTCGAGTTGGACATGCCAGGCTGGAAAGATGTGCTTTATCCGTTGCAGGCCATCTGGCGCGTGCAAACGCCACCGGGTCCTGCCACTCAATGGCTGATCAATCGATTTGCAGCGCAGGTGTGAGTTTCTACCATTGCGCTTTTGAACCGTCGACTCATCCCGCATTTCGTCCCGCACTCGATGTCGCCGCGACAGCCGCGCCGCCTGCGGTGGCAGATAGCTATCGGGCCGCCCTGCGCTCTTGGAGCCGACCTCAGAGTAAGCAAGAAAACGATGCTAGAGCATGATGTTTTTTGTCGGAATCAGGATTCCCAAAGCGACGGGTTTCTGATTCAAGCTCCATGCTGCGAATGGGGGCCGGCATGGATGACGCAAACTTATTCAGAGGATATCCAGGACCGTGCTCTGGTACGTGCTGATGCCGGGGAGACGGTGCGCTCGATTGAAGAGGTGTTTTCAAATCAGCCCGTCCTTCCGGCAAGCGTT
>Ga0137377_10003994_pt1 | contig 11557 bp, 15 predicted proteins | sample SagtaG_22_FD_104815 | JGI IMG/M metagenome (GOLD analysis project Ga0137377, IMG submission 104815) | Vadose zone soil microbial communities from Sagehorn Ranch, Mendocino, California, USA - Sage2_L_40_16 metaG | ecosystem: Environmental > Terrestrial > Soil > Vadose zone | place: USA... | reverse complement strand
CTCCTGCTCTTTTTATATAACTCCGGCGCGAGGGCGAGCGAGGCGACTGCGGTGAAGATCTCCGATCTCGAAGGGGATAACAGACGTGGCGGTGCAGTGAGGCTGTGCGGGAAGGGTGCAAAATAAGGCTCTGCCCGCTTTGGCCACGAACGTGAGGGTGGCAGGGCGTGAGCAAAGCGCGGCGAATGCCAAACGGGGTTGCTGTTTGTTTGGCGCGAAACCGGCGCAGTGCGAAACGACCCTCTGAGCCCTGGCTGAAGGGCGTACAGCCGAAAGTGGCAGAGTGGGAATGAAAAGGCGAAGCGACCTAGGCTCAGATTGGAGGGAGAGTTGTCGGAATGATTACATAAGTGGCAGACCCAATTGCTTCAAAATATTCGAGCCGTATTCTATAGCTGCGACCGGCTTCCAGATGGGCAGCATAGGTCTTCAGAGTCTCTCTGCCGTGCGCGCCTCTATGCATCGTAGTGCCTCTGAGCCTGAGACGGAGAGTTGAAAACTAAGCCAAAAGAAGAAGGATCCGGGATCAGATCCTTCCGTGAACCGTCATTGGTCAGATTTCAGGCAGCGCGCTTAGGTCTTTTCTGCTGTTTTTGTTGCTCCTCCGCTTCCCAGGACTCTTGATTGGCCTGTGCATTTATCTGTTTCGCTAGTTCAGTGAGTTTTTCGCCTGTTTCCTTTTCCTCTTGGAGAGTCTCCTCAAGTAAGGAAACATGTTCAGATTCGCCGAGTTCCTCCGCAAATGCACGCACGGTTCGATATGCGGCAATTTCATAGTGTTCCACTCGTTGAGCAGCACCTATCAATGCAGCATGCAGCAGAGCATCTTCAAAGTCTTCTCCCATTATCTCCGAGCCTTCCTCTACCAAACCTTCCATTCCCCTGCACTTCTTGCCTTTGGGATTTTCATCAAGCATCTCGAAGATTTGCTTTAGACGCTGTAAGTGGCCCTTAGTCTGTTCGAGATGCTCCTCAAAACCCGCTCTCAGCTCTTCCTAAGACGCAGCTTTAGCCATCTTGGGCAGCGCCTTCACAAGCTGGTTTTCAGCGTTGTAAAGGTCCTTCAACGTGGAGCGGATCTGCCCATTTATTTGGCAGCGGATTTTGCCGAGTTTGGCTGAAGATTGCGCAGGCGCATGTTTTTTCCTGTATGCAACACGAGCTGGAGTGTCTCGGTAGAGTTAATATCTTCGGGCCGATTGAATTTGAAGGTTGTCAATCCGAAAAGGTATTGCAGTTCGCAATGCTGCCCGACGTGAACCCCGAAGCCAACCAGCTTGACCCTATGCGAATCGAAGCTGCAAGGATGACTAACCTCCCTTGTCAATCTGCATCTGCATGAAGAAAATCGTGCTTTTTTCGCTGGTAGCGAGCTCACTCGGAACTGTCCACGCTGCCAGACAAGTCGAGTCCGCGCGCTGGTTACGTATAGGACGTGCCGCCCGTGTGCTGGATGGGATCTCCAAAAAATCGCAGAATGCGGTCCCGGACGCAGTCCTGAACAGCACAAAGTGCATTGTGGTTTATCCGTCGATCAGAGGCGGACAGGCGAATGTCTCCGTCGGGGGAGTGGCTAGCTGCCGCGAAGAGCCGTACCACTGGAGCACTCCTACATTCGTCGATTTTAAAGGGCATGGTATCCGGGGCCGTGGTACTAACTTGCTCATTTTCGTATTGGGCGACACAGGAGTTCGGGACTTGTGGTCTGGCGGCTTGAAGATCACAGCATCGAAAGGACCGGCACCTCTCGCGAGTACAACGCCGGTTACCACTCAGGTTGAACTAACCACTGGGGTGCTTGCCTATGAAGCCACAGCTGGTGTTCTCTCTAGCAGCGAAGCCAATGGTACGATTCGACCCGACCCAATGCGTGCATTGGACACCTCAGATCCGGCCCGCGCTGCACTAAGGAGAAAAACAATTGAGAATTATCAGCGGTCGGTTGTTTCTTTCTTCAACACGATCATCGCGACCGGCATCGTGATTCACCACACCTCGGTGATTCCGGGGGAAAAAGCAGTGCCGCAGAACGAGCGCCAAATCGACAAATATCATCAGTCTCGTGGATTCGAGATATTGTGCCTCGGTCACGTCTACCATGTGGCGTATCACTACCTCATTATGCCCAATGGCAGGGTGCACGCGGGTAGACCCGAACGGTGTGAGGGAGCACATGCGAAAGGGTACAACTCATACTTGGGGATTTCGCTCGTTGGTGATTTCAGCAGTGAAGATAATCCAACCGGAAGGAAAGGGCCTATGAGGCCGAGCGCGAAGCAGCTTGCGTCCCTGATTCAGCTCTGTCGTCGTCTGAAGGACCGTTATAACATTCCCTTGCAGCATATCGTGCGCCACAGTGACATCTCCAGCACCACATGTCCGGGCGATCGATTCCCATTCACATCTGTTCTGCAACAACTCCAAAAGAGACCGGGTAGTGTAAAACGGCGGCATCGATGACGGAACTGAGAGGCCTGGTCGCCTGGGTTGCGCTAACAGTGTTATCGACGACTTTAATCGCCGCACCTGAACGAATTTCGCGCCGCACCAGAGTTTCCGAACAGGAGCCATTCCATAGCTTTCGCATACTGGACGGTAAAATGACCCTGCTTGCTCATCAGCATGACGCTTTGAAATCGGCTGTCAATCCAGGGCAAACGCGTTCTCGAAGAAAAGCTGGCATTCCACGGCGCCCTGCCAGGGCCGCCCGACGTATGAATTCTACGGCCGCGGGAATAGGGCGAATAGCCGCCAAGCTCGAAGTTTTATACCAAACTCGGCACCAGCCCTTTGGTGCCCAAGTATTTAGAGTCTTGCGCGTCAGAGCGGAGGAACTTCAGCGCGGCGTCAATGCTGTGATTAACTCGCAAACGCGAAGCGCCGCAGAGCACGCGGCAAAGAGATTGGACAGCCGGGTCGTCTCCCTTGTGGTTCAGTTTCAAGCTGCATCGGGGGGATATGGAGCGGTCCGGTGCTCCCCGGGGGCCTGGACATGCTGCGAACCAAAACGGTCCAAAGACTTACTCCAAAGTGAAATGGTCGCATGCATCTGGGGGTGTGTGCGAACGCCGAATACGTGCACAGGGTTCCTTGGTCCGCGAATTGCTGGGCCCTGAACTGTATACCGAAAATCTTTGCTGTATTGTTCGCTTGGCATTGTGCGCCTATTCTGCCCCCAAAATCCGCCCAAGTGGAAAGAATTAATCTCGGTCGACCCCGACCACGATTTAATCCTGCCCAGTGCAGCTCTCAAGGTACGATCAGCTACATCATGCAGATTATGAGTTCATTCTGGGCTGGGAGTTCATTCAGCCATTCTGATTGGTCCCCAGGCTGCGCCTCAATCCCAGCAAACCCTCAACTCAGGCACCTGGAAGAATCTAACAGGGCAAGTATGGGTTTGCTTAGGATCAAGCGAGATAGGGACGCGCGCAAATACCGCTCACACAAAGCTGCTTGACGCACGCTTCGGGCTAGAGGTCCAACCGAGAGAAGTGACCCGTGGCTAACCCCGGTGCCCCACCCGCCGCGGACAATAGCTTACTTTTTCTGATCCAACTGTGGCGTCTCACATCTGATGGCGAGGCGAAACTGCTGTGACGGGTAGAAAAGTTGAGTCCGGCAGCCGATGTCTCCGAAGCCAAGCAGAGGCGCGAGCATTAGCGCCAGACACCTCACGCCTTGTCATGGTCAATGCCAACCTATACTTTGCGCTTCTACTACGGTTCTCGCCCGCTGCTTCTGCCAAACAATGCCACATGTAAGCAGTAACTTTGTCGGCCTGAACGCCAAATCCGTTCGCATACATTTCGCCCAAATTCCACCTGATACGCCCCGTTTCAGATTCGCTCAATTTGGGCGTAAGCTCACGAATTAAACCATCGGAACGTCGTTCACCGTTTGCCGCGGCCAAAATGAGCCAGGTAGAAGCAACCGTGTAGTCGGAATTGACGCCCTGTCCTCGCGCGTAAGCGACCCCGAGTTCATATTGCGCATCGGAATGGCCCAAAAGCGCTGCGAGCAGCCTCGGATCTCCGATCGGTGCCTTCAGAATTACTGAACGACTTTTCGGGTCATCAAAACTCGCTGGGTTCGTCTGCAAATGTCGCGGGGATAACCTAATCAACCTGTGTTGACGCCGCAGAAAGGAACTCGTCTGTACCCACCCCAACACCAGCACTGTGAATAACAAAATGGCCCAGAAACCACGCGGTTGCAATGACGACTTGTGTTCGGTAGGAAAATCGGAGTGTGGTTTCATTACTGTGAGACGTCTTGCTGTGAGACCCACGGATGACGACTGGCTATCTCCTTTGTACTTTTTCTCTCCGCCAAGAGCTGAATGATTTTTGGTTCGCGTGAGATAAAGTGGGGACCCGAAAGGTTTGCTACTCGGCGTCTGGCGCCTTGGGTTCAAAAAACCGTCCGACATCATCCGCCCGACTCGGGAGTTGAGGTAAGATCCGCTGTGCTGCAGCTCTTCAACAGCAATTATTAAGTCCTGGGCCCCATCCCGTTTGGAGACGTAGGCCCGGGCTCCGGCTTTCAGAACCTCTTGAATAGTTTGCTGTGAATCGACAACGCTAAGGATAACGATGTTCTGCCGGGCGTTGTGGCGCAAAATCTGCCGAATGGCTTCCAAACCATTCAAACTCGGCATATTTACGTCCAGGATCACGATGTCAGGCTTGAGTTGAGCGACTTTCTGCATGGCTTCCCCACCATCACTGGCTTCCCCACACACCTCCCAGCCAGCATGGGATGTGATCAGCGCACACACGCCCTTTCGGACGATTTCATTTTCATCGGCAACCAAGACCCGGAGTGTAGCCATTGATCACCAATCATGCAGAGGATCGATAGCCTGCATTCCAAATGATACTTTAAACAAAAAAATGCCCGCCGTGGAGACCATCCACTCAGCGGGTGCCCCTGCGGTCAATTTGAGAAATTCGCGGATGATCGCAAAACTTAAGCCGCATATTTCTCCCTTTGCCGCTCCGACGCACACACGCAAGCCAGTATCGCAATTGTGGCGGCAGATTGGGCGTTTCAGTCGCGCTCTGAATATACGCGCGAGTCTCGCGTCCAAGCCACAGATTCAACTTGTAAGGGAGCGCTTGCACCATATGCCCACTGCGTTCAATAGGCATTCCCTCTTTAGCCCATTCCTGAACCGTGGACGAGGGTTGTCCCAGGAATTGGGCGACTTCTTTCCACCCTTTCAGAGCTGCGGGTTGGGTTTGGGCCTTCGCCATCAGGGCCAGGCGGGGCCAGAGCTGTTTTGTCTGTCCTTAGCAGCAACCTTTTCGGGCGCGCGACGGCTTCATGAAGAATATGACGCGATACAATTAAGATGTCATATTTCGCTGCGCCCTCACTACAGTACATACCTTATTTCGAGAGTACCTGCCCCAGGCGAGCCAATTGCGAATGGGCACAAGTGAGCGACGTTTCCTTTTTGTGGTCTTGACGCCAATTTCCTGCAACGGCTGGGGCTGTGCTCATTCTGGCGCTGAATCTCTCCTAGTTACGAATTTTTTGCTTTGGCCGAGGATCCTTCTTCCCAGGTAACGAAGCCGACCGACCATCCTCTTGAAGAGGGCTTTGGAGGTTCTGGGAATAGCCGCCCTGTACTTGTTTATCCCGATGACCGAAAAGGTCGTTCACAGGAGGCTGACATGGCTGACCACGACACCCCTAGATCCACGAAGTTAGAATTTCGAACACGAGTTTCAGGCCGCGCTTCTTGAAGGCGATCCCCAAGCGTTGCCTCAGCGAGTGAAGGCCGCCCGAAACCGCAATTGTTCTGAGACAGCAGGAGTTGATGCACAGCTCAAACGGCATGTGGAACGGCAAGCTATTTTTGATGCCATGCGCACACTGTGTGCGATTCAGACGGAAAGATGATTTAGATCAGTACCGTGCAATCTGGAGGTTTGACCGCCACCGCCTGCGGGAGCACAATGACCGATTGCGCGTATATAGGGAAGTGCTGATAGAAGGCTCAACCAGTGGCAAAGAACCGGGGCAATCCGAATTGGGGTAAGCCGGAAGTGAACACGGTTCCGTACGCCGGTGCCAGCTCATTCGAAGAGGTCGTCAAGAAGTTGCGCTTGTCCCCAACCGAGTATGAATCTTCGACTCAGCTCAAAGACTGGGTGCGAAAGAATAAGGATCACAAATACGTGCCATCGACTCTGCTCCAAGCCTGGGGCTTGGAAGTTAAGGGGGAATCGTGAATAGAGATGTCGTCTTTCCCATCCTCACGAGAGCATCACTCATCGACTCTGACGCAGGTCTTCGAACCGTATTGTTGTGGGCTGACTATCGCTCGTCCGTCCTTTATTAAAACCTCTGAAAATATGAGCCGAGCCACCCGCTAGTGTGTCAAAAGTGGGCCATTGCCTCAGGAAAAACTGAATGACTGATGGGTGCCGCGACTGAATTAGGGCCACGATTCCAGAATGAATGGGAGCCTAACCTGATCTGGGCCCCTTTCGATCATAAAGGAAGGGGAGTGACAAAACATTCGGAGGGTTTCCCGTCTACACTAGTTGAGTGGCTAAGATGTCGCACCGGAACCGAATTTCAAAGCGCGGGAGACCAGAATGAATGCGCCGGACCAGATTGCAGCCGGGGGCGAGGTGTTCGACCTTGCGTCGATGGGGCTCGAGGAAGCGGCGTCGAAGGCCGCTGCAATCTTCGTCTCGATCTTTAAGGGGCTCGAGGAGCGGCCAGTCGCGCCGCCCACGAACCGGGCTGCGTTGCGCGCGATGATCCTGGGTACGGTAGTCGACGAGGGCGTTGGCCTCGTGAAAGCTCTTGAGGATTTCGAGCAATGGGTGTTGCCGGGTTCAATGGGTACACCGCATCCGCTCTACCTTGGGCTGGTGAACTCCTCGCCGCTTCCGGCAGCGGCGCTCGCAGACTTGTTGATCTCCTCACTCAACAACAACGGCGGCGCGTTCCATCAATCGCCGGCGATGACCACGTGCGAGGAGGAGGTTGTCCGTGCGTTCGCTGGCCTTTTTGGGATTGCCGCCGATGATGGCATGTTCCTGCCGGGCGGGACTTTCGCGACGCTGCAAGCGATCGTGCTCGCAAGAGTCCAGGCGACGGGCGGCCCGGCGAAACCTGGGCTGCGTCTTTATACTTCCGAAGCAGCGCACTTTTCTGTTACGCGCGCCGCGACCGTCGCGGGGATCTCCGCGGAGGACGTGGTCTCGATTCCCGTATCCGGGCGAGGGGGAATGGACGCCAGCGCACTTGAGCAGCATATTCGAAGCGATCGCGAACAGGGCGCGGCCCCGTTCGCCGTTGTCGCGACGGCGGGCACGACAGCGACGGGGGCGATTGATCCGCTGGCCGATATCGCAGCACTCTGTCAGAAAGAAAAGATATGGCTCCATGTTGACGCTTGCTATGGCGGGGCGGCGATGCTGCTCCAGCCCATGAGGGTACGCTTCGCTGGCATCGAGCGAGCGGACTCGATCGCGATCGATCCACACAAGTGGTTCTTCATTCCGGTCACTGCCGCCCTGCTGCTGACCGTCCACCGTGATGTTGCACAAAGGGCCTTCGCCACGACAGCGGGATCGTACATACCCAGCGAGGGCGAGCTCGATGCGTGGCAGAGAGGGATCCCGACGACACGGCGATCGTCTGGCCTGGCTGTGTGGATGGCGTTACGCGCGCACGGCTGGCGGAGCATCAGGGCGGCGGTGAATAGAAATATCGAGCTCACGCGACGGCTCGAAGCGCTACTTTCCGAGCGCGGGTTTCGCGTCCTCCAAGGCGGCGAGCTCTCGATCGCCTGCGCCCGCTGGGAGCCGCCTGATCGAACGGCGGAATCGATCGACCGTCTTCAAGACGCTATTGCACGCGACGTTGTCGCGTCCGGGAAGGCCTGGTTCTCAACGACGCGACACGCCGGCCGCACGTGGCTACGCTTCAACATGGTCAACCTCTACACGCGCGAGGCGCACATCCGACAGCTCGTCGATCTGCTCGCTATGACCGCAAGCCGCACAGCGATGCAATGGCCGTGATGAGCAGATCGGTCAAGTTCTTCACCGCTGGAGCGCTCTAGGATCATCAGGACTCTGACTCGGTTTCTCCGTTCTGATGTCCTCCGCGTTGCTACCAATTGAATTCTCCTGTGAATACTGGTGTGGAAAAACGCGCACAATTGAATGGTCCATTCGGTACGCTGTTGACAAAGTGATCGCGATAAATGGTGACTTCTTTTTTTGACGATGCAACGGATTCGGCGGCTAGGATCTCACCCCGGCATACCTTCGGAGCGAGGATTCGGATTCGTCTACACCGGGACAACCAGAAACTTATCCTGCAGGGATGGGCACGCGATCTCAGCGAAAGTGGGCTTGGGGCTTTTGTCGCTGAAGTGTATTTTGCCTGACATCCATACCAACTGACCTTACGTGCCTTGCATCACAATACCGGAAATCCGGTGTCATGCTGAATATCGAAGCCTTCCGGGAACTCTGCCGTAGAGCTGCCATCGAAACAGACCCCACCGCGCTCCAGAGAATCAAAGACGCGCTGCGCCTCATGCTTCGCGTCGAACAAATAGACTTGCTGGCAGTCGAAAAGAGACCTGGCTTAAAACCAAATTAGGCCTAGGTGCGAGATTGCCGGACGCGGATCTTTCGTTCAATGGTGCTAATCAGGGAGTCGAGGTTAGCAGGCTTTACGAAATAATCGTCCACCTCATCGTGAATGGCCTGCACCGCACTCTCAAAGGCGGGATACCCTGTTAATAGGACGTTGACGCAGGTGGGATGAGCCTTTCTCATTGCTTGTACTACCGTGAATCCGTCGCCATCCTTGCCGATGTTGAGATCGGAGAGCAAGACATCGAACTCGTGAGTTCTTATCTCGGATAGTGCTTCAGGAACGCTGGCCGCAACTCGAACATCAAAGCCACGTTGCTGCAAGAGGAGGGGGAGTGTGTGCCGAATACCTTCCTCATCGTCCACGAATAAAAGTCGCTTGCTGAGATGTTGCGGAGTGGGACGGGCGACGGCTTTCGACTGCTGGTCTAAGGCTTCGGTGAGTTCCCGGATGAGGGCACGCAACTTATCGGGGTCTCGTTCCAGTGTAGCTAATTCCGCGAGTTGCTGCCACGTCTTGACCAGAGTACCTCACCGCACGTTATAGCATATGTCTCGTTGAACGTACTCTGAATATCTGCTAGCTTCGCAGCCCTACGTAAGTAGCACCACCCTCACCCGCCGCAAACCACACCAAATGGTCGGCGGGTTTCATCTTACTGTTCTCGTCGTTTAGGATTCGACGTCATCCTCGACAGCTCCTCCTTGTGTTTTGAGACGAAGCTCTCGTTGTTCACGCGATGTGCGCTTAATACTGTGCTTACCCTCGCCCTGCTTCAGGTACGGGGCATCCATTTGTTGTAGATCACGGATTTCCTGCATTAAGTGGGCGTTCCGAGATGTCTTTGTAGTCCACGGTGAAATAGTACCTGTTGAGACGAAACCAGTCTTGCTTGGGCCGTCGGGAGAGACTGGCGAATGCTAACAATCAGCAATTTCAAATTTCAATTTCTATGCTTTGTAAAAGATCGAGCAGGAAAGCGTAGGCACGGCGTGGGATTGCCGGTGCCGGGTGCTTATGGAGTTGGCCGTTTGAAACCCCGCCGAACCCATGACCACACTTGCGACAGAACTGCGAATCCTCAGGAATCTCAGCAAAACATTTCTCGCAGAACAAGGCGAAACACATAACTCCTTTCTGCCAAGATTTTAGGATGGAAAGCCTAGCAGGCAATGGTTACGGTGGTCACATTTGACGTGAAAATGGCGACCCGGTCATCGGGAAAGTTCGGCCCCTATTTCGGAAGAGACAAAAGAATGCGGCTGTACACGACGTTCCCGGTCACCGCTATCGGTCGGCCGTGCTGACACTCATGTAGTGCGACAGTGAAATCGGACGCCTTTGGTCTTTGATTTTCTCCTCTCTGCTCTTTTTGCGCATTCAAAACACGTCTTGAAGAAAAGGATACTTCCTAAATTTTGGACTGGCCTCCCTAGGCGAATATGGCGACAAGACAACACAGGAACCCAAGCAAGCCGGCGCTCGAAGTTGTACCACGATCCCTCCTTCGACACTCCTACCATCCTTGGTCGCGATCACTCCGTATTCAAGTCCATCCGGGGATTCGTGTAGGCTCTGGCGCAACCCGAAACTCAACAAATTCCAAGTGTGGAAGCATGGCATCGTATTCTTCATCTAGCTACTCTCGATCTCGGGGTCAGCAGCTTCCGCTCGATGGTGCTGGCAACTGCCCTTGTGCGCGGGCGAGTGCCCCTTCGAGATAAATCGGCTCTAGCCCAAACGCCCAGTACTCGATCGCGACGTAGTTAGGCTGGGACGTCTCTTGCGCTGTACGCAGCACTGACTTGCTCTTGTCAGTCGGATGAAACTCGAGCCACCCCTCCCATGTGCCGCCAGTTCTCTCCTCCCCGTAGATGCGCACGATGTAGGTCGCGTCCTCGTCTTTAACCTCTGTAGAGTGTTCGCGAATGAGTTTAGCCACGGTTCACCTCTCTCGATAGAGACCCAGTCGGAAGCACGACTCAAGCAGCGTTGAACCACCGGTTCCGAATCAGGGGTTGCGGAGAGCCTCCTTCAGCATTTGGGAGCGTCGGGAATGTCAAGCCGCAGCGGAAGGCTCCGCAGGCTTTGAAATCTCTGCGACCGTTTTCGATACTCTATCGGACTTATCTTTTAGCGCCAAATCAGCTTGCGCAACGATTCCAATGACGCCGTCCTTTGCATCCACGATTGGAATGCGCCTGATCTGGTGTTCTTGCATCAAACGTTCACAGTTCTCCAGATCCTCTTCTTCTCGGCAAATGACGGGGTTCAACGTCATGAATTTTTCGATCTTTGTAGTCTTAGTATCCAGACCATCGGCCACCACTGAACAGCACAGGTCGCGATCCGTGATCACGCCCACTAGTTTGCGCGACTCTTGATCCATCACAACCGGTAGCGAACCAATGTTGTGCTCGCACATGATTCTCGCCACCCATTGTGCGCTGTCGGTCGGGAGACAACAAACTGGATTAGGGCTCATCACTTCTCTAATTTTCATGGAGACCTCCTAGGCCATTGTACTGAACCAAGACGAAAGAGGTTCAAATGCTTTACGGATAGCCGACAGGTAGGAAGATCGCAGCTTTTGCCAAAAAGCAGCCGATCTTTGTTCAGGGCGACCCGTCCGATGCTGTTTTTTATCTACAGAAAGGAAAGGTAAAACTCACCGTTGTGTCTACGATTGGGAAGGAAGCCACCATAGGCATTCTGAACGAGGGCGATTTCTTCGGAGAAGGTTGCCTTACGGGGCAGTCTCTCCGCCTGTGCGCCGCAACCGCAATGACCGATTGCTCCGTGATGCGAATCGATAAATGCGATGGTGGAAGTGCTTCATTAGGATCTCACGTTTTCGGATATGTCGGGATCTTATCTCTTACCCCGCAAGACGCTTTTCGTGGGCGTGGTGAGCGTTGCT
>Ga0137377_10003989_pt1 | contig 11560 bp, 8 predicted proteins | sample SagtaG_22_FD_104815 | JGI IMG/M metagenome (GOLD analysis project Ga0137377, IMG submission 104815) | Vadose zone soil microbial communities from Sagehorn Ranch, Mendocino, California, USA - Sage2_L_40_16 metaG | ecosystem: Environmental > Terrestrial > Soil > Vadose zone | place: USA... | reverse complement strand
TTCCAGTTTGCCTCATCTGAGGAAGAGGGCACGATTGCTTACATGGTCATGGATTATGTGGAAGGCCAGACGCTGGCAGACTACATTCGCCGTACCTCAGGACTGGGGAACGTTCCATCCCCCCCAGAGATCGTGCAACTCTTTACCTCTATCGGCCTTGCCGTCGATTACGCTCACCAGCAGGGCATGATTCACCGCGACCTCAAACCCGCCAATATTCTGCTCGACAAGCACAACACGGCGCGCAACCACATGGGCGAACCCATTCTCACCGACTTCGGTCTCGCCAGGCTGCTGAAATCGCCTGCTGTGACACTCACGGCTGCGCAGCTTGGCACCCCACTCTACATTGCACCCGAACAGGTGACCGGCAATGCCGGCACTGAGCGCAGCGATATCTACTCTCTTGGGGTCATCCTCTATGAACTGGTCACCGGCACCCCTCCCTTTCAGGGCGACAACCCAACCGCGGTAATGACGCAACACCTCAATACGGCACCGCCCTCGCCCGCGCTCATCAACCCGAACATTCCACCTGCGCTGGAGATGGTCATGCTGCGTTGCCTTGCCAAGGAGCCGGCGGCACGCTTCCCCAGCGCCTCACTCCTGGCTGCCGCCATCGCAGAATCCCTGAACGTACCCGTACCGCAAAGCCTGGGCAAGCCTGCCTTTCCGCCGTTAGGTGAGTATATGCCTACATCTATCATTCCCAGTCCTCCCGCGTCAGCGCCAGGGACGACGCCATCTTCACCAGCATCGCCGCCTAGTGTGATAGCCCAACCTGGCTCATCGTTTGTATCATGGTCAAGTGGTGATAAAAGCGCGCCCCCGGTATCGATGGGCAGTAGCTCTGGAGCTTCTACCCTCACCCCATCGCCAATGGGTATCCCCACACCACCAGCATCACCCGCGAGGCAACGGAGATGGCGGCTCTTCGGGTTGATTGCCCTCCTCACCATCGTGATGGGCGGGTCCTTGGGAGCCTACTTCCTGTTCTTGCAACCTGGTCGGGGCACGCCCCCGCCGGGTCCGATAGCCGGGCACGCTTTCTATGTCAGCAGTGGGCAACTCGCAGACGGGGCACAGGGCGTTGCCGATCAGGTGCAGGTCGATTTGCAAAACGTCCAGGCCCCTCCACCAGGGAAAAGCTACTACCTCTGGCTGCTGGCTGATAAAGATACGACCCCAAAAAAGGACCTGCTGGGGCCAGCGCCAATCCACCCACCCATCCTGCTGACCAATCACTTGCCTGTGCAGCAGGATGGGAGCGTCCACTACGAATACAAAGGTGATGCACAACACAACGACCTGCTCTCAGCGACCAGCCGCCTGCTCATCACGCTGGAAGATGCAGGGAAAAAGCCGGCCAGCCCATCCGCTGACCGCTCCACCTGGGTCTACTATGCGGAACTGCCCCAGGCACTCATCCCACATGACCCTAACGGTTTGAGGGGGCTCGATCACCTTCGTCACCTGTACTATAATGAGAACCACCTCCAGGTGTTAGCGCTCGACGGCGGGCTAGACATCTGGGTCTTGAGAAATACGGCAAAGCTTCTGGAGTGGTCCACCAGTGCGCGAGACGACTTCGATGGCACAACAAGAAATGATGGGTTGATGCACGCCCTGTTCACCAGTATCCTGGACTATCTCGATGGCACACCAAACGTCCATGTCGATGTACCGCCCGACACACCTGTCACGGCCGATCCCACTATTGCCAGAGTGGGCCTTCTGACGGTGGACACAACGCGGCAGGGAGTAGCGAAGTTTTTCGCAACAGACCCCCCCAGCGACCTGGACCACATGAAGCTTCATCTCAATCAGCTGAACAGGGCGCCCGACGCAACACCGCAGATGCATACGCTCTCACAGGAAATCGTTGGTGCACTTGAAAACGCGAAGGGATGGCTGCAGCAAGTGCGTACGGATGCCAGACAGCTCTTCCATATGACGCCCGATCAATTGGCACAGCCTGCGGCACGCGATGTCCTGGACGACCTGGTCACACACGTCACCTACGCCTACATTGGCCAGCCAGATCCGATCACGAGCACAGTCAAACCGGGTGTGCTGCAGGCACACTATGACGTGCTGAAGCTGGCAACCTTTGACATCACAAAGAATCTGCCAGAGCATCTGTGACCGCGATGTGGGTGACTTCGCAGGAGCGCAATGAAGCTCCCTTTCCGAAAGTGTGAACCATTGCATTGACATCTTACACAATGTTCTCGATACTGTGAGGACAGGGAGAAAATCAAGCATACACGACAGGAGCAAGCATGAGTATGGAGCCGCGCCACCTTGGCAAATACGAACTGCGAGAACGCCTAGTACGTGGTGGGCAGGGCGAAGTCTGGAAGGCTTTTGATCCCCAACTACGACGCTACGTTGCCATTAAGCTGCTCCACGCCGATATGCAGTCCGATCCCGATTTCAGCTCTCGTTTCGCGCGTGAAGCACGGTTTATTGCCTCGCTGCACCACTCTCATATCGTGCAAATCCACGATTTTCAACTCGTCCATACCCCTGGCTCGGACATCTCGATAGCCTCTATGGTGATGGATTATGTCGAAGGGCCAACGCTCGCTGATTATATCCGTAACACATCGCGCAAAGGACAATTTCCAGATGCTGCCGACATCGTTTACGTCTTCACGGCAGTCAGCCTCGCACTTGACTATGCCCATGAAAAAGGCATGATCCATCGCGACATCAAACCAGCCAACATCATCCTTGATCAGCGCCCTCCCAAGCGGAACCCGATAGGCAAGCCTATCCTCATAGACTTCGGCATTGCCAAATTGCAAGGAGTTACTGCCGACACGACCAAAGTGCTCGGTACCCCCCTCTATGTCTCACCCGAACAGGCGCAACATCATGCGGTCGACAAGCGGAGCGACCTGTACTCGCTCGGTATCATCCTCTATGAAATGACCACAGGCGTCACGCCATTTCATGGCGATTCCCTCATGGCTATCCTCATGCAACATTTCCAGGAACTTCCCACGCCGCCTGCTCTGATCAACCCGATTATACCACCCGCTTTATCAGAGGTGATTCTCAAAAGCATCGCGAAAGAGCCAGATGCTCGTTTTCCCAGCGCGTCTGCCATGGCCATCGCAGTCGCTGAATCCCTCAACGTACCTATCTCTGCCGAACTGATGAAGCCCTCCGCCAGGACCGATACCGACGGGTCGAACACCTGCAACCCACTCCAGCCTTCCCGGCCACTGGGGGTATCTCCAGCACCTTTAACGCCATCCTCATTCCAACCCTCGTCTCCTTCCGCATTCACACCGTCTGCCAATGACGGACAAACTCCTTTAACGGCTCCCGCTGACAGCAGACCAGAATGTATCTTGTTCCCAAACTCAGGCACGAACACGCCTACCGGCGTCATAGCAGAACCGTTCCAGGTATCTCCACCAGCAGTTCTACTTCAGGCAGCACCACACCCTCCAGCCGGGCAACGGAGATCCCGGTACATGATCTTGATCGCCTTGCTCGTAGCAGTCGTAGCGGGTTCAGGTCTTCTCTACGCCCTCTTTCCCCCAAGCAGGACGACCACCCCATCCCCGTCAAACTCAGCCGTAGGGCATGTGCGCTTTCTCAGCAGTCCAAATGCCCGTCCAGGAAGCCTCGACGAGGTGGAGATTACCATTCAGCATATTCCCAACGCACCTCCTGGCGAGCGCTATTATGCCTGGCTGCAGATCAAAGTTGAAAGCGCATTTCCCATCCACTGGTCATTATCAACACGAAATGGCGGCATATCCTCTTCCAAGACGGATACACGTCTGCTCACGAACAAGCCTTATCTGTTGCTCATTACGTCTGAAAAGGCGGACTATTTAGTTGCCACTTGGGGCCCTGGAGTACGTCTCTACTATGCCAACCTTGGTGACATCCAGAACCAGTCAACTTTTGATATTCTACGGTGTCCACAGGATGGCACTACTGGCATTTGTACGTCTTGATGATAAGTAATTCTCCCACGACGTTTGTGAAGTGTTGGACAATCTTACCACATCAATAACCCTTCTTCTCACTTGGCTTCTGGACTGACATCCACTCGTAAATCTGAGGCCAATGAGATCGAAGTAAGTCCAGATTTTCATCGGTTCTCACAACAGTGTTTTTCCTTATGAGTCATTCGAATCGCTCGCCGGATTACACGAATGGATGCCAGGACAGAATACTCTCTGTTGCGTACTCTCCGCCAGCAAAATGAGAGTGAACGAAGTAACAGCAAAACGGCTTATTCGTGATTTTGGTGTCAGCCAATGTTGCAAGTTTCAGGGGGGTACAGCCCCATTAAGATAGTGTTGGCGAATGCTCAGGGACTATGCAATATGTGCTTGAGACCAAGCAGCAACGAAACGAGCGAAACAGGAGATTGGGGTCTGTGAGTGCGCCGGCTCTGCGATCCATTCGCAAGCCCGAAGCACATTGAGAGCTGTGGGGTGAAAAGCGCTTGGAGGTGGAGTTTTTTGCACCCGATGGAGCGTGCACGACGGATTTCGCATGTTCTCACCCGCTTCCGCAATGGTTCCTTCAACGCCTGTTCGCTTGGCGTAGGTCTTGCGAAATTCCGGGGTCTCCTGCCGTTGACGTGCTTGCTGAAGTGCTTGATGGGCTTGCTCATTTGGTCGAAGGAGTAGGACTCGGGCTCGGCTCTTGGTACATTGATCATGCAAGTCACACCTTTGACAGTCCTTGTGTGGAAACTGAACGCGAATGGTCTCTTTGCCATGTCGATCATGAGCCAGGCTCCATCCTTCACTCTGGCAACCCGCCGGGCAAGAGACCTGCTGCTTCCAGTCGATGAGGAACTAGCTGTGGTCAATCCGTTTTCCTTCGGTGGGCCCTTGCGCCACTGGGCCAAACAACTCGATCTGATAGTCCTCTCGACTCCGCACCAGCGTTTCGGCATACACCTATCCACTGTCAACCACATGAAGCTTCGGAAGCATCTCATGTTGTGCGAGCTGATCATGAATATCCTTCACGATTTCCCCATCTGGTCGCTTCGGTGGTCACCACCGAAGCGACCAGATGGGGAGTATCCGGCTCACAGGTTTCGGTCAGATGCACCTTATATCCGGTTCAGATCGTGTTGCGCTTCCTCCTGTAGCGTGCTTCGACATCATAGGCAGAGGTGATCACCTCAGCGGAAGGAGGCATGTCCTGATCCTGACGCCATGGCGTTCCCTCAGTACTCAACTCACCCCCCTGGCTATCGATGCGCTCAAACGGCATCGTCTTCGCCAGGAGGAAGCTCGCTGGAAGGCGGGCACAGCCTGGCTGGATCAGGACCTCGTGTTTTGTAAACCGCAAAGGAAACCGTTGCATGCAGGCAATCTGCTCCATCGCTCCTTTCACCCGCTGCTGACCAGGGCAGGTATCCCGCGAATCCGTTTTCAAGACCTCCGCCATTCCACTGCCACCCTCCTCTTAACCCTGGGGGTCCATCCCAAAGTTGTCCAGGAGTTGCTGGGTCATAGCCAGATCGCCGTAACGCTGGCTACGTATTCGCACATTCTTCCTCCATTGCAGGAAGAAGCGATGCGGCGCTTTTCTGCTTTCCTTACCTCTCCGGATTCCCTCCGCTGATGCCAGTTGAAGTCAGTTGTGCTGTCAACCAACGAGAAATGTCTCTTTTTCGAGCGATCGGAATAAGCTAGCACGGCTTGCCGAGAGGGACGAAAAGATCGAGTCGTGGGAGCCTCCCTGAGTTGAGTACCCATCCCAAAAATGTAGTTTGCGAGCCTTTTCAAGTGTGTATTTTGAGCTAGCATCCTAGTACACTGAGAGGGAAATCTCTCCATGATGAAGCCAGCCCGGTGTACGTCCACTTGATGGGTTTAGCCATCGTGCGATTGGAATAGGCGATGAAAGCCAGGATCTGTCCGCGCAGGTCAGAAAGCCGAGAGAAAAGTGCCGCGCTTAAGCAGCTTGCGCACGAGAATACTGAGCCAGATCTCGAGCCTTTTTCATCCAGGACGCATGTTTAGGCGTGTAGTAGAATACGACGGATGTCGCGTCGAATCATGCAAAAATGATCCAAGATAATGCGCCACTTCGTGGCCTTGGGGGAGCTTCCGATCAGGTGCTGGAAATGGGCCAGGGCATCCTCCTCCGTGCGCGTCGGCCCCCAGGAAGGTTCGATGACCTGTCCTGTGACCACGTCGAAATTGATGAACCAGGACAAGATGCCATATCGGATATACTCGAACTCGCACCGCAGCACATGGCCCGGCTGCATCGGCAGGTCAGGGTATTTGCGCGTCTTCGGCTTGCACTCCGGTCAATTCATCCACGCTGATCGTACGCTCCCCGCCCTTGGCTCGTTCAGGGGCATTGGCATACACCTCACAGCCGGAGCGCCTCTTCCCGTCCCGTTGCGTATCGGGCACCTCGTTCAACCAGTAGCGGAAGCGGTGCGGGGGCCTCGCCCCTTTTTTCAGTAGAGCTCGCATGCCGTGGCGAAATCTGCTCAACAATGCCTCGTGCCACCAGTTCGTCCGCGATTTCACGCCCGCTCCACTGGCTGATCGGCCGTCCTGCCTTCAGCGGCGCTTCACACGCCAAGGCCGCCATCTGGCAGCGTTGTTGCGCCGTGAACTTCGGCGGGGCTCCCGGTCGGGGCCCATCTTGCAAGCGCTCTGCGTGACTTCGCGTCACAAGGCTCGATCCCCTGTAATCCCACCCAGCGAGCTCGCCACAAGCGCACGGTATCCACATCGATACCCAGCTCACGCGCAATCTGTGCATTGGAGTCTCCCTGCCCTGCCGCTAAGACGATGCGAGCTCGCTGCTCCTGCTGCTGCTCGCTGCGATGACGTTTCGTGATCTGGACTCACGCTTCCTGCTCCTTCTCGCTCAGGACGACCTGTCTTGCTCGTTTCGGCATGCCCTGCTCTCCCTTGCTTTTTCCTCCTATTCTATCACGGAACTATTTCCCCTTCTCTGTACTAGCTATTTTGTGACTCATCTCATAGCTCATATGTAGACATTGGGGTACTATCTATAGTAAGCTATATATAGCGGGATGGAATCATCACAATGAGGGAGAGGCTTATGCGCTTCTGCTTTATCCTGGAAGAGAAATACGTTCATAAACCAATGCCGATGGTTGTAGCAGACCAGTTGCGCCAGTGGGGACATCAAATAGATGTCCTACAGCCGTATGTGGCCATTACCAACCTGACCGACCTCTTCTTAACAAGCTATGACGCCTATGTGTTGAAAACCGTCTCGGACGGCCCTGGTTTGACCCTCCTGGAGGCGGCTGAAGCAGTAGGCATTCCCACGATCAATAACTCACGCGCTATTCGCCTGGTACGTGATAAAGCGGTTGCCGTGGCCTTCGCCCAGGCTAAAGGCTTGCCTGTTCCGCTCACCTACTTTGTGGGCCATCCTCGTGCCTTAGTGAAAGTGCCGCATGAAGCTTATCCTGTGGTTGTGAAGCCTAGCAATGGCACCTCTATGCAAGACATACACCTGGTACGGACTTCTGAAGAGATGGCCAAACTTCAGCTTGATGATACGTCGTACTACCTGGCCATGCGCTACGTCGAGAATACCGGCTACGACATCAAACTCTATGTCACAGGACAGGAGGTCCATGCGATCACCAAAAGCTCGCCGCTGCATGGCTCTATCCCCGAAGGTGAAATACCGGTCTCTCGTGAAATGCTCAAGCTGGCGCAGCGTGTAGGTCAGGTGTTTGGACTTGACCTCTACGGCGTTGACGTTTTGGAGACGGCAGAGGGATTGATGGTGGTTGACATCAACGACTTCCCTAGCTTTTACGGCGTACCGCGTAAAGTTTCCTGCATCGCCGAATATATTCTCCATGCTGCCTATCGTTCGCGCTTTGAACATGAAAAGCGCGTTGTCCGCTCCCTTAGTTCCCCGAGAAAAGGCCTGCGTCGACAGAGTGCCACGCTTGTTCCTGCTGAACTCATGAGCCATAGCCCAACCGTCAAGCGAGTACAAATGAGTTGAAAAAGGAAGTCTTCTCTTAAAACATCAGTACGAAAGAAGCTCTTCCCTATTCTCTGGGGATGTGCTATAGTGCGTCCAATATTTTCTCACTTTTATGATGTACAACACATGACGGCAGTGAACTACTAAATAGCAACCAGGCCATAGAACTGATACACTAGAAAGCACCGAGAGCAATTGCGATTGACCATCATGATCGTACCGCGCTCTGTTCTTTGGTAAGCGTCGTATAGGTTTACAGGTGCTCAATAGAGGAGTTAGTAATGCGTTTCTGCTTTATCGTTGAAGAGCAATATCGAAATGATCCTATGCCTTTGGTCGTTGCAGACCAATTGCTTCAATGGGGTCATGACGTGGATGTGCTGGAACCACAAGCCGCTGTCACCTGCTTATCCGATCTTACCACGCAAGGTTACGATGCATTCGTGTTGAAATCATTGGCAGATGGCCCTGGCATGAGTATTCTGGCAGCGGCAGAAGCAGTAGGCATCCCAACTATCAATAACTCGCGGGCGATTCGCCTTGTGCGAGATAAGGCTGTCGCGGCCGCGTTTGGACGTGCGCACGGCTTACCCATTCCGCCTACCTACTTTGTCGCTCATCCTCGCCTCCTCAAGCAGATTCCCGCAGAGGACTATCCTCTTGTCATCAAACCGAGCAACGGAAGTTCCTGCAAGGGTATTTACCGTCTGAATAGCCCTGCTGGTTTGGCGGCCTTGGAGATAGCTGAGGCGGACGATAGCTTCTTTCTGGCACAAAGATACGCAGAAAATACTGGATTTGATATCAAAGTGTATGTTACGGGCAAAGAGGTCTATTCAGCTATTGCAAAGAAGTCACCACTACACGGTGATGTGGACGAAAAGTTTATCCCACTCACACCGGAGCTACGTAAACTTACGCTTCAGGTTGGTAAACTGTATGGCCTTGATATTTATGGGATCGATGTCGTTGAAACACCCCAGGGCCTTGCCATTTTAGACATCAACGACTTCCCCAGTTTCGGACGCGTCCCGCGCGCCGTGGTGCGCATCGCGGAGTATGTTCTCCATGCCGCAAAAAATGCTGAAAGAAAACGTTTAGCATGTGTGAAGCGTAAACGGCGGCACTCGTCAACAGGCACGAAAAATTTGTTCCTTGTAGATTGTATGAAGTCATGATAAGTAGAGAAGGAAGACGGGAGCACGAGTGCATGAGTCAAGATCATTCAAATGCTAGTCTCTCTATCCTAAAACTTCCGGCCATTGTCACAGGTCTTTTTGAGAGGGCCAATCGCCCATTGTTGCCTGGATTGCGGGGACCATCAGAGCTTTTTGTGCGCTACCTGCGGCGCAAGCCGGGACGAGGGCTTGCAGTAATCTACAGTGTGGATGAAGTAAAGCGCGGTCGAAGAAGATATTCCCATGACCTGTACCGCTCGGTTAGCCTGACACTCGACGAACAAGCTCTTGAAGGCGTCTATATTCGCTTTAGCGAAACACGGGCCCAGCAGGCTTCAGTTGCGATACAACCTTCGGGAGTAGTGCGAGCCGAAGACCTGGGCCTCTCAGTACAGGCATTTCCCGCCGACGATAGCCTCCCTGCGCTTGCGGCAAGTTGTGACACCACCAAACAGAGTTTACTTCTCCAGGATTTGCAAGCAGCAGCGCGGCTGCAATGGGGTGACCAGGACTGGCGACTTGTGTCTGCAACTGCCGTACCTGTGCGCTATAAACCCGCGAATCGCTGTGTTATTCGCTATTCACTTACCCTGGAGCACCACAGCGAGAAAACATCCAGCCATAAAAATGTAACCATCTTTGGGAAGGTCTATGCTGACCCACAACAGGCACTTGAAGTTCAGTCCTTGCAGCAGAAACTCTATCAAGAGCAGATAGCTATGCAGGGATGCAAGGTTGTAGGACACATCCTGGATCTCCCGCTCCTACCACAACCGCTTGGTATGAACAAGATACTTGGATTGACGTTTAACGAGGCAGTGCAACCCACCAATCCTGAGGTGCTTTTACGCTTAGGTGGACGCGTCCTGCGACCTCGCATGCAATATGGGCGTGGTGGTGAGATTACGAACGTGATTGTTCCAACCGAAGAACTAGGACTCACAGCGATTGCTTTAGCCCGCTTGCACACGAGTACAGTACAGCCTCATGTAAGTACTCCACGCACAGGAGCAAAAGAGGCAAAGCGCGCCCGTGAACGTGCCCTGCTGATCGCGGCCTCCAATCCAACCCAGGCAGAAGTTGTACAAAGACTCGCACAGCAACTTGCCGCGCGTTTAGAGACACAACAACCTGATGTCTATCGATTTGCTCATGGTGGTTTTAAGGCCAGTCAGCTACTCTTCCACAGTCATCGCGTCTTTGTGGTAGACTTTGATGGGTTTTGCCTAGCAGACTCAGCACTCGATGTCGGTTACTTCCTTGCGTACCTGCGTCCGAGTGGGCTTTGGTATTCCCGTCCTGGTATGCGTCAATGGCTCGAGGCGTCGGCAAAAGTATTCAGCAGTACCTATCGGCAAGCAATGCTTGAACTTGGGAGCACGCGGGCTATTGTCGATGGCATCCTGGAACGCTCTAGACTCTATGAAGCGGCACTTCTCTTTAAAATTGCTACGCGTCGTGTCAATCGTCTTAACAGTCCACGACCACAAGAATTGTCTGGAATGCTCGGAGAAATCGCGGCTTGCCTATTCGATGAACCAGGGAGGGCATAATGTTTGTCAAATTCCTGGATTACGTGCCTGCGAGGCGAGGAAGGAACAATGCAATTAGTCAAGTTTCTCAATCGTAACCTGAAAGGGTATCGTCTTCTGGTCGTGCTTGCAATATTGGTGGCAGTCCTGCAGGTCACCTCCGAAATCATTGCAATTCAGCCGCTCAAATGGATTCCGAGTAAGGCCCAGAATCCCGGGAACGACCCGGCTTGTTCCCTTCCTTTTCTTGGCCTGAATGACCAGCACGGGCTGCTCGACGTCTTCGACACTCCGGTACTTGACCCATCACTCAATCCACCGCCGGGAGGTAAGCAGCCCGTGCCACCGCCAACGTCACCGTGCCCGGCAAATCCAGCAGATCCAAGGACCTTAGTCATCCCCGACACTACTCATCATAGCGTCATCGGCGTGATCGACTTTTCCGTGATCGTGCTCATCATTTTTTCTACCTTGAGCGCCCTGCTGGTCTACCTTAACCTCTATCTCGCCGCCTATATCGCACAGAACCTGAGCGCGAGATTACGCAAGCAACTCTTTGAGCACTTGCAACGCATCTCGTTAGACTGGCATGGCAAGCAGAAGAAGGGCGACCTCGTCCAGCGCATCACCGGCAACATTGCCGATATTGAGAAATTTGTTACCGATGGCCTGGTCGACTTGCTGGTCGGCATCTTGACCCTCATTGGGGTCAGTGCCATTATGTTGTTCTACAGCGTACCATTCACCATTCTCTCCCTCGCCATGGCCCCTGCTCTCGCCGTGATCGTCCTGCATTATACGCGCACCATCAAGGTCGCGGCCAGAAAGCAAGCCAAGTCAGCCGGACAAGTAGCC
>Ga0137377_10003986_pt1 | contig 11566 bp, 10 predicted proteins | sample SagtaG_22_FD_104815 | JGI IMG/M metagenome (GOLD analysis project Ga0137377, IMG submission 104815) | Vadose zone soil microbial communities from Sagehorn Ranch, Mendocino, California, USA - Sage2_L_40_16 metaG | ecosystem: Environmental > Terrestrial > Soil > Vadose zone | place: USA... | reverse complement strand
CCCGAGCGGCTCGACCACGCGAGCCACTTCTTCCGCCTGATGCCCCACGATGACGATGGTTTCTCTCGCCTTGAGCGGTTCCGACGCGCGCACGATCTGTTCCGCAAGAGTGCGCCCACCGGCGCGGTGCAATGCTTTGGCGAGGCTCGATTTGAGGCGAGTGCCTTTTCCCGCAGCGAGGACAATAACGGCCAGGTCATGGTTGGACATGGTTAGCAGCCCATTCTGCGGGAGCCGGAGTTTTTTGGCAATCAGGGGATGCCAGCTGTTGAATTAAAGATGGCCAAATATTCGGCGTAGGGTGACGGGAGTACATGAAATCGAGCACTGGGCTATCACCGCGCCAGCGGCCAGCTCCGTGGCATGCAGGAGCCAGCTTGGCGCACTTTCACAGGCGCCAGGCCTGGTAGGAAAGCCTTTGCCGTGTCGCCGGAGTGCCTTCTAGGCCATCCCGGGGCAGCGAAAACCTTGGACAGGCAACGGTTGCAGCTGGCGGAGTCCAGGCCTTCCTTCGAATGGCTCGGATGGCCTTCCGGTCGCGACCAGAGGTGAATAAAAAGCGAATATAACAAAGCGGGACCTGCGCGAAGTTGGCCGCGAGAGCAACAGCGGCGGTCGTTAACCGGGCCAGCAATCTTCTGTCGCTACGCACTCGAAGGGGGAGTTGCGCCCGAATCAACACCTGGGGAGAGGAAGGCTCTGGCGCTGGTTTTGCCGCCAGTGTGAAACCGGCCTCGCGGAACCAGTAATCATCTGTCTCATTTTGGGCCATCGAATGAGCAACGGACCTAGCAAAGGACCGGCGCGTAGGCTGGTTCCTCGCGCACGGCGGCTTCGCCGGTCGAGATCGTCCAAACCGAGGGGTCGGCCAGCAGTCGGCTGACCAGTTGCGTGTGCAGGGAGTGACCCGCTTTGTGAGCCTCGACGCGGGCCAGCAGAGGCAAGCCAGCCAGGGCCAGGTCGCCAATCAGGTCGAGCGCCTTGTGACGACCGAACTCGTCTGGAAAGCGCAACGGGCCATTCATGATGCCGTCGCGAGTAAGGACAATGGCGTTTTCGAGCGATCCGCCCCGGATCAGCCCCATGGCGCGTAAAGGCTCGATGTCCCGGTCGAAGCAGAACGTCCGGGCCCGCGCCAGCAAGTGGCGGAAAGTGTCACGCCCAACGACCATTTCCACTTCTTGTTGGCCGACCAGCGGGTGCGGGAAATCCACATAGCAGCGGACGCGAAACTCCTCGGCCGGATAAATGCCGATCCGGCGGTCACCTTCGGTAACTTCGAGCGGTTTCAGAACTTTCAGATAGCGGCGCTTGCGGCGCAGCTTGCGCAGGCCCGATTGTTCGAGCATTTCCATGAAGGGCTCGGCCGAGCCGTCCAGGATGGGCACTTCGATCGAATTGATGTCCACGTATACGTTGTCAATTCCACAGGAATAAATGGCCGCAAGCAGATGCTCGGTCGTGGACAGCAATACTCCCTGCTTCATCAGGCTGGTGGCGTAGCTGACCCTGGCAACATTGTGTCCGTGGGCCTCGATGGGGAAGTTGTCGAGGTCTACGCGGCGGAAAACGATTCCCGTTTCAGCCGGTGCGGGAACCAGGCGGACACGACCGTGCACGCCGGTGTGCAGGCCCACACCCTCCGCGCAGGATTCCCTGGCTATCGTTGTTTGGAACATTCGTTTGCACCTATTGTAGCATTTTGCGGGCCAGGTTGTACCAAGATTGTGCTTTATTATCAACGGATTACAACCAGGCTTCCCATCTTTGGGACGCTGCCTGTGGTAATTAGGCAACAATCTGGTCGCTCGCCCGTGTCGGTCTGCCGGAAAGGCAGGCGCAGGCCTCTTTGTCGAGGCTTCCTTATTTGTTTCCTAGCGCGTCCCAACTTTTGCAGTGTTATACTTACGGGGACTGGAACGACGAAGGAAGGCGCATGAATCGAGCGTCACGGATCGGCATTTTTTCTCTATCAGTATTGATCTTTTGTTATGCGGGTATAGGTCACGTCCTTGGCAGAACCTCGGACGACAAGGCCTACAAATCGCTGACGGTTTACGGCGAAGTTTTGCAGAAGATCCAGCAGGATTACGTGGACGACCCGAACATGCGCACGGTGACCGCCGGCGCGCTCCATGGACTTCTGGAATCGCTCGATCCGCAATCGAGCTATCTGACACCGCGCGAATACGAAGAATACAAGAAGAAGACGGCCAACCCCGGTACGGGCGAAACGGGATTGACGCTCAGCAAGCGTTTCGGTTACATCATCGTTCTTTCGGTTCTGCCGGATAGCCCGGGCGTAAAAGCGGGGATTCGCAGCGCGGACTTGCTGGAATCGATCGGCGGATTTACGACCCGGGACATGTCCGTCGGCCAGGCACTGAATCTTTTGAACGGGCAGCAGGGCACTGGAATCAAGGTTGCCGTGATTCGCCGCGGCAAAGCCACACCGGAAGATGTCGACATCGTCCGCGAAAAGCTCTCCACGCCGAAACTGATCGTTCAGAAGGCCGACCCGGACATTCTCACCCTGCGTTTCCCCTCGCTCGACACGGGCCGCGCCGAAGAAGTGCGCAACCGCCTGCTGGACGCTGAAAAAGGGGGGATTCACAAAGCGATTTTGGACCTGCGCGAATGCGGGCGCGGGCCGGTATCGGAAGCGCTAGCCATCGCGCGTCTTTTCATTCCCAGCGGAACGTTGGCCACGCTGCGCGGCCAAACCGTCTCGGCGCAAGTGTTCTCCGCTGATCCCAAGCAGGTCATGTGGAGGAATCCCGTCTCCGTACTGGTGGACACCACCACTTCCGGCGCCGCCGAAGTGCTCGCTTCGGCGATCGAAGCCAACCATCGGGGCGACGTGGTGGGCGAGCGCACCTTTGGGCTGGCATCGGAACAGAAGCTCATTACGCTCGATGACGGCGCCGCGCTGATTCTCACCGTGGCGAATTATTACAATGCCGACGGCAAATCCATTCTGGAAGAAGGCGTGACGCCTAGTGAAGTTGTGCGAGCCGATGCGCAGGAGGACTCCGACTCGGGAGACGACGACACCGCGCCCGCTCCGACAGGCCAGAAGGAGCCTGGGCTCGGACCGCGTCCGCTTTCGCCCGAAGACCCCATCTACCATCGTGCTCTGGACCTGCTAAAGGCGCCCGCCCCAGCGAAAAAGGCTGCCTAAGATTACGTGAGCCAGGCGCGAGTCTTTGCCAGGCCTCGGTCTGGGTTTCGCCCGCATCACGGTTTCGGCCGTTTCCGTCTCCCGATTGTTCTGATGGCCCCCCTCTTGGCCCTGGCGGCCGGTTGCAGGAAGGCGCCGCCAGAGCGTCTGACTCTTGCGAGAATTCACGCCATCACCAGGGAACTTTCCGAGGCGGCTCATTCCGCCGCACCGGCGGGAAGCCGAATTCACTTCACACTGGAAGCATCCGACAAAAACCCGCAAGCCCCAGATCAGCTGGACATCACACTGTTTTCGGACAAACCATGGTCCACGCGTTCTGAGACTTCGAAAATGGAGCGATCTCTGGATGCCGCGGCGACCCGCAACGGACTCGCCAGGCATCCCTTGCCCTGTCGCGAAGGCAGCTGCTTTTATTATGCGAAATCGAGCGCCCGAACCCACGTGGTTCACATCCACGTGCGCCCCGAATCGGAGCAGAAAATGGTCGAGTCCGGCAATCCTTCCTCGCCTCCCAAGCTGGCCATCATCCTGGACGATCTCGGAAACGATCGCCGCGTCGCCCAGGAGATTTTCGATCTGCCGTACCCACTCACGCTTTCCATCCTGCCGAATCATGAACATTCCGAAGAGATTGCCGAGGAGGCGGAACGCCGCGGCTACCAAGTGATGTTGCACCTGCCCATGCAGGCGGTCGCAACCGAAAAGCCGGAAGCGCAGGAATTGCGGCCGGGCATGCCCGCTCGGGAAGTGTCCAAGCTGGTAAACGAGTTTCTTCGGAACGTTCCGGGCGCCGTCGGCACGAACAATCATCAAGGTTCGGAAGCCACTTCGGACCCCGCCCTGATGCGTGAACTGATGCCCGTGCTGCGCGACCGCCATCTTTTTTACATTGACAGCCGCACGACGGCAGCGACGGTGGCTTACGAAACGGCGCAAAGGTCGCAGGTTCGGTCGGCGTTTCGCAATGTGCCTTTTCTTGATGACGTCGAGGAGGTTGGCGCGGTCCGCAAACAACTGGAATTAGCCCTGCGTGGCGCGCGCGAAAAAGGCGGTGCCGTGGCCATAGGCCATCCGCACGCCGCCACCCTCGAGGCTTTGCGCGATGTTCTTCCCAAGGCGCAGCAGGAGGGAGTGCGCCTGGCGTTTGCCTCGGAACTCGTGCACTAGGCCCCTAAGGCGTTCAACGACGCCTTCGAAGCGTGCTTCTTCACAGGGAACAGAAAGTGAATCAGGACCGCGGATATCCCCAGGGTCAGGAAGCCAAAAACGCTTCCTTCCGGTCCAACCGTCCCGCCCGTCAGCCAGGTCTTACCGTGCAGAACCGCGCTCGAAAGATGCTGGTCAAACACGTAGCCGCTATTCGGAACAGAAAAAAGGAAAGTTTCGCCAAAGTCAAAGCTGGCATGCCAGCCCACGGCCAACCAGAGATTTCCGGTTCGCCGCAGGGCCAGCGCGAAGACCAGACCCGTGACCGCCACGTTGGCTGCTCCAACGGTACCTTCGCCGGGGTTTCTCAGGTGAGCGGCACCAAACACGAGCGAAAGGCACACGGCGGCAGGCCAGAAGCCAATCCCTCGCGCCAGAGTGTATTGCGCGTATCCGCGAAACAGAAATTCTTCCGAGAGCCCCACAAGAACGAACGCCAGCGCCCAAAGCGCCGCCACATCGAAAAGGCTCGACCCATGAAGGACGACGGTTCCGAAGGAATATCCGCCGCAGGCCGCGATCAACCCGACCAGCAAGCTCACCTCGCCCAGACCCAGTAGCATCCCCAGCCAGAAAAATCCGCCGAAGGCTTGCCGCAGCGGCAAACCATAAACCCCGGCCGGGCGCCGTTCCAAGCGCGCCATCAGAACCGCCGCAGCATAGGCCGACAGAAAGCTCAGCAGTTCTTCCAGAACCACAGATTGTGGAGAGCGCGGGTTGACTCTAAACCCGCCGGCCAGCAGGACAACAATTCCGATGGCGTACTCCATCATCAGCCAGAAGGCGCCATACAGCAGCAGACTCCAGCCAACCCGCAATCCGTCTGCGCCAAGGAAGATGCTGCTTACGAGCCCTTCCGGTCGAGGGAGTTGGGAGGCGGGGGGCGAGGACGATTCGGTGGGCGGTTCGGTCGTCAAAGGAACCTCGGAAATAAGCGCTCACGGAGGTCGGTACCAATTTCAACCGCCGCTCGACTCTCGAGGCTGCTCGAGCCTCAAGCGCCATCCGATTCTATCTTAGCCAAGATGATGTTCCAGGGAATTTCCAGCCGCAGAGACGCCCCAACGCCGATCTCGCTATGGATGGAGCGAGATTTCTGCGGCTCCGAGAATTCTCAAGCTGTTTTTTTCCTGCACGAATGCGACGGCTTTCAGATGGTCCCGGTTCCATTCTTTGCGAAGAGGTACCGCGGCATCCGAGGAGAAAGAAACGTCGCGGTCCGGCTTTGCTTCGCCGATCTTGCGCATCGAGCGCACCACGGCGGCATGGCGCAATTCATGCCCGGCGTTCTCCCCGCGCGTCACCGAAGAGTGCAAGCCCGTCTCAGTGACCGCCAGCCACACTTCCGCGGCCCCTCCCTTTGGTGGCGCAAGGAGCTTTCCGACCTCGACCGAAACACCTTCCTTACCGGGCTTATCCCGGTCGGCTTGCGCCAAGGTCACGGGAACTTTGGCCCGCTCCGCTGCCGCGGCAATCGACTGGAGAGCTTGCTCGACCCGTCCTCCCGAAAACTCCACGCTCCCATCCACCACCATTTGTGGCGTATAGGGGTTGCGATTGCCGAGCACTCCGGCATAGGCAAATTGCCGGGTGGTCCAATCGTGTGAGGAAAACGGATCCCGCCAACCCTGGTCGTCCCAATAGTCCACATGTTCTTCCAATGCGAGGACTTGCGCATTGCCGACGCGGCCGAGCTCATCGAGCTTGGCCAGCAGAGCGTCGGCGGGAGGGCAGCTTGAGCAACCTTCTGAGGTGAACAGTTCGACGAGCACAGCCGATCGACCGGGAGCCGACGGCTTAGCGCCCTGCTCGGGGCCGGTGGCCCCCATTCTCAACAAGCCGACGATCAACGCCGCGCCAGCCGCTGGCAGGCACGTGAATAAACGCCTCATAGACCTTCTCCGGCAACGAATACCGCCGCCGACTGGCTACCGAGAAAGGGTACTGCTAAGCGAGCACCTTGCCAATACATCCAAACACCCTAACCATCATGTTAGAGTAAACAAGTTATGCCTCTTTCCCCGGAACCGGTGCTGCGGTTCGTTGGGGGCCGCTTAGCTCTCGATTTCGTCAACATTGTGCCTCGGCGCGCAGAATTATCCTGGGATCAGCTTATCGCTTTCCTTGAGTCCGCGCATATCATTACCGCCCAACGCGGCGGGGAACTCCTGGCCCTCAGCCGCTCCGACCCGCCATCGGCGGAGTCCCTCCTACGCAAAGCCCAGCGGCTTGGTTCCGCTTTGCGCATGACCTTCAAGGCTCTCCTCCACCGGCAAACGATAGCGAACGAATGGGTCCAGCCGGTCAACGAGATCCTGCGCGTCACGGAAGGGCACGACGAGCTTGTCCCCGGCGACCATGATTGGAAAATCGAATTCGTCGCCCGGGAGGGCGCCCTTGAGTGGTTGCTCGCCGCCGTGGCCCGTTCCGCGGCCGAAATGATTGCCGAAGGCCCGCATGCGCGGCTGCGCCTTTGCGCCAATCCGCGATGCGGCCTTCTTTTCTACGATACTTCCCGCACGCGCCGGCGCCGTTGGTGCTCCATGACGGTCTGCGGCAACCGGAGCAAAGTCGCCGCCTTTGCCCGCCGTCAGGCTTCTGCCAGCCGGGCAAAATCCTGAGGCAACGCCCTCCCGGGCCCGGCCGCTATTTGACGTACCTGGGTTTCTCCCCTTTCGACCACGGATCATAAGTGTGGGCAAACACCAGGCGATCAGCGACTGGTGGATGCGAGTACAGCCAAAAAGTAATAAACGGCGGCGGGTTCGGGTCCGACAGGTCCAGTTCTCCGAGTGCCTGAAAGGCCTGCGCCGCAACCTCCGAGGAATTGGGAATAAGGCCGTGGGTGATTTCGAGCGCGTACACATCGGCGGCGTGTTCTTCCATACGGCTGAACCAGTTGATGGCCGGCGAAGAAAAGAACAGCAAAATCTGCAAAAGCAGCAAAAGCACCGCAAGCGACGCCCAATCTTCCGCCCCCAGAATCTTCCAATCGTGGCCCCACCGATCGAGCGCCCCGTGCAATCCGCGAAACAGCAGATAGAGCGCGACCAAAAGCGCCGCCGCCCCGGCCAACAAGCCTTTGACTACATGCCCCAGGACATAGTGGCCAAGTTCATGCCCGACGACAAAGAGGGTTTCCTCATTCGACGTTTTCTGAATCAGCGTGTCCCAAATCACCACGCGCTTCGACGCTCCCAACCCTGCTACGTAGGCATTGATGGCGTTTGTTTTCTTGCTGGCTTCCTCGAGGAACATGCGCTCCGGAGGAATCGGGACCCCGGCGCGCTTGGTGAGTTTCTCAATGGAAGCGACCAGGTTCGCATGCTGCTTGCTGAGCGGCTCGAACTTGTTAAAGAGGGGATCGATCACTAAGGGCATGATCACAATGATCACCAGCAGAATGGCCACCGCGGGGAACCAGAAAAGCAACCACCAGCGCCGCGGGCTGAAGCGCATGACCGCAAACAGGACCAGCACCAATACGACGGCAATGACGATGCTGACCAGCTCTTCCTTCGTCCAGTCCCAGAACCATGAGCCCCAGCCTTGTACCGACTGCTCGTAATGCAAAGAAAGCCGGTGCCAATACAGGCGCACCGGCAGGTCCAGCACGTCGACCAGGAGAAAGAGCAGCGGCACGAAGACCAACCCTTGCACCCAGCGCTTTTGGCTGGCAGTTTCTGCGATATCCCGAAAGCGGGCGGCGATTCCGAGCCTCAGGATCAGGAAGAGGAAAAGGCCTCCCAGAATGTAGGAAAGAAAATAGAGCGTGTAGCCGGCCCGGGAATAAGCCACCGCTTTTTCATATTTTTCGTGAGAGAGCGTGTATTGTTCCGTTTTCGTCTGTTCCGAAGTGCTCATGACGAGCGGAGGAACCTCGCTCGGAGGCGGCAGTTGCGAGGCGGTCTGCGACGCACGGTCCTCCGCGGGCGAAGCCAGCTGCGCTTTCGCAGCTCGGGGCAGGATCAAAAACAGGAAAGGAAGGAAAGCACAGAGAGGCAGGGCGAAACGGTTCGAGAGAATCCACCACCTCATAAGAACGCTCTGAAATTTATCTCCATCCAGTTTCCGCGCGTAGAAACGGCATGAGCGCATGGCGGGGTGAGTATGCAGCACACGCTATTCGAGTGCAAGATTTGCATCCCTCGCATTGGACGCAACAACCGGGAAAAGCGTTTCTGGGCAGCCAAAAATGAGATGGGAATCAAGGTGTCGTTGTCGGATGGGCCGTCTTCAGGCAGTAATTGCTTACTGCGCCGCTGGTCGCGAGACCGATGTGCACGAAAGAGGCCCAGCGTTCGAGTTTGTGGTGACCGTAGCGATGAAAAAGATAGGACGCGCCGACCGAGACTCCGGTCGCTGCGGCTTCAATCGCGGCGAAGGCCGCGTGATGGTCCACGACATCGTTGGTCAGGAAAATCTCCTGCCTGCCGCGCCGGCGCATGTTCAAAGTCGAAAAATAGTCGAGCGTGCGCGCCGCCCCGACGCCCGCAAACAGCCAGCGATTCTCTTGGTCCCAGAAACGGTGCTCTCTTGAGAGATTTTCCCGCGGAGGTTCGCAGATTTTCGACGGGCCCTCGCTCGGGGACCGCTGTTTCATCGCTTCCTGCGCCCCAGCCGTCTTTACAACCACGCTGGTCGCAAGCAGCAGAAATTTAAGGTTCCTCCGTTTCACGGTTTTCGACGTCGCGGGTGCCTTTCTCCCCCTGACTCCCATATTATCGCAGCGCCGCTCCTCTCTCTCCGCCACCCGGGCTCGATGGCTCTGTTGCCACTTTCGCCACCTGTTCCGGCCGGGCATTGTCATTCCAGTTCCAAGGCGGTATTTTGAAATGGGTCCGCTAAAGTGTTTCCCAAGGAGTAGCCCATGCCCCGCTCCATACTGCTTCGATCCGGCTTCGCCGTCGTTCTGGTTGGCGCGCTCCTTCCCGCGGCTTTCTCTCAGTCGCAGGATTCTCCATCGGTCGCGGAAGCTGCTCGCCGCTCCCGCGAAAAGAAAAAAGACTCCGCCAAGCCCGCGAAGGTCATCACCGACGACACCCTGGACGTGAAAAAGGGAGATGTGCAAAGCGCGGTTGCGGAAGAACCCAAGATCCCAGGCGCCCCGGATGCCGCCAACCAACCCCCTAACCGCGCCGCTAACCCGGCCACTTCCGATGCCCAAACACAAGCCGCCAGGGACGAAAAGCTAAAAAAGGAAATCGCCCGGGTGAAGGAGCAGCTGAAGGAGGCGCTCGGCGATCTCGACCTGATGCAACGCGAAAACCGCCTCGACCAAGACAGCTATTATTCCCAACCGAACTTTGCAAGCGACACCGCGGGAAAGCAGAAACTCGACGACCAACAGCATAAGATGAGCGACAAGCGCCGGGAAATCGACCGCTTGAAAGGCCAACTCGCCGATTTGCAAAAGTCGCTTGGCGAATCCTCTTCTTCCGCCTCCCAACTCTAATCTGCTTTCATCGATCGGCTCGGTTTCGGTCGACCGCGGGGCGCGCCAGGTGTGCGGCTCGAGAAGAAGAAAAACGGACGGAACCACACGGTCAGTCGATACCGTGAATGCGCAGGCTCACCAGTTGATCGATGGTCAGGTCCTTCATGCCGCGGGACTGCAGCTTGCTGATGTATTCGGGCGTGACGCCATGAATGCGCATGGCGATCAGTTGATCCGGCTCCGGGTGCGAATAACCGAGCTTTTGCACGGCACTGATGAAATCCGGCGAAACGCCGTGAATCCGAAAGGCAATCAGCTTGTCCAGCGCCACGTGGTTGTAACCGCACTTTTTCAGCTCCGCCATCCATTCCGGGGATGCGCCGTGAATGCGCATGGCGATGAGCTTGTCCGGATCGGCGTCATAACCGGCCTGGCGAACGCTTCGCACCATCTCCGGCGAAACACCGTGAATGCGAAACGCAATCAGCTTGTCGCTATCTGTCACCGTAAGCCCGGCGGATCGCAGATCGGAAACAAACTGCGGGGACATTCCATGAATCCGAAAGGCGATGAATTTGTCGCTCGAGGAAACATTCAGTCCGGAAGAGCGGATCTGGTCGATGAATTCCGGCGTCACGCCGTGAATTTTGAATGCGATCAGCTTGTCCGTATCCAGCCCTTGCAAATTCCTCGCTTTGATTTCCCTCGCGAATTTCAGGCTCACATCGTGAACGGCCATGGCCCATTGCTTTTCCCCGGCGATCCCCCCGAACCCCAGTGCCTGGATCGCCTCGACGTATGGCGCATCGGGGACGAAATGGAAAATTCCCGCGCCCTCGCCGTCCTTCACGAATCCTTCGCATGCAAATCGGCCGGCGTCCCGCGTGATCGTAAAATGCACGTCCTGCCGGCCCGGTTTGGAAAGGTCCAGTCCGGTGAGTTCTTTCACTTCCCGCGCCGAGCTCGAATGAAAGTGATGGCCGCCGCGCGAATCCATGATGGAAACTTCCACTTTCCCCGGCTCATCGGAGCGTCGAATCGTCCAATCGCCGCTCTCGGCCTGCCCGCGGAGCGCCGTGGCCAGCCCGAACGCCACGCCGACGACGATAAGAATCAGTCCCATCACTCGATTAAAGTTCATGGTGCTTCTCCGGTTTCCGATTCTCCTCCGATTCCTAGAGAACTCCCGCTTGCTTGAGGGCGATCAATTTGTCGAGCGTCAAGTTCTGGAAGCCGTGCTTGCGCGCTTTGTCGATGAATTCCGGGGTGATCCCCTGCACTTTTGCGCCGATGAGTTCATCCACGTCCAGGTTTTTGAATCCCGCGTCCTGCATGGACTTTACGTACTCCGGCGTAATGCCCTGCACTTTCATTCCGATGAGCTCGTCCACATCGGGCTTTAAGCCAGTGGCCTCCATGGCCTTGACGTAGTCCGGCGTGATCCCTTGCACTTTCATCCCGATCAACTCCTCCGTGTCGGGTTTGAACCCGCGGGCTTGCATGCCTTTGACGTATTCCGGCGTGATCCCTTGCACCTTCATTCCGATGAGGTTTTCCGGGTCATATTGGAGACCCAGCCCGCGCATCTCGTTTGCATATTGCGGCGTGACACCCTGCACTTTCATCCCGATCAGCTCGTCGGTGCCCAGGTTCGGAGCAAGGCGGCGCATGTCGCGGACGTATTCCGCGGTGATGCCCTGCACGCGCATCCCGATCAACTCTTCCACGGTGGGCTTCAT
>Ga0137377_10003980_pt1 | contig 11573 bp, 11 predicted proteins | sample SagtaG_22_FD_104815 | JGI IMG/M metagenome (GOLD analysis project Ga0137377, IMG submission 104815) | Vadose zone soil microbial communities from Sagehorn Ranch, Mendocino, California, USA - Sage2_L_40_16 metaG | ecosystem: Environmental > Terrestrial > Soil > Vadose zone | place: USA... | reverse complement strand
TCGAATACGGCCTCGACGAGATGGAGATGCACGAGGACGCGGTCGAGCGCGGCGAACGGGTGATCCTGGTCGACGACCTCATCGCCACCGGCGGCACGGCGGAAGGCGCGGTCAAGCTGCTGCGCAACATGGGCGCGCAGGTGCTCGCCGCCTGTTTCATCATCGACCTGCCCGATCTCGGCGGCGCCGACAAGCTGCGCCGGCTCGACGTGCCGGTGCGCACGCTCATCAGCTTCGAGGGACATTAGCGCATGATCCCGAAAAGTGGGTACCGGTTTTCGGAAAAGATCATGCGCCAACAAAATCTAAGCCGCCGGGCTTGTTAGTAGGTAGACGACCATGACCGAGTTGCCGCCGCTCGACGGCTCCGTCCTTCCTTCCGGTGTTCGCTCCCGGTTCCTCGACGGCATCAACGGATTGCGCGTGCACGTGCTCGAGGCCGGGTTCGAGAGCACCGGCCGCCCGTGCGTGGTGCTGCTGCACGGCTTTCCCGAGCTGGCCTATTCCTGGCGCAAGGTGATGCCGGCGCTGGCGGCCGCCGGCTTCCACGTGGTGGCGCCGGACCAGCGCGGCTACGGCCGGACCACCGGCTGGGATGCCGATTACGACGGCGACCTTGGCTCGTTCCGTCTGCTCAACTTGGTGCGCGACACGCTCACGCTCGTGGCCGCGCTCGGATATCGCGCGGTGGCGGTGGTCGGCCACGACTTCGGCGCGTCGGTCGCCGTCTGGGGCGCGCTGATACGGCCCGACGTATTCCGCAACGTCACACTCATGAGCGCGCCGTTCGCGGGCGCGCCGGTATGGCCGTCCGGAACGGAGCAGAAAACATCCGACGACATCCATGCGGCGCTGGCGCGGCTGCCGCGCCCGCGCAAGCATTATCAGTGGTACTACTCGACCCGCGCCGCCAACGCCGACATGTGGCGCTGTCCTCAAGGGCTCCATGCGTTCCTGCGCGGCTATTTTCATTTCAAGAGCGCGGACTGGCCCGGCAACAAACCGTTTCGCCTCGGTTCCTGGAGCGCCGGGGAACTCGCCAAAATGCCGACCTACTACATCATGGATCTCGATCAGGACATGGCCGCGACCGTGGCGCCGGAAATGCCCTCGCCCGGCGAGATCGCCGCGTGCCGCTGGCTGAGCGAGGACGAGCTTGCCGTCTACGGCGGCGAATACAAGCGCAACGGCTTTCAGGGCGGGCTGCAATGGTACCGCTGCCGCACCCAGGGCGTGAACGCGGATCTCAACGTGTTCGCGGGGCGCACCATCGACGTGCCGGCGATGTTTATCGCCGGCAGGAGCGATTGGGGCATCTATCAGACGCCGGGCGCGATCGAGCGCATGCAGGAGAGCGCGTGCACGCGCATGCGCGGCTGTCATCTGCTCGCGGACGCTAGCCACTGGGTGCAGCAGGAGCAGCCGGAGCCGGTGAGCGAATTGCTGATCGAGTTTTTGCGGAAGGAGGGGAGAAACCTGAGCGCGGCGTGATCGGCGGCGCCGGGCGTCCCGCCGCCACGGCCCCGGCCGGCAAGAAAGACACAACTGAGATACCACCCTCAAGGCGTATCGAAGATTTTACCCTTTCCGCTCGCCCAGACTCATCAATTACAATCATCAATCTTGGGACCATCGGGCATAGCAGTTGAAAGCCACCAGCCGTTTCCCCGAAACCAGCAAGTATCATCCGCCGGGCCATCGGTCCGAAAGGATCTCACTCGATCCGATGTCCCCGTGTGGAATGCATCCATCAGGCGACGGCTCATCCCTTCATTTTGCTCCCCTACGCATGGGATGAACTGCGCTTCAGTGACAAATCGCGCCGGCCAGACTTCGCCGTGATGCGGACGTGCGATCAGGAGCATTGCACCAAATCCTCGTAAAGGTTGCAGCGGAAACAACAGCCGTCCCGCCGGCCGCAACGCATCCAACCAAGCCCGACTCGGCTGGGTAATTCCAGCGTTCACATACACAGCATCCGCCTTCGGCAACCGACCGGCGATACCCGATCGCGCGCGCACGTTTACCCATGGCCAGTCGTGAAGGTTCTGCCGGGCGCGGGCGGCGAGATCCGACTCGATCTCAAATGCGTAAACGCGACCCTGCGGCCCTACCAAATAAGCTAAGATGGCCGTGTAGTAGCCGACGCCTGCGCCGACCTGCAGCACGGTCTCGCCCGGTCGCAAGGCAAGGGCTTCCAGGCAGCGCGCGTGCAGCGTGGGCTCCCCCATATTGATGCCCCGCTCGGCGTCAATTGCGACGAGCGTGTCTTGATAAAGGAAAGTCGGGTCATCGTCGGGTGTTGTGAGGTAACCACATCCAGGAGAATAGATGAACCACGGGCCCGGGCCGGCGAAGATCTCCCGCTCAATCGCTGCAAAAGCTTCTTTGATGCGAGCCTCGCGCGCTCCACCTCGGGAGGTGACGTATTCGGCAAAAAACCGCCGCAGCTTTTCCGATCGACGGTCTGGAGCCGATACAGCCGGCTGCCGCCGAACAGCGCAACGACGTCCCGGCTGATGGTGTTTCGCGGACGGCATATATCTATGGCCGCCGGGGCGTCGCAATTTCACGAATGAACTCACCTATCCCCGTGCCGCGCACGACCAATACCGGACATTTAATGCTGCCTAACATTCTCCAGAGGCTCCATCGGCAATTCGTCCGGGGTCAGGGGCGAGCTTTCAGTCGGTCGGAATCGGGGCCCGACCCATCGTTGCGGCCGCGCGCAACCAGCATACAACATCGAAACTTCACCGCTGGCGTGAACGATCCGTCCTTTACGAAATTGCTTGCTCCTTACGCAAAGCTGGCGACTCGCGCAGTACGTGTAGGTCTGAGCAACTAGGCTCAGCACTACATATGGAGCCTCCCATGAAAGGTATCGACGTTCGTGAAAACCCTACTGTCATTTCTGACAGCGCACGGATTCGGATCGGCAGCGTAGCCCCGGCGTTTCCGCCCGCGCGCGGCAGACCTGTTAACACAAGCGACACCGGGAAGGTTCGGATCTTCGGCGCGCCCTGGTTGTTTCCTGTTTGACCAAATGCGCTTTGCCTGAACGCGCGGGTCGTGTAGCCTTTGACAAGCTGTCCTTGAGGCGGGATATGCCGAAATCCCTGCGTGGAACGGGCAGCAATCGTGCCGTCGGCGGGCGGTGCCTCTCGGACCGATTTTTTCCGGTCGCCAAATCAAAAAGCCTGGCTGCGCGGACGCTTGGCCGCCGCGGACGTCGTCCGTGGCCAACACCGGAGCACATCATGGACCGCCGGACATTTCTCAAATCCACCGCCCGGGTCGCGGCGTTGGCCGCTGCGAGCGGTTTCGCGACGCCGGCGATTGCGCAGCGCGTCGGCGCCCGTACGGTGCGCCTCGCCCCGCACGCCGATCTCGCCAACTTCGATCCGATCTGGACTGCCGCCTATATCGCGCGCAACGCCGGCCTCCTGGTCTGGGACATGCTTTACGGCGTCGATGCCACGCTGACCCCGCAGCGTCAGATGGTCGAGGCGGAGGAGGTGTCGGCGGACGGCCTGACGTGGACATTCCGCCTGCGGCCGGGCCTCAAATTCCACGACGGCGAGCCGGTCCTGGCGAAGGATGCGGTCGCAAGCGTCGGCCGCTGGTCGGCGCGCGATCCCATGGGGCAGATGCTCAAAGCCATCCAGAACGAGCTCGTCGCCGTTGACGACCGCAGCTTCCGCTGGGTCCTCAGAAAACCGTACCCGAAGATGCTGTTCGCGCTCGGGAAGATAAGCACCCCGTGCTGTTTCATCATGCCGGCGCGGATCGCGGCGACCGATCCGTTCAAACAAATCAACGAATACGTCGGCAGCGGCCCGATGCGTTTTGCCCGGAGCGAGTGGATCCCCGGCGCGCGGGCGGCATTCGAGAAATTTGCCGATTATGTGCCGCGCCGGGAAGAGCCTTCCTGGCTTGCCGGCGGAAAGCGGATCGTTGCCGACCGCATCGACTGGATCGTGATGCCCGATGCGACGACCGGCGCGGCGGCACTGCAGACCGGCGAGATCGACTGGCTGGAATTCGTGGTGCCCGATGGTCGAAATCAACGACACGCTGGGCCCTATCGGCATCCTGAGCATGAATCATCTGTTCCCGCCGTTCAACGACGTGCGAGCGCGGCGCGCGATCCTGGCTGCCATCAGCCAGGAGGAGTACATGCACGCCTTCGTCGGCACCGATGAGAAACTGTGGAAGCCGATGCCGAGCTACTTCACGCCCGGCACCCCGCTCTACAACGAGGAAGGCGGCGAGATCCTCAAGGGTCCGCGCAGGCTCGACGCCGCCAAGCGGCTGCTCGACGCGAGCGGCTATGCGGGTCAGCGCGTGACTTCCATGGCCGCGCAGGACCTGCCCCACCATAAGGCTTGGGGCGAAGTCACCGTCGATCTGCTCCAGCGCCTGGCCGTGAACGTCGATCATGCCGCAATAGACTGGGGCACCGTGGTCGCTCGCCGCGCTCAGCAGAACGCGCCGGGACAGGGCGGCTGGCAAATCTATCACACGAGCCCCTCCGGCGTGGATTGCGCCACGCCCACGAATATCCTCATTCGCGCCGACGGGAACAGCGGCGCCAATGGCTGGGCAACAAACCCTGCGGTCGAGACGGAAATCGCCGCCTGGTTCGATGCCACGAGTCTCGGTGAGGAAAAGGCCGCGGCGCGCCGGCTCAACAAAGTCGCCCTCGATCACGCGCTCTATGCGCCCTTGGGCGTGTGCATGCGCCACTACGCCTGGCGCAAGAGCCTCAGCGGCATCACGCAGGGGCCATTGCCCTTGTTCTGGGGCGTCAGCAAGACGGTTTGATTTCAGCTGCGGGCGCTCATGTCGCCCAGCCTAGAGCATCAAGGTTGGCAAACGCGACTTTATGGGAACGCCGGCGGCGCCGTAGCAGGCGTTTGCGCTCCGTCGCTCGCCTCATCGCCTTGACTTCGGCTTCTGCCGTTGCGCCGATAGCATCGGAATCGAAGCCCATGCGCGCATGTCCGCAGTTGGGGGTCAACATGCACCGTAACCACGGAGGCCGCCGTGCTCACCGTCACGCGCGATATGATTTTGCCCACCACCATCACGGGCTCCTATCCGCGACCGCTTTGGTTCGACCGGAGTCTCGCCGGCCGATCGTTCAAGTCCGCACTCGGCGATTCGCTGTTCCGCGAGCAATATCTCGACGCGGTTGCCAGCATCATCGCGGAACAGGACGCGGCCGGGCTCGATATCGTGACCGACGGCGATAGCCGCTTCGATCTGACGGTGGGCGGAAAGTCCTGGTTTTTCTATCCGATCGAACGTCTCGGCGGCGTGTGCGGCCACCGCGACACCTCGCGGGGCTGGATGGCGCGCCACGGCCTGCGCCCCGGGAAGATATTGTGGGAGGTGCAGGAGGCCTATCAGCCCGGCGTCGTGCGGGAAAAACTAACGCGTGGCCCGCTGGAATACGCCGCGCTCTGGAAGGTCGCGCAACGCATGACCGACCGACCGGTGAAATTCGGCGCCATCTGCGCTCCCGCCCTCGCCTCGATGCTGTGGAACGAGTTCTATCCCGACGACAAGGCGATGGTCCGCGATCTCTGCGACATCATGAACGCGGAGTTGCGCGATATGGTCGCGGCCGGCTGCGCGTTGATCCAGGTGGAGGAGCCGCGGCACCACATGCGTGCCCAGCAAGCGGACTGCAGCGATGCCGATCTCGAGTTCCTCACCGAGGAGTTCAATCGCCAGCTCGCCGGCGTCAACGCCGAGATTTGGGTTCATACCTGCTGGGGCAATCCCAATCAGCAACGCGTCCATTGGAAAGTGCCGAGTTACCAACGTGCGCTGCCGCATCTGTTGCAACTCGACTGCGATGTATTGACGATCGAATGCGCGAGCTCGGACGGGCAGGATCTGCATCTGTTCAAACACGTCAAGACCGACAAGAAGATCGGCATCGGCGTGGTCAACCACTGCAACACCGTGGTCGAGCCGGCAGAGCACGTCGCGGCGCTGATCCGCAAGGCGCTGGAATATATCCCGAAGGAGCAGCTCGTGATCAGCACCGATTGCGGCTTTGGCCGCGAGGGCCTGTCGCGGCGGATCGCGTTTTACAAGTGCGTGGCGCTGGTCGAAGGGACCAATATCGTCCGCCGCGAGCTCGGCCTGCCGGAAGCGCGCGTGCGGGCGGCCGATCCGAAGCTGTGGTTCGCGGAGCAGGGACCCGTCCGGTGAATTGCGTCGTCAACCATCATTCGCCGAAAGTGTGTTAGTCTTTCACCGCCGGCGCAATCACCGGGTAGCGCGGATTGAGCAACCGGCCTACGTCTCCTGAAGAAATCCGGAGGGCGCACTGAATATGAAGCTCTACGTCACATACGGCTCGCCCTACGCGCGCCTCGCGCGCATCATCGTCATCGAGAAGGCGCTCGAGGACCGCGTTGAGATCATGGAAGCGAAAACACGCACCCCCGGGAGTCCCTACTATCACATCAATCCCTCGGGCCGCGTGCCCTACCTGGTCGACGATCGCGGCGTCGGCATGGAAGACAGCCAGATCGTCTGCGCCTATCTCGACGGCCTCGACGGCAAGCCGCGCTTCCACGACGCGTCGCGGACATCCGATTGGGCGCATCTTCGGCTCGAGTTCGCGGCGCGCAGCATGTGCGACGGCATCGCCGTGTGGGGTCGGGAGATGATCCGGCCCGAGCACGCGCGTTCGCCGATCACTCTCGCCCATGAATCGGCGCGCGCCCAGCGCATGGCGGATTTCTTCGAGGACGCGGTAACCGATCCGCTGATGCAGGGATCACCCGCCATGGCGCACCTGATCCTTGCCGTCGCCGTCGAGATGGCGCGCAAGCGCGGGCTCGGCGATCTCACCGCCGGCCGTCCTCAGCTGGCGCGCTGGGTGCGCTCCGGCTCCAACCTTCCCTCGATGGAACGGACGGTTCCGCCGTAGACCCGAAAGAGAAGACATCATTGAGGTTGGGCAAAGTTCGGCCGCGATGTCCGACGTTGGCCCTTCGCGGCCGTCCACGATGTCTGCTCGAATGTCGACAATTGGAAGAAAAGCGGACGAACCGAGAGAATGCTGTGCCGATGGCCGAGATGAACCGTTTATTTTCCGGCTCGATGCCGGAGTTGTACGATCGCTTCCTTGTCCCGCTGCAGTTTGAACCATTCGCCCAGGACCTCGCGGAACGGCTGGGGACGGTGACGTCGGGGCAGTTACTCGAACTCGCGGCCGGCACGGGGGTCGTGACCCGCGCGCTGGCGCGAACCTTGCCCGCATCGGTCGGCATCGTCGCGACGGACCTGAACCCGGCGATGCTGGAGCAGGCGAAGACATATGCCGAACTGGAACGAGTCGTTTGGCAGGAGGCTGACGCGATGGCGCTGCCTTTCCCCGACGAGGCATTCGATTATCTCGTGTGTCAGTTCGGTGTGATGTTCTTTCCCGACAAGCCGGCCGCCTTTCGTCAAGTAAGGCGGGTGCTGCGTCGGGCGGGCGATTTCTGTTCAACGTATGGGGTGACAAAACAGGCACGGCCCGGCTACTGGCGGAACAAGTGGTCGGGGAAAAGCTCTCGCGCGATCCTGCCAGCCTGGTCGCTCCGGAATACAACGATATCGAGACGGTCAAGGCCGACCTCGCCGCGGCAGGGTTTGTTTCCGTGAGCGCAGAAAAGGTATCTAAAAGAACCCGCTCCGCCTCGGCGCGCGAGGCGGCCATTGCGAACTGCCACGGCGGGATGCTGCGCGCTCAGATCGACGAACTCGCGCCTGGCCGGCTGGATGAGATCACCGGCGCCGTGGAAGCCGCCTTCGCGGCTCGTTTCGGCGATGGGCCTGTTGACGCGCCGATTCACGCCATCCTGTTCACCGGGGTCGTGTCCGGAAATTGAGCAGTTTGCAGCGAAGGCCGGGGACGCCCCGGCTGGGCGGTGCTCTATCCACCCGGTTCGGGCGGACGTTGGTCCCAGGCCCCAATGCCGGCACCGGCACGGCATCGGAATAGCGGTCAACATGGAATGCCACATCGCGGGGGCAGGCGCGGCGAGCAGACAAGAATGTCGGCTTCTGGCACCTCTCGGACCTGCTAACGGGCCCGACCAATGTCCGGTATTGGGGTTAGATCGGACATGGCCAAGCGGTGGCGCCACGTCTCAGTTTGGCCCAAAGGCGACATTCGATGAAATTCGCGGCGTCCCTTCCGTACAACACAGTGGACCATGTGTGGTTAGGTATTTGGTTCAGTCCGAGATCCAATTCGGAGCAGCCGGCCCTCTCACATGCCGTGGTCTAGTTCTGTGAGGATTTTTTCAGATGCTTCGATTAGATTGTGGTGCGGATGCTGCTTGCAATAAAACCCGAGCCTTCCGCCGTAGGGATCGGGATACTGATAGGGAATAACTCCGGTCTTTCCGGCGTGATACCCGCGCAGCCACCCGATGAGCGCCGCCATATTGTTCTGACCCGCGGCGAGAAATTCCCGACAGGTGATCGTCCTGTTGTCGAGCTCCATGCCGTCGGCGCTCGGCGCGCCGGTTGCATACACAACAGCGAGCAAAACGCAAAGAAACACTTGGTTCAAGAGCTTTTTCGTCCCCTCGGTTCGTTTAGCCATGTTGTTTCCATTCCCAGGCGCATTGTTGAGGGCCTGCGCCAGCAGAGTGCTGGTGGGCCACCGGCGCATCGAAAAGTCGATGGCCGGCACGCATGGCAGGCGTGATCAATAGCGTCTGACTCGCTTGTCCAGGAAGCATTTTGCACCCGTTATCGTCCGACAAATCGATGCAAGGGATTCCTGCGTCAGTTCAAGTCGGCCGTAGTTCGTGCATGTGCAACCTCATGGACGACGGTGATATCCATGAGACGGCCGTAGCAGAGTGGGTTTTGCCCGCCGCAGGCACAATCGCCGCCAGTAATTAGCGGGGTGTCGGCACGTCCCGCCGGCGGCTCTACTGTGAGATTACACCAATTGGCTGGCCGCGTGTAGAAGCGGATGTCGCCTAATGGCAGTGCGCCCCGAAGGCGCGGATCACCAGTGGAGGAGGATTCCACCCGGAGAGTTGTCGATTGATCCGGTAGCTGACGAGCGGCTCGTGCGGGCAACCGCAAGGGTTGGAGCCTCGTGACAAAGGTCGCCTTGGGTGGCGCGGGCCGTAACATGCGTGAAGCCTGAGCAGGGCGCGAAAGTGACAATGCGGATGCCGACCCTCTTGCCATTTGCGGAAGGCTGCACGAGCGGGGAAGCAATCGACACGCGCACCCGCCCGATCCGCCGGGCTAGTGGGCACGGCACATCGGAAAGGTGGTGCGGGTAATCGGACGAGACCTGTCACGCGGCGCCTTCAACCTGCGGGTCGGTAATTCGGTGAATAATTCGTAAGCGAGCCTGTCAAGACAGCTTTTGCTTCATACAAAATAGAGCTTTTTTTGCCAAAAGGGCTGTCCATGAGTAAGTTGTCAAAGCGTTTCTCTTGCTTTGATCTGTCCGCAACGGCAGTTCGGGAAATCACCGACGCCCTGGTGATGTTCTCTATTGCCGCCATTTCGTACGTTGCGATGACGTACTGGGGTGGATTGGGGATACTCTCGCCGGTTCTCGGCGCTCAACTCGAAAATCTCTCATTCTCATACTTTTTCGGGATAGCATTACTGGTGTTCAGCATCCGCCGCATTAGCGACCAGCGGCGCGAGCGGATACGACGCGTGGCGGCTGAACAGAATGCCCACATCCTTTCGATGCGCGATCCGTTGACCCAACTCCCAAATCGGCGCAAATTTGAAATCGACGTACGCGCCGCGTTGGATGGTTCCAACAGTAAATTGACAATACTGCTACTAGGGCTTGAGGAGTTTAAGAAGCTTCATGACGTGTACGGACACCTTGGATGTGATGCGGTGCTCTCACAGGTGGCTGCACGGTTACAAGATAGGATTGACCCGGGTAAGGTCCTCGCACGAATTAGCGATGATGAATTTGCCCTGTGTTTGCCACATGCGGATCCTGAAATCGCCGGTGAGATTGCTTGTTCGCTCGTCGGGGGCGTAAAGGAATCTGTCCAAATCGGTATAGAGCAGCTCAGGGTCGGTGCAAATGTGGGGATAGCGCAAGCTGGCCGAGGGCAAGTGACCGTCGATGAGCTTCTTAGATGCGCCCATGTTGCACTTTCTCGCGCCAGAAATACTCGGAACGAGTATTGCTTCTTCGATCCAAAGATGGATGCGCACGTCCGCGAACGATTGCTGTTGGAGAAGGACTTGAGAACAGCAATCGAAGAGCATAGAATTAAACCATATTATCAGCCGATAGTTGACTTAAAATCGAGACGGATTGTCGGCTTTGAATGCTTAGCGCGGTGGCGTCATCCAATGAGCGGGTTCATATCGCCAGATATTTTCATCCCGCTTGCCGAGGAACTAGGCTTGATCGACTTAATATCGGACCAGCTCTTCGGTGATGCGTGCCGCGACGCAACGAATTGGTCGGATGACATTTCGTTGTCGTTCAATTTTCCACCGTCTGCGCTCAGCAACAGAAGTTTCGCCGACACAGTGCTGACAGCCCTGATTAACACCGGGCTACCGGCACATCGCCTTGAAGCAGAAATCACCGAGCGTGCCCTCGTCACGGATTTAGGAGCTACGCGCCATGCCCTGCGGACTCTACGCAATTTGGGAGTTCGCATCGTGATCGATGATTTCGGCACCGGATATTCGAGCCTATATCATTTGTATGAATTGGAGTTTGACAAGCTCAAGATCGATAAACTCTTCATCCAGAAGCTTGACATTAGCACCGAAAGCGACGTTTTCATGCGCGCAATCATCGGCCTCTGTAACGGCCTCAATCTATGCGTCACGGCGGAGGGCGTCGAGACTGAACGGCAAGCGACGGCGGCTCTTCGGCACGGCGCTCACCAAGCGCAAGGCTTCCTGTTCGGCGAAGCGGTTCCCGCCAGTGCAGTGTTGCAGTTACTCTCCGTTTCGGAATCGGCGCGGCTTACGGCGTGACGCCTAAGCTCTGAAAGCTGCCGTACAAAGAGAGATGGGTCACGGCCGGTATGGCCGATGCAGGGTCGAGAATTGCTGCACCTGCTCACTTCCGTTAATGGCACTTCTCGGACATGCCAGCACTTCCGCTCCATGTCCGCTATCGAGGGTAAACCGGACGACATATGCTCAGCTTGAGGTTTTCCGACTTTGACCCATCTGAGACATCGGCGGCTCTACGCGGTTGCGGCGCAAACTGACCATGGACCCCTATTCCGTTGGTCGCATTTCCTTGCTGTAATCGGGAAGGGCTGGCGGGGTGCCGGCGGGGGCGCGGGCAAAACTAATGAGACGGCGCGAGTTCATCACCCTCCTCGGCAGTGCGACAGCATGGCCGCTTGCAGCGCGCGCGCAGCAGTCCACGCTACGGGTGATCGGGTTCCTGTGCAGCACATCGCCCGGCCCATACGCGCCCTTTCTGGCCGCCTTCCGTCGTGGCCTAAAAGAGGAAGGCTATGTCGAGGGCCAGAACATCGCGATTGAATATCGCTGGGCGGAGGGCCAATACGATCGACTGC
>Ga0137377_10003974_pt1 | contig 11580 bp, 11 predicted proteins | sample SagtaG_22_FD_104815 | JGI IMG/M metagenome (GOLD analysis project Ga0137377, IMG submission 104815) | Vadose zone soil microbial communities from Sagehorn Ranch, Mendocino, California, USA - Sage2_L_40_16 metaG | ecosystem: Environmental > Terrestrial > Soil > Vadose zone | place: USA... | reverse complement strand
GAGTGACGGTGGCAAAAGAGCCCGGTCACCGGGGAGATCACGAAGGAAACCGTTAAAACCATTGTGCAGGGAATGCCGGTTGATGCGGTGTACCTGTGGTTGCTAACGCGTGTGCTTTTTTTGCTGCACACGCGGCCTCGGGTGCAACGCGCATCCGGCATTCCCTGCGCCCTCTGTTGTTTCGAGGGCGGTTCGCTTCCTACAACTCGGGCATCTCGTGCCGCGAGAACGAGGACTTGTGTCAGCGTTCTTTTCGCGGCCCATCCTTCGAGAAGCCCGCCTACGGCGGGCTCCTCCTCAGGTCGTCATTGCGTGGCACGACGTCAGATCCTCATGATGAGGAACGCGGCACCGCCGCGTCTCGAACCATGAGGGCCCCGGTAGCACAACCCGGTTTGGCTGTTCGAAAACTGAATCTGGAAGTATTGCCGGCACAACGCTATCCACGTCGTTCGGGGCGACGACCGGAAGAGCAGGCGCAAGAGCTGTTTTGTCGTTTCTCCGGATCAGCCCGGTCCGCTATAGTTCGGTCAATGGGCGCCGCGCGGGGCGTCAAGAACAGGGAGGGCATATCGTGAGTGAGTTTCGCATTGCCATCGTCGGGTTCGGCAAGATCGCGCGGACACAGCACGTGCCGGCGATCGCGGCGACGCAAGGCGCGACACTGGTCGCAATCGCCGATCCCAATGCCGCCCCAGTGGGCGTTCCGCATTTCGCCGGCTTGAAAGAATTGCTGCGCGACGGGCCGGAGTTCGACGCGGTTGCGCTGTGCACGCCGCCGCAAATCCGAAGCGCGCAGGCGACGATCGCGCTGGCGGCGGGAAAACATGTCTTGTTGGAGAAGCCGCCGGGCAAGAGCGTCAGCGAGATCGCGCCCTTGCGCGCGGCGGCGGAAGGCGCGGGGCGGACATTGTTCACGGCCTGGCATTCGCGCTTTGCGTCGGCGGTCGAGCCGGCGCGGCAGCTCCTGGCCGGCCGCAAGATCGAAGCGGTCAGCATCACCTGGAAGGAGGATGTGCGGGTCTGGCATCCGGGGCAGGCGTGGATCTTCGAGCCCGGCGGGCTCGGCGTGTTCGATCCCGGCATCAACGCGCTGTCGATCCTGACCCGCGTCCTGCCGCAGGCCTTGTTCGTGACCCGCGCCGAACTCGCTGTTCCCGTCAACCGCGCCGCACCGATCGCCGCCGACCTCGATCTCGCCGATGGCGCGGGCTTGCCGATCAAGGCCGTCTTCGATTTCCGCCAGACCGGCCCGCAGAGCTGGGACATCCAGTTCGAGACCGACAAGGGTCCCGTGACCCTGTCCTCGGGCGGGGCTCGCCTGATCGACGGCGACAGGGTGCTGGTCGATGCGAAGGACCAGGAATATCCGCTGCTCTATCGCCGCTTTGTCGACCTGGCATCGCGTGGACGGTCCGACGTCGATCTCGCGCCGTTTCAACTGGTCGCGGATGCCTTCCTGCTTGGCCGCTGGCATACGGTCGAAGCTTTCGAGGATCAGCCATGACGAAGGCCGCCATTGCTCGTATCGATCGCGCGCCGTTCGGTGTGATGCCCGATGGCGCAGTGGTCGAGCGCGTCACGCTGCGCGGGGCGGACGGTTTCGAAGCTGGAATCATCAGCCATGGCGCGGCGCTGCTCGCGCTGACCGCGCCCGACCGCGCCGGGCAGAGCGAGGACGTCGTGCTTGGCCATGACGATCTCGCAGGCTATCTCGCCGCGCGGCGGTTCTTCGGCGCGACCATCGGGCGCTATGCCAACCGCATCGCCGGCGCGCGGTTCATGCTTGATGGCAGAGAGGTGCGGCTCGATGCCAACAACGGCGCGAACATGCTGCACGGCGGCAACAATGGTTTCGATCGACAATTGTGGCGGATCGCCGAACTCGCGGAGAGACCCGATCCGACGCTGGTTCTGGCTTACACCAGTGCGGATGGGGAGGGCGGCTTTCCGGGGCGGCTTGACGTGCGCGTCATCTACCGCATCAGCGGCCCGACCGAGCTCACCATCGCGTTCGAGGCGACGACCGATCGCTCGACGATCGTGAATTTGACCAACCACAGTTTCTTCAATCTCGACGGTGCGTTGTCGGGAACCGATATTCTCGGTCATAGCCTTCGGATCGCGGCGGATCGTTATCTTGCCGTCGACGATGGCGCGATCCCGTTGCCGGGGCCGCCACGGCGGGTCGAGGGCACGCCGTTCGATTTTCGCGCGCCCCAAATCGTCGGCGCGCGAATCCGCGAGAACGACGAACAGGTGCGGCGCGGACGCGGCTACGATCATAATTTCTGCCTCGCGTCCGATGGCGGCGTTCGATTGGCGGCGCGGCTGGAGTCATCGCGCAGCGGCCGCGTCCTCGAACTTCTGACCAATCAGCCCGGCTTGCAGTTCTATTCAGGCAATTTCCTGGACGGCAGCGCGGCCGGCAAAGGCGGCCAACTTTATCGTCAATCCGCTGCGCTGTGCCTCGAGCCTCAGACGTGGCCGGACACGCCCAACCGGCCGGACTTTCCCTCGGCGCGGCTTGATCCCGGTCAAACCTACCGGCACGAGACCGTCTATCGATTCGGGACTATGTGAACACCATGGCACCCGGACGCACACCAGATGAATTGATGCAAGAGGTGCCGACAGCGATGCTCGCGGCCGAGCGCTGTCATCTCGGCGAGGGACCGACCTACGATGCGTCAACCGATACCGCGTGGTGGTTCGACATTCTGGAGCGGCGCCTGTTCGAGGTGGCAATCGAGAGCGGGGCGGTCGCCGTTCATGTGCTCGACAGGATGGCGAGTGCGCTGGCGCGGATCGACGCTGAGCGCCAGCTCGTCGTTGCCGAGGATGGCCTCTACATCCGCAATGTCTCCGATGGGCGCATGCAGCTGTTCGCGCCGCTTGAGGCGGACAATCCGGTGACGCGCTCCAACGACGCGCGGGTTCATCCCTCGGGCACGCTGTGGCTCGGCACCATGGGACGCAACGCCGAATCTCGCGCGGGCGCGATCTACGCTTTGCATCGCGGGCGAATTTCGCGTCTGTTCGCCGACGTCACGATTCCGAATGCGATCTGCTTCTCACCGTCCGGCGATCTCGGCTATTTCGCCGATACCGCGACCAATGTGATGTATCGCGTGCCGCTCGATGCCCGAAGCGGATTGCCAAGTAGCGATCCCGTGCCGTTCATCCGGCATCGCGGAATCGGCGGCCTGGATGGTGCCATTGTCGATGCTGACGGGCTGATCTGGAACGCGCGCTGGGGCGGCGGCTGTGTCGATGTCTATGATCCCACCGGCCTGCGCCTGCGCTCGCTGCGCGTGCCGGCCCGTCAGTCGAGTTGTCCGGCCTTTGTCGGCCGCGACCTGTCGCGGCTCCTGGTGACGTCCGCCTGGCAAGGTATGGACGCGGCGGCGCGCGCGTCCGACCCCGAGCACGGGCGAACCTTCATCCTTGACGTGGGGGTCCATGGCCGGATCGAGCCGGATGTGAAGCTTTAGCGGTTCTTGATGGCCGGAGGAGGTGCATTGGCGCTATTGCGCACCGCAACGCCCACGTTACATAAAAGCTCTGTCACACGAGGGCTCCCATGACCGCACATCAGCGCCACCTTTCCGCATCGATCGATCCCGTCAAACTCGACCGTCTCGCCGAGGTGGCGATCAAGGTCGGGCTGCAATTGCGGGAAGGGCAGGATCTGCTGGTGACCGCGCCCGCGGTCGCGCTGCCGCTGGTGCGCATGATCGCCGAGCATGCCTACAAGGCCGGCGCGGGCATCGTGACGCCGATCCTGTCGGATGAGGAACTGACGCTGGCGCGCTATCGCTTCGGGCATGACGACAGTTTCGACCGCGCCGCGAACTGGCTCTATGAGGGTATGGCGAAGGCGTTCTCATCCAACACCGCGCGGCTCGCCATCGTCGGCGACAATCCGATGCTGCTGTCGGGACAAGACCCCTCCAAAGTCGCGCGCGCCAGCAAGGCCAATTCGATGGCCTATCAGCCGGCGCTGGAAAAGATCGTCAATTTCGACACCAACTGGAACATCATCGCGTTTCCGAGCCTGTCCTGGGCCAAGCAGGTCTTCCCCGACGATGCCGAGGATGTCGCGGTGGCGAAATTGACGGATGCGATCTTCAAGGCCTCGCGCGTCGACAGCGACGGCGCCATCGCCGCGTGGGACAAGCACAACGCGGTGCTGCGCGAGCGCACCGAATGGCTGAACGGCCAGCGTTTCAGCGCGCTGCGCTATTCCGGACCGGGCACCGAGCTGACCATTGGATTGGCCGATGGCCATGAATGGGAGGGCGGCGCCTCGACCGCGAAGAACGGCATCACCTGCAACGCCAATATCCCGACCGAGGAAGTCTTCACCACGCCGCATTGCCGGCGCGTCTCCGGCCATGTCGTCAGTTCCAAGCCGCTATCCTATCAGGGCACGCTGATCGACAACATCGCAGTGCGCTTCGAGGAAGGCCGCATCGTCGAGGCCAAAGCCTCGCGCGGCGAGGAAGTCCTGAACAAGGTGCTGGATACCGACGAGGGCGCGCGCCGGCTCGGCGAGGTGGCGCTGGTGCCGCATTCCTCGCCGATCTCGCAGAGCGGCCTGCTGTTCTTCAACACGCTGTTCGACGAGAACGCCGCGTCCCACATCGCGCTCGGGCAGTGCTATTCGAAATGCTTCATCGACGGCACCAAGCTGACGACGCAGCAGATCGCGGCGCAGGGCGGCAATCAGAGCCTCATTCACATCGACTGGATGATCGGCACCAGCGAAACCGATATCGACGGCGTCCATGCCGACGGCCGCCGCGTCCCGGTGTTCCGCAAGGGCGAGTGGGCGTGAGGGTTTGAGCGGGCCGGGGGATCGACAGGACCGTGCTCCCCGTCCAGTTTGGCGAGCGACCAGGATCGCGGAAACATGATGGTCGCTAAAGCGCTGCCCCGCCGGGAGGCGGGGCCACGTTCTGTGAGCTTGGGTGGCCGGTCAGAGCTATTCGACGTTGACAGTAATAACGTCCGACATCACCGGCGGTTTGTGCGGGACATGGCTCCAGTCGCCGAGCAAGAGCTGCAGCGTATGCTTTCCCTTGGACAGAGTGACCGCCGCCTCGGTCTGGCCCTTGCCGAAATGCATATGATGTTCGTCGACCGGAATCGCTTCGTTAAGAGCTTCGCCCTCGAGCTTCTCATCGATGATGAGATGGTGATGACCGGTATTTGGCATCTCGGTGCCGGCGGGCGCGATGCCCATGCCGGACAGGCCGAAGCGGATCGTGACCGGCGAGGTGACGGTGTCGCCATCCTTGATGTTGATGAAATAGACCTTGGCGTCGTCAGGTGCGGGTGTTTCGCCGGCGGTGGCGAACGTCGCAGTCGAAAGCATCATCGCGAAAGCGAGGGCGATTTTTCGCATCGGGTGATTTCCTTGTCTGAACGGATTGGCTTCGTGACGAGATCGTGAAGAACAGATGACCGCACCCGTCCCCTTAGTCCAAGTTGAACCGAAGCAGCGAAAAAAATGTGACCATCACGTGTTCTTTATCTCCGACCGATGTTGTCCAGCCGGGACGTGAACGTCCGGCTTGAGATTTCTACCCTGGCGAGCCACATCCCAAGGGTGCAGCGGCGCGCCTTCTCCAGCTAACGTGGCCCAAACCGCGGTGGCTGTCCGCCCAACTAACCAACTTGTTGTTCGAGCATGATCTTTTCTCCCCCTTTCCCTATCATGCGCTAGCTTGCGATCGTCCTCACCGGAAATGAATTGATGGCCGCCTTCCCAACCTCGACCACCGTTCTCGACTCCATTCTCTTCCGGGATGCCTTCGGCACGCCGCGCATGCGCGAGGTGTTTTCCGACCTTGGCCTGATCTCGCGCTACGCCGAGGTCGAGATCGCGTTGGCGAAAGCGGAGGCGCGCTGCGGCGTGATCCCGACCGAGGCGGCGCAGGACATCGCCAACCGGACTGACGTCGCGGCGCTGGATTTCGATCTGCTGCGCCGGGAAACTGATATTGTCGGCTATCCAATCCTGCCGCTGGTCCACCAGATCGCAAAACAATGCGGCGAGGCCGGCCGCTACCTGCATTGGGGCGCGACCACGCAGGATATCATGGATACCGCCGTGGTGCTCCAGGTGCGGGCGGGGCTTCAGATTATAGAAGAAGATATCGCCGCGTTGCGCGGCATCCTCGCCGATCTCTCCAGCCGCCACCGCGACACGCCGATGGCGGGCCGCACCCATCTGCAGCAGGCGCTGCCGGTGACGTTCGGCTACAAGACGGCGATCTGGCTTGCGATGTTCGACCGCCACGCCGAGCGGCTCGGGCAATTGAAGCCGCGCGTGCTGGTCGGCCAGTTCGCGGGCGCGGCCGGCACGCTGGCCTCGCTGGGGGACAAGGGATTCGAGGTGCAGCAGGCGCTGTGCGAGGAGCTCGGCCTCGGCGTGCCCGTCGCGACCTGGCATGTCGCGCGCGATACGCTTGCCGAGGCCGTGAATTTCCTGGGCCTCGTCACCGGCTCGCTCGGCAAGATCGCGCTCGATGTCATGATGATGGCTTCGACCGAGTTCGCGGAGGTCTACGAGCCGTTCGTGAAAGGACGCGGCGCGTCCTCGACCATGCCGCAGAAGCGCAACCCGATCTCTTCCGAACTGATGCTCGCGGCGTGCAAGGCGGTTCGCCAGCATGCCGGGTTGATGCTGGATGCGATGGTGCAGGATTTCGAGCGCGCCACCGGGCCGTGGCACGCCGAATGGATGGCTCTCCCCGAGAGCTTCGTGCTGACCGCAGGCGCGCTGTATCAGGCGAAATTCGCGCTCTCGGGCCTGATCGTCGACGAGAAAAAGATGGCGGAGAATCTCGATATCAGCCGCGGGTTGATCGTCGCCGAGGCCGTCATGATGGGGCTCGCGCGCGAGATCGGCCGGCAGGATGCCCACGACGTCGTCTACGATGCCTGCCGGCTTGCGAACGAAAAGGGCATCACGCTCGCGGACGCGCTGTCGGCGGACAAGCGGGTGTCGGAGCGCATCGACCGCGCCACCATCGATAGGTTGACCGCGCCGAAAAACTATCTCGGGCTCGCGCCCCAGATGGTGGACCGGGTGCTGGCGGCCCGCAAACGTTAAGGGCCGGCGCGTGATCGGCAAGATGATGCTCGAACAATGGGCTCATGCGCGATGACCTTCATTCTGAAATCATCGCGCCAGAGTCGTTCAAGCCGATTTCGCCAGCAGCTCGCCCTGCCCTTCGCGCACGAAAGCCTCGAAGGTCTTCGGCCTCGCGCCGCCGATTGTCTCGATTGTCTTGGTCACCGCGTACCTACTATCGCTCGGGTCGATCGCGGCGCCGCGGAGCGCCCGCCACAACGCGGAGAGATGCTCGACCGCATGCGCATTATAGCCGCGCGCCAGTGCGTCGCGGCGCCATTCTTCGTCGGAAATTTCCTCATAGCGCACGTTCTTGCCGAGCACGCGGGCGAAGGTTGCGATGATCTCTTGCAGCGACAGCGTGGCGCCGATCAGCGGATAGGCGGTGCCGGCCACGAGTTCCGGGCCGGTCAGGAGGCCGGCGGCGACACGGGCCACGTCCTCGGCGGCAACCAGCGGCCGCACGGTGTTTTCGCCGCCCCAGGGCAGCCGGACCGCGCCTTGCGCCGGCAGGCTCTGGCGGACCATCGCGCCGAGATTTTCGTAGAACACGGTCGCGCGGACATGCACCGCGCCGATGCCGGCCCATTCGAACACCTGCTCGGAGAGATAATTCTGACGCATCCGCGGCGTTGGCGCATCGGGCGAGGATTGCAGCATGACGAGATTGACCAATCGGGAAACGCCGGCTTGCCGCGCGGCCAGCGCCATTGCCGCGGTCGCATCCATCAGCCCGTCCTGGACCGGATAGGCGAAATAGATCGCGGACGTGCCTTCCACCGCGCGCTGCACCGAGCGGATGTCGAGAAAGTCACCCTGGACGATGTCGGCGCCGAGCGCGCGCAAGCGCTCCGAGCGTTCGTCGATGGTGTGGACGAAGGCGCGCACGGGAACGCCGCGCTTGAGCAGCATTTCGGAAACATGCCGGCCGGTCTTGCCTTGCCGGCCGCCGGCCGCGGACGTGACGAGAACGGGTTTTGTCATGGCTGCACCTCTTTGACGGATCGGTACTTTGTAGTACCATTCCGATGAAGTTATGGTACCAACTGGTACCAAGTCAAGGGACCGGAATGACCGCTAAACAAGTTGTGAAGCCGCAAACGGAAGAGGCCGACGAAGCCCCGGTGCGTCAGCGCATCCTCGAAGCGGCGTTTTCGGCGTTCATGGAACGCGGCTTTGCCGAGACCAGCACACTGGAGATCGCGACCCGCGCACGCGCTTCGAAGCGCGAACTCTATGCGCATTTCGGCAGCAAGCAGGAAATGCTAATCGCTTGTATCGGCGCGCGTGCGAAACGGCTGCGGATGCCGGCCGATTGGCCGGAACTACGCGACCGGGAAACCCTGGCGCGCGCGCTGACGGCCTTGGGAACCAATCTGCTTCGGGAAATCAGCGATCCCACGGTGGTCGCCGTGTTTCGCCTGGCGATCGCCGAAGCGGTCCGGGCGCCTGAAGTCGCAAAAGCGCTGAACGATGTCGGCATCGCGGCCAGCCGCCTAGCGCTTCGGGAGATCATGACCAGTGCCCGCAGCGCCCGGCTCATCGGCGGAGAGCCTGCCGAGATGGCCGAGCATTTCGTCGGGCTGCTGTGGGGCAGCCAGATGATCAACCTGCTGCTTCAGGTCGCCGACCGTCCGAGCCCGCGCGAGATCGCCCGACGGGCCGAGGCTGCGACCGCCGCGTTGCTGCGGGCCTATCCGGCTAGAGCATGATCCGGAAAAAGCCTGCCCCGCACTTGGATAGCGGGGTGGGTACCGGTTTTCCGAAAAGATCATGCGGAAACAATAAGCCAGATGATCTATTCCAGCTTCAATCGGTAGAAATCCACAGCCGTCTGCGCAAACAGCGCGGTCTTCTCGGCTTCGGAGTATTGCGCGGCGATACGCTTGAAGGCGTTGAAGATCACCTGATAGCTGCACTGGCCTTTGTCCGGCGGAAAGTTGCTCTCGAACATGCAGCGGTTCGGCCCGAACGCCTCGATGCAGGTTTCGACATAGGGCCGCCACGCGCTGGCGGCCTCCTCCGACGACGGCGGCTTCGGCCGCAGGTGAAAATCATAGCCGAGCAGGCACATCGCAAGCCCGCCGAGTTTGACCACGACGTTCTGGCATTTGGCGGCGTCCTGGATTGAGGCCTTCCAGATCGGGAAAACCTCTTCGCGCCGGCCGGCATAACTGCCGATGCCGACGGGGCCGCCGCAATGATCGAGACAGATTCGGGTGTCCGGGAAGGCACGCGCGAGATCGACGAATTCGCCAAGCTGCGGATGAAACAGCCAGGCGTCGAAACTCAGGCCGAGCGGGGAGAGGCAGGCAAACCCCTTGCGGAATGTCGCGTCGAGCAGCAGCCCCCTCGGTCGCGTTGCATACATGTGGGCGACGTTGGGGTCCGCGTCCCAGGCCGAGGAATGGCGGATGCCGCGGAAGCGGCCGTTGCCGGCCGCGATCTCGGTTTCCAGCACGGCCTTGGCGCCGTCGCCGAGCAGGAGATTGACGTGGCTGACGATGCCGGCGCAGATCGACGCCTTGCCATAGGCGCCGCTCGCGGCCATCGCGGCGACGCCGTTGGCAAATTCCACTTCGCCGACCGGGCGGAACGCCTCCGGCCCCGACGCGCGGTACATCGAGCGGCAATCGACATAAACGGTGGCGACGACGTCATGCCCGGACGCGATGTCATCAGCCATGTCCTCGATCATGTAGCGCAAGCCGCCGCGATCCCAGAGATGGTGATGCGGATCGACGATCCTGCGGGCCGGATCGATGATATCCTCGGTGTGCTGCGCGAGCCAGTCTTCACGCGGATCGGCATAGAGCCCGCTCTTTGATGCGGGCGCGGTGCTGGCGGCCATGGATGTTCACTCCCTTGTTTATTGTCGTCCAGATCGTTCTGACGATAGTAGCATGGTCCCGATGGAGAACAGACATGCGATCATCTGCACGCGTATATTTGCTTGGCGCAATGCTGACAGGCTTTGCAATCGTCGCTTGTGGAGCGTCAGTGCGCTCAGTTGCGCAACAGGCGAGCGCGCCCGCCTTTGTCATCGTCGAGCGGTTGACCACGACCGGGCCGGAGTCGATCCAGGAACAATATGGCAAGGTGTCGCGCGAAATCGTCGGCAAGTTCGGTGGACGCTATCTCGCCCGAAGCCAGCACAACGAATTGCTTGAGGGCGACACCGGCGCACCCTGCTGCATGGCGATCATCTCGTTTCCGAGCGTGGAAGCCGCCAGGAACTGGTTCGACTCGCCGGAAAACCAGGAAGCCGCAAAAATTCGCCGCAGCGGCGCAACCTTTCGCATCGTTTCAGTCGAAGGGCTGCGTTGATCGAAGCGCACTGGTGCGCAGGCGGTTCATCTGCGCTGAAATCGCCTAAGAGTCGGTTTCGAAAGTCACGAAGCGCGAGCGATCCGACGCACGAGCAGCATAACGGATGCGGCGTAGAGGAAGGCGCGTGCGGAGTCGATGGTGGCCTCGAAGTCCTTTGCCAGCCTCCGATTGCGCCCAATCCAGGCGAAGAACCGTTCGATGACCCAGCGGCGCGGGTTTACGGCGAAGCCGATTTGGTCGGGATTTTTGCGCACGATTTCGACGGCGATCAACGTGGCCGTGGCGACCTTCTCGCCGGCATATCCGCTGTCGGCGAAGACCCGCTGGATGAACGGGAAGATGCCGCGCGAAGCCCGCATAAGCGGTCCGCCACCATCGCGATCTTGGATGCTCGCCGGGTGCGGTTCGAGCACGAGGCCACGCCCGTCCGTGTCGACGAGCGCATGGCGCTTGCGTCCGTTGACCTTCTTGCCCGCGTCGTAACCGCGCGGGCCGCCGGCCTCGGTGGTCTTGACGCTCTGGCTGTCGATGATGGCCGCCGAGGGGCTGGCATCCCGCCCAACCCGTTCGCGATCTGCCATCACGAGCGCGTGGTTTATCCGTTCAAAGCGCCCGTCGTCGCGCCAAGCGGCGAACCAGCGGTAAATCGTCTCCCATGGCGGCAAGTCTTTCGGCAACAGGCGCCACGGGCAGCCCGCCCGCATGACATAGAATATCCCGTTGATGATCTCGCGCATCGGCCACTCGCGCGGCCGGCCCGTCGCGCAGGGCTTCGGCAGGTGCGGCGCGATCACGCACCACTCTGCGTCGGTCAGATCGGTCTGGTATCTGGTGACGGGGCGGCTATGCTGCTGTCGAGTAGTCGGCGTCCACATGGCGAATCCAAGTTGGTTCAAGAAACCCCTAGGAATCACGATGGGCGCCACTGACTCAACCTTTTTCGAAAACTGCCGCTGACAAGAGCCCAGGTGGGGGCTGAACTTGGACATCGACGTTTGGCTCCACAGGATCGGTCTCGCCCAATATGCCGAGATTTTCCGCGCCAATGACATCGACGGCGAGCTGCTCGGCCGGCTGACAAACGACGATCTCAAGGACATCGGCGT
>Ga0137377_10003972_pt1 | contig 11586 bp, 11 predicted proteins | sample SagtaG_22_FD_104815 | JGI IMG/M metagenome (GOLD analysis project Ga0137377, IMG submission 104815) | Vadose zone soil microbial communities from Sagehorn Ranch, Mendocino, California, USA - Sage2_L_40_16 metaG | ecosystem: Environmental > Terrestrial > Soil > Vadose zone | place: USA... | reverse complement strand
GACTGGACAAAATCCGCAACTTCGGCCATTGACGATGAGGAAAATTCGGAGCCGCAAATCCGCCATACTAAGCCGAGTGCCTCTGCACAACCCTTGTTCAAGTCACCTCGACGGAAAGCTGATCGTGCGACCATGTTCCTTGTAGCTTTGCGTTTCCTTGTAATTGTCGTAAGCGCGACAATTTTTGTAGCCGCTCCCCTCCTTGCCCAGAATGCGGAGCAAAAGCCGGCCGAGGCCGGCAAGGCGGAGCCGCCTAAGGACGGCGCGGGTCGTATCGACGAAGTGGCCGAGGCGAGCCGCGTCATGACCGGCCCCGCGGCGCGGGGCGAATGCGTCTGGCTCGGCGAGCGTGCGGTCGGCCTGATGTGGAAGGACGACCTCGACACCGCGTTCCGTCACCTCGAATTGTACGATCGGTTCGGCTGCCCCGGCGAGCACGTTCAGATCAGTTTCCGCTGCGTTGTGCGCCAGGGCAATATCGACCAGAAGGACCAGAAGGCGACCGACGCCTTCAATGCCCGCATCCATTCCTGCTGGCTCAATCCCGCCCTTCCTCCCGCTCCGGCAACGCCACCGACGGCCGCCGCGGAAAAACCCGGAACCAAATAACGGCACGCGAATTATTTTAAGCTTGGTATATCTTGTCGCAGCGGTCTTGCCCTCAAAACGCCACGTCCGCTCAATACTTGAAATCACGCGATGCTCCGCTATCGCGACAAGCTTTTGATGACCGTGCCTAGGGGACAAGGCCCCGGTCAATTATTCCCGCCCCCATTTGGTTAGCGTTCTATGCGCTCCGTCGCTGTTGTGGTCGCGCTTGCAGCGTGCCTGCACGCTGGCGTTTGGGCTCTTCGACAGACCCAAGCCTCCGCTCCCAGTGTTGATGGAATCCTGAACAGCGTTTCATATTCGCCGTTCACCACTGCCAGCCATCCGGATCTGGAAGGCAGCCGGCCTCCCGAAGAGCGGATCCGCGCCGAGCTCAAGGCGATCGCCCCGTATGCCAGGGCGATACGGTTGTACTCGTCAACCGGCGGCGTCGAGCAAGTTCCGAGGATTGCCGCTGAATTCGGCCTCAAGGTCACGCTCGGCATCTGGTTGGACAAGACCGATCGGCGCAATGAAAAGGACCCCCCTCCTGAATTCGATCGCGGCTGCAAGAACCGCTTGGAGCGGGACATGAGCAGCGTGCTCAACGTCCGGTGCACCAGCCGCAATATCCGGGAAATCACTTCGGCGCTCGATCTCCTGCACAAGAACCGCAACGTCAACGGCATCATGGTGGGCAACGAAACGCTGTTCCGCCGCGACCTGACGGCGGATCAGCTCGCCGAAGTCGTCAAACGGGTCAAGCGCGAGGTTGGCGGCGCGGTGCCGGTGTCGACCGGTGAAATCTACAGCGAGCTTCTGGGTCCCGATGAAGAGGATGCCGATCAGCCCAAGCCCAGCAACGCGCTCAATCTGGTGCAGCGGCTATCGGGCGCCGGGGCCGAACTGCAAGATCCCAAGGAGCGCGCACTCGCCGCCGAAAGGCTGGTATCGACGGTAGATTTCGTCGCCGTCCACGTGCTGCCCTACTGGGGCGGCATTCCGGCCGAAAACGCCGTCGATGCCACCGTTAAGATATACGCGAAATTGCGTGAGAAATTCAAAGGCAAGCGCATCGTGATTGCGGAATTCGGGTGGCCGAGTTCCGGCTACAACCGCCGCGCGGCCGTTCCGGGAAAGTTCGAACAGGCCGCCATCATGAGGGGCTTCGTCGCCCGCGCCCATGCGCTCGGCATCGATTACAACCTCATCGAAGCCTACGATCAGCCGTGGAAGACCATCGAGGGCAGCGTCGGCGCCTACTGGGGCCTGTTCGACAATCAGACCCGTCAGCCTAAATTTGTCTGGGCCGGTCCGGTAACCGATGGCGATGGCTGGAAGGTCGCTGCCGTTGCGGTTGCGGTCGGGGTGCTGTTCTCCCTCCCGGTGCTCGGGATTGCGGGCGCTACCGCCGCCCAGGCGCTTTTGCTGGCATCGGCGGCCCATGCGGTCGGCGCCTGGGCGGCGACCGTATTTGACTATTGGGTGAGCCACTACTTCGTCGCCGGGGCTGCATTTGCGCTCGCACTCGGCACCGTACTGCTGATACCGCTGGTGTTGATCGCGCTCGGGAGGATGGAGGAGATCGCCTGTATCCTGTTTGGCCGTTCGCCGGCGCGGCTGCTGAAGCGGGGCGGCGTCGCCGCCGCGGACTACGCTCCCAAGGTTTCGATCCACATCCCGGCCTACCGGGAGCCCCCCGAGATGCTCAAGGCGACGCTCGATGCGGTTGCCCGGCTCGCCTATCCGAACTTCGAATGCATCATCGTCGTCAACAATACGCCCGACGCGGCGATGTGGCAGCCGGTCGAGGAGCATTGCCGGGCGCTTGGCGAGCGCTTTCGTTTCGTCAATGCCCCTGTGCTCGAAGGCTACAAGGCGGGGGCGCTGCGGCTTGCGCTGGCGCACACGGCGCCGGATGCCGAGATCATCGGCGTCATCGATGCCGACTATGCGGTAAGCCCTGATTGGCTTGCCGACCTGGTCCCGGCATTCGCCGACCCAAAGGTTGGGCTGGTGCAGGCGCCGCAGGATCACCGCGACGGCAGGCGTACTCCGCTCCACCACACCATGAACGGCGAGTACGCCGGTTTCTTCGATATCGGCATGGTCCAGCGCAACGAGGCCAACGCAATCATTGTTCATGGCACCATGTGCCTCATTCGTCGCACGGCGCTCGAGACGGCCGGCGGATGGTCAAGCGACACCATCTGCGAGGACACCGATCTCGGCCTTACCATCCTGGAGCTCGGCTGGCAGGCCCATTACACCAACCGACGCTACGGCTACGGCCTGCTGCCCGACACCTTCGAGGCCTACAAGAAACAACGCGACCGCTGGGCCTCGGGCGGATTTCAGATCATCAAGAAGCATTGGCGCCGTTTCCTGCCCGGCGCATCCGAACTAACGCGCGACCAGAAGCGCGAATTTGCGTTCGGCTGGATCAACTGGCTAGGGGCCGAGACCGTGGGCGTGCTGGTGGCGGTCCTCAACCTGATCTGGGTGCCGGTTGTGGCGTTCGCCGGCATAGCGGTGCCCGACAAGGTGCTGACGCTGCCGATCATTGCGACCTTTGTGATTTCGATCGTGCATTTCGCGGCGCTCTACCGTCGCCGCGTGCCAATCCCGCCCGCCCAGGCGGCCGGCGCCATGGTGGCGGCAATGGCGATGCAATGGACCGTCGCGCGTGCCGTCGCCAACGGCGTCATCAAGGACCACCTGACCTTCGTTCGCACCGCCAAGGGCGGCACCGCCCGCCGGCGTGTCGCCTTCCCGGCATTCGAGGAGGCCGTCCTGGGCGGCCTGTTGATGCTCGGTGCGTTCGTGGTGTTCACCACGAATTGGGAGCGGGTGCGGGAGATCAACCTGTTCGGCTCCGTCCTGCTGGTGCAAAGCCTCCCCTTCCTCGCCGCCGCGGCGCTCGCCGCATTCGAGAATTCCCGCCTCAACGATTTCGCGGTGTTGCAGAGCCTCGAAGCTCGTCTGGCAGACGTCCTGGCGCAGGTCGTTCCGATACGGCGCAACCCGGTAAACCGGGGCACCGCCGCGCCAGAATAGGGGATGGAAGCCGCGCCGTAGTTCGAGGCGGTTGCGCCCAAGGCTACTGATAGTTTCGATCTCGTGCTTGCCGCCTGGCGCGGTCTCGTGTTGAAAATGTGATGGACGGCTGGAGTCTGCGATTCGGGATCAAAGCGAACGCTGTGACCGAAGCTGGGTTTGCACCACGCTGGTGAGGGCTCGACGCGTCACTCATGCGCTTGAGTGCGCGATGACGCGAAGCTGGGGGTGGGGGTGGGGCTTATCGGCCCTGCCGTTGGCGTTTAGGCTTGCCCGGCGGATATCGCCTTTGCATCTTCGCCAATTGCTCATCCGTCAACGGCTGTGCATCGGGATCAGCTAGCGCGGCTGCCATGACCTCGTCATCGGTCATTGGTCGCATCGGCCTCTTTGTAAACGGCCGCTCGGTACCGTCCTTGAGGATTTCAACGACAGTGCCGTCAGCGCGCACTCTTGCGGTAACGATCTTGCTCATGTGGTGTTGCCCGTCGGGCTGATATCATACGTATGCGTTCACCGCGCATCGTGTAAGTCACGTGCAGAATGACCCAACCTACAGCAGCCGAGTCCGCTGTTCCGGCGTGAGCAGCGCGCAATATTCTGCACGGCCGAACCAGCGGTAGCGGTTGCGGGCGGTGGTGACGTATAGGGCGTCGCGCCACCGCTCGGGGATCAGCGCACTAACGCGCAAGAGATGCCAGAACCCGCCCATGATGGCGCACAGTTCGAGATAGCCGCGCGAGGCCGTGAAGGCTCGGCCGTCGGCAACCAACATGTAGGTCTCGTTTGGATCGACGCTGTAATGGCGATAGAGCGCCTGGCCCAGCGCCTCCTGCATCGGTGTGAAGTTCACCTTTGCCCGCCTGTCAAAGCGCATGACCCAGCTGGCGCCGCCCGAGCACAGCACGCATACGCCGTCGAACACAAATAGCGCCCGACTGTCGTCGAACGGTGGAACGGCCTGATCGGCGCGATAGCTGTACGCCTCGGTGGAGACCTCAGGCATCGGCATCCCTAACTATGCTGATGTCCAGCCCTTCGAGCGCTTTGAGATAGGTATCGAGGTCGATCAGGCCGAGACAAGGTGTCGCCCCGCGCATCGCCATCGATCCTCGGGCGAGCCGCCGTGCGAGCAGGATTGCCGGCATGCAGGGAATATAGGGGCCGTGCCCGGACCGCGCGATAAGGTGGAAGCGGCGCTCCTTGGTCCGACCGTCGTGGCCGGCGCCGGTGAGAATCATGTGAAAGCCGCTGCGCCCTGAACCGAGGCGATCGAACAGAAAACCAAGGCGGAGCAGGAACGACGCATGCCGGTCGAGCGACCGGATGATGCCAAGGCGAACCAGCGCGCCCAGCGCCCTGGTTCCGAGATGGAGCAGCTTCAGCTCGTGCCCGGCGCCAAAGCGCATTGACCGCAGCGTCGGGTAGCGGGCCGGAAACAGCGTCAGGTCAGGGATGTCGCAGTTGCCGAACAGCCGCCAGCCCAGCTCAGGGTAGTGCTCGGCATGGGTGTCCTCCCAGCCAAATACGGTCTTCAAGCATCCGTCACGCAGCATCGTCATCGGTTTGCCGACATAGCTCAGTACCGCCGACGATGTGGCAACGCCGCGATTGGTGTGCTGTGCGGCGCTGATGCCATAGTCGACCGCGTCCAGCCGGGCGAAACAAGGCAAATAGGCATCGACTATGGCTGCGGTCAGGCACGGCACCGAGCTTGCACCGCTTACGACCAGCACGTCGCGCGCCTTGGCCTCGGCATCGAGGCTGTCGATCGTTGCAACGAAATCCCGCGCGTCGGCGAGGTCGACATAATGGCAGCCCTGCGCGATGCAGGCGCGGGCGACCCGATGATCCTGCGTCTGGAATGGGCCGCTCGTGTGAATTACGACATCGGGCGCGATGCGCGCGAGCGCCTCCGGCAATTCGCCGTTGATGTCGATCGCGTGGGCTTCCGCGGGATGGACGGGCCGGATAGATTTGATGAAAGCCTGCGCCTTGGCAACGGACCGTCCGCCGACCAGCAGCCTGACTTCGGCATCGCCTGCGAGACTGCGGGCGATATAGCTGCCAAAATTGCCATAGCCGCCGATGATGAGGACGCGCGCTACCATGTGGGCTTGGCGACCATGAGCCAGAATACGACGACCAAACCGCCAAAGGCCGGCCAACCGAGCATGAACCACCAGCGAAACAGGCGCCTGCATGCCGCCTCATCGAAGGCCGCGCCTCGCGCCTGCGCTTCGAGCATCGCCTTCATGCGCATCTGGATCGCCACCACCGGCAGCCAGCACGCGCCGGCCAGCATATACAAGGCATAGGTCGGCACCAGCCAATAGTCATTCCAGGCAAAGCCGCCGTGAAAAATCAACCACACACCGCTCAGCGGCTGCACGATCACGGCGGGCAGAGTGAACAGGAAATCGGCGCGGACCGTCATGCGGGCGGCGAAGGCGCGGGCCGCCGGATCGGGACTGAAATAGCCGAGGAACATGAAGTTGGCGATGCCGATCCCCGTCCCGAATATGATCGTCGCACTGATGATGTGCAGCGTCTTGACGAGCAGGTAGGTGTCCATGACACGCCCTTGGCCGTTTCAAGCGACGTAAAATAGTGGCCGAATTGACCGCGGTATTTGAAAGTCTTACCGCGGTACTTAAAAGTCTTGCTTTGGGTCGACCCGAAATGAGCTCCCTACCCTCCATCGCGGGTTGACCCCGTCCCACATCCAGGAAGATCATTCCTGGTCTAGAGGTTGACGTCACCGAGCGGTAGTATTACTTTTCTCCAAAAGTAATGGAGAGCGACGTGGAATCTGCGATCACGAAAAAGGGCCAAGCCACGATCCCGAAAACCGTTCGCGAGCATCTCCACTTAAAGCCTGGAGATCGCGTAAGATTCTTCCTGCACCCGGACGGAAGCGTGGTCCTGCTGCCGAAGCTGCCGGTGACCGCGTTACGCGGCATGATCAAGCGTCGGGGGGCGCCAGTGACGATCGAGGACATGGACGAGGCTGTGATCGCTGGCGCTAATGAGGGCATGTCGAGCGGCCGACGCCGATGATCGGACTCGATACCAACGTCCTGGTCCGCTACATCGTGCAAGATGATCTACTTCAATCCGCGAAGGCGACCGCGTGGATCGAGGAACGGCTGACACTGGAAAATCCGGGTTTCATAAGCATCGTCGCCGTTGCGGAAACCGTATGGGTCCTCAAGCGTAGCTACCGTGTTTCCGATCAGGACATCGCAGCGGCCATCGAACGCCTACTGCAAACTGACGTTCTCGTCGTCGAGAACGAGCAACAAGTGTTTGCGGCCATGATCACGCTCAAGGAAGACCAGGGTTCATTTGCGGACGCCCTCATCGCTGCTCTGGGGGTCAAGGCCGGGTGCTCCAGCACGCTTACCTTTGATCGAAGAGCCCGCCTGCCGGGATTCATACCTGCCTAGCTCTTTACCTCCATCGCCGCGGAGAGCTGTGACCGCACGTCACCCTCAGCGGACAAGCCTTTTGGCGCGAAGTTTGCTTCGTTGAGCCGTGAGTTTCGTTATGTGGCCCGCTAGACCGGGTTCGCGGCCGATCAGCCGCCGGGGGCAAACATGGCCTTGGCGTTCGATGAGATGAGAGGGAGCAACGGCCAGGTACGGCCGACTTATGCGGGCCTTGACCAGTGGTTGCGCGATTTATCGCCGGACGTGCTTGATCGCCGACGCCGCGAAGCGGAATTTCTGTTCCGACGCATCGGCATCACTTTTGCGGTCTACGGCGAGGCCGAATCCACCGAGCGGTTGATCCCGTTCGATGTGCTGCCGCGAATCATCGCGGCCGCCGAGTGGAAGAAGCTGCGCGCCGGCCTGGAGCAACGCGTCAAAGCCATCAATCTCTATGTCAAGGATGTATACGGACGGCGCGAGGTGCTGCGCGCCGGCGTCGTGCCGGAGGATCTCGTCTTCCAGAACCCGGTCTTCCGCCCCGAAATGAACGGGATGAACGTGCCTCACGACGTCCACGTGCATATCGCCGGCATCGACATCGTGCGGGTCGACGCCGACACGTTCTACGTGCTGGAAGACAATGTGCGCACGCCGTCCGGCGTCTCCTACATGCTGGAGAACCGCGAGATCATGATGCGGTTATTCCCGGAGCTGTTCTCGCGTCATCGCGTGGCGCCGGTCGAGAACTATCCCGACGAGCTGCTGGCGACGCTGAAGTCGGTGGCGCCGCCGGGCGCTTCCTCCGACCCGACGGTCGTGCTGCTGACGCCGGGCATCTACAATTCGGCCTACTACGAACATTCCTTCCTGGCCGACAAACTCGGGGTCGAGCTGGTGGAGGGCCGCGACGTCGTCGTCAGGGGCGCGTTCGCATACATGCGCACCACGCAAGGCCTCAAGCGCATCGATGTGATCTACCGCCGCATCGACGACGACTTCCTCGATCCGCTCGCCTTCCGGCCGGACTCGGCGCTCGGCATTCCGGGCCTGATGACGGTCTACCAAGCCGGCAATCTGACCCTCGCCAACGCGGTCGGCACGGGTATCGCCGACGACAAGGCGGTGTACAGCTACATGCCTGCGATCGTGAAGTTCTATCTCGGGGAGGAGCCGATCCTCAAAAACGTACCGCCCTGGCGATGCCGTGAGGCGGAGCACCTGTCCTATGTCCTTGATAACCTCGATGAGCTCGTCGTCAAGGAAGTCCACGGGTCCGGCGGGTACGGCATGATGGTCGGCCCAAAGTCCGACCGGGCGACGATCGAGGCGTTCCGCGCCAAGCTCAAGACTCACCCGGATAACTTCATCGCTCAGCCAACCCTCGCGCTCTCGACCTGCCCCACCTTGGTGGAGGAAGGCGTCGCCCCGCGCCATATCGACCTGCGCCCGTTCGTGCTTACAGGGCGGGACCGGACCCGTATCGTGCCGGGCGGGCTGACGCGGGTCGCGCTCAAGAACGGGTCGCTCGTCGTCAATTCGAGTCAGGGCGGAGGAACCAAAGATACCTGGGTGCTGGATGCGTAGGGTGGGCAAAATCGCTGTCACGGGCGCGGGATTTTGGAGAGGCTGCGCCGGCGATTTTGCCCACGCTGTCGGAATTGCGAGATCGGACCGCGTGGGCAAAGGCGGATCGACTATCACGCCATTTCTGCGCCGATTCGGCCGCCTTTGCCCACCCTACGGGTTAACGAGGTCCCACCATGCTCTCCCGTAGCGCCGATAATCTCTATTGGCTTGCCCGCTATGTTGAGCGGGCCGAATATCTTGCGCGCGTTCTTGAGACCAGCATGCGCCTTGCCGCATTGCCCCTCGCCTATGTGGGCTCGACCAACGAATGGGAAACGGCGGTGGCGACGGCCGGCTGCCGCAAGTCATTTTTTTCGCGTTATGCCGAGGCGAACGAGGAAAACGTTACCGAGTTCCTGGCGTTCTCAATCGAGAACCCATCCTCCATCCGCAATTGCATCGAAATCGCGCGCCAGAATGCCCGCGCGGTGCGCACCGCGCTCACCATCGAGACATGGGAAACCATCAATGGCGCCTGGCTCGAACTCAAGCGCTTCGGCAACGGCCCGCCCTCGCGCGAGGAATTCCTGCGTTTCCTGCATTGGGTGCAGGAAACCTCGCTGCGCTTCGACGGGTCGGCCTACCGCACCATGCTGCGCAACGACGCCTACTGGTTTTCCCGGCTCGGCCTCTACATCGAGCGCGCCGACAACACGGCGCGCATCCTTGATGTGAAGTACCATATGCTGCTGCCGGCCGACGAGCCCGTCGGCGGCCCGCTCGACTATTACCAGTGGGCTGCGATCCTGCGCACGGTCTCGGCGCTCACCGCCTATCACTGGGTCTACCGCGAGAATCTGAAGCCCTGGCTGGTCGCCGACCTTCTTATTCTTAACGAGCAGATGCCCCGCTCGCTGGCGAGCTGCTACGAAAACCTGGTGCACTTCTGCGACTTGATTGCCACCGCCTATGGCCGCCAAGGCCTTGCGCAACGCCAGGCCCGCACCATCCGCACGCGGTTGCAGAACAGCCGGATGGAGGAGATATTCCAGGCCGGGCTGCATGAATTCATCACTGAATTCATTGCCGACAACAATGCGCTCGGCGCCGCCGTAAATTCCCAGTATTTGATGTAAGCTGCCGGGCCCCCTCCCCTGCCCTCCCCCGCTTGCGGAGGGAGGGAAGGTCCAATTACAGGATAATCCATGCGCATCTGCGTCGCGCACGAAACCGTGTACCGCTACGATGCTCCGTGCACGGGCGTGATCCAAACCTTGCGTCTGACGCCGCGCAACCACACCGGCCAGTACGTGGTGAATTGGCGCCTCGACGTGTCCGCCGACTGCCGGCTTGAGCCGCAGCAGGACGCGTTCGGCAACATCATGCACGCATTCTCGGTTGCAGGTCCGATCTGCGAACTGCGCCTCCTTGTCGAGGGCGAGGTGGAGACTCAGGACACCGCCGGCGTGGTGCGGGGCGCCGTGGAGCGGTTCCCGCCGGCCCTGTTCCTGCGCGAGACCGCGCTGACCCATGCGGACAAGGCGATCCTCGCCTATGCGGGAGAGTTTCCTCGCCCGACCGCCACCAACGCGCTTGCGACTTTGCACAAGCTGTTGGCGCGCCTGCACCAGGACATTGCCTTCGAGCCCGAAGCCACATCGGCGGCTCCCTCGGCGGCCGATGCTTTCAGGGCCGGACGGGGCATATCCCAGGACCTTGCCCACATCTTCATCGCCGTGGCGCGCGCTCTCGGGGTGCCGGCGCGCTATGTCTCCGGCTATTTCCGTGGCGGCGAGGATGCTCTTGCCCAACACGGGAGCCACAAGGCAGGCCACGCCTGGGCCGAAGCTCACGTGCCGGACCTCGGCTGGGTCGGCTTTGATCCGGCGAACGGCGTATGCACCACCGACCAGCACGCGCGCGTTGCCGTCGGTCTCGATTATCTGGGCGCCGCTCCGGTGCGCGGCGCCCACTATGGAGGCGGTCGCGAAGACGTGGCGGTGAGGCTTGAGGTTACCCAGGCCTCCTGGCAGACGCAGGAATGACCGAGCAGGCCACACGCGGACGAAGGTCAGCCGACGCCCGTCAGGACCTCCACCCACCGTACCGCCAGCCACCGTAGTAGCGACCCCACCCGTTGTGATCATGCCAGTTTCCCGGATGATCCTCATGGAAGTCTTGGTGCAGGTCTCGCAGCGCACGGTGATAGGCGTTGTGTTCCCCGTAGCTGTAGAAGCCTTCCTGATGAGCACGGCGGTGCGCCTCGCTCAAGTCGCGGTGGAGCCGCCAATGCTCCACGTGATCGCCGTAGTCGTCGTGCGCCAGCGCGGGCACCACGGGTGCGGTGAACAACAGCACTGCTGCCGCTATCAGAGCCTTATTCACGATCATGGATAAATCTCCGTTCATTCAAGTCCGGCGCTGCCAGAGCGCCTGGGCTATTGGGCCCTGAGCGTGTTCTACGCGGACAACCTTGAATGCCGCCGGAATGCAGGCGTTATTCGCCGTTCATCGTTGGGGAGACATTGTACGCCCGACCGGCAAGGGGTTGAGCGGATTGACATAATACAACGCCACGGATAGAGACTTCACCTTGTGTGGCTGTCATCGGGGCAACGCCTTTGCAAACTATGCTGCTTTCGCTTAGCGGGCGGATCGTTCTGTTCGCGTGGTGGTCTCGCGGCAAGGTCGCTCCAGCTGACCCGCTCCAACATTACTGTGGTCAATAAGCGAGGGGGGAAGGATCGTGGGGGAGATTTCTACACGTGAGTGTCAAAGAGCCTCATTGAAGTGGTGGCTCGCCGCGCTAGCGACGGCAACGGCGGGCCTTTGGGTAACGACGGCAACAGTGGCGAATGCTGATGATGACGTATTGCCGCAATGCCGAACATTGCAGGTACCGGTATCACTGGCGCAAGTACCCGGTGCCTCGCTTTATGGT
>Ga0137377_10003962_pt1 | contig 11593 bp, 10 predicted proteins | sample SagtaG_22_FD_104815 | JGI IMG/M metagenome (GOLD analysis project Ga0137377, IMG submission 104815) | Vadose zone soil microbial communities from Sagehorn Ranch, Mendocino, California, USA - Sage2_L_40_16 metaG | ecosystem: Environmental > Terrestrial > Soil > Vadose zone | place: USA... | reverse complement strand
TGGGTGCGACGCTCGAAGGCGAAGGCAAATGGGCGGAAGCGGAAACTGTGCATCGTGAAGCGTTGGCCTTATGGCGCAACCGGGTGGGAAATGAGGATCCGCAAACGTTGTATACGATGCGCAGGCTGGGTCTGACGCTTGAAGGCGAAGGCAAATGGGCGGAGGCGGAAACCGTGCACCGCGAAGCGTTGGCCTTGTGGCGCAAACGCGCCGGAAATAAGGATCCGCAAACGTTGTATGCGCTGCGCAATCTGGCTTCGACGCTTGAAGGCGAAGGCAAATGGGCGGAGGCGGAAACCGTGCACCGCGAAGCGTTGGCGCTGTGGCGCAAACGCGCGGGAAATGAGGACGAGCAAACGTTGCATACGTTGCACAGGCTGGGTTTGACGCTTGAAAGCGAAGGCAAATGGGCCGAAGCAGAAAGTGTGCATCGCGAAAGGTTGGCCGTGTGGCGCAAACGGGGCGAAAATGAGAGTCCGCAAACGTTGTCCGAATTGGAGAGTCTCACCCACGACCTCATGGCTCAGAAAAAGTTCGGCGATGCAGAACAGTTGCTGGATGAAGCGCTTACTGCCGCATTCGTCAAGCAGCCGTCAAGCGCAAACCTCCTGGTTCTCAGGGTCGATCTCAAAGCACGTCGTAGTCAATGGCAGGAGGCTGCAGCCGATGCCGCTCTTGCATTCGAACATGAACGTTTCAATCATACTACGCGTTTTCCCATGCTGGCTGCGCTTCTTGTCAAAACCCATAACCGCTCCGGATACGAACAACTCTGCAAAAGACTTCTCACAATGTTCGCCAACACAACCGACATCTACGTTGCTGACCAGGTGGCGAAGTCCTGCCTCTTTCTTCCATCGTCAGAAGTGGATTTACAGGTAGTCGGCCTCCTGGCCGACACCGCAGTGACGCGCGGAATTGGAGACCAGGGTGCAATGCCTTTCTTCCAGGACTGCAAGGCGCTCTGTGAATATCGGCGGGGACATTACGCCGAGGCCGTCGAATGGGCCCAAAAGCCCCTCAAAATCCCCCGCATCTATGTGCATGGACATGCTTATGCCGTGCTGGCGATGGCCTACTGGCGGCTCGGTGAGAAAGGTGAGGCGCAAGCGATGTTAGCCAAAGGGGATACATTGGCGCCGCCCATTATGCCACTGAGTATCGCTGAGGATCCGGGAAACGCATGGCTGGCCTGGCTCTATGCGCGGATTCAACTGGACGAAGCCACTGCGCTCGTTGAGTCCCCGGCGCCGGCTCAAGGCAAGTAGGAAACTGAAGCAGCATGAGCGCTGGAATCCAAGGTTGCTTGCGCAGAGAGCCAGCGATACATTCGGTGAGAAAGGCAATTTCCGAACACATGAGCAATGCCACTGTATTGCTGACCGCCGTGGAACGCGGCGACCCTAAAGCCGCCGACGAACTGCTGGATTTGGTTTATCAGGAATTGCGTCAATTAGCGACTCGCAAGATGGCACAGGAACTACCCGGCCAGACGCTCCAACCGACTGCATTGGTGCATGAGGCATGGCTGCGCCTCGTAGGTTCAGAGAACCCGAGCTTTGAGAACCGCGCTCACTTTTTTTCCGCCGCGGCCGAAGCGATGCGCCGCATTCTGATCGATCGGGCACGCCGCAGACGCACGCGCCGCCACGGTGGAGGTTATGAGCGTGTTGATCTAGCTGAGTGTGATCTGGTCGCACCCCAAGCCGATGATGAGTTGCTGGCCGTGCATGAAGCTCTGGACAACCTCGCCAGGGAATATCCGGTCCAGGCCGAGGTCGTGAAACTGCGCTATTTTGGCGGCCGCACGAATCAGGAAGTCGCTCAGATTCTCGATATTTCACTTTCCACCGTGAAAAACTATTGGGCTTTCGCGCGCGCTTGGCTTCACCAGGAGCTCAAGGGCTTTTAGTAGCTCGGTTACCCGGATTTGAACAGGAGGAAACGGAGAGAACAGAGATTCAGATTTCTTTCTCTGTTATCTCTGTTTGCTCCTGTTGGATTTGTTGCCGCCCATTTGGCCTCTTTCACATGAAATCTCGCATTACTAAATGGCGGCGTTAACCGAACGAATGCGATGAGTGAGGTGAACAAATGAATTATGAATCTAGAACTTATTGGTAAAACGGCTCTAATTTCCGGTTCCACCAAGGGCATCGGTTTCGCGATTGCCAACCAACTTGCCGCAGAAGGCGCTCGGGTGATCGTGAACGGACGTTCGGATAACGCCGTTAATTCCGCGTTGCAACAGGTTCGGAAGGCTGTGCCCGAGGCGAAAGTCGAGGGATTTGCCGGAGACCTTGCCACCTCTACGGCTACTGAAGAGCTGCTCAGGCTCTTTCCCGCAGTGGACATCCTCGTCAACAACATTGGAATTTATGAGCCCAGGCCTTTCGATAAAACTTCCGACGAGGATTGGCGCCACGTCTTCGAGGTCAATGTGCTCAGTGGGGTACGGCTCAGCCGCGCTTATATCTCCGGGATGAAGCAGCGGAATTGGGGGCGAATTATCTTCATAAGCAGTGAGAGCGCCATTTCTACTCCCAAGGAAATGGTTCACTACGGCATGACGAAGACCGCTCAACTCGCGGTTTCGCGTGGCTTGGCGGAATATTGCGGAGGGACAGGGGTCACCGTGAACTCCGTTTTGCCGGGGCCGACTCACTCTGCCGGCTTGGAAGACTTTGTGGCGCAACTCGGCGGCGGCCAATCGTTCGAGGCCATCGAGAAGGAATTTTTTAAGAGCGTTCGTCCGAGCTCGTTGCTGAAACGCTTTGAGACGCCTGATGAGGTCGCTCGATTGGTGACCTTCGTTTGCAGTCCAGTCGCTTCGGCCATCAACGGGGCCGCTCTTCGCGTCGACGGCGGGGTCGTTTCCTCATGTTTCTAACGGCAATGCTCGAAAACAGGGAAAGAGATATGATATGAAATCCAAACGGCACAAAAACAATAACGGACCTGCGAAGTCAACCCCGGGGGTCGTTTTGGGCAATCAAATTGAAAAACGGGCCCACGAAATCTGGCTGGCAGCGGGCTGTCCTCACGGTGATGACCTCAGTCACTGGCTTCAGGCTGAACGCGAAGCCCTGAAGGGATTTGGGGGAGAGCGGCCCTCAACCACTGCCTGAGTAGTTCAAGCGATCACCCTGCCTGAACTCGAGATTAAACCAGCAGCGAAACTACAACATGATAACTAATCAAAAAATAGCAATTGTGGGTGACACGGCGGGAATAGGTCTGGCCCTGGCACGGATGGCGGCCGATGCCGGCGCAGAAGTGCGCCTCGGCGGCAGCACTCGAAATAAACTTGGCCAGGCACTCCGGCAGTTAAACGGCAAGGCCAAAGGCGAACTGGTGGACGCACGGGATGAAGATTCGATTCGCCAGTTTTTTGTTCGGGCAGGCGAGCTTGACCACGTCGTCTCCGCAATCGGCCCTCCCTTCCGGGCTGTCCGGGCTATTGATGGACAACGCGCCGACTACGAGGAACTTTTTGCAGTCAATTACTGGGGACAATTTTTCATCGCCAAGCACGCTGCACGACAACTAGTGCCAAACGGTTCCATCACGCTCACGTCGGGCGTTCGCCACCGACCGGCCGAAGGGTTCTCAGTGCTCGCCTCAGTGAATGCTGGCGTCGAAGCACTGGCACGCACGTCGGCCTTGGAATTTGCCCCTCGTCGCGTGAACGTCGTTTGCCCCGGTTTTGTTGACACGGGAAAGCTTCACGCCGATTTGCCGGCGGAAACCCGCGCCGCGAAGTTACAGTCCGATAAAGCTGACGCTTTTCCGCACGGCATGCCCACGACTGAGGCCGTCGCCATTAACGCAGACCTGTTGGCGTTCATCAAGAGTTGACCAACTCGATCTGTGATAAACCAAACGAAAGTTCGCCATGAAAACTAACCGAACACCTGGACTCTCCCGTCGTCATTTCCTCATGCGCGCGGCTATGGGCATGGCCACGACATTTTTCCTGCAGCGACGTGCGTTCGCCGACGGCGAAAGCCCCGTCACGGTTATTCGAAATGCCGCCGCCACGGCAAAAATTACGATCCAAAAACTGCGCGGTAATGTCAGCGTGCTTCAAGGTTCGGGTGGAAATATTGCTGTGCTCACTGGCCGCGACGGCAAGGTGCTTGTAGATGCGGGTATCACCGCTTCACGCCCGCGAATCACTGATGCGCTTGCTGAAATTAGTTCCGATCCCGTCAGGGCCCTGATCAACACGCATTGGCATTTCGATCACACCGACGGAAACGAATGGGTGCATTCCATAGGCGCCGAAATCACCGCTCACGAGCATACCCGAAAACATCTTTCGGAAACGACGCGAGTTGACGGGTGGAATTTCACCTTTCCACCTTCACCTGACGGAGCACTGCCAACCAAAGTCTTCAAAAAAGAGCAAGAGCTTCAAGTGAACAGCACGCGGCTCGCGATGGAATATTACGGACCGTCTCACACAGACTCGGATATTTCCGTTTACTTTGCCGACGCGGACATCTTCCACGTCGGTGATACCTGGTGGAACGGCCATTTCCCATTCATTGATTACAATACTGGCGGAAGCATTAACGGAATGATCCGGGCCGCAGAGGCGAACGTTAAGCGAGTCACGGAAAGAACCATTGTCATCCCAGGCCATGGGCCTATTGGCAGCCAGGCCGGGCTGATTGAATTCCGTGACATGCTGGTCACCATCCGCGACAAGATTTCCGCGTTGAAGAAACAAGGTAAGACCATCGAAGAGGTTCTCGCCGCCAAACCGACTTCTGAATACGACGCCAAGTGGGGCGGCTTTGTCATAGACGGGAAGACATTCACCTCGCTGATTTACGCGGGCCTGTAAAGTTATGGCAACACAATCGAGCAGGGCAAAATCAGCAGTGCCTCTCTTCAACGTGGGCGACCGCGTCCATTCTTCGATTCGGTATCCCGTCGGTCACTATCGCGTCCGCATGTATTTGCGCGGGAAACCAGGAATTGTGAAGATCACCGCGCCCGTACTTGTGATCGAAATCGGAGCAAGGCGATGAAAACAAAAAACGGAACTTCTCAGGCGTCACGGCGTCATTTCCTGACATCAAGTACTCTTGTGACGACGGGTGTTTGGTTGATGCCGGGGCGAATGTTCGCGGCGGCCGAAAGTCCCGTCATCATAATACAACATCAGACTAAGAAGGAGTTGAATATGCCCATTTCAGCGAAACCGCTTCGCATCGATATTCCAGTACGGCTAAAAGAACTTCGAATTGCCTTCAGCATTGCTGACTTGGCGTTCGAAGGCGACCTGCCGGCGTGCATTTTTCACCTCCAGCTCATCATGAAGGACATCGCTGACTGGAACGCCAAGTCCCAAGTCATTGCCGTCTTTCACACAAATGCCGGTCACGTAACCTTGCACGACGAAGCCTATAACGCTGAACGAAAGTTGGGGATCGGAAACCCGTACAAGCAGCTCCTTGCTGAGCTAATGAAGAGCGGTGTGGAAGTCGAGTTGTGTGGCGCGACCGCGACAGTTCACAAGTGGGGCAACGAGGATTTGCTTCCTGGCGTCAAGGTCAATACGGATGCGATGGCAAGAATGTCACAGCTCGTTCAAGACGGGTTCGTACAAATTACGGAGTGGGATTGAACCACGGTTCCCGTCGTCGGTCACAGCCGTAGGAACGAAGGTGCGGCTGGTCCCCATCGGACTCAAGCCGGTGTGGATCAAAGCCGAGGTGCTACGTTATCGATGCAACGGCTGCGGGGCGACGTTGGAGATTTCCCGACTTCGGATCGACTTGCTCTGCCGCGTGAAGAATGCGTGTTATTTTCGTTCATATACGTCCACGCTACAAGCAATCGAGTGGTTGCCGGGCACGGCGGAATGGCCTCTCAGAACGCAGCGCGGTCAGCCTGCCAAATCATCGCGAGGGTTCGATTCCATTCGCCCACTCCATGGATTATCAACAACTTGCAAATAAGTGCAACTAAAGTGCGAGCAAACTGGGTTTCCAAACAATCTTTTTTCGGCGGAAGATTGGCAGCCCCGGAGCCAGTGTGACGGTTGAAGGTCGAGCATCGCAATCGTCGTTGAGTGAGGAACCAGGTGCCGTCAGTTTGCCGACGCGGCGCATAGGCTTACCTCAGGACGTTGCTCGTGCGTATCTCCATGCTATGGACAATCCTTATTTGACCGGCACCAAACGCTCGTCGTGGACGGTGGCTCCTCCCTAACCTGATCCTTAGAACAGAAAGTTTGGTTTTGGGTTCTAACCTGTCTAAAAGTTGAGGCTCCACTTGGTCTCGCCCACCTGCGAATCGCATCGCGTGCCCTTTCGGCCCATTGCTAATCAACCTTTTGGCAAATCTGCTCCCTTCAACACTCGGGGCTTTAGTCAGGTCCTGGATACCGGAATTTTGTTCGCCAAGACTCTCGCCGCTCTCATTTGGCCTCTTTCACATGGAATCTCGCATTACTAAATGGTGACGTTAACCGAGCGAATGAAATGAGTCAGTTAAACAAATGAATCTAGAACTAATTAGCAAAACTGCACTAATTTCCGGTTCCACCAAGGGATCGGTTTCGCGATCGCCCTCCAACTTGCTGCGGAAGGAGCTGACGTGATCGTGAACGGGCGTTCCGATAGTGCCGTTAAATCCGGGTTGCAACAAATTCGGAAGGCTGTGCCCGAGGCGAAAGTCGAAGGATTTGCCCGCGACCTGGCCACAACTGCGGCAACTGAAGAGCTGCTCAAGCGTGTTCCCGCAGTGGACATTCTCGTCAACAACCTACGAATTTATGAGCCCAAGCCTTTCGATAAAATCTCCGACCAGGATTGTTTCCTCATGTTTCTAATGGCAATCCTCGAAAACAGGGAAAGAGAGATGATATGAAATCCAAACGGCACAAAACCAATAACGGACCTGCGAAGTCAACCCCGGAGCTCGTTTTGCGCGAGGAAATTGAAAAACGAGCCCACGAGATCTGGCTGGCCGCGGGCTGTCCTCACGGTGATCACCTCAGTCACTGGGTTCAGGCTGAACGCGAAGTGCTGATCGAAGCAGCCGCATCGCGGGCTCGATAAAACAAGCGGCATGCGAGTGCTTCAACCCTGATCGAAAGAAAGAACTGAATAACATGAAATTCAATTTCCAACATGGGCGAGAGGCAGGATCACCGGCGCCGGCCACGGATGGAACCGATATTGCGGACAGCGCCGCTACTTTCAAGGACCAGGTGGCAAATGCCCTGGCCATCGACCAGGGACTGCCGCGATTCCTTTATGAATTGGCGGTGCGCCTGCCAGCCGAGCCGGATATCCAGGCTCTGTGCGTCTGGCTCTACGAACCGGTCCGCCAGGCCACGCGTCCGCACGTGCCGCTGGGGAGGCTTCCCGGCAAGCTAAGGAACGGCACGGGCTTCCCATTGGAGGATTCAATCGCAGCACGGGTCTGGCAGGAGCAACAACCGCTTATGATCAACACCAAGGCCGAAACGCGCTTTCCCGGGTTTGCGCGAGACCTATTGGAAGCGGGCATTGAGTCCTTCTGCGGAGTCCCTTTAATGATCGCGAACCACCGCATCGGCGTTTTGGGACTCGCCAGCACCAAAGCCGATGCGTTTTGTCATTTCAAGCTCCAGTTCATGCAGCGCGCTTCGGATGCCGCAGGCCTCCCCGGCAGCCTTCCTGACGGTGCGAGCCCGCTCGACCATGATCGCGACCGCAACAAACGAACATTCTACCTGGAAGAGCAAGTCCGGCCCGAGGATAGATTTGAGGACATTATCGGTCGAAGCGCCATGATCCACGCTGTGTTCGATCAAGTCCGAATCGTGGCGCCGACTGATTCCACGGTTCTTATCCTGGGTGAAACAGGAACCGGCAAGGAACTCATCGCCCGCGCCATCCATCATCGTAGTTCGCGCAGCAACCGGGCGTTGGTGAAAGTGAATTGCGCCGCGATTCCCTCAGGGTTGCTCGAGAGCGAACTGTTCGGTCATGAACGGGGAGCGTTCACCGGAGCCATCGCGCGAAAGATTGGACGTTTCGAACTCGCCAACGGTGGCACCCTGTTCCTGGATGAAATCGGCGATATTCCACGCGAGTTGCAACCCAAGCTCTTAAGGATGCTCCAGGAACAGGAATTTGAACGGCTTGGCAGCACTCAGACTACTCACGTCGACGTGCGCATAGTGGCGGCCACGAGCCGTGCCCTGCCGCAGATGGTCGCGAATCGGGAGTTCAGAAGCGATCTCTATTACCGCCTTAACGTGTTCCCGCTGCGCCTTCCGGCGTTGAGGGAGCGCCCGGAGGATATTCCACTTCTCGTGCGCCACTTTGTGGATGTCTGCGCCGGGCGCATGAACAAGCAGGTTGAGCGTGTCTCCAAAGAAGCGATGGCAGTACTGCTTGCTCACCCATGGGCCGGAAACGTGCGCGAGTTGCAGAACTTTATTGAGCGAGCCGTTATTCTTTCGCCTGGGAAGGTCCTGCGGCCTCCTTTGGCCGAACTGCAGCAATCTCTCGACGGTCTGGATGCTCCGGGTCAATGGGCCGCTCCGAGAGCGCTGACGCTCAAGGATGCGGAGCGCGACCATATCTTCCAGGCACTGGCTGAGACCAATTGGGTCGTCGGCGGCCCGAAAGGCGCCGCCGCCAGACTCGGGCTGAAGCGTACTACATTGCTCTCCAAGATGGAAAGGCTCGGCATCTCACGGGCTCAAGCCTGAAAGCGGAACAACGGGTTGTGAACCGCAGAAGATTTATTACCACAACCGGCGCGGCTGCCATAGGCTTCGGAGCCAACTCGCTTGTAACCAGCCGTAGTCAAGAAAAGGAAACTATATCAACGTCCAAATCAGACCAGGTCTTCTGGCCGGACAAGGCTCGGCTCGTCATCTCAATCTCGATGCAATTTGAAACCGGGGCCCAACCGGAGCGCGGAGCCGGCAGTCCCTTTCCACCCATTGACCCGAAGTACCCCGATTTACCCGTTCAGAAGTGGTACGAGTATGGCTTTAAGGAAGGCGTTCCCCGGCTGCTCGATCTTTGGGATCGAGCAGGTATTAAGGTGACGTCTCACATGGTCGGCCAGGCTGTTGAAAGACATCCCAGACTGGCGAAAGAGATCGTGGAGCGCGGCCATGAAGCGTCCGGGCACGGCCAGACGTGGGAGCCGCAATATTCCATGACTCCCGAGCAGGAACGAGCCGGCTATCAAGCCAGCATCAATACCATCCAAAGAGTCACTGGCGCCCGTCCGATTGGCTTTAACGCATTCTGGCTGCGAGGCACACCGAATACTCTGGGTATTCTCCAAGACCTGGGCTTCATCTACCACATTGATGACATCAGCCGGGATGAGCCCTTTACGGTGACGGTGAACGGCAAGCCATTTGCGGTCGTCCCCTACACGATCCGTAATAATGACATCGTGCGCTTTGATTCTCCGGCCACGACGAACGCCGCCTATCTGCAAGATTTGAAGGATGATTTTGAGGTCCTCTACGCAGAAGCTGCCTCCCGCCGCCGCATGATGTCGATCAGCACGCATGACAGGATATCGGGTATTCCCGGACGCGTTAAACTTATCGAGGAGTTTATCAAATATGCCCAGAAACAGAAGGGAGTCGTCTTCATGCGCAAAGACGAGATCGCCAAGTGGGCTTTATCTGCGCCCAAAATACCTCATGAGAGCCAAGGCAGATGAAATCAAAAATACAAATGAATGTGCCATTTCAAAAATCACGTGAATGCCTGCTGAAAACACACATGGTCGAAGTGGTAATCCTTTCAACCGCGCTGATTTTGGCCGGATGCAATAAGAACCCACCACCAAGCGCCCAGCCTCCGGTTGTCTCTACTCTTCACCCCGTCGCGCGAGAGATCGTCGAGTGGGATGAATACATCGGACACCTCGAATCGCCGGAGACCGTCGAAATCAGAGCGCGCGTCAGCGGTTATCTCGACAAGGTGCATTTCAAGGAAGGCAAGGAGGTCAAGAAAGGCGATCTGCTGTTCACGATTGATCCGCGCCCGTATCAGGCGGAGTTTGATCATGCGGATGCGGAGCATGAACGGGCAATCAGCCAGACCGAGTTGGCGAAGAATGATTACGAGCGCGCCAAGCGGTTGATCGCGACCAAGGCAATTTCCGAAGAGGACTACGACACCAAATCCAAGACTTACTCAGCAGCACAGGCAGCGGTGAGGTCGGCGAAGGCTGCGCTGAACCTCGCGAAGCTCAATCTCGAATTCACCGAGGTTCACGCGCCGATTGACGGGCGTATCAGCCGTGCGTTGGTCACCGAAGGCAATCTGGTGAGTGGCGGTGTCTCGGGTGCGGGTGCAACGTTGCTGACGACCCTCGTGTCGCTCGACCCGCTGTATCTCTATGGCGACGCCGACGAACGCTCCATTTTGAAATACCTTCAGCTCCGCCGAGAAGGCAAAAGGGTGAGCGCACGCGACGAACAAATCCCGGCCGAGATGGGATTGGCCGATGAAACCGGTTTTCCGCACAAGGGCCACATGGATTTCGTGGACAACCGCGTTGACCAAAACACCGGGACGATGCGCGCGCGCGGCGTGTTTCCGAACGAGGACCACAGCTTGAGTCCGGGATTCTTTGCGCGCATCCGCATTCACGGCAGCGGTAAATATCCCGCGCTGCTGATTCCCGACCGTGCGCTCGGCTCGGACCAAGCGCAGAAGTTTGTCTATGTGGTGAACGCGGAAAAGAAAGTCGAGTTTCGCCCGGTGACAATCGGCCCGATAATTGACGGGCTTCGCGTTGTGAAGACCGGGTTGAAGTCCGGCGAACAGATCATCGTTGAAGGCCTGATGCGCGTGCGACCGGGCGTGCTTGTGGACGCGAAACCGCCGGAGGCGAAATGAACTTCTCCCACTTTTTCATTCGCCGTCCGATTTTCGCGGCGGTGTTTTCCATCGTCATCGTGCTGGTGGGCGGGATTGCGGTTTTCCAATTGCCCATCGCGCAATATCCCGAAATCGCACCGCCGACCGTCGTGGTGCGCGCCGTCTATCCGGGCGCGAACCCGAAGGTGCTCGCCGAAACCGTTGCTACACCCATTGAGCAGGAGGTCAATGGCGTGGAGGACATGCTCTACCTGTCGAGCACTTCGACCAGCGACGGGGTAATGAGCCTTACGGTCACGTTCAAGCTCGGGACCGATCTCAACACCGCGCAGGTGCTCGTGCAAAACCGCGTCTCCATCGCGCTGCCGAAGTTGCCGGAAGAAGTGAGGCGCCTCGGGGTGACCACGACGAAAAGGTCCACCGACCTGACGATGGTGGCGCATCTCGTCTCGCCGGACGGTTCCCGCGATGAACTCTACCTCGGCAATTACGCATTCTTGCAAGTGAAGGATCAACTCGCCCGAATCCCAGGGGTAGGAGATGTGACGTTGTTCGGAGCGCGCGACTACTCAATGCGCATCTGGCTCGACCCGGAAAATCTCGCCTCGCGCAACTTGACGGCCAGCGACGTCGTCCGCGCCGTCCGCGAGCAAAACCTGCAAGTCGCCGCCGGCACGATCGGCCAGCCGCCCGTTCCATCCGGCCAGGATTTTCAACTCACG
>Ga0137377_10003959_pt1 | contig 11595 bp, 13 predicted proteins | sample SagtaG_22_FD_104815 | JGI IMG/M metagenome (GOLD analysis project Ga0137377, IMG submission 104815) | Vadose zone soil microbial communities from Sagehorn Ranch, Mendocino, California, USA - Sage2_L_40_16 metaG | ecosystem: Environmental > Terrestrial > Soil > Vadose zone | place: USA... | reverse complement strand
TCGACACCGAGAGCACGGAGCAGGAGCTGGGTGTACATGTGAGCGGCTTTATCCGCCGGCGGATACACCTCCGGCATCATTCCGCGACCCACTGCGTCGGCGAAAATAGATCCCATAAGCATTGCAGCCGCCGTTTTGGCGTCGAATTTCTCAGTGATCCACCCCTGCCGCCTCAGAGCGGTCAGGTATCGGCACAAATCTGCTGACGCCTGTCTCGGGACGGAGCTCGCCATTTCGCTCATTTCGGGTCGCTCTTCGATCTCACTCATTGTCTTACGTATCATCGAGCTCTGAAGTCTCAAATACCTGATGAACGACTCGCTCCAGGCTGTCAGCTCGCTTTCCGGATCGACTGCCACATCGGGCAGCGGCGTGAAGCCGACAAAGTGCGAGCAGTATTGCATTGCCTGTCGAATCAGCTCCTCTTTGGACCCGAACTGGCGGAAGAGCGTGATCTCATTGACACCGGCGGTGTCTGCAATGCGACGAGTGGTTGACCCACGAAAACCGTGCTGCGCAAAGACATGAGCAGCGGCAGCTAGAATTTCATCCCTGCGTTTCATAGCGTGGATATTAAGGGTGGCTGATCCAAAATGCAAGTAGTCACTTACTTACAGCCATTTCCACGGTTTTATTTCGGAGAGCATCGACGGTTTTATTTCGGAGAGCACTGGTGGGCAGACCCTCTGAGCTGGAATCCGCTTTCGACGCGGCGATCGGGCAGGCGCGGAAATGCGTCAAGGCCGGGATGGTAGCCGTAGGTGGTGAAGCGGCTGGTCCGTATCTGCAGAAACTGGAAGAGGAGCTCGCGCTCGAGCGCGACAGAGCGTTGGAGCGCGGTACGATCGACAAGGAATGGTTTCAGAAAACCGTGCGCTGGCTCGTCGAGTGGGTCCCGGAGACGGAGCTGGCACTTATCGCCGCACTCGGCCGGATCGCCCGTGCGACGCCGTCAATTACTCCCTAAGGTTGCTGCGTCGTATATTCGATCGGACCTGTCGAGCAATCCGGACGGAACGCACTCGAGATGGGGAAACCAGATGACCTTGTCAGAAAATGTGATTGATCCCGTGTGTGGCATGACGATCGGAAAGTCTCAGGCTCCTTTTACGAGAGAGCTCGGGACCGCCACCTACTATCTCTGCTCGAGTCAATGCGCCACAAGGTTCGACGCCGACGGGGATGCATACGCGGCAGCTGCCCGTCTTCAGCTTCCTGGGTGGGGTTTGACTCCGCATCCAGAAGGCGTCGTCAAGCAATTCCGCAGCGGCTCTTAGGGTCGACCCCGGCGTCAGGGGCTCACTTCTATGAGGACGGTGAGGCCACCGGCACCTTTCTCTTCAACGTTATTGTTCAGGGTGTGGTGGGGAATGTGGCAGTGCAGGATCCACTTGCCCGGTTCTCTTGCCGGCCAGATGACGTCGTAGCGTTGGCCGGGTCCCACATTGATTACATCGGCCTGGAATCTCGCCGCAGACGGCAGCATGACGCCGTCACGCGCTATGACGGTGAACGGACCACCGTGAATATGCATCGGGTGAATGAAGTTATTGTTCGTCCCGATGAAACGAATTTTGATCGTCTCGCCGACTTTCATTCGTAGAGTATCGGTCGCGGGGTAGGCCTTGCCATTGATCGTGAAATAGTTGGGCAGTCCGCCTTCCATCAGCATCGCCGGATAAGTCAGGCCGTCCCGATTGAGCCACTCCTGCAACTGCACCACATAGTCATAATTGGCCCTCGGCTCGGCGGCGGAATCCTTGGGATGGATTATCAAGGCTCCGTAGAGTCCGAGCGCCTGCTGACGATCCGGCCGAGTATGGGAGTGGTAGAAGTAGGTTCCAGATTGCTGTACAACGTACTCGTACACGTATCGACCACCCGGGGGCACCGGGTCCTGGGTGATGTATCCCGGACCGTCCATTCGATTGGGGACGATCAGTCCGTGCCAGTGCATGGTCGCCGGCTCGGGCAAATGGTTGGTGAAATTGATTCGCACGTGATCGCCTTCGGTCAATTCCAGACGTGGACCCGGTACCTGTCGATTGATTGCGTAGGCCGCCACTTGTACACGCGGCAGAATGTTCCAGCGTATGACCGATGCATCGAGATCGAAGACTTTCACTCCGTTCTCCAACCGCGGCGCCAGAATTTGATCGCCTCGCTCAGCTGCCGGAGCCGTGTAGCTGACGCGACGAGGGTCCACAGCAGCCATGTCACGCATCGCGTCGGGCGAAGTTCCCGGAGTCATGATCATGCCTGGCGGCATGATCGAGCTTCTCACCTCCTCCGCCCGCACGCCAAGATTCACGAAGGCTGCCGGTACGAACATTCCCGCCAGGAGCGCGAGGAATGTGAAACCGGTGAGAGCCGCGAGTTGAGGACGTGTAACGGGTTCGGCGCTCGCTTGGTGGTCAGCTGGTTGACCCGGAGCGACTCCGTGTTGAGCATGGTCCTGCATGCTCATTCCGTGGTCGTGATGGTCCATTGAGTGAGAATCGCTGGAGCTCTCGAGTTGCGTGGCGCGGACAGTCATTAGCCCGTGCTTCATTCCTTTCGCCACCAGCCACACATTCACCGGATAGGCGATAGTGAATCCCACAGTGATGCCTAACGACATCACGAACCAGAACAGCGCCTCGGTTGGCCACATGGCGCGCATGTCGCGACCCATCATCAGGAAAATCATGACGGGAGCCATGCCCGCCATCATCATGTTCATTGAGAGGAGCTCGGGCATGAAGCTGCGGCTGACGTTGCCTCTGTAGCTCCCACCCATAATGTCGCGCATGAACAGCGCCTGAAAAATGAGGAGACCGAGCAGAAACCCGAAAACGTACTCTACTATCACGTCGATCCACATCGGAAAGCCAAGCAGCGCGGTGACGACAGCCGCGAAAATGATCCCCGTCGCATCGCCGGCGATACAATGAACGGTCGAGCCGACTCCCTGTTTCCAAAGAGGTTTGACGAAATGCTCGTGCGTCCCCGGTGTCGGCTCTTTGTCGGCCATTACGTAGAGCAACAGACCAACGGGCCCCATATACAGCGTGACCAACACGAATCCCCACTTCATCACGGTGGCTTCGGGATTGTGGCGAAATTGGTCGTAGGCGACGTAAACCGCGGAAAGCATCGCGATGGCCAGCCACGCGTAGACGACGAAATCAATCGGTTGAAGAATCATCGTACTGCATCGATAATGTTGACTTTGCCTGAAGAGCGGGATGAATGTGCCGAAGATACCATTTTTAGAAACGCGAGAGACCAGCCAGCACTATCCAATCCGCGAAACAATCGGACTTGAACTGCGTCGATCCATTAGTGTTACATCAGCTTAAATCGAGAGACAATTCCCTGATGGAAGTAGGCCGACCGTGCGCCGCGTTGTAGGAATCATCACCGGGATCTGCGCGCTCTACCTCACGGTAGGAGCCGTCGAATCACCTTGTACCGATCATTCTCGAGACGCCGCGTCCGCATCGAGTGCTGCGCCAACGGCTCAGCACGGCAGCTCCCATCACGGATTGCCCGCTCGCGAGACGCATCAGCCCAAGCCCTGCAAGTCAGCGGCGGTTCCCTGTTGCGTCGCTATGACCTCATGCGGTACGACGATCGGTTTTGGTTCCGACGGCTCATCAGCCGCGTTTGCGATCGCGGCTCAGATTGTTCCTCCGTTCCATCCCGCCCAGCCACTGAGCCGCATCGCGGCTCCCGAGCCCCCGCCTCCGAAGGCATAGAGCGCCTATTGGTGCTCGCGGTTCGCAGCGTGACCACTCCGCGCGGACCAATCCCGCCGTATGTGGCTCCGCCACACCGGATGAATTACTCACTTCGGATGGAAAATGTTTTCGTCATCACATTGGATCGCGAGTGTCTTTGGCTTGGCGCTCGCTCTTTCACTTGCGATCGCTGATAAGTCGCTGACGGCGCAGGCAACCGCACAGGATACCTCTCACAAAAAAGGTACCATGCCCATGAACATGCCCATGGGCAACAAAACTCAAAAGAAAAAAACGACATCAAAGTCTGCAAAAGCCAAAACGCCAGCCGCTGGCAAAAAGACAGCGAAAGCGGCGACGAAATCTGTGGCCCCCGGAGGGGCAAAAAAAACGGCCCGAACTCGGACCACGCAGCCGATGGCGATGCCAATGGGCGGAATGAAAATGCCCGCAACCGCTGCAAAGGTCGACTCCATGAAGATGCCCGGGATGCAGGCGCCATCCATGCCAACGGACTCGCCGCACATGCAGATGCCCAGCATGAGCCATCGTTCGGCCGACGACATGATGATCGGCCCTGTTGGCGTGAGCATGGATAGGATGGGATCAGGAACAACATGGATACCCGACGCAGTCACGCTTCCGTCACGCAGACGGATGTTCGGGAATTGGATGGTCATGGCCCATGGATTCGTTTTCGCCCAGTACGACAAACAGAGCGGGGAACGAGGTGACGACCAGTTCGGGTCATTGAACTGGGGAATGCTGATGGCCACTCGCGATTTTGCTGGTGGTCGCTTCCAGGCTCGGACGATGCTCAGTCTCGATCCGCTTACCGTAACCAACCGTGGCTACCCGCTATTGGTGCAGACTGGAGAGACCTACAAAGGCCAGCCCTTACACGATCGCCAGCACCCGCACGACTTCTGGATGGAGCTCGGCGCATTGTACCAGCGCGAAATCAACAAAGGGTTGGCCTGGAGCATTTACGCGGCGCCTTCGGGCGAGCCCGCGCTTGGTCCGGTTGCGTTCATGCACCGGCCCTCCGCGATGGATAATCCCGCAGCACCACTCACTCACCATTGGCAGGATGCAACTCACGTCAGCTTCGGAGTTTTGACTGGCGGGCTGTATTCCCGGAGATGGCAGTTCGAGGGAACTGTCTTCAACGGCCGAGAGCCGGACGAAAACCGGTGGGATTTCGATCCGATCAAGCTCGACTCCTACTCTGGCCGGGTCACCGTCAACCCGACCGCCCACTGGAGTCTTGCCGGCGGATATGGCTATCTCAAAAGCCCCGAGGCTCTGAACCCCGACGAATCGATGCACCGCGTCACCGCTTCCGTCCTTCATGGAGCGCGATTGGGTGCTAATGGCCAGTGGGCGAGCACCTTCATCTGGGGCGCCAATAAGCACAGCACCCAGTCTGGTTGGTCGAACGGCTCTCTCGCGGAGAGCGAGGCGATCTTAGACAAGCACAATACACTCTTCGGGCGTATTGAGCTTGTGCAGAAGAGTGCCGCGGATCTGGTCGTGGACATTCCGGTTGTTTTACGAAGCGGCGTGGTACTTCCCGGATTCCCCGCCACCAAGAGCTTCAGCGTCGGGGCCCTCCAACTCGGGTACATCAGGGAACTGACGAGAACGCACTGGGCAACGATTGGACTCGGTGCGGCTGGGACACTCAATTTCGTCCCCGGCTCACTGGAGCCATACTACGGCTCCCGAAATCCAACCGGTGTTTTCGTCTTCCTGCGAATGCGGCCCTTTCATGCGGCTGGAGCCACGATGCGCATGAATGACATGCCTGGGATGCAAATGAAGAATGGCAATGAATAAGACAATTCGCCTCGTTTTCGCGCTCAGCGCACTCGGCTTGCTCCTGAGTCCTGCGCGTGCATCGGCGCATGCTCATTTGAAGCGGAGTGAGCCGGCGGCAGGGTCGAAGGTCGAGAGCTCACCGCAGCTGCTTCGGTTTTGGTTCTCGGAGGCGCCGGAGCTCGCGATGACCGTCATTTCGCTCAAGGACTCCAACGGGAAGGAGTTTCCGCTGGGTGCGGCCGAGGGTGATCGAGGCGACCCGCTTGCAATTTCGATTCGCGTTTCGCAATCACTTCCGGCCGGGCGATACACCGTGGCGTGGCGAACAGCCGCATCTGACGGTCATCCTTCGCATGGTATTTTCAGCTTCGTTATTTTGGAAGACGCTACTCTGCCCGCAAATGCAGGCGCAACCCAGATCGGTGCTGACAAAGACACCCCTCCTTCCGTAACTGCAGCCTCATCGACGACAGTCGAGAATGAGGAAGAAGCCGAAGAGGCGTCCTCTGTTGTCAATTCTCTTGCACGGGCCTTCTCGTTCCTCGGCCTCCTCGCGCTCATCGGCACGACCTCATTTCGAACTATTATTCTCCCGCGAGCGCGTGGTATCGGCATAGAACTGAGTGCACAAATGGAACAACGGACTTCAATGCTTGGCATCGTCGCCAGTGTGCTCGTGATCGTCACTGCTTTCGCTCGACTTTTCCTCGAGGCAAGAATGATGAGCGCAATGCCGGGGATGCAGAGCATGAGCATGACAGATATGGCGATGCACACGAAGTGGGGATTTGCACTCCGACTCGAGCTTGGAGCGGCGTTCATGGCGCTTCTGGCCTTTGCCCTCGCGGCGCGCCGGGTTCGAGGTGCCTGGTTTGTTGCAGCCTTAATGGCAATCGTACTGGCAGTGACTCCAGCTCTCGCTGGTCACGCGGCGGCAAGTCCGAAGTTCACTTCGCTGATGATCGCTAGTGATTTCCTTCACGTGCTCGGCGGAGGGAGCTGGCTTGGTAGTCTTTTCGCGGTAGTGGTGGTCGGCCTCCCGCTTTCTCTGGCGCTAGACGGAGCTGAGCGCTGGTCATCCGTCGCCGCGCTCGTGAACTCCTTTTCGCCTTTAGCGTTGGTCTCGGCTGCGATAGTCCTGATTAGTGGCGTCATTGCATCGTGGGTGCATCTGGAGCATCTCCCCGCGCTCTGGCAAACTGCATATGGACAGGTTCTGCTCGTCAAGCTGGTTCTGGTGGCAATCACGCTGACCGTCGGCGCGTACAACTTTCGTCGGGTGCAGCCGCAATTGGCCAATGAATTCGGATCAATGCATCTTCGGCGCTCTGCAGCCGTCGAGCTGAGCTTTGCTTTCCTTATTCTCCTCGTGACTGGGTTTCTCACCGGTATTTCGCCTTGAGTCGCGAGCTGTAGATTGATGCCGGTGATGCGCCGACTTTTCGCCGTCAACCTGCTCGTCGCCCTTCTCGGGCCGTGGATCGCGGCGTTGAGCGGGACCGCAGCTCCTGTCGTGCCCTGCCCGATGCATCGCGCCGGCGCTGCAGCGAGCCACGCGACGCGCACCATGGCGCCCGGGCATCAAGATGCGCGCGACCACCATGGCCGTTCCGATCACGGCACGACGGCCCTCGGCTGTAACTGCGCAGGCGAATGCGGGCGGTCTGGTGCAGCGTTCAGTTTAGCCGCGGCAGAACTCATCGCGATGGGTCGGGATTCAAAGCCGCCCACGATCGTCGCTCCCGAGCAATTCGAGCCCGGAACCCTTGCGCACTTTCTTCCGCTCGCAACCGGTCCGCCACAGCGTCTCCGAATCTGACTCGACGCTGACCACGTGCTCGGCATTAACCGAGCGTCCTTCACACAATCGGAGACATACTGATGTCAAATCCGAACCTGACTGGTTCGGGGTTTCGCGGCGCACACTCGCGCCATTTAATCCTAGTTGCGGCACTCTTCCTTACCCCCCTTACCGTCATTCAGGCGCAGGATCAGGAGAATGATCACGACCACGATCACCTTCACTTCTCCCATCCCCTCGTGACGGAATCCCCGAGCCCGGACACGAAACTCAGGTTGGATTACATCGGCTTTCGCATGAACAATCCGAGCGGGATCCACGAGAATGTTTTTCGCCTCGAGGGGGAATATGCATTCACCCGCAGCGTGAGCCTGGCGGTTGTTACACCTTTCATCTCCAGAACTGCGCCTGCCGGGGAACGAGCCAGTGGGCTGGGCAATATCGAGTTATCGCTAAAGGCTGCCAGCCTCGAATTTGGGGAGCACGGATTACTCCTCGGTGGCGGTTTGTCGGCAGCGCTTCCCACCGGGAGCGATGTAAAAGGAATTGGAAGTTCACACCTCGTCGAGCTCGAGCCGTTCCTGGATGCCGGCTACAAACGCGATGCACTCGAGTTAGTTGGGTTTGCCACGTTGTCATCAAGCTTCCGCCGTAGGTCGGGTGAGGAAGCCGAACGGAGTCTGACCTTCGACTTCGCGACGCTTTGTAAGATTCGGTCGCGGCTCGAAGGATTGATCGAGGTGACGACCACTCGCGCCCTGATCGGCCCGGAGTCCGGTATACAACAGACTTTCGTCGCGCCGGGATTCAAGGTGTATCCGTTCACCAACAGGAAGTTCATGTTTGGAGCAAGTTTCGAGATCGGAACCGGAGTCATTCATGACGCCTACGCCTTGTTGCTATCCGGGTTTTATCACTTCTAGTATCGCATGACCGCTACACCCGAATTGGCAGCGGCGAGACATTCCGCTGTTCGACAGGGAATCCTGCTTAGCTATGTGACCATTGGTTACAACAGCTTGGAAGCCATCGGCTCTCTTATCGCGGGACTGTTATCTGGAAGCGTAGCGCTCGTCGGGTTTGGTATTGATAGCGTTATCGAAGTCATCGCCAGTGTCGCGGCCCAGTGGCGACTGCGTATCGATGCGGATGTTTCGAGACGCTTTTCATCCGAGGTACGCACTCTTCGAATCGTGGGGTGGTGCTTCATCGCGCTCTCAGTGTACGTCACCGTGGACGCCTTGAAATCGCTTTATCTCACGGAAGAACCGGATCGTAGCTGGTTCGGCCTTACTGTTCTTGTTCTTTCAGCCATCGTGATGCCCGTTCTTGCGCGGGCTAAGCGCCGCGTTGCGCTCAAGATGCAGAGCACGGCGCTCGAGGCTGAGGCAAAACAGACTTCCCTCTGCGCGTATCTGTCGGTAATCGCACTCGGAGGCGTGGCCCTAAACGCTCTTATTGGGTGGTGGTGGGCTGACCCACTTGCAGGTCTCGCAATGGTGCCAATCATCGTCCGAGAAGGAATACACGGAGTCCGGCTGCAACCCAACGAGCGCGACACATGCTGTTAGCAGCCCGAGCCACGGCTATGAGTTGCAGATTCCGTTGACACAACAACTTTTCTTGATATATTAGCGTCATGGCCGCCGCTACTCACGAAAGAAGCGATCGAGCGATAGAGCTCTTCCACGCCCTCTCCGACGAGACGCGGCTCGAGATCATCGAGCTGCTTCGCAAAGGAGAGCGGTGCGTTTGCGAGCTGACCGACACCCTGGACGCGGCACAGTCGCGGTTGTCGTTCCATCTGCGCGTCCTCAAGGACGCCGGCATCGTCCGCGACCGGAAGGATGGACGCTGGGTCCACTACGAGCTGGTCCCGGACGCATTCGAAGAAGTGGAGACACTCGTCTCCGGCATGAAGCCGCGCGCCCTTCGTCGCTCTGAGCCCTGTTGCGCCTGACTTTTTTTATTTCTCTCACGCATCAATAAATCTTGTTTGGAGGTCATATGACAGCTACTGATTCGATGCTCAAATCCACGGTGAAGCAGAAGTACGGCCAGGCCGCGCTTCGCGTCACCGAAGGCACAACGGCTGCGCCGTGCTGCGGATCGAGCGCCTGTTGTGGCGCTACGACAGACGCGTGGGATCCGATCACCTCCGATCTCTACGACGAGAAGCAGAAGGCGGGCGTTCCCGTCGAGGCGGTCCTCGCCTCGCTCGGCTGTGGGAATCCAACCGCGCTCGCTGCACTGAAGCAGGGGGAGACCGTTCTCGACCTCGGCTCTGGCGGCGGTATCGACGTTCTTCTCTCGGCAAAACGTGTCGGTCCGACCGGAAAGGCTTACGGACTCGACATGACCGACGAGATGCTCGCGCTCGCCAATGAGAACAAAAGGCGAGCTGGCGCGGAAAATGTGGAGTTTCTCAAGGGAGAGATCGAGCAGATTCCGCTGCCCGACTCTTCTGTGGACGTCATCATCTCCAACTGTGTGATCAATCTGTCCGGCGACAAGCGCATGGTGCTGAAGGAAGCCTTCCGCGTACTGAAGCCGGGCGGCAGATTCGCGGTGTCGGACGTCGTCGTCCGCGGCGACGTTCCCGCCGCCGTCAAGTCGAACATGGAGCTCTGGATCGGCTGCGTCGCGGGCGCGCTCGAGGAGCGAGAGTTTATCGATCTCCTGCGCGAAGTTGGATTCGCGAAGCCGTCGATCGAGCCAACGAGAGCGTACAAGGCCGAGGATGCGGCGGCCTTTCTGGGTGGAAGCGGTCTCAATGCCGTCGAATTCGCATCACAGATCGATGGAAAATTCATGGGTGCGTTCGTGCGCGCAACGAAACCACTGGCGCAGTGCTGCGGACCTGACTGCTGCTGATTCAGGATGGTGCGATTCGCTTCGCGCCGTAAGGGAGGGAGGATGGAAATCAGAAAAGCGAACCAGGCGGACCTGCCCGCCGTCGAGCGCTTGCTCTCGGCGAGCGATCTTCCGCTCGACGGCGTACGCGACAATTTCACCAGCTTCGTGGTAGCCGAAGATGACGGCCAGATCACAGGAGCGATCGGTCTCGAGAAGTTTGGGTCGACGGCCTTGCTCCGCTCTGCTGTCGTATCACCCGAGCATCGCGGAAGTGGTATCGGCCGGCGTCTGGTCGAGCAGCTAATGGCGCGCGCAGAGGAGGCAGGCATCGACGACTTGTATCTGCTGACGACAACCGCCGAGGACTACTTCCCGCGCTTCGGGTTCACGCGCACGACACGATCGGCGGTGCCGGATGCCGTGAAGTCGTCCGCGGAATTTCAGGGTGCCTGTCCTGAGTCCGCGGTCGTAATGACCCGTCGCATCGGAGCGGCCGCCAGGGTTCCAGCATGAAGCGATACGCGCTCATCTCCGACATCCACGCCAATCTTCCGGCGCTACGTGCCGTGCTCGCCGACATCGACAAGCGGGGAAACATCGACGCGATCTATCACCTCGGCGATCTCACCGGTTACGCCCCGTGGCCGAACGAAGTGGTGTCACTGCTCCGCGAGCGCGGCATCGCGGGCATCTCTGGGAACTACGATTCGACTGTCGCGACTGATTACAAACACTGCGGGTGCAGAGCTGAAACTCCACAAGACGAAGACCTGTCACACCTTTCATTCGAGTGGACCCGCACGCACGTAACCCCGGAGACGAAGAAGTACCTGGGTAGCCTGCCGTTTCGCGTCGACATTCGGCCGTTCGGAGGGCACGTGTCAGGGCCGACGATCACGCTCGTACACGGCAGTCAGACGCTGAACACAGTCTACGTGACCGAGGACCGCACCGACTCTTTTCTCGAGAAGATGGCCAAGGATCTGGGCGCTCGCGCCGAAGATGTCATCTGCTTCGGCCACACCCACAGGCCCTGGCAGCGTGTTGTCGGAGGAATTCAATTCGTCAACGCGGGCAGCGTCGGCCGTCCCAAGGACGGAGACCCGCGCGCGTGCTACGTTTCCATCACGATCGACGGATCGGGAGCACGCGTCGAGTTCGTGCGCGTCGAGTACGATATCGATGAGGCCGCGCGCGCGATTCGGGAGAGTGAGCTGCCCTCAGAGTTTGCGGACGTCCTCAAAGCAGGTGGATCCGGCTCTTTACTGGCGCGATAGTACCTGACTGCAACTGAACACGACCAGCCAGGGGCCATGAGCGGGCCGGCTGGGGGCTGCGAGCTCTTTCTGTGAATCGTCCTAGAACAGCCCGTTGCCCTGAGCCGCTCCGCCCACG
>Ga0137377_10003956_pt1 | contig 11598 bp, 9 predicted proteins | sample SagtaG_22_FD_104815 | JGI IMG/M metagenome (GOLD analysis project Ga0137377, IMG submission 104815) | Vadose zone soil microbial communities from Sagehorn Ranch, Mendocino, California, USA - Sage2_L_40_16 metaG | ecosystem: Environmental > Terrestrial > Soil > Vadose zone | place: USA... | reverse complement strand
TCGTTACAGATCACCAGGCTTCCGGCGCGCAGCGTCTTCGTGACGGCGGCAGCGGTCGCGAGCGCGGCCACCGGGGCAAGCTGGTGGCCGAACGGCTCCTCGATGAAGTGATCCCGCATGAGGAAGGTCGCGTAGCCTGCCGTCTCGGCGCGGCGAGCCGTGTCCAAGAGATCTGCGGCCGAGCGAACGCTCTCGCCCAAGAGCCCGAAGCGAAATGGGCGCGGATTCACCGTGGCTATCCCGGGGAAGCCTTGATGAAACCGGCTGCGCCGAGGAACTCCTTGACGCCCGGGCCACCGCCGAAGTGGAGCCAGACAGGACCGTCGGAGGGCTCAAAACACAGCTCGAGCCGGAGGAACGGACAGCACCGGCGCTCGAGAAGGACCCAATCGAAAGCGTCCTGAGCGAGCTGCGGGTCCGGGTCGAAGCGCGCGGTATATCCATCCGCGGTCTCTCGAACCTCTCGAAACCGGGCAGAGACGCGAGACGCCGCGGCCGATCGCCGCGTCCGCTCCTCTTCGCTCAATGCACCAAGGTCACATGCGATGACCGGTCGGGTATCACTCATGGGTAACTTGCCTCCCGGAAGTGAGGAATCAGGTCTTGCTCGTGTCCAGCACGCGTATCACTCCACTGCAAAGAGACGCCATTCGCCTGGGAGGCCCTTGAGCGCATGAGTTCCGTGCTCGCGAAAGTCGAGGCCGGAACCTGCGACGAGATCCTTGACCGTGCTCGACACCAGGATCTCGCCGGGTTCGGCCTTCGCCATCACGCGCGCGCCGGTATGGACGGCGATACCGGCGACCTTGTCGTCGATACGCTCGCACTCACCCGTGTGGAGGCCAATGCGGGTCTCGATACCAAGGCTTCGCACCGTGTCGCGGATGCTCTTGGCACAGCGGATGGCGCGAGCCGGGCCGTCGAAGGTCGCGAAGAAGCCGTCACCCGCGGTGTCGACTTCACGTCCACGGTAGTGCTCGATCTCTCGGCGAACGATTGCGTGGTGGCGACCGAGCAGATCGCGCCAAGCGCGGTCACCGAGCGCTACCGCCCGCTCGGTCGAGCCAACTATGTCGGTGAAGAGAACGGTGGCGAGCACGCGTTCCACCTCGACGGGTGTGCGCGAGCCGGTGAGGAACTGCTGGATCTCGTCGACCAGGGCGGCGGTTTCGGCGATCCAGGGTGGGCGCGCGTGGCGGGGCAGCTCGAGGTAGCGGGCCGCCGGAATCCCGCGGGCGTGCCCCCGCCCCGCCCGGACGGAGATGAGACTGTCGTCGGCGCGATGTAGCACCAAGGTCGGAACCCGGAGGATTCGCGCAACGGGTCGTACGTCGATGTCCTGCAGCCACCCAAGGTGCGTATAGCCGGCACGCGGACTGACGCACATGCGCTCGTAGCGACCCATGAACTCGCGCGCGCGCGGGTTGTGCTTCAACCCCGGCACCATCAGCTCGAGCGTCGTGCCCTGTCCCCAAGCGGTTTCGAGCGCGTGGCAGAGCACATCAAAACTCTTCCGGGTCTCGGCACCTTCGGGATAGTCGGGAGCTTCGGCAAAGCGCGCAAATGTCGCGTACAGGACGAGCGCCCGGACACGCTCCGGGTAGGTTGCCGCGAAGAGCATGGAAAGGGGCCCCCCCTCGGAGAACCCCATGACCGCCGCCCGATCCGAGCCGGCTGCCGCCAAGACCGCGCGGAGGTCGTCCATGCGGTCCTCGAGCGTCGAGTCGCCGACATCGCGATCCGAGAGTCCCGTGCCGCGCTTGTCGAAGAGGATCACGCGGCTAAAGGCCGCGAGCCGCCGCACCCAGTCGCCGTAGAGCGGGTCCTCCCACGCGAAGTCTACGTTCGAGATCCAGCCCGGGACGACGACGAAATCGAGCGGCCCGTCGCCGATGACCTGGTAGGCAAGGCTGATGTCGCCACTTTTGGCGTAGCGGGTCTCGGGCCGCATGAACACAGCTTAACCCAGTCGATGGCCGAACACACACCGACGATCAGAGAAGGCGGGGACATGCGCTCGCGGCGAGAAAGGAATCGTACGAGAACTGTTGCGACCAGCGGTCGGTCTGGATCCCATCGAGGCGGTCGAGGACGATGTGACCAAGTATGGAGCCGAACTTGAAGCCGTGGCCGGAGCCGGCGGTCGCGAGAAAGACGCCGGGCATCTCGGGGTGAAAGTCGAGCAGGAAGTCGTTGCTCTGGGAGAGGTTGTACATGCAGCTCTCGTAGGTGGCGAGGTACCGGCTGGGGTCGAGGCCGAACCAGTCGCGCAGGAACTCCCCGGCCGCCTCGCCGAAACCGGCTGGCGTCGTCCGCCGGTCGAAGTCGGGATCGGCGATCGGGTCGGTGACGAGATGGCGCGCGAGCTTGAAGCCCATGCGGCCGGGCTCGGCGGGGAATCCGTAGAAACCCGTGTCGGCTCCGGAGTACGGGACGAACGCGGGGCGGCAGAACGCCTCGGGCACGCCTTCGAGGTACATGATGCCCTGCTGGCACTGCCAGAGCGCGCGCCCGAGCTCGGGCATGAGGCGATTCGACCAGCCGCCGGCTGCCACGACGACCTGGGGAGCCCGATAGGTCGCCGTCACCGTCCTGACCTCGACAAAGCCGTCGGCGCGCGCCACGCTGGCGTCCTGTCCTGTGGCGAACTGGACACCGTGCTTCTCGGCCACCTCTTTCAACGCGATGACGCAGTCTGTGGCGCGGAGAAAGCCGGCCTCCTCTTCCAGGAGAGCGCGGCGGCCGCGGCGGAACTGAGGAAACTCCCGGCGAAGGGTGTCGGCGTCGAGCCGGCGGACTTTCGCCCCGCCTCGGCGGGCGTTGGCTTCGAGTGTGTCGAGATGCGCATCCGCCTCGCCGTCGCTCACGACCAGGTTCCCCGCGGCGACGTAGAGCTCCGTGCCCGTCTCGGCCTCGATCCGTCTCCATTCCGCCATGGCCTCGAGGGCGAGGCGGCTATAGTGCGGGTCGAGGTACGTGGACCGGATTTTTCGCGACGGCCCATACGAAGCTGCTATCGGATTCGGCACGGCACCGCGATCCAGGCAGAGCGTCCGTCGCTTGCGGCGACCCGCCTCGAGCGCCGTGCTGAGGCCGAAGACGCCCCCGCCGACGACGATGAGATCGAAGGTTCCGCCGGCCATGGCGCCCCTACTTCACCGCGGCCGCGCCGGCATCGGAGCACTCCTGGTCCTGGGCGCCCGTGCCGCCGCCGCAGCCTATCGCGCCGATCACCTGGCCGCTCCGGACGATGGGCGTTCCGCCGAGCGTCGGCAAGATCTGGCCCTGGAGCACCGTCGGCACGATTGACCAGAATCCGCCCTGCGCGACCATCTCGGCCAGCTCCTTGTTCGACCGTTTGAAAGCGGCAGAGGCCACCGCCTTGGCGCGCGAGGTTTCGGGCGTGAAGAAGCCTGTGCCGTCGCCGCGGGCGCTCAGAACCAGCCGGCCTGCCTCGTCGACAACCGTCACGGTCATCGGGCTTCCCAGCGCCTTCGCCTTGTCCTGGGCCGCCCGGACCGCCGCCTCCGCTACCTGCAGCGTCATCTGGATCATCCCGCGTCTCTCCTCTCAGCATAGAGTTCGTGCCGTCACGCCGCCCTTGCGTGACCGGTCGGCTACGGGTACAGCCCGCGGATCTGATGAGCGTCGGCCACGCGGCGGACGCCTTCCATCAGCGCGGCGGTGCGCAGGTCGACGTTCTCTTTCTTCGAGGCGTTCCAGACGCGCGTGAAGGCCCGCGCCATGATCTCCTGGAGCCGGCTCGTGATCTCGCTCTCCTGCCAGAAGAAGAACTGAAGCCCCTGCACCCATTCGAAGTAGGAGACGACCACGCCGCCCGCGTTGGCGAGGATGTCGGGGATGACGAGGACGCCGCGGTCGCGGAGGATCTTGTCCGCCTCGGGAGTGGTGGGGCCGTTGGCGCCCTCGATGACGATGCGCGCTCGGATTCGGCCGGCATTGTCCTCGCGGATCTGGGAGCCCGTGGCCGCGGGCAGCAGGATGTCGCAGGGCTGCTCCAGGATGTCCTGGTTGGACATGGCGTCGGCGCCGGGGAACCCGACGACGCTGCCCGCCTCCTTCACGTGCTCCTCCAGCGCGCGGATGTCGAGGCCCTGGCCGTTCCAGACGCCGCCCTTGAAGTCGCTGACCCCCTGGACCACGGCGCCGTCGCGCCAGAGCACGCGCGCGGCGACGCCACCCACGTTGCCGAAGCCCTGCACGACGACCTTCTGGCCCCTGAGCTCCTCGCCCAAGCTGTGCACCGCCTGGTACAGCACGTAGACAATGCCGCGTCCCGTGGCCTCACGGCGCCCCGCCGAGCCGCCGACCAGGATCGGCTTGCCCGTGACCACGCCGGGCACGCTCTTGCCCTGGGTCATCGAGTAGGTGTCCATCATCCAGGCCATGATCTGCTCGTCGGTGCCGAGATCGGGGGCCGGGATGTCGAGGTCGGGCCCGATGAACAGCATGATCTCCGCGGTGTAGCGGCGCGTGAGCGATTCGATCTCTCGCTTGGACATGCTGCGGGGGGTGCAGCGGACGCCGCCTTTCGCTCCGCCATAAGGCAGGCCCATCAGCGAGCACTTCCAGGTCATCAGCATGGCGAGCGCGGTCACCTCGCCCATGCTGACCTCGGCGTCGTAGCGCAGCCCGCCCTTGGTCGGGCCGAGGGCCGTGTTGTGGTGGACACGGTAGCCCATGAAGACTTCTGTGCGGCCGTCGTCCATCCGCACGGGAATGGACACGACGAGCGCTCGCCGCGGGTAGCGGAGGCGAAGGTGCGTGTCGTGATCGAGGTGAAGGCGGTCCGCGACCTGGTCGAGCTGCGCCACCGCCGTGCGGTGCATCTCGGATTCGAACTCGGGCATGTCGGCCATCAGGGGGATTCCTTCGCGCGCTGGCGGAGCACGGCGAGCGTGTGTCCCTCGAGCGGGTAGGGCTCACCGCCCTTGAAGAGCCGCCCGTCGGGAACCGGCTCCCAGTCGCGCGTGTCGAGGCAGAGCTCCCATTCCATGTGCGGCTCGTGCTTCGGCAGCACGAAGGGCACGGCCTCGTCGTGCGCGTTCAGCAGGAGCAGAAAGGTCTCGTCGCGGACGGGCAGCCCCTCGTCGTCCATCTCCTCGATCGCGTCGCCCGCCAGCTGGAGGCCGAGGCAGCGGCTGTGCCAGTTGCCCCACTCCTCGTCGGTCATTTCACTACCGTCGGGCCTCAACCAGGAGAGATCCTTCACCGCCGAGCCGTGGATCCGGCGTCCCTGGAAGAAGCGGCGCCGCTGGAACACCGGGTGATCGAGCCGGAGGCGAATCAGCCGCCGCGTGAAGTCGAGCAGGCGCGCGGCCGTCCCCGTCGGCGGCCATGCGAACCACGAGACCTCGTTGTCCTGGCAGTAGGCGTTGTTGTTACCCCGTTGGGTGCGGGCGATCTCGTCGCCGCCCGAGAGCATGGGCACGCCTTGGGAGAGGAACAGCGCGGCGAGGACATTGCGTTGCTGCCGCTCGCGCAGCGCACGCACGGCCGCGTCGTCGGTCGGCCCCTCGGCGCCGCAGTTCCAGGAGTAGTTGTCGTCACTGCCGTCGCGGTTTTCCTCCCCGTTGGCCGCGTTCCGCTTCTCCGTGTACGCGACGAGGTCGGCCAGCGTGAAGCCGTCGTGCGCGGTCACGAAGTTGATGCTGGCCGACGGGCGCCGCCCGCCCTGCTCGTAGAGGTCGCTCGAGCCGGTGAGCCGAAAGGCGAGCTCGCCGACCTGGCCCCAGTCGCCCTTCCAGTAGCGTCGGATCGTGTCGCGGTACTTCCCGTTCCACTCGGCCCAGCCCGGCGGGAAGTTGCCGACCTGGTAGCCGCCCTCGCCGAGGTCCCACGGCTCCGCGATGAGCTTGACCTGCGAGATGACCGGGTCCTGGTGGATGACGTCGAAGAAGGCCGACAGGCGGTCCACGTCGTGGAGCTCGCGGGCGAGCGCCGAGGCGAGGTCGAAGCGGAAGCCGTCCACGTGCATGTCCTGCACCCAGTAGCGGAGGCTGTCCATGAGGAGCTGGAGGGAGCGCGGGTGCGTCAGGTTCAGCGTGTTGCCGCAGCCGGTGTAGTCGCGGTACGTGCGGCGGTCGTCCGCCTCGAGGCGATAGTAGGCGGCGTTGTCGATGCCGCGGAAGCAGAGGGTGGGCCCGCGGTGGTCGCCTTCGGCGGTGTGGTTGTAGACCACGTCGAGGATGACCTCGATGCCCGCCTGGTGCAGGCGCTTGACCATGCTCTTGAACTCGGCGACCTGCTCGCCGCGCGCGCCCGTCGAGGCGAAGCGCGAGTCCGGCGCCAGGTATCCGATCGAGTTGTAGCCCCAATAGTTGGCGAGCCCGCGATCGACGAGGTGCTGCTCCGCCACCGAGTGGTGGACGGGCAGGAGCTCGACCGCCGTGACGCCCAGCCGCCGGAGGTGCTCGAGCGCAGGCGGTGAGGCGAGTCCCGCGTAGGTGCCGCGGAGCTCCGGCGGCACCTGGGGGTGGCGGACGGTGAAGCCCTTGACGTGGACCTCGTAGATGACCGTCTTGTGCCACGGCGTGCGGAGCAGCCTGTCGTCGCCCCAGGAGAAGGCGGTCTCGACGACGACGCACTTCGGGACGAAGGGCGCGCTGTCGCGCCGGTCCGGCGTCGCGCTCTCCTCGGCCTCCCCGGGCCGGTAGCCGAAGAGCGCCCCGTCCCATGTGACGCTGCCCGCGATCGCCTTCGCGTACGGATCGAGCAGCACCTTGTCCGGATTGAAGCGGTGACCGTCCGCGGGAGCGTAGGGGCCGTGGACCCGGTAGCCGTAGAGCAGGCCTGGGCGCGCCTCGGGCAGATAGACGTGCCAGATCTGGTCGGTGTGCTCGGTGACGGCGATGCGGCGGATCTCGCGCTCAGGGACAGCCGGGTCGAAGAGGCAGAGATCGACCGCGGTCGCGTGTTCGCTGAAGAGGGCGAAGTTGACGCCGGCGCCGTCCCAGGTGGCGCCCGGGGGGTAGGGTCGCCCGGGGCGAGTGCGGAAGGGGGCGGTGGCCATCGCCTCAGCCGTCCGTTCGCGTGAGCCACACGGCGCCGAGCGGCGGCAGGCTCAGCAGCACCGAGTGGGGCTGTCCGTGCCAGGGCTGGGGGTCGCTGTGGACGCCACCGCCGTTGCCCACGTCCGATCCGCCGTAGAAGCCGCTGTCGCTGTTCAGAGCTTCCCGGTACAGGCCGGGGAGGGGAACGCCGACGCGGTATCCATGGCGCGGCACGGGGGTGAAGTTGCAGACGCAGAGCGTGAGGCGTCCCTGGTCGCGGGCGAATCGCGCGAAGGCGACGACGCTCTGCTGGGCGTCGGAGCAGTCCATCCAGGCGAAGCCCGCCGGCTCGCAGTCCTGCTGGTGGAGCGACGGTTCCGCCCGATAGAGCCGGTTCAGATCGGCGACGAGACGCTGGAGGCCACGATGGTAGGGCCCCATGCCGAGGAGATGCCAGTCGAGGCTCTGGTCGTGGTTCCACTCGGCGGACTGGCCGAACTCGCCGCCCATGAAGAGAAGTTTCTTGCCGGGGTAGGCCCACATGAACGCGTAGAGGAGACGCAGGTTGGCGAAGCGCTGCCAATCGTCGCCGGGCATCTTGGCCAGCAGCGAGGCCTTGCCGTGGACGACCTCGTCGTGGGACAGCGGCAGGACGAAGTTCTCGCTCCAGGCGTACAGCATGCCGAACGTGAGCTGGTTGTGATGGTGCTTCCGGTGCACGGGCTCGTGGCGCAGATACTCGAGCACGTCGTGCATCCACCCCATGTTCCACTTGAGCCCGAAGCCCAGACCGCCAAGGTGCACGGGGCGCGAGACCATGGGCCAGGCGGTGGACTCCTCGGCGACGGTGACGGCGCCGGGATGCGTGCCGTAGACGACTTCGTTCAGACGCTTGAGGAACGCGATGGCCTCCAGGTTCTCGCGCCCGCCGAACACGTTCGGCACCCACTCGCCGGCCTTGCGCGAGTAGTCGCGGTAGATCATCGAGGCGACCGCGTCGACGCGCAGGCCGTCGGCGTGGTAGCGCTCGAGCCAGAAGAGCGCGTTGCCGATGAGAAAATTGGCGACCTCGCGCCGTCCGTAGTTGAAGACGCGCGTGCCCCAGTCCGGGTGCTCGCGCTCCCGCGGGTCCGCGTGCTCGTACAGATGCGTCCCGTCGAAGTAGGCGAGCCCGTGCGGGTCCCGGGGGAAGTGGGCCGGCACCCAGTCGAGGAGCACGCCGATGCCGCGCTGGTGCAGATGGTCCACGAAGGCCATGAAGTCGTGCGGGCGACCGAAGCGCCGCGTGGGAGCGTAGTAGCCCAGCGTCTGGTAGCCCCACGAAGCGTAGAACGGGTGCTCCATCACCGGCAGGAGCTCCACGTGGGTGAAGCCCAGCTCCGTCACGTAGTCCGCCAGCTGCTCCGCCGCGTGCCGGTAGTCCAAAGAGCGGTGGCCCTCTTCGGGCACGTGGCGCCACGAGCCGAGGTGCACCTCGTAGACGCTCATGGGCGCGTCGAGCGCCTGCCGCCTGCCGCGCTCCGCGAGCCACGCGCCATCTCCCCACGCGTAACCGTCGAGGCGCTCGACCACGGAAGCGGTGCGGGGCTCGTCAGGCTCGAAGCCGAAGGCGTAGGGATCGCTCTTGAGGGCGAGCGGCGCGCCGGAGCCGGACAGGATCTCGAACTTGTAGCGCGCGCCCTCGGCCACGCCGGGCAGGAAGAGCTCCCAGACGCCGTTGCCCGGGTGCAGGCGCATCGGGTGAATGCGGCCGTCCCATCGGTTCCAGTCGCCGACGACGCTGACGCGCTTCGCATTGGGCGCCCACACGGCGAAGATGATGCCGTCGACGCCGTCCAGGGTCGCGGCGTGCGCGCCCAGCTTGTCGTAGACGCGGTAGTGCGTGCCTTCGCCGAGCAGGTGGAGGTCGAAGCCCGACAGCGTGGGCGGGAAGCGGTATGGATCCTCGACCTCGGTGACGTGTCCGAGGCCGTCCTTCACCCGCAGGCGATACGCCGCCGGTGGCCGCTTCGCGAGCTTGCCCTCCCAGAGACCGTCGCGATGGACGAGCTTGAGTGGCGGCGCGAGGACGGCACCGCCGTCGGCCACCACGACCGCGACCTCGGCGGCGCCGGGCAGGAAAGCGCGGACGGTCACGCTGCCGTCGCGGGAGGGATGGGGGCCGAGAACCGCGAAGGGATCTCCGTGCTTCCCCGTGACGAGACTCTGAATGGCTTCGGCAGTGAGGCTCATGGACGTCGCCCGGTCAGGCGGCCGCCGACGCTAGAAGGAGCGGATCAGGCGCTCCACCCGCTCGTCGTGGCTCAGGAACGGGTCCTTGCAGAGGATGGTCTCGCGCTCCGGATCGTTGAGCTTCAGGTAGACCCAGTCCACGCGGTAGTCCTTGCCCTTGAGGTTGGCCTGACGGATGAACTCGCCGCGCAGGCGCGCCCGCGTCGTCTGCGGCGGCAAATGCTTGGCCCGCTCGATCGCATCGTCCGTCGTGATGCGGTCGACCATGTCGTGCTTGACGAGCTGGAAGTACACGCCCTTGTGGGGGCGGATGTCGTGGTACTGCAGGTCCATGAGCGAGACCTTGGGGTCGCGCCAGGACAGCCGGTGCTTCTCCATGAAAGACTCGATGATCCGCTTCTTGATGACCCAATCCACCTCGCGGTGCAGGTCCATGGGGTCGCCGTGCAGGGTCTCGACCACGTGCGTCCAGCGCGCGAGCACCTCCAGCGTCACGGGATCGGGGTCGATCGACCGGACGTAGCGCGTCGCGTGCTCGAGGTACTCCGTCTGCAGCTGCAGCGGTGTGATCGTCCGCCCGTCCTTGAGCCTGACCGTTTCACGCAGGGTCGGGTCGTGGCTGATATCGCGGATGGCCTGGACCGGCGACTGGAGGCTGTAGTCCTTGTCGAAGAAGCCGTCCTCGATCATGTCGAGCAGCAGCGCGGTGGTGCCGACCTTGAGGTAGGTCGCCACCTCCGACATGTTCGAGTCCCCCACGATGACGTGCAGGCGCCGGTATTTCTCGGCGTCGGCATGCGGCTCGTCGCGGGTGTTGATGATGGAGCGCGAGGAGGTGGTGGCGCCGGAGATCTCCTGGCAGATGTGCTGCGCCCGCTGCGACAGGCAGTAGTGGAAGCCGCGCGGGGTCTGGAGCACCTTGCCCGCGCCGGCGAAGATCTGCCGCGTGACGAAGAAGGGAATGAGCCCCTCGGCGAGGCGCTGGAACGACACGTCGCGGCTGACGAGGTAGTTCTCGTGGCAGCCGTAGGAGTTGCCCGCCGAGTCCGTGTTGTTCTTGAAGAGCAGGATGTTGCCCGAGATGCCGTCCTCGCGCAGCCGCTTCTCGGCCTGGTGCAGAAGGTCCTCGACGATGCGCTCGCCCGCCTTGTCGTGGATGACGAGATCGGTGATGTCGTCGCACTCGGGCGTGGCGTACTCAGGATGGAAACCGGTGTCGAGGTAGAGCCGCGCGCCGTTCTCGAGGAAGACGTTGGCGTTGCGGGCGCCCGGGATGACCTTCTCGAAGAGGTAGCGGGCGACGTTGTCCGGCGACAGCCGTCGCTGACCGTTGAGCGTGCAGGTCAGGCCGTATTCGTTCTCGAGGCCGAAGATGCGCCGCTTCATGTGGGACTCAGCCTAACAGGGCAGGCGACCGAGAGCAACTATTCAGGCAGGGGGGGACGACGTGTCGTCGGCGAGGAGCTGATGGAGCACCTCGGCCGGGATGCGGCGGAACATGCGGCGCGCCCTGCCGCGGTCCAGGACGGCGACCTCGAGGTCGCGCTCGGTGAGCGTCTTGTTCTGCGTCACCATGAGGGCGCGGACGCCCAGCTTGACCGCGCCCGCGAAGTCGAGCCCCTCCTGGTAGTTGTCTTTCAGGTACCGGCGGATCTCGTCGGACTGCCCGCCCATCGCGGCGTAGTTCTTTTCGTCCTCGATGGTGCCGTCGTAGAGGATGTGGTAGATCTCGTTCTTCGTGCCGTTGCTGTCGCCGACCTCGGCCACCAGCACCTCAACCTCGAAGGGCTTGATGTCCTGGGTGAAGATGTTGCCGAGCGCCTGGGAATAGGCGTTGGCGAGCGACTTGGCGGTGACGTCCCCCCGGCTGTAGGAGTAGCCCTTGATGTCGGCGTGGCGGACGCCCGCCACTCGGAGGTTCTTGAACTCGTTGTACTTGCCCACACCCGCGAAGGCGATCCGATCGTAGATCTCCGAGATCTTGTGCAGGAGAGTCGACGGGTTCTCGGCCAGGAGCAGCACACCGTCGCGATACTCGAGGGTGACGATGGCCTTGCCGCGGGCGATGCCCTTGCGGGCATACTCCGCCTTGTCCTTCATCATCTGCTCGGGCGAGACGTAATACGGGAGCGGCATTACAGGCGGCCTCGCTCAGCAAGGATCGCTTCGCAGTTGCGACGGACCTCGTCCTCCGCCACGTCACCGAACCCGGAGCGGGTGATGGTCTTGACGGTCGGATAGATCCCGCGCTGCAGATCGGGCCCGCCCGTGCCGAGGTCCTCGTCGGCGGCATCCATCAAGGCTTCGATGGCCGCGCGCACGGCTTCGTCCTTGGACAGGTCGCGCTTGAAGC
>Ga0137377_10003953_pt1 | contig 11602 bp, 7 predicted proteins | sample SagtaG_22_FD_104815 | JGI IMG/M metagenome (GOLD analysis project Ga0137377, IMG submission 104815) | Vadose zone soil microbial communities from Sagehorn Ranch, Mendocino, California, USA - Sage2_L_40_16 metaG | ecosystem: Environmental > Terrestrial > Soil > Vadose zone | place: USA... | reverse complement strand
GAGCGAATCAGAAGGAAAATTCTGACGCTGCTGGACCAGCACCGCATCATGACGGTTGCAACGCTGCGGCCGGACGGCTGGCCGCAGGCAACGACTGTCGGCTACGTCAACGAAGGGCTGACTCTGTATTTTCTCTGTGGCCTGGACAGTCAGAAGGCAAGAAATCTGGCGCGAGACAACCGGATTTCGCTGACGATCGATCACGACACCGCGGATCTGATGACGATCACCGGCCTATCGATGGCGGCACACGCGCATGCGGTGAACGATCGGGCCGAAACCGACAAGGTTTTGCGCATGCTCCCGCTCAAGTACCCTGAGGCGCCTCCTTTGCCGGTGAAGATGCCAAGCCCGGACGAAATCCGCCTGTTCCGCGTGACGCCGACGGTCATTTCCATACTCGACTACACCAAGGGCTTCGGGCACGCGGATCTCGTCACCTGCTGATCGCGTTATCCTCGCGTCCTCTGGTCGTCCGCGACTCGATAGCCTCAATCCGAGAATGGGTTCCGAATGGCCGCACCTGGAGCGAATGCGAAATGACGACCGGCATTGAAATTGTCAGCTTACGGGAACCGGAAGGGGTCGGCCTCGGGCTGGAACGGCGATATTGCCCCTTGGTTGGAAGGCTTTTGGCGTGAGGCGGACCTGGGCGCTCCATTTGCGAAGCGACCCGATGTAAGCGGCAATATCGGCAGCCTCGTTTCGGCTCAACGGAAAATTCGGCATCTTCGGATGCGAGTCAAGAAGGAAGAAAGCAACCTTTTCCGGAGTGAAGTCTGACTTGCGCGCGATCGTCGCGAACGGCAGAACATCGGCGCTGGCCGGTGTCTGGCCGCTGTCAAGCAAGTGACAGGTGGCGCACCAGCGCTTCGCGAGTTCGGCGCCATGATTCGCATCGGCGGCCATTACCGCTGACCCACTCAGTCCGATCGTGGCAATAAGCAAAAGTCCAGCGTTGGTTGGGGCTACTCGCATGGAAAGATCCGCTGTTTGGGCCGCTGAGATCGAAAGCCTACGCAATCATCAACAGGAATGAAACAGAAATGAGAAGGGCGTCTACTTGACACGCCGTTCTTCACCGAAGCCGCACTTATCAGACGCTTGCGGCATGATGCATTGGTCGCAATGACTTTGATCTATGACAAAGTCGCTGCTTCGCATTGGCTTATTAAGGCCGGACGTAAGGGAAGTTTGCGGCCGGTGAGATTTGGAGCTTGCTTTCCTGGACGTTCGATTGGTGGGTGCCCTTGAGCTTGACCAGCTCACGGGCATCCGTTCGTTTCCCTGCTTGCAATTCGATTTAAGGATCGTCGATGCGAGCGTTTTATTTTGACATGAGGGACGGAGTTCGATCAGGGACAGAGTTGGGTTACAGTTTCCTACCGCCGGGGGGTGCGATTGAGCATAGCAAGGAGCTGGCACGGCGGTTTAACCATGAACATCCGCTCAAGGACCCGGACCTTGCAATAGTCGCCATCGACGAGTCGGGTAGCGAAGTTCATCGGGAAGCAAGTATATCCGAAGGTCGCTGACCCGAAGGTGCCTCAACTCCAGCGGAGCCGGATGACTTTCGCCGATTTCGCATGAGCAATTGATTTCCCTCAACCGCGACCGACGCATTTCCGGCAAAGCGTGATGAGTTTTGGTTCTGCGCGTGCCCCGGCGCTCCGGCTGCGTCTGAAAAAAAACGCCCGGAGGCGGCTCCGAACGGCGAAAAGTCCAACTGATATCTTCCTCCTTTGAGGAGGTACATTCAACGTCTACGACTTGGATTTGATTGTTTTGCCATGCACCGGTCTCCGGCATCGTATTTTTCCACGGGCATCTGTAGTCTTTTTGCCCGTTCATCGCGGTCCTTGTGACGAAACTCCCGCTCTCTGCGCTCGAACTTCGTTAGCTCTTCGTTGACGGCCCGCATAAAGCAAGCGTGCGAGGTGCCAGCTCTTTGAGTCCGCTCGGGCATGCTGGTCTCCTAAACAATTTGGTCACAAAAATATAAAGCGAAAACCGGAGGCCGGTTCGAAGATGATATCGGCTTATTCTGATGAGGCCATTGGCCAATTTTCATTCACGTCCGGCGCAGCGGGAGGAAATTTGGAGTCGGTTGCCTGCGGATCGCCCATCACAAGCGCAATGAGGGGGTCGATGTAGACCCCCTCGACAACGCGGCTCTTGAGCGTGTAGGCGCAGCGCACCGCCCCAAATTTGCGGGACTGATTCCTCCCTTCGCGGGCACCTTCCTTATTTGGAAACGGCTGCCAAGCTATTGAGATTGCTAGAGGGCGTTTTGAGCCTTTTTTCCAAATGCGAGTTGAAATCGTTGAATAATCAAGCTGATTTTGATTCCGCCATTCGGAGGTTCGATCCCTCCCGCCCCAGCCAGCCCGTTGCGGCTGCTATGCGACCCGCAACGCTTCGTCGATCTTTCGCGAGCTGTCGAACAGTCCGGCAAAGCGCGTCATCAGGCCCGCGCTATCATCCGGCTTGGCGCTCGGCGTGAACGGGTCGGTGTAACACTGTGCTCCGGCGGCCCTGGAAATCCGGGCGACGCTCTCGGTCATCGCCGGCGCGCCGCAAGTGTAGACGACGTCGTCCGGCGACAATCGCGGCATGTGGTCGGTCGGTCGGCCAGATCGGACGGCCGGAGAGACATTCTGCGGCTCCGATACGATCGGGATGATGGTGACGTTCGGAAACCGCGCCAACCGGCACAGGGCACTATGCATGTAGAACGACTGGAGCTTGCGGGCTGCGACAATGAACACGAGCTCCCGTTGCGGCCGCTCCGTGATCGCCGCGACCGCGATCGACCACATCGGTGCGAAACCGGTGCCGCTCGCGACCAGCACGGTGCGGCCGGTATGCTTGGGCCTCAGGAAAGCGCTGCCAAGCGGCCCCGTCACCTTGACGCGGTGGCCGATGCGGATCTTGTGGCCGAGCGCGGACGACACCAGTCCGTCCTGCAGGCGGCGGATGTGGAAATTCAGGAGCTGATGATCGGGGCCGCCTTCCAACGGATAGGTCGGGCTGTAGCTTCGCTCGGGGAAGCCGCGGAACTGCACCTTGCAATACTGGCCGGGAAGATAACGCAGCGGCTTCGGCATCTCCAGGGACACGCCGACGACGTCAGGCGCCAAGCGCACCAACTCCGCCACGCGGGCCGACATCGACACCGTGTCGGGGACCGGCTCGGTGATGATCTTCATGTCGGAGACGACCCGCGCCTGGCAGGCGTAGATCATGTCGCTGCCTTCCTCGGTGCCGCCAAAGACCTTGCCGTCGACCAGGCGCACACGGCAGCTGCCGCAAATTCCGCTTCGGCAATCGTGTTGCAACTCCACGCCGCTCATGATCGCGCCATCAAGAAGCAGATCACCGACGTTTGCGTAGAACGTTTCTTTGTTGAGAGTTACCTTGCAGATCTTCGGCATTATTCCACCTCGAGACGAATCGGTCGGACGTGGCGGGTGTGCCTGATCTGGGTATGATCGAAGGCGGAGACCCGCATGAAGACTCCCGTCCTCAATGCCACGTCGTATTGGCTGTCGACCTCGAGGCGGCGTGCCACCTCGAGCGCCCAATGTCCGGAAGCCCAGCGGGCCGCGCATCGCACGTCGGCGCGATCTCCAGTGAACTCGCCGGCGATGATGACGCCGGGAAGGACGGTCCCGACAGGAATCTGCCGATCCCGCTCGGGTGTATAGGGGTCCGATTCGGCTTCCGTCATGAACCAGCGCGCGCCGTCGCTCTCGCCGACATCCGGATCGAGCGTAATCTGTCCCATCGCCGCGGTTGTCGCGGCGAGGTTCTTGGGCAGCCGGCGTGGCATGACGTATCGCGTGCCGCTGGCTGGGTCGAAGGAGACGACAAAATTGTCGCTATAGTTGGCCGAACCCGGATCCGGCTCGAACCCGCCCTTGTACGGGACGACGTGGCTCACCTGCTGCGGAGTAGGCTCCACCGGCGGGCCGAAATGGTCGTCGTCCATCCATCCCGTCGGGCCGCCGCTGGTCGCCTTCCATTGCCACACGTCGGCATAGATCCCCGCGGCCGGCGTATAATGGAGACCGCGGCCCGTCATGGTGGCGGGGGCATTCGGAATCGGCTGAGGGCTTGCGTGGAAGGTCCGGTCGCCCGCGAGATCGACGTCCAAGGTGGTCAGCAGCACCGAGAACTTGTCCTCATTGAAGGCGTGCTCGTCGCCGTTCTCGTAACCGTCGTGAAGCAGGTGCCATCCATCAACTTGCTTGATCAGCGGCAGTTGCTTGAGCGAGCGCGTCGGATCCTCCCATGTGAACAGGAAATATGCCCAGGTGCCGTCGTGCACCGCGCGAATATCGATCTTCGATTCGCCCCTGCCGTCGAAATGGTCGCCGTTGTTGGTCATCACCGAGAACGGCGGGATGGTTCGCCAGACCGGGTCGGACGTGTCGCCGTCAAGGATCGGCGCGTTGGCAACGGCGATGCGGTGAATCCGCAGATCGTCGACGGCCATCCAATCCGCGGCGACAACGGCCGAAGCTCCCGTGATTGCAACGGCTGCGGCCACAACGAGAGGATTGGATTGAAGCGTCACGTTTCGTGGCTTTACGGGGCGCCGGGTCGTTGGCTTTTTCGAACTGGATTGCATGGTCGGTTTTTGATGCGTGGTCGGTCTGCGTGTGTCCCGCCGATCGTGTGCGGCCTCGTGCGGTTCGGTCGGCTGAAGTGGTGCCTTGGACGTGCTCTGAAACTCCGCGGCCGACGACGAGGACTTCTCGACCAGCATGGTCAACAATTCCACGGGATCAAGGCGCGGCGGCGGCGGCGGTACGCGATCGGGCCGAAATACCCTGAGCAATTGCGACGACCTGCCGATGGCGTAGTGGACCAGCACGTGAAAGGTCGCAAAAGCCGGAATCACCCAGGTCGCATACCAGTGGACCGTCAGCATGCCGTAGCCGGCGGACAGGCCGAAATACAAGAGGCCGCCACTGACGATCAGTGTCAGCATCGTGGCAAAAAAGATCCAGACCAGCAGCACGCTGAACGAGCCGAATCTTGCCTGCTTGCGGCCGACGAGGCCTCGCAGGCGAATCTTGTCCAACACGACGCGACGCGTAAGCCCGGACCGTATCAGATAGATCGCGTACGCGATCGACACCGCGGTAAGCACGACGGCGGCCTGCATATGCGGTACCCAGACACTAGAGCTCGGCAACACTGTATCGAGCCAATTGATCCAGGTCCGGTCCGGCGCTTCGGTTGCGATACGAAGTCCGGTGACGAAGGCGACGACGATCGCGGCAACAAGCAGCCAGTGCAGGATGATCGTGCCATAGTCTGTTTTGCGACGCCTCACTTTCGCCCTCCTTTTTCGAGGAGGCGGCGAGCGCCTGCATCGGCCTCACGCGCAAATCTTGGACGAATTGCGTATATGGCATGCGACCGCGCGCAGCATTCACGCGATTCAGGCCGCGCGATGCTCTGCAAGGAGCCGTTGTTACTCTTACCCAAACTTTCTGTCCCCCAGATATCGGCTCGTCGAGACCAGCGAGCGGAAGTCATCTCCTTCTGTCAGCACATCGCAACACGCGAAGTGTTCAACCAGCGACGCCCGTGCTAAGTTGAACGATCCGCCGACCGTACGCGTGATTGCTGTCTTTCGGCCGATCCTTCGGATCGTCCCGGCAGCTCGCCTCAACCCGCGAAGCGAGCCACGTCTCTCTCCTGCTTCTCCCCTGCATCGCCAGAGACCGGTCCGCGCCGTCGACTGTGCAGTGCAAAGAGTTATTTAGCTTCATGGCGTCTTTCGGCCCACACAGGGGCCAATGAGCGCAGAAGCAAGGTGATAGCCGGACGATTCTATGACGCCAGTGGTCGCTTGCGGGCTCATCGATTTTCGGCCGTTGCGAGCGGAAGCAATACCGCCGCTCAGGGCCTTCTTGTCCCGATCAAGACGATGAAGTGCTTGCGGCATTTCGTTTTCTCGGGTGCTGCGCGCAGGAATCTCGATCGGTCCAATTGTTGCCGGAAAATGGTCGGTATCGGCTGCCAACCTGACTCCAACCAGCACTTTGACTCAATCGGGGAGACGTACGGGATGAATGCCGTTCCGCACCACTCGCAAATCACTTCGTCACTCAAGGCGCCGAGTCCATCATCTGCGCCGGAGGTCGACGATCCCGTTACCATTGGCCTGCGCGAGAGTGCTCGGCGGATGATCGGCATCGCCATGTTCAGCGGCGTGATCAATCTGCTGATGCTATCGGGCTCGCTCTACATGCTGCAGGTTTACGACCGGGTCATTCCGAGCCGCAACGTCGCGACGCTGCTCGGCCTGTCGCTGATGGTGCTGCTCGCCTATGTTCTACAGGGATACTTCGACGCGTTGCGCTCGCGGATGCTGTGCCGGGTTGCGACCCTGTTCGACGTCGGTTTGCAGGACGCCATCCACAACGCGCTCGCCGTGCTGCCGCTTCGCGGCGTGAAGCCGATGCTGATGCAGCAGCCGTTGCGCGACCTCGACCAGGTGCGGGCCTTCATGTCGAGCATGGGACCGACCGCATTCTTGGACATGCCTTGGATACCGATCTTTCTGATCGGGTTGTTTTTGTTCCATCCGGCGATCGGCGTGACGGCGCTGCTTGGGACAATTGCAATCGTCGCGATGACATTGATATCGGACCGCATGTCGAAGGGGGCCGCCAAGGCGGCGATGGAGAGCAGCGCGCAGCGGCAGGTGTTGGCTGACGCGACGCAGCGCAATGCCGAGGTGATTCGCGCGCTTGGGATGATGGACCGGTTTGGCGCGCGCTGGGCTCGCGCCAATGAGCGCTATCTTCGCGAGAACATCCGCGCAACGGACGTGTCCGTGAATCTCGGCTCCGGCGCGAAAGTGCTGCGCTACGTGCTGCAATCCGGCATGCTTGGAATTGGCGCGTTTCTCGTGGTCTCCGACAAGGCGTCGGGCGGCATCATGATCGCGTCCTCGATCATGATGGGCCGGGCGCTTGCGCCCGTCGAGGTCGCGCTCGGCACCTGGAAACAACTCGTCGCCGCGCGCCAGGGCATCAAGCGCTTGCGCGATATCTGCAGGGTGACGGCGAAACCTTCTGTGCCGCCGGTGACGCTTCCGCGTCCCAGTCGCGAGCTTTCGGTGCAGGCCCTGAGCGTCGCTGCGCCGGGAACGGACAAGCCGATCGTCTCGAACATCTCCTTCTCGCTCAAAGCAGGCATGGGATTGGCTTTGCTCGGCGCGAGCGCGTCGGGAAAAACCTCGCTTTCAAAAGCGCTGGTGGGGATCTGGCCGGTCCAAGAGGGGGTCGTGCGCCTTGACGGAGCGACGATCGACCAATGGCGCAACGAGGATTTGGGGCGCTACATCGGCTATCTGCCCCAGGATGTGGCGCTGTTCGATGGGACGGTCGCGGAAAACATCTGCCGTTTCGATCAGGGCGCGACGTCGGACGCGATCCTGCGGGCCGCGCAGATCGCAGGGGTCCATGACATTATACTACGTCTGCCGGAGGGCTACTCGACGCGGATTGGTCAGGGCGGCATGTCGCTGTCGGCCGGTCAGCGCCAGCGTATCGGCCTTGCGCGAGCGGTGTTCGGCGATCCCTTCCTGGTGGTGCTCGACGAACCCAACGCCAATCTGGATGCCGACGGTGAGAACGCCCTAAGCCGCGCAATCCAGATTCTCCGCCATAATAAGAGTATCGTCATCGTCATTTCGCATCGTCCGAGCGCGCTCGCCTCGCTGAACATGGCGATGGTCTTGTACGAGGGCAAATCGATCGCATTCGGCGCCAGCGAGGAAATCTTCTCACGCGTTCGCGCTCCGGCGCTTCAGCCCGGGCCGGCAGCTCATGCCGCACCGCTGGCGCAACAAGTGCCGGCGCCAAACGCCAAGACGCCGCGCCGCGCCGTGGTCGCTGGGAGTGTGTCGTCATGAGGCCCATCGAGGACACCGGACGTGTCAACGATCTCGAGCCGAACTGGAACGACGAACCGCAGGCTGACGGCGTGGGGCCGCAAGGCGAAGCCTTGATTCTCGAACTACAGCGTCTTCGACAGGCCTTCGATGACGACGACGGGAACAATCGCAGGGCCGGTCGCCGGTCGCGCGACGGCTCGGAGCCCGATCGGTATCGACGCGGCAAGCCGCCGAAGCGCCGGCGAAAGGGCAGGATGGGGAAGGCGATCGACGTTTGGCTCACGCAATTCGGGCTGAAGACACCTGTCGAGGTCAGAGGTGACGGGAGTGAAAGGTCGTTCGCCGCGAACGCCTCACAGTCGCGCCGTCAGCGCCCGACGATCGCTCCCAGTGAGCCCGTCATTATGAAGAGGCCGGTCAAGAACGCAGCAGCGCGTCCGCACCCGCGGAACCCGACGATCATTCCCGTCGAGCCCGTCGTGATGAAACGATCGGTCGAAGGGACTGCCCCGCGCGCGCCACGCCGGCAGGGCCCGACGATCACGCCGGACGAGCGCGTCGAGATGAAAAGACCGGTCGAGGAAGCCGCCTCGCGTGTTCCACGCCAGCAGGGTCCGGCGATCGTACCGGGCGAGCCATCAATGATGAAAAAGAGGCCGGTCGAAGGGATCGACACGCGCCGTCCGCGGGCGATACCGCCCGGCGAGCCCGTTGCGATGAAGCGGCGGGTCGAGCCGACCGTCACGACGCCTCGCCGCGAGAGTCCGATGATGACGCATGGCGATCCTATCGCCGTGGACTTGATGAAGCCCGGGCCCGCCGCTCGCAGGCCTGGTGGCTCGCATCAACCAATGCTTCTCGCGAAGCCTGGTTCGGAGCCTCCGAGTGCGGCGAGGCCCGAAACGCCCACGGCCAACAAGTTGATCGAGAGATCTCGCACCGGCTTGATGGCGGGTGTTTCCTTCATGCTCGACCACGGCGCTCCACCTCCTCCGGACGACACGCCCGATAGTAGTCTGACGGTGCGAGCCCGCTGGTCGTTCGAGCGCGAATTGCGCAGGGGGCTTCGGGTTCTCATCCTGGCTGCCGTGCTGGGTGGCGGTTGGTTGGTTTTCGTGCCGCTGGCGGGCGCTGTCGTGGTGCCGGGCAATCTCGTCGTTCAATCCAACGTCAAGCAAATCCAGCATCCTACTGGTGGCGTTGTCGCAGAGATCAAGGTGCAAAATGGCTCGCGGGTCAGCGCCGGCGATCTCTTGGTGCGGCTTGACGCCACCCAGGCTCAAGCCAGCCTTCAGGTGGTGACCAAGCAGCTCAACGAGGTGCGGGCACGGATGGCGCGGCTGACTGCCGAGCGCGACGGCCTTGCCGAAATCGAATTTCCGGCCGAAATGGTGGCGCGGTCGACCGATGACAACGTTAATGGTCTACTGGCTTCGGAAACGTCGCTTTTCAAGGCCCGATCCAGCGCGCGCCAAAGCCAGAAAGACCTTCTGCAAAGTCAGGCCGCTCAGTTCAGCCAGCAGATCACGGGAGCGGAGTCGCAGCTGGAGTCCAAGGCGAGGCAACTAGACTTGATCAAAGGTGAGCTCGCTGGTGTCCAGGACTTGTATGACAAGCATCTGGTGTCGCTACAGCGGCTGAACGCGCTACAGCGCGATGCAGCGCAAATCGACGGCGAGCGGGGTCAATTGACGTCCGCAATCGCCGAGACGAAATCGAAGATCGACGCGTCCAAGCTTCAGATCGTTCGGATCGATCAGGACTTTCGCAGCGAAGTCGTGAAGGATCTCAACGAGGCGCAAGCCAAGGAAGCCGAACTCGCCGAGCATAGCGTCGCTGCGCGCGATCAGCTCGACCGGATCGAAATGCGGACATCGACCTCCGGCGTGGTCAATCAACTTTCCATCCACACCATCGGCGGCGTGATTAAGGCGGGCGAAACCATCATGGAAATCGTTCCGGATACGGATGATCTGCAGATCGAGGCGCGGGTGCAACCGAAGGACATCGACCACGTGCGAACCGGCCAGCAGGCGTTCGTGCGCTTCGCGGCCTTCAATCAGCGTACGACGCCGCAGCTTAATGGCACGGTTTCGTATGTGTCGGCCGATACCGGCCATGATCAGCAGACGAACACGCCCTATTTCACGGTCAGGGTCGTGCTGCCCGAGGACGAGCGCCGGCGGCTGAACGGCCAGCAACTGGTTCCTGGGATGCCTACCGAAGTCTTCATGCAGACGGGCAGCAGGACGATGATGAGTTACCTCTTTGAGCCGATCACCGATCAATTGCGGCGCGCGTTTGTCGAGCAGTGAATGGTGTCCGGCATCGCTGGGAACCATGGGATAGACGACCGAAGGTATGATGATCGCAGTACCGTTGGATTTTCCGCGAACGCGTGTGGAGAGTTCGCGATGCCCAACTTTTCGGCGATTTCATCGCGCTCTAATCGTGCTCTAAAGGCTTAGGCTGTCTTCAACTTGGCCATCTTCGTCGCCGCGCGCTTGATGCGGCAAGACGAAATTTCCGGAGTTGACTGGCGCGACTTTGATCGCGATGGTCGAATGCTCAGCATTGGATGCCGCAAGGCACAAAAAACGCATCGCATTGCTGGAACAAAATCATACTTGCCCGAACAACATCATAGTTGCGGCTATGGGTGCCCTTCTTTTAGCCCGATTAGAGTTAGTAAGTCACGGCTGCACGGAGCGCGAAACCGCTCACCGGGCCGACTGACGTCGGCTAAGTCTTGAATATCTTCGTAGTCCTGTGGGGAGCGCCAGGCAGGATACGAGTGATCAATTTCGGGGAGACGATCTGATGGCAACTACATTGTTCAACAAGACTGCGCTGGCGAACGGGACGTCGAACTTGATCGTGCGTGCCGACGCGCTCAATCAATCGACGGACCTGGTGCAGGCCGGCGTCGTCTTCAACGATGCGATGCGCGCGTCATTGGGCCTGTTCAATCTGTCGGGCAGCGGCAACTCCAACCCCTTCCTGGGCAGCTACACGACCGACATCCATGCGGTGCAGAACGACATCGCCGCGATGCTCGCCACTCCCGGCAATGTGACGATCGGCGGTCAGGCCTTTGCCCTCAGCGCCACCGACACCGCGGTCTTGACCAACATCCAGAGCCAGCTCGGCACGCTCTTGACCGCTGCGCCGCAGACCACCAATGCGGCGACGCTGACGGCGGCGGATCAGACGATCCATGCCGTGCAAAGCGAGATCCTGCAGGAGATCAACAACGACGCCCATATTTCGGCCGCCCTCAACAACGTCCAGTTCCTGGCCAACACGGGTGCCAACGACGTCGCGTTCCAGAACATTCCGGCGGGCGCCGATGATCCGGCAGCGCTCGCCGCGGCGACGGCGGGCAACAGCCTGAAAGCGGTCGGCGAAGTCTTCAACGCGGCCACTGTTGCCGCCGCCGGCGGCATCAACACGGCGAATCTCAACGAGATCACCAACGACTTCACCGCGGTTCAGCAGGGTCTGACCAAGATCCTCGGCAATGCGACCATGCTGGCGCAGATCGAAAAGGGCGAAACCGCCAATGCCGCGGCGTTGACGACCGTTCACCTGCAGACGGTGCTGAACCAGATCAACCTGCAGCTCACCAAATATGACGGCGCAGAGGCGACCGGCAGTCCCACCGCGCTGCGGGGCACCGCG
>Ga0137377_10003948_pt1 | contig 11609 bp, 13 predicted proteins | sample SagtaG_22_FD_104815 | JGI IMG/M metagenome (GOLD analysis project Ga0137377, IMG submission 104815) | Vadose zone soil microbial communities from Sagehorn Ranch, Mendocino, California, USA - Sage2_L_40_16 metaG | ecosystem: Environmental > Terrestrial > Soil > Vadose zone | place: USA... | reverse complement strand
GTCGAGATGACTTCGGCGAGCGCGTTGAGGTAGGCACCACGAGCCGTGTACATGACGCCTTTAGGATTGCCGGTGGTGCCCGAGGTGTAGTCGATCGCAATCGTCTCATTCTCATCTTCGAGCCAGCTCACTACCGGCTCTGGAGATCCCTGAGCAAGGAACCCTTCGTAGGGATCATCGGGCGTGCCACTATCGCTGATACGCACCACTTTGATCTCTTCCAGGTTGAGTGGCTCGACCAAAGGCTCTAATTCGGCATCGACGAAGAGGAACTTCACGCCGGAGTGCTTGAGGATGTAGTCAATTTCTTGCGAATTCAAGCGCGTATTCACGGCAACCAGGATACCTCCAGCCGCAGGTATAGCAAAGTGAGCCTCAAGTAAGTGAGGTGTGTTGAAGCACAAGAAGCCAACTCGATCCTGCTTCTGCATGCCGATATCCCGCAATTGGGAAGCCAGGCGGTTCACGCGCTCTGCGAACTCATGGTAGGTATACTTGCGGTCACCATAGACTACGGCGGTTTTGTCTGGAAACACGGATGCACTACGCTCAAGAAAACTTACGAGGGTCAGCTCGGTTCGATAGACCATCATTTCCATTGTAGACTCCTTTCCCGACTTAAAAAGGGGATTGACTTTTCGTCATAGGTAACCCGATAGGAAGCGCGATGAGCAATGTCCAAAGTGCAATGACGAGGTAAGACCGGCGTGTTACTATGCGGGCGGAAATTTTATCAACTAAGCTTTCGCTCCGGCCAGTGAAATACTTTTCTGAAAATGGACATATTTTTACTCGTAGCCTCGAGTATACCAGAATATAGGGGCTTATGCACTACTTTTTGGTGGCTTGCTATTACAAAAAACGTTGCGAGAGACGGATTAGTTAAATGTAGAGGCAATTGTGCTATTGTGCGCTTCTACCCCCATCAACAGGAATGACCTGGCCGTGATATAACTGGCACCTTCTGCTACCAAGTTGCGTCCAGAAATAGAAAAATGGTAGACTGACAGCATTGAACGAAGAGAAGATTTATGCTGGTTTTGGCCCAAGACCTGGGAACGACTCACTTATAATCACAGAGGAGGAAGAAAACCATGCGTCGGAACATTGGAAAGATGCTCATCTCCCTTGCAGCCATCCTGACAGCTGTAGCGCCTTTTCTAGCTGACTGGAACGACTCGCACCTCTTCAGTCCTCAGTGGTCTCCCCATGCCCGCTTTCACGGTGTTGTCTCTTTGGGGATGACAACGATGCTCTCATCGGTCGCACTCTGGTTGCTCTGGCGACGCTCGCCAGAGCAGGACACAGCAGTGACTGTTGCTGCAGCGATTCCCGTGGCATATTGGGGACCTTTCTTTCTTGCGCCATTCGTCTCAGGCACTGCCGTCGAGGACCCAGGGCATCGGCTTGTGCGGATCATAGGGGTGCCATCTAACCTCATGGGAGCGGGAGCCACAACGCTCACGGCTGGACTTGGGTGGTATCTGGATCGCCGATTGCGCACCACTGCTGCGCCTGTGAACTGAGGGACACGAGGCGTGCTAGGTAGGATCCCATACTAACCTGTTTCTTATCTCCGTCACAGCACCTCTACTGCGCCGTTCGCCCTCCATCTATCGGAATGACCTGGCCTGTGATATAGCTGGCACCTTCTGAAGCTAAAAACAGAACTGTAGGAGCCAGTTCACCGGGCTGGCCGATGCGTCCCATGGGAGTTGTACTGGCTACGATAGACTCGGCTCGATCCAGAATGGCTTCGGTCATGCGCGTGCGAAACATGCCTGGGGCGATGGCGTTGACGCGAATACCGCGGCCGGCCCACTCTAGCGCCAGGGCCCGCGTCAGGTTGATTACCGCCGCTTTACTGGCGTTGTAGCCAACAGTTTGTAACTGTCCACCCCTCATGCCAGCAATGGAGGCAACATTCACTATGGCACCCTTGTTGCGTTCCAGCATATGCCGCCCAACGACCTGGGACATTAAAAACGTTCCAGTGATGTTTGCATCGATTACTTGCCGCCAGCGATCGAGAGGCATGGTTTCCGCGGGAGCGCCCCAGGTCAGGCCAGCATTATTGACCAATATGTCGATCTTGCCACATTTTTCAAGCGCCTGCTGTACTGTCTGCTCTACGGAAGACGCATCGGCGACATCACAGGTCAGCGCATGCACAGAAATAGCGCGATCTTTCAGGAATTTTTCAGCATCAGTTAGCCACTGTTCGCGCCTGGCCGTAATCACCACTTGCGCGCCTGCATAACCAAAAGCATGTGCAATTTCCAGGCCCAGACCACGCGAACCACCTGTGACAACAACAACTTCGCCTTTGAAATCAAAACTGACGGTACCCATAGACGCCTCCTCTGTATTTTCGTTTCACCGACTGGTATTATACATCAGTTTTGTAGCGCGTTGTCTGACCTCTATTTGCTGTTTTCTTATTTTCCCACATGCCGTAGGAGTCTCGGAAAACAAGCTCGTGCTCGACTTGCTCTGCGAGCGCACTTCCGCTAGAAGTTATAACCTGGTGTATTGCCAATGAGGTTTGTTGCACTTGTCGCACTTGCAACACTTGTATCATTTGTATCACTTGTATCACTTGTATCACTTGTGTCCGTTGTATCGCAATGTTACCTCTGCGCGAGTGACTCCTCTGCTCTACTGGACCAAAGCAATGATCCCTTTCTCTAAAGCGGGGACCTCCTTTCTCTTGCACCGCCTCCGGCGGCGGGGCAAGGAAGCCCCCCAGGCTTCCTTGCCCCGCACCCCGCCAAGGGGCCTTGCAGGCCCCTTGGAACCCCTGCCGATGCTCAACTCCATCCACTACGAAAACGGTGTGGGTCTCCATTTTTCAGCTACAGATTGCTATGCTTAGGCAAGGTTCAAAAGAACGTGACAGTTCCTCATCAACAGCAAGGTCCAGCTCTGTCATGCTTCGCTCAGCATCTGTCTGCCGATCGCGACAGACCCTTCGCTGCGCTCAGGGTGACACGGGGGGACTGTTCAAACGGTCAAGGACACTTCGTCCAAATTGAACCTTGCCTTAGCGTAACGATTTCCAGACCTATGTATGGTATGATGTCAGCAGGTGAAAACCTCGACTGGCAATTGTCGTATGCTTCTGGATGTAACGAACCGGACCGAAGCTTGATTGCACAGAAGCGCAAGGAGCGCCCCTATGAACCTTCCGTCTGCACCGGCACAGGTACGTGTGAACTCGGACCAGCATCGTACAACCGGCACTCGCTTGCAGGGTCCCTGGCTTTCTCTTGTCCGTTTGGTGTGGGTAGTACTGAGCATCCTTGCCTTGATTCTCTTCATTGCGAGCCTTCCAGTGTATTTTGCGAGCCAACAGAAGTCGTACGCGGTCGGCTACGCTGTGTTCCTCCTCGCCCTGGGTATCTTCGTTGCCCTGGTGTGGTTCATCGTCGCCGTGCTTCTCTTCTGGCGCAAGTCCAACGATTGGCTGGCCCTGCTGGTCTCGTTTATGCTGGTGTTGCAAGGCGTAGGTACCACCATCTATCCATTGGATGTAATTCCCTCGGTCTGGCGAGTGCCGGCGTACGTCGTGAACCTGCTTGCCTTTGACTTGCTGTTCCTTGTCTTCTGCCTCTTCCCGACTGGGCGGTTTGTGCCGCGCTGGATACCCTGGTTTGGGGTACTATTTCTAGGATTGCAGGTCCTTGGAAGCTTGTCCATCGTTCCTCAGAGCTATAGTTTCCTGTTTACGCTTGGGGCGTACTCCTTTCTAGGAGGCTTCGTCGTCGCCCAACTCTATCGCTACCACTCCGTCTCCAGTCGAACGGAGCGCCAGCAGACCAAGTGGATCGTTTTCGGTGTGACCGTGACCTACCTCATCGAGTTGGGGATTACCTTATGTTATGGCTTCTTTCCATTATTCTTCTCAACTGGTTCGCTCGGTGACCGGATTCTCTCACCAATTAGTACCGGTGTACCCATCCTTATTCCGCTCTCCTTTGGCTTTGCTATTCTACGCTATCGACTGTGGGAGATCGATGCCATCATTAACCGCACGTTAGTCTACGGCACACTGACGGTGTTGCTGGCCCTGGTCTACGTTGGCTGCGTGATTGCGCTCCAATCCCTCGCGCTTGTGCTGAAGGAGCAGTTGTCGCACAATCCGATCATCGTTGTCGCTTCGACCTTAGTGAGTGCAGCTCTCTTCCAACCCTTGCGACGGCGCCTCCAAATAGCGATTGATCGGCGCTTCTACCGTCGTAAGTACAATGCTGTCCAGACGATCGCTGCCTTCAGCACACGGCTTCGTCTGAACGAGGACGTGGATTTGACAACCTTAACCGCTGACTTGCTTGCAGTTGTCGAGGAAACAATGCAGCCAGCGCATGTTTCGCTCTGGTTACGCAATCCTGAACAATCCCGGGGACGGAATACGCGGCTGCTCCCCAGAATCGATGAGGAGTTATTCCTCTAGTAGAACCAGCGGGCGATCTGTGAGCGGGCTGGAGTAGAGCCATCTTTTAGAGATTGTAAGTCAGCAAATACTGTATCATCTGATGACGTCATGATGAGTGGCTGCCAAGGTAGGACGCCGAGACGTGGCTGGCAGAAGTATTTGAATGTTTGTATATCCATTGCTATCCAGGTTGTCACTCGTTAAAAGCAATGTTATGATCTATTGTAGGTTAAATGTTATAATTTTATCGTAAGTTAGTTGTTTCCTTTTATAGTGCTAAGGGATACGTTATACAACAGGAGTTTGATATAGCTACTATGCAGGCCAAGCCACAATTTCACATGGGTAAAGACGATAAGCGCAGATTGCAGAACTTTCCCTGGAACGTCCCTTTGGAGCAATGGCCAGAACACGGGGTTATTCCGCTTGAGATCCGTCGAGGTGAGTCGCGACATCCCGTGATTTTTGTGGAGAGTGGTGGTGCACGCTATGCCATCAAAGAGACGGCACCCTACATGGCGCAGCGCGAGATAAATAACCTGCGCGCGATCGAGCACCGTGGCATTCCAGTACTCAGTCCTATCGGGACTGTCACCGTAGCAGCGCCACCTGTATTATTAGAGGAACACGGTCCTGACGGTCGTCCTCAATACACGAGTGGGGATCGAGGCTACACAGTGACAAGGCTGGCCCCGCGCGTTGTACCACATTCGGTGCTCTTTAGCCTGCCCTTTACGAGGCGTACGAAACGCCGTCTCCTGGAAGCAGTGGCGGTGCTGCTGGTCGAATTACACGAACATGGTGTGTACTGGGGTGACCCATCCCTGGCAAATGTACTGATTCGCATAGATGGACGAAGTATCCTGGCAATTATGGCCGACGCAGAGACAGCGGAACTCTTTTCTGGGCCGGTAAGTAAGGGACTGCGCGAGCAAGACATAGCATCATTTGGCGAATCACTGATGTGGCAGGCAGAGGACCTGCGCCAGGCTCGTGGATTACCCGAAGAAGAGGAAGTGTTGGATGAAGAGGATTTCCACTATTTTGAACGGCGCTATCGCTGGCTGCGTCGAGAACATGCACGGCTAATGGCATCTCCATCCTTTCTCACGCTCTATCAAGTACAACGCCTGCTGGAAGGTCTGAATCAGTGGGGCTACTCTCTCCTCGGCACAACTGGCCACGCCCTGCAAGGGTTCGTTACGGTACTGCCTGGCTGGTACTCCCGTCGCATTCATGACCTGCTGGGTATCACAGTACCACGCGTCTATGCCCGGCGCTTCTACAATATGATCCTTGGTCACCAGGCAATTATGAGCAATAATGAAGGGCGCAACATCAGTCTTGAAGAGGCTGCACAGGATTGGTATACGCGCTATCACCTACCAACAGTTCTTTTATTGCGCAAGCTCCTCACGGGTAGGCAAGATCCTATGAGAGCTTACTTCTCTATCATGGATCACAAATGGAAGCTCAGCCGCAAAGCAGGCCACGAGATACCCCTGGACGAGGCAGCAGTAGACTGGGCCATGCAGGAGGCAAAAAGGGGAAAACTTGGTGCAGTTGATCCCGCAAGTATAGCAACATGGTGGAGAGAACTTAAACCCGTCACAGAAGTGTTGGAACCGGAGCGCATCGAAAGCGGAAAATTGGAGCCATTGCTCTCAGAAGAAGAGCAGCAACTTGTGCATCTTCCAGAGCCCGAATTGGAGGAGAAGTTAAATGGGCTCCTGGAACAACAAAAGGCCAACGGCGAGTAGATTGACCAGCCTTTATAGGTTATACAGCAAGGTCGTGTTGGAACCTGGCTGGGCTTGCCCCAGCCAGGTTCCAACACGACCTTGCTACTATCCCTCATCTAAGGATTCTTCGTCTTCCTCTACCTCCTGCTCGACTTCACCAGCTTTGAAGGAGGAAATGTTGCCACGAATCTGCTCTTCGAGTGCGGAGGCAACGTCACTATTCTGACGCAGGAAGTCTTTAGCGTTTTCGCGGCCTTGCCCAAGACGAATGTCACCGACATTGAACCACGCGCCGCTTTTCTTGACGAGACCCATCTCTAAACCAAGGTCGATCAAGCCACCTTCGCGAGAAATGCCTTCGCTGTACATGATATCGAATTCTGCAACACGGAACGGTGGAGCTACCTTGTTTTTGACTACACGCACACGGGTACGGTTGCCCATTACCTCCTGCCCCTGCTTGATCGTGTCTGTGCGACGAATATCCAGGCGGACAGAAGCGTAGAATTTGAGCGCTTTACCGCCAGATGTGGTCTCAGGATTCCCAAACATGACACCAACCTTTTCGCGCAACTGATTGGTGAAGACGACGGCGGTGTTGGAACTGCTGATGACCGAAGTAAGCTTACGCATGGCCTGGCTCATCAGGCGAGCTTGCAAGCCGACGTGCGAGTCGCCCATCTCGCCTTCGATTTCGGCACGCGGCGTTAAGGCCGCCACAGAGTCGATGACAACTACATCGATGGCATTACTGCGAATCAGTGCATCGACAATCTCCAATGCCTGCTCTCCCGTGTCCGGTTGGGAGATCAGCAGGTTATTGATATCAACACCACAACGGGCAGCATACGTGCGATCGAGCGCATGCTCAGCGTCAATAAATGCTGCATACCCCCCGCTGCGTTGTGCGCTGGCGATAATATGTTGACACAGAGTGGTCTTGCCAGAAGCCTCAGGGCCGTAAATCTCCGTAATACGGCCGCGCGGGATACCGCCGACACCAAGAGCCAGGTCCAGTGCGATAGACCCTGTGGGGATAATATCAACGTGAATCCTTGATACTTCCCCTAACTTCATGATCGCGCCTTTGCCAAAGCGACGTTCAATCTGGCTAAGCGCCTGCTCTATGGCTTTCTCGCGCTCGGTAGTGGCAGTTGATACGACAGTAGCGCTTCGATCTGCCATGGGTTTCTCCTTCTTACTCGTTGCCATTCTTCATATTACAGGGTGCAGGATACAGGCAGAGTTAGTAACGTCCCGCTCACCACCCCTGTATTCCTCCTTTTACTTTTCGGCCAAACCCCTCAAGGGGAGGGGAACTTCCCGTCGCCTCGTTCAGGCAAGAAATAACGGACGGGCGGCATAGTGCCACCAATTTGAATTCCTGTTAGATATTCTCCGGCAGAGTCGCAAAAGCGGAAACAAGCCTCTCTCCGTACCTGTTCCGTAAATGTAGAACAAGAGTACCATAAGCACAGGAGCATGTCAAGCCCTTTTTCTATATCTCGCGCCGGCCCTCGAGGGCCCTGCTGAGAGTGCCTTCATCGGCATATTCCAGGGCAGCGCCGATGGGTAGGCCACGTGCCAGGCCGGTGACTCGCACATCGAAAGGCTTCAACTCCTTCTGGATATAATTGGCGGTGTATTCGCCCTCGAAGTCGGGATTCATCGCCAGAATCACCTCGCGCACTTTACTGCCCCGTACGCGTTGCAGGAGTTCATCGATACGCAAGTCTTTGGGGCCGATGCCATCTACAGGTGACAGCGCTCCATGCAGCACATGGTACAAACCCTTGTAAGCCCCGGTCTTCTCTAGCGCCAACACATCGAGAGGCTCTTCCACGACGCAGATAAGCTCCTGGTCGCGATTAGGGTTGCTACAGGTAACGCAGGGGTCAGTTTCGGTAATATTGAAACAGCGCGAGCAATAGATAATACTCTCTTTGACGCGCATAATAGCCTCGGCCAGGCGACGAGCCTGGTCGGTAGGACTGCGGAGAATGAAAAAGGTGAGACGTTGTGCCGTCTTTACACCAACACCTGGCAGTTTTGAAAATTCTTCGATAAGTGCCGCTACCGGCGGCGCGATGTCGCTCATAATTTAGAACAGTCCTGGAATATTCATGCCTCCAGTGATGCTGCTGGTCAATTTCTGCTGTGCCTCCTCCGCCTTTTGATGCGCATCTTTGGCAGCAGCCAGTATCATCACTTCCAGGTCGGCAATATCTTCTGCACTAAAAGCTTCGGGATCAATCTTGACGGCAGAGATCTCAAACTTGCCATTCATGGTGAGCGTAACTGCACCACCACCGGCAGTGCCGGTGAACTCGCTGGACTCGAGCTCTTCTTGCATTTTAGCAAGCCTCTGCTGCATCTTTTGGATTTCACGCATGTTCATAGCAAAATTAGCTCCTTACTTTGGGTGAACCTCTACGATTCGCGCCGAAAATGTTTTCACGACTTCCTGCACAACAGGATCACGACTGGCTTTTTGTTCGATAGTATCTTCATGCGACGCTACATTAGTATTCTCTCTCACAATGTTCATTCTGGCAAGTGTCGCCGCATCGGATGGACTATTCTCATATGCCAGTTGATCCAACGGCGACGTTGGCTTTTGCACGCCTGCCCCAGAAATCTCCTCAGGTGGATTGGGTGGCGTAACCGGTCGCTCGCGATACGCCGACTGTTGTGGCGCAATTGCTGGCGCCGTACTTGTCGAATAGGTAGCGGCATCTGGGATTGGGACAGATGGTAGAGGTTGGCCAGGTGGCACCAGACGCACGAAGCAAGGTATGCCAAATTCAATAGACAAGGCCCATTCTAGAACTTTGTAGCGGTCTTCCTCTTTTACAAACTTATAATGTGCTTGTTTTTCAGACTGGATGACGACGACAGGCTGCTCAGAAGTACCCTCAACATCTAAAATCTTATAAAGACGCAACATAGCGGCCATCGTTCCACTGGGACTCCTCTGCCTTGTCCGCTTTACCACATTTTCCCAGGCATCTCTGACTTGCTGCACTGTCAAGGCTGGCCTTTCGCCATCGCTCTGAGCAGGTATTGCTTGACTTTCCACTTTCTCCTCGATGTGAGAAACAGCTGTGCCAACCTTCTCCTCCCCGTTCTCCAATACACGGGATTGCTGAGCCTGCGAGGGCTGCTGCTGACGAGCCTCTAAACGGCCTGGAGCCTCGACCTGTGCTGCTGGTTGTGAGACAACCGGGCGTGACTGAACCGGTGGAGCGAGCTGGCCGGATTGCGCACGACGATGCACTTCGATACATTCCAGTGAGGCGAGTTCGAGGCCAAGCTGAGGTGTTCCCTGGCTCTTTTGCACGAGGTCATTCTGTGCAAAGACGCGCGCACATTCGGTCAGTTCCTCGAGCCTAAAAAGCTGAGACAACTGCTTTACCTCGCGCATCTCGTCTTCCGTAAGGTCCAGAATAGTAGCAGCGTCCGCGCCAGCCCTGGCAAGCATCAAGGCACGCCAATATTCCACGACCTGGGCGTTGATCTGGCGCAGGTCTGCTCCAGCCTCGGATAGCTCATGAATCAGGTGTAATACAGCCGAGCTATCGAGTTCTGCGATAGAGGTGATCAGCCTGGAAATAGCGCGAGGATCGGCCACGCCGAGCATAGCCTGCACCTGCGCCAGCAAGATTTCTTCGCCTGAGTAGGCAATGGCCTGATCTAAGAGGCTGAGCGCATCACGCATCCCCCCGGCAGCAGACCTGGCGATAAGCTCAGCAGCAGAGTGTTCTAGCTTGACATGCTCCTGCTCAGCTATAAAGAGCAAATGATCTACGATCTGCCGCGTAGTGATACGCTTAAAGTCGAAACGCTGGCAGCGCGAGAGGACGGTAGGCAGCATTTTATGCACATCTGTTGTGGCCATGACGAAGATCGCATAGGGTGGCGGCTCCTCCAATGTCTTGAGCAGGGCATTAAAAGCTTCGGGGGTAAGCATGTGCGCTTCGTCAAGCACGTAGACCTTATACTTACCCGTGGAGGGGGGCATCATTACCTTCTCGCGCAGGTCGCGAATACTGTCGATACCACGGTTAGAGGCTGCATCAATCTCGATCACATTAAACGAGTTGCCTGCCGTAATCTCACGGCACTGCTGGCATTCGTTGCACGGCTCGCCGTCTTTAGGGTTGCTGCAATTAATCGTTTTAGCAAGCAAGCGGGCTGTGCTGGTTTTACCGGTACCTCTAGGCCCTGTAAAGAGATAGGCATGTCCCACGTTGCCACTTCTAAGGGCGTTTTTGAGCGTGCGAACAATCGGCTCTTGACCAATAAGATCATCAAAAGTCTGTGAACGCCACTTGCGGTAAAGTGATTGTGAGGCCATGTAACGACTCCCGCCTGCATCCAGGATGACGGGCCACAAACCCCCGCCGGAGTTAAAAGAAGATGAACACAGAAAACCGATTTTCGCCCAGTCCTGCCGATCAGCGCAATCAGGCTGACCTGCGGCACCCAGAGAGGACCGTTTACCGTTGCTTCCTCACAGACCTAGCGGGATTCACAGACGTCTGCCGCGCAGGACCCGATTACGCCGATCGGCAGGACCGGAAGAAAACCGGCCTGTTCCGCTTTTTCTCTACGGAACACCTGTATTATACTCCTGCGGCGGCTAGATGTCAATTGTTTTTCAACCCTGGACCTGGGGGTTGCGCATATAAACGTTTGACCCCACAACCTCCATCCTGGTCAGAGGCAGGCCCATGTCGTCCTTGAAGCTATCCGTGTAGATCATAATCAGGTCGATAAGTGTCCAGATGCCGAAGCCCCCGAAGGTGAGCAACTGGAAGATGCCGCTGACGATGCGCCCTGTGTAGAAGCGATGCACGCCGAGCATTCCCAGAAATAGACACAAAAATGTTGCTGTGACCCAGCTTTTATTTCCACCCATCACCGGTTTATGGTCGAGTGGACGGCCATAATTGTCTGTAAAACTACCAGTGATAATCATAATCAGGTCGATAAGTGTCCAGATGCCGAAGCCCCCGAAGGTGAGCAACTGAAAAATACCGCTGACGATGCGTCCTGTGTAGAAGCGATGCACGCCGAGCGTTCCCAGAAATTGGCAGAGCAGTACTGTCGTAATCCAGCTTTTCTGCATACCCATTCCCATCATCGGTCCTGGATATGGAGGCTGTTGCCATTGAGACTGTTGCTCCGGCCAGGGTTGTGGAGGCTGTTGCCATTGAGGTTGTTGCCCCGGCCACGGCTGTTGTTGTGGTACTTGCCATTGAGCCTGTTGTTGCGCCTGAGGCTCTCGCGGATCGATGGGTCGATAATCGCCCATAACTCCTCTTCTTCCTTTTTCTAAATTAGCGTCCGGCAATTACATGTATATGCTGGCGGGTCTATTCTACCAGAAGTTTCGCCAAACTGCTAGTAGAACGATTGAAACTACCAGG
>Ga0137377_10003944_pt1 | contig 11614 bp, 12 predicted proteins | sample SagtaG_22_FD_104815 | JGI IMG/M metagenome (GOLD analysis project Ga0137377, IMG submission 104815) | Vadose zone soil microbial communities from Sagehorn Ranch, Mendocino, California, USA - Sage2_L_40_16 metaG | ecosystem: Environmental > Terrestrial > Soil > Vadose zone | place: USA... | reverse complement strand
TGTGAAAAAACCTATACCTGGAAGCCACCCTCTACTTTCCTGCTGCCGGGCAGGTAATATCCACCTGGTGTATCTTCCCATTGAACTTAAAGCTGCATGTCCGGCCGTTAACGGTGGTGGTTCCTGTGCAACCCGCTATTACGGTCCCGTTAACCGAGCAATTAATCGGGGTGAAAATGGTTGTGTCAGTAATAGTTGCATCAACCGCCACGCCATTCTCATCTGTCTTCACACTGACAGGATCAGGTACGCCCAACCATTTCTTACAGTTGAGGCCATTAGCCTCAAAGGTTGTGACAAAACGCTGCGCCAGGAAGGTGAAGAGCGTATTTGCCACCGCAGGGTCTGCCGATGGAGCTGTTTTCGTCAGGCTAGCGTCGAGCAGCATGCGCTGTGGTGCGATAGCGAACAGATTTGTGCAATAGGTCTTTGTGCCGGCGGCGCTCAGGCTCTGCACCTTTGGCTGGTCTACTCCTATACGATAGGCGTTAAGCTTGTTCAGGTCAGGATGGCCGTTCAGCAAAACCATTGGATCGCGGGTAGGCACAAGTGCCACAGGCGCAGCCTGGTGGGCCGCTGCTTGCAGCTCATTGAGCGGTAAAGCAGTTGCCATCTGGCCTGGATCGGCCAGATCCGGTGCCATCCATGGCTTACAGCCCAGCGCTCCATCCAGTGCGATTGCAAGCAAACGATTGTCGCTGCCATTGTGCTGGACTTGTATGTTCCTGTTCTGTAAGACGATCATATTGGCTGCGGTCATCTGCGCCGTTTGTCCATTGCTCGTCACCAGGTAAGTTGTCGTCACATTATCGCTCTGGTCCTGGTCAACGACCGAGAAATCGCGTACTGTGGGGCAGGGAAGCCCATCCTTCGCTATCCCCAACGGCGGGGGAACGAGCTTGCCAGCCTGGATAGCTGCATTGGCAGCCTGGAAGAAGGCTCGTGCATTACAATAAGAGACCTGCCCAAAGATGGAATCACCGGTACCATTGACACAATGGCCGTTCCGCAGGCTATGGTCCGTGCTCTGCAAGGTTAAGGTATTGCTGTTGGCGCCAAACCAGATAGCTACTACGCCTCTCGCGGGCAGCTTTGGCACTACGGGTGGTATAGCCGGCTGTGTATCGTGGTCAATCACCAGTGGGTCATAGACGCTGATTTGCCCGGTTGCTGGATCTATGATTGCTGCCTGTACGAAAGCTGCCTGGTTAGGATTTGATTCATTACATGGCCCGTTAGCCGGATTCGTGGCCATAAATTGATATGGTGTTGCCAGTCCTTGCGCCGTAAGCGGTTGCGCGGGCACTATTATCGTACAATCCCCATTTACAGCCGCAGCCGCGTGCGATCCTGCTGCACGTGGCAACAGGAAGATTACCCCTCCTACAAGCGCTATCACGAGTGTCACAAGTACTCCAACGAGTACGAATGGCGAGAATCGCCTGCGATGCGCTGGTCGAGAGCCGAAAGAACTACGTTGTAGCTTTGGCATATATACCTACCTTTTCCTGCAAATCTGTAGATGTGCGAGCGCGCGAATCTCCACTGCAGTTACCTGACAACGCGCTCGTTGTAAGCGATATAGAGGCAGTTACGGATGGAACACCGCAGACTGAAATGATATCTATTGATATTTTTTTGAATAGTTATTACGGTTGAGATATTACCATAGCCTTTACAAGCTTTTTACATGCCTTGCTTGATTGTAGCAGTAAAGTACCAAGTTTTGGTTAAGATTTCTCAACCAAAGCCACTTTCTCCATGCGGCTATTTGGCTGCTTTGGACTTTCCAACCAATGGAAAGGGGTGTAGAATATACTAGTATGAAAGAAACAGGGTTATACCTTTGATATATACCGAAAGGACAATTCCATGCGAGCGATCATTAGCGTTGCTAATCGTGAGGGTCTTAAGGAGTTAGCACGTGCACTACAATCCCAGAACGCGACTATTTTCTCAACCACCGGCACTGCCGGCGCCTTGAAAGCAAAAGGTATCGAAGTAGAGCCGGTCAGTGCATTGACTGGATTTCCTGAGATACTCGATGGCCGTGTCAAGACCCTACATCCTGCCATTTTCGCCGGTATTCTTGCACGCCGTGAGATTGAGGCCCATTTACATGATCTACAAGAACACGATATCGCACCTATCGATATGGTGGCCGTGAATCTCTACCCTTTCGCTGATACTATTGCTCGCCCGGACGCGACTTTTAGCGAAGCCCTGGAACAGATTGATATTGGTGGAGTTTCTTTAATCCGCGCTGCCGCCAAGAATTTCCAGGATGTGATTGTACTGGTGAGACCTCAAGATTACGCGCCTGTGATGCAGGAGTTGCAAGAAAAAGGAAGAGTAAGTTTTGACACCCGCCGCCGCCTCGCAGCCATTGCCTTCCAGCATACTGCCAGCTACGACAGCCTGATTGCGGAGTATTTGCGTGCCCAGACCGCCGAGCCGGAATACTTCCCTGAAACCCTTACCCTCTCTTTACAACGCATTCAGACCTTGCGCTATGGTGAAAATCCACACCAGCAAGCGGCTTTTTACCGCTGGTGTGGGATCTCCGGGACATCTCCGTACCCCTCAGTGGCCGATGCAGGGGTGCTACACGGTAAAGAACTCTCGTATAATAATTTGCTCGACCTGGATACCGCGCTCGCCGCGGTTAGCAGTTTCAGTGCTCCCGCGGTAGTGATTATCAAACATACGAATCCATGCGGCCTGGCCTGCGACGATACACTGCTAGAGGCTTATAAGAAAGCGCACGCCGGCGACACTATTTCAGCCTTTGGCGGGATCATCGGCTGCAACCGTCCTCTCGACGCGGCCACCGCGCACGAGATCAGCCAGTTGTTCTACGAAGCGATTATCGCTCCTGAATTTGCTCCCGATGCCCTTGCCATCTTGCGCCAGAAAAAGAATCTACGTTTACTGGCAACGCATTGTCCGCTGGAGACGAATAGTTTGAATGGCACGTACAAGCGCTCAACTACTGATCACCTGCTCGACGTGCGCAATATTAGCGGGGGATTACTCTTACAGACGCCTGATACACTGGGGGAACAAGAAGTGGCGTACCGGGTCGTGACTGAGCGCGAGCCGACGTTGGAGGAGGTGACAGACCTGATGTTTGCGTGGAAGGTCGTGCGACATGTCAAATCTAATGCGATTGTGCTGGCCCATAAGCTAGCGGTGGTAGGCGTTGGTGCGGGACAGATGAACAGACTGTCCAGTGTGCAACTTGCATTAGACAAAGCAGCAAACCGCGCGCGTGGCTCTGTGCTGGCTTCAGATGCTTTCTTCCCCTTTGCTGATGGCCTGGAGGCTGCGGCCAAGGCAGGCATTACGGCGGTGATCCAGCCCGGCGGCTCGATCCGTGATGAAGAGACCATTCGTACGGCGAATCACTTTGCCATTGCTATGATTTTCACAGGCCAGCGGCATTTCCGGCACTAAGACGACAGAAAAGGGCACTAGCCATTGTGCCCTTTTCCTCTCAAAGCGTTCCTGCCGGTTACCTTATTCCTCTATCTTGATATCGTCTGAAAAGTATCTTACCCACAGTACACAGACTGCCAGGCCGGTAATGAGGGTGAAGAAACCAACGGCCCCATCGTAGATCTTTCCTGCCGTATAGGCTGCTTCTGTTCCCTGTTGTGGTTGAAATGGGTAGAAGAAGACTACAGCCAGCCATGCAATAGTGAGCGAACAGGTCAGGCTCAGTTTGGTTATCTCGGCGCTCGAGCGGTAGAAAATATTATAGAAAACTATGACGAGAAGGCCTATAATGGCTATAGCTACCTTGAGGTTCAAAAGAAGGCCAGCGCCAAAATCGATCGCGAGTGTGGGGCGGGTAAATAAGAAGCCACAAACCCAAAGGATGGTAAGGATTATGCCTCCAAAAACTTTGCCCAGTCTAGCATTCACGGCACAATGCTCCTTTGTCGGGGTACCTTCACAGGTGCCCTAAACGATTTTGATGTGTTGGTTCGCGCTATCCTGTAGCGCGAGCCTGTTTGTATTGTAGTCCCAAGAGGCAAAGAAATCAACCATCTCTGCCTACTCAAAATAGGCGCGCGCAAAACGTGCTGCCCATTTGGCGTTGTTGAGGAGCAGAGCTTTATTCGCCTCGACGCTTTCGCCAGCGGTAGCCCTGGCTACATGCGCGAGTAGAAACGGTGTCGTGGCTGCACCACGGATACCCTCAGCGCGTGCCAGGCGCAGTGCCTCCTCGGTGGCAGCCTCCAGCGGGCCAGGTTCCATTGCGTACTCTCCAGGGATGGGGCATCCAACGACCAGGCCGTGCAGGTGACATTCCCATTGCGCGCGAGCGATGGCCGCGATGGTCAAGACATCATCAGCGCGATGGGTCAATCGCCTCCCACTAGAGCGCACGTAGAATGCGGGGAACTCATCTGTTTGCCAACCGATGACGGGTACGCCCTGTGTTTCCAGGTATTCTAATGTGAGGTCCAGGTCCAGGATTGACTTTGCCCCGGCGCAGGCAACAAGAACTGGTGTGCGACTCAGTTCAGTCAAGTCGGCGGAGATGTCCATACTTGTCTCAGCGCCCCGGTGCACTCCCCCGATGCCGCCTGTCGCGAAGAAGCGAATACCGGCCATACTGGCGCATAGCATCGTTCCCGCGACCGTGGTTGCCCCCAACTGTCCCGTAGCCAGTGCTACAGCCAGGTCGCGCCTGCTCACTTTCAGGACATGCTGTGCGGTACCCAGGTGCTCGATCTCGTCTTTAGACAGGCCAATTACGATCTTGCCAGTGCGTATGCCTATGGTGGCAGGTACAGCGCCCTCGTTGCGAATGGTTGCTTCCATGGCCTGCGCGACTTCGATATTGGCCGGGTAGGGCAGGCCATGAGCGATGACAGTCGATTCGAGTGCCACGACAGGGTGCTGTGCTTCCAAAGCCATCTGAACCTCGTCAGAGAGCTTGATGTAGGATGATAGTTGTTGCATTGTTCCTCAGGATGTGTAAAGATATATGTCCATCATCAAGAAGTATACATGGGCTGGCTTGAAAGGGCAAACTCTGGTGACCATTCTCGAGGCAAATCAGCACTTGACGAGGAGTCGTTTTTTCTGTTATACTGCTTTTGTTCCAGAAAGCGGGGCGTAGCGCAGCCCGGTAGCGCACCTCAATGGGGTTGAGGTGGTCGGAGGTTCAAATCCTCTCGCCCCGACCAAGGATAGAAGCCACGGCAGTCACCCGCCGTGGCTTTTGTTATTCATAACTTCTTTGCCGTGATCAATGTTGCCCCAGGCGTAAACAAACGATGCCGGCGCACATTGCCCAGGCCGGCCTGCTCTAACCACTGCTTCACAGTCGAGAAGGGATAGCACGTTCCACCAACAGTTGTCATCGTCAGGGCCATAAATTGCACCAGGAGTGAGGCCAGGCGCGAACCGTGCGTCTGATCGGTCACCTGGTCAACGAAGACCAATACCCCTCCAGGTTTCAGTGTTTGCGCTACTTTTTTCAGCACTGCGGCATTGATCTCTGGGGGCAGCAGGTGAGCGATGTGGAAGTAGAGGGCCACGTCGAAGGAAGAGGCGAGTCCAATAGAGAAATCATCGCGCACGATATTCGTACACAGGAAGTTCATGCGCTCCGTCATACTCACCTGTTTGGCAGTACGCTGGCCCGCCTCGATACCTGGCTGGATATCGAGTATAGTGGCATGTAGTTGGGGATATTTGCGACAGAAAAGTACGCTGTATGCTGCGTGCGAGCCACCTACATCGAGCAACCGGGCTGCATTGCGAGGCAAGCGCACGCGGCTCACAATCTCGCCACCGAGCGCCATTGCTAACGAAGCCAGGCCCGCATAGTGGCGAGCAAGCGCTGCTTGTGTCTCTGGACGCGTGGGGTCCTCTTCGTAGGGCATGCGCATGACCTGTTTGTTCTCACGCACCACTTGCGGTAGGTGATCCCAGATGGCAACAATATCAGGGCTGTGGATGACGTATGGCGCGATACTCACAGGCGAACTACAGGTGAGCCAGCGCTGTGCCACGCGGCTATTGCGATAGCGCTCGTGACGCTGGCGCAGATAGCCGGCCGACACGAGCAACTGTAGCAGCAACTGGAGACCCTGAGGATTGCACTGCAGGCGCTCAGCCAGCGTTTCCAGGGTTAAGGGACCATTACTCAAGCTATCGAACACTCCGAGTTCACAGGCCGTTACAAGTACCCTGGCTATACCAGGTGCCAGTGGAGTATCAAAAAGGGGCACAGGTAAGAGATTCAGGCGCGCCAGGAGATGTTCCAACGCGGTCAGGCGTAGTGGCATTATGCAAGTACTCCTATGAGCCACCCGCCTGCCAACACGATGCAGGTCAGGGCGACCAGGTAAAAGTAGGATTTACGTTTTTCCACGGGCCGTTCGGGACCAAAGAAGAGCAGCATTGCTCCGACTGTCAGGCAGGCGAGGATGAGCGTTAACACAATGATCCATGGGTTTGCGGGTACAGCACTCGTTATCTGCAAAATACCAATCAACGCGGCTGCGAGCACAATCATAAACTGGCAAACCGCGAACGAACGTCTCACACCCAAAACTACAGCCAGCGTCCTCGCACCGTTAGCGGCATCCTGCTCTACATCTGGAAGCGAATTGGCAAGGTTTAGAGCCACGCCAAGCAAAAAGCCTACTGGTACGAGCCAGAAGAGGACCGGCAGCGCGCGGCCCATGCCCGCAAAGGCGTACAGGGGAATGAGCGGCATTGCCAGTGCGAAGACAATGCCGCTGAATGGCGTTGATTTGAGTCCCAGGTTGTATGCCTGGCCAAGCGCGAGATAGCAGAGCGAGATGAGCAGCGCTAACAGGGACAGTCGAGTGAGCAAAATGAGCATGATAGCAATCATGCTGAGGCCACCAATGAGCGCCTCGCGCGGATGGATGAGTCCTCGTGGAATAGGTTTGCCGGGCTTACTCTCGGCGTCCAGGCGGCGATCACAGTAATCATTGAGCATGGCAATCGAGATTTGCATGGCGGCGTGTGCCGCAATCACTAAAGCGATTATACCCCAGGCGAAGTGAGGCCACGCTGCAAGCAGGGTAAAGACCGTTACAGCCAGGATGTGTAACATGACAGGTACAGGGTGGCTGAGCAGGTAGAAGCCCAGGACTATATCATTGAACTGGCGCTTTTTGGTGATTTCCATGATTCTAATACGTCCAGTAAGCCGATTACATGTACATATCATGAATCATAGCACAAGAGTAGGGATTAAAGCTTACACTTTGTTTTACGTCCTGGGCATGATATCATTACCATGAGTTGACGGACGATATAAACAGGAGCCATTGATGAGAACGCAGTCACGCGACACCCACCCAGAAGTAGAACGTGTGCAAATTGAATTACTGCGAAAGGCTGGTGTCGCCCGGCGTCTTGAGCTAGGTCTCGTATTAAGCCAGGAGGCTTTGGAACTTGCACGGGAAGGTATTCGGCAGGCAAATCCAGATGCAAGTGAGAAAGAATTAAAGCTAATCTTTATTGAGGTCAATTATGGCAAAGAGTTAGCTAACCGTGTGCAAGCTTATTTAGATATGAGACAACAATGAGCGTAACAAAAATTTTGTCTTCGATGATCCCCGTAGTAGACGCTTTTGAGCAACTCAGGATCGCCTATTATATAGGCGGATCGGTTGCTAGTCTGGCTCATGGCATCTACCGGGCAACTGCTGATGTGGATATTATCGCTGACCTACGCATGGAGCACGTCCAGCCACCTGTGCAACTACTGCAAGATACCTACTATATCGATGCAGATATGATTCGAGATGCTATAAAAAGACGCTCGGAATTTAATGTTCTTCACCTGGACACGATGTTCAAAGTAGATATATTTATCCAGAAAACTCGTCCTTTCGATCATGAAGTCCGCCGCAGATTGCAACAGAGCAAACTAAACATAACTGGGAACTCTCGCCTCTTCTTCCTGGAATCTCCCGAGGATGTAATCCTCAATAAATTAGAATGGTACAAGATGGGTGGTGAAGTATCTGACCGCCAATGGAATGACATTTTAGGCGTCTTGAAAGTACAGGGAACATCTCTTGACCTGGCATATCTCCGGCAATGGGCTGCGGCACTTGACGTCTCTCCTCTCCTGGACCGGGCTTTGGAGGATGCAGGGCTGTAGCTAGCTGGCTTGTTTGGTAGACATGCCGAAGCGGTCGAACAGGAACGCCAGGATATCGCTGCGTTCCTCGATCACTTTTGCAGTAGGTTTCCCAAGGCCATGACCCGCTTTCATCTCGATGCGCAGCAAGATCGGATTATTACCGCCATTTGCGGCCTGTAATGTCGCTGCGAATTTCTTTGCGTGGGCAGGGACCACGCGATCATCTGTATCTGCCGCGAGAATGAAGGTTGCAGGGTATGCTACACCCTCTTTGACATTGTGCAAAGGAGAATAGGCGTACATGAATTTGAAGTGTTCCGGGTTGGTTTCGGCGTTGCCGTAATCGGATACCCAGTAGCGTCCAACGGTGAATTTGTGGTAGCGCAGCATGTCGATCACGGGTACCTGGCAGATTACAGCACCAAAAAGATCGGGGCGCTGCACCATGCAGGCAGCCACGAGTAAACCGCCGTTGCTTCCTCCTTGAATGGCTAGCCGCGAGGTGTTGGTATACTTGTTTGCGATTAACCACTCGGCAGCAGCAATGAAGTCATCGAACACATTCTGTTTATGCTCAAGCGTGCCTGCGCGATGCCATTCCTCGCCATATTCGCCACCGCCGCGCAGATTGGCTACAGCGTACACTCCGCCATTTTCTAACCAGACCAGCGTCGGAACGGTAAAACTGGGCGTCATGCTAACGTCAAATCCACCATAACCATAGAGTAACAGCGGATTATTGCCGTCGAGCACCAATCCTTTTTTATGCGTAAGAAACATGGGCACGCGGGTGCCATCCTTCGAGGTGTAGAAGACCTGGGTCGTTTCGTAGCTTGCCGCTTCGAAGTCAATGCTGGCACTATACAAAAGGCTAAGTGTGCCACTCAGAAAATCGTAGCGGAAAATGGTAGGAGGGTATAGAAACGAGGTAAAGCTGATAAACATTTCGGTATGCTGGGGCTTCCCCGAAATCTCCACAATCGAACCGAGGGTTGGCAGGATAATATCCTGCACATAGTTACCGTCAAGATTGTATATCTTCATCTCGTGATGAGCATCGTGCATGTATGTCACCACAAACTGGTTGTTGACCATAGTCACAAAAGATATCACGTCTTCTTGTTGGGGAATGAGTTCCTGCCAGTTCGCTCGATCTGGATGCTCAAGATCGATGGCAATGACACGGCTACGCGGAGCATCCAGGTTGGTCTGGATATAGAAGATGGAGCCGTTGTTGCCAATAAGGTTATAGCTGGCATCGGCTGCGTCCAGCAGGCGAATGAATGGGCCATCACTATCCACTTTGCGGTAGTAGAGGCGGTTCTCCGGGTCGGTACCGTGCCAGACATGCAGCACCAGGTAGACACCATCATCAGTGATTACAGGAGAGAAGCTGAGTTCTTTATCTTCGGGTCTCTCGTAGATAAGTTGATCCTCTATTTGTGGCGTGCCTAGCGTATGCCAGTAGACCTGGCTAAAGTTGCTCTGATCCTCTTCGGATACCGTCCCTGGTTCTGGCAAGCGATTGTAAAAGAAGCCCTGGTTATCATGACGCCAGGCAATACTGCTGAATTTGCACCAGCGAATGACTTCAGGATAATCGGTGCCTTTATCAACCTGGCGTATTTTAATCTCCTGCCAGTCACTACCACTGCTTGAAATGCCATAGGCCAGCAGCCCTCCGTCCTCGCTGAAAGCCTGGTTGGTGAGGGCCGCCGTACCATCTTCGCTGAAGGTGTTGGGATCAATCACAACCACTGCTTCACCCTGCAAGGTGTCCTGCCTGTAGAGAACAGATTGATCTTGCAAACCGGTATTTTTGTGAAAGAAGTAGCGGTCTCCCCTTTTGACCGGCACTGAATATTTGGGATAGTCCCACAATGCTGTCATGCGCGCCTGTATCTTCGCACGGGCGGGAATGGCTGAAATGTACTGCGATGTGATCGCGTTTTGTGTTTCTACCCAGGCTAAGGTGTCTGCTGAGGCAGGATTTTCGAGCCAGCGGTAGGGGTCGGCAACCTTCGTACCATTATAGTCTTCTATGACGTCATCTCGACGAGCAAAGAGGTCGTGCATTCAGGTTCTCCTGGTGGTTTATTTGAGTCGAAAACGGTTACGCTAGTCGATCACCGCACAGGTAATCGCTCCATCATGGCTTTGAGCCACTGTGAGCGCATTTCGCTACCTGCCAGCACCAGGGTGATACAGATACCCAGGAATGTGCCGATCAGCCAGAGAGCCAGGATGAGCGTGCTGCTATCGACGGTCGTGAGCATATGCAGCAGGCTCATAACAGCCAGTGAGAGAGAATCGTGCCCATTGGCGATTGGCAAAAGCGCGCGTAGGGACGGCTGCTGAAGGATAGAACCCAATGTTGCAATAGTAGCAAGGAGTACGGCAACCAGTATCTCCGCTAGAGAGGGACGAAGTAGAGAGAAGCGAGGGGCATTGGTGCGCTGCGCTGTCATGGCCACGCGCTGCATAATTTGCTCATTCAGATCGTCAGGTTCAGTAACAACTTTAATATGATACAGATTTTGGGTTATTTCTTCTAACAGCGCCAGTTCTTCGAGACAGGCGGCACAGGTGGCAACATGCGCTTCGAGTGCACGAGCCTGCTCGATAGTGAGCCGATTATCAAGATACAGTTGTAGTTGGTGAGCAGCCTCTCTGCAGCGCATTACTAACCTCATGTTCCCCTGTCTGATTCGTTGTCGAGCGCCTGTAAACGTGCTTTAAGTAAATTGCGTGCCCGGAATAAATGTGTTTTAATAGTGCCAATGGGCATTGTCAGGATCTCAGCAATTTCTTCGTAGGTCATGTCTTGTAAGTGACGCAGAATCAGTACTATGCGGTATTTCGCAGGCAATTGAGAGAGATGTTCCTGAATCAATGCTTGACGATCATGCACATCCAGTTCGGTATCTATGCCGGCAGAGTTGCCCTGCTCAGCTTCCAGCGCAACTTGTAAAGCTTTATCGCGCTTGCGCTGCTCGAGCTGTTTTAAGGAGCAGTTATAGGCAATGCGATAGAGCCAGGTAGCAAAGCGAGCATCTCCACGAAAAGCGGACAAACCCTGCCAGGCAGCTAAAAATGTCTCCTGGGTGATCTCGTTTGCTTCCTCATACTGTTGAAGCATGCGATAAACCAGGTTGAAAATACGCCGCTGATAGCGCTGGACGAGCTGGGCAAACGCATCCTGGTCTCCGTTTTTGCTGGCAGCAACCAATTGCAAGTCGTCCTGTTGCGCAGTAGAGGAGACTGCATCGGTAAAGGGCATTCCTATACTGTGTGTTGGTTGCAATGAGCGCTCTCTCATATGCTCCTTTAGAGGTTTTGTGAACGGAAAATGTTTCAGTGATGTTGTCAGATTGAAACATCTTTCTTGTCAACTGTATCTTACCATATACACGTTTAAAAGGACATAGAGGATATTTACATGTCTTCACTGGTACTGGCGGCCTT
>Ga0137377_10003939_pt1 | contig 11623 bp, 9 predicted proteins | sample SagtaG_22_FD_104815 | JGI IMG/M metagenome (GOLD analysis project Ga0137377, IMG submission 104815) | Vadose zone soil microbial communities from Sagehorn Ranch, Mendocino, California, USA - Sage2_L_40_16 metaG | ecosystem: Environmental > Terrestrial > Soil > Vadose zone | place: USA... | reverse complement strand
CAGCCAGGCAAATTCGTCAAAGGTACTTATCCCACACTACCAGACCCTCACCAAAGAGCAGACCATCTATACCACGATTTTAGATCGACAGCCATTGCCGATCCATCAGACGCACATTCAAACACTTCAGATTGTCCCCTCGCACATTTTGCTCTCCAATACCGATGTCGGACTGACGAATGCCATAGACCACCGCGAGGAACGATTAAAGCGCGAGCTTGATAAGATCAAACACGCGTATGACCATATCTTTATTGACTGTCCTCCGGCGCTCTCCTGGCTGACGCTCAATGCGTTTACCGCCTCGGATAAGGTACTTGTCACGGTATCCCCCGGCTATTTTGAACTGGACTCTATAGTCCAACTGAATAAAACCATTGCAGAGGTCAAGGAGTTTTTTAATCACTCGCTGCAACTGGCAGGGCTATTGTTTACCATGAGTGATCCAACCATCAACACCAGTAACTCACTCAACATTTTGCGCGATATGTACAGCACGAGCCTGCTCGCAACCATTATCCCCCGCAATACTGATTTACGAGACGCGCATTTTAATAAGCAAGACATCTTCGGGTTTAACCCGCATGCCAAAGGAGCTGCCGCCTATGAGAATTTAATGCAGGAGTTATTTCCATGAGTAAAAAGAAGCTTGATATCTCTAGTATCACAAATGAGTTACGCGGGCAGTCGGTCTTCTTCCCAAAGGATCAAGCGGAACAGGGCGACCACATGCAACAGTCAAATCCTCCCCCGCTCGCGGAGCAAAACACACAAAGAGAGGGGAATAGTGATACCACGGTATCACGATACCATGATACCGTGAATGATACCACGATACCAAGCAACCATGACACCGCGATACCAGAAACAGAGGATGAGGTGCTTGAGGCCGTACGAAAGGCAGTGAAGCAAATCGGGAAAGAGCCGGCAACACAACGGCTGACCTTAGAAGAAAAAAAAGCGTTGCGGACGATTGAGTTCACGTATGCGGAGCAGGGGATTATGACGAGTGGAAACGAGATTATGAGAGTTGGTATGAACTTTATCCTCAAGGATTATCAGAAAAACGGAGAGAACAGTATTCTTGCGAAAGTCTTAAAACGTTTGAACTCCTGATACCATGATACCAATCATGATACCGTGGTATCATGAAACCATGAAACCAAGCAACCACGGTGCAATTTAGTCCTTGACTGCAACACAACCAATCCCTCTATAATAAACCTACTCACAAAAAAAGCACAAAAAAAGGCTTTACACCTTGACGGGGAAAGCCTCTGAAGACCTAAGACATCCTCAGAGTAGCAAAGCCCCTGTCACGTTGTCAAGTCCCTAGTTTGCTCGGTGTGTAATAACTCTATCAATCTCTATCTTACTATGACAATTCATATTATGAGATATCGGCCTAAAGAAGCCTGATGTAAAGGCAAAGGGTATTAATCACCCGAAGGTAAGAACTCGCGGAGTTCTACCGCCTGTCTCAAGCATGAGTCTGCTCACAACCGGCAAACCCAGGTTAACCCAGGGAAACAAGCCGGAAGTCAAGGTGTAAACAAGAGACTGACCGAGCCCAAGCAGATATAACACTTTATCTTTCTCTACCCGTATACATGGCGGCAGACTGATCCTAGAGGAAGAAAAAGAAAATAAATAGAAGTTTACTCGTGCTGGTGTCCCTCGCGCCCTCCACTAAGGGAGAAGTAACCATACAGAGGGGGAGAGCCTATTATATAGGATAGGTTTGTTGTGCGTAAAGAAACGGCGAGTCTCGAAAATAATACGAACCACGCATTAATGGCATATTGTATATATAGCCATAGTTGAACACTAGAGCGGTGTACAAAAGGATTGATCTATGGTAAACTGGTGGCATGAAATCCTATTCCCAAGATGTGCGGCAACGAGTGCTGCGGGCCATCGACCAGGGAAAGAGCCAGGCCGAGGTGGCAGAGACGTTTGCCATTTCCACAGCTACCATCAAGCGCTATCTCAAAGCCCGTCGAGAGAGCGGCAATGTCTTGCCCAAAGCCATTCCTGGTCGCCCCAACGTCAAAGGAGCGGCCTTACAGGCTGGGCTGCTAGAGCAGTTGAGAGCCACCCCCGATGCCAGCCGAGAGCAGCACTGCCAGATGTGGGAAGCCTCCCATGGCATCAAGGTGAGTCCTGCCAGTATCACGCGTGCCAGGCAGGCCCTGGGCTGGACGCGAAAAAAAAGACTATAAGAGCAAGCGAGCAAAAGGAAGCCGAACGGGCCGCTTGGCGCACCCAGGCCGCAGACTTGTCGAGCCAGGACCTGGTCTTTGTCGACGAGACCGGTTCCCATATCGCCATGACCCCCTTGTATGCCTATGCTCCACGAGGAGAGCGCGCAGTCGGCAAAGTGCCGCGCAACTATGGAGCCATCATGACCCTGATCGCCTCGATGTCGCTTGCTGGCATGGGGCCAGCGTTTGTGCTGGATGGAGCCGCTGATAGCGCCGCTTTTGAGCTCTACGTCGAACAGATCCTGGCACCCAGCCTGCGCACAGGACAAATCGTGATCCTGGATAATCTCTCGATCCACCTTTCGCCTCGTGTCAGAGCGGCTATTGAAGCTCGCGGCTGTCGCCTCCTCTTTCTGCCTGCATACTCGCCTGATTTTTCGCCCATCGAAGAGGCGTTCTCCAAACTGAAGACGTTGTTGCGGCAGGCGGGGGCTCGCAGCAGAGAAGCCCTTCAGGAGGCCATTGCCACGGCTTTGGATCTCATCACGGCCACTGATGCGCTCGGGTGGTTTACTCATTGTGGCTATCCGCCTTCTCGCTCAACAGAAACGGTTCAACAGTTATGAACACCGCTCTAGGGGTAGTGGGGGAGTGCAGCTTAGAAGAGCAATAAGGAACGGCTACGCCGAATTGAAAGGGCAGGGGAGTGCCTCGATACCGTAAATGAGGCTTGTCTTGACTCATTCGGCTAAAGCACTCCGCGCCGAAACGACAAGCCCGATATACTCCGATGCCAGCCCAACCCCTCCGGCTTGTCGTTTCTCTGCTCCGAGCGTAGCCGAATGGTCAAGACCCTTCGCTTCGCTCCGGCGAGAAGCCCCATTTACTCCGCTACTGCATACCCAACCGTTTTGCCTCACTCCGTCCCTCAACCTCCTCAGCCAGCCTGTGCCCTTCGGCCACCCCGCCGAGCACGAGAACACGAGGGGTAGGGGAGTGTTGAGAGCACCGGAAACACCGCTTGTTTGTTGCGGTTGTGCTTGCAGTAATTGTATAGTTGCAGCAGGAAAAAGACGTAAGTTAGCTTCAGCTATTGACTTGCTCTTTTTGCATTTTGCGGGTACAGTTATGGAAAAAGTAAGTGCGAGCGTTCAGAGGAAAGGAGTATATCATGCCTGAGTATTTTTTCGACTATTTAGACGAGTATGGAAACTTTGAAAGGCGTAAATGGCTTGAATTAGGAAAAAGACACGGACGAGAAATTGCAGAAACCGACTACCCGTATGCAGTACACCGAGAGCGATCAGGAGTAGAGGAGCTTGCAGACAGGCAATTTTTAACGTGGTGGGGTGAATTAACGCGGTGTGAACCTTCTGTACCTTCTGTATATAGAGATAGGGTAAAAGCCGCTATTGATCATTTTCTATTCACTTCCGATCATGGTGATGGTAGGAAATCCGGTAAGTGGTCTGAAGCACAACGCCTCTACGATGAAGCGTTTATCGGTACTTATCTGGAAGTAGTTGCAAAAAAAGACGAAGCTGCCAGGCCGAAAGTACAGCCGCAGCCAGCAGCGCAACCGGCGACAAGCACAACGGGAGCAACGATCACAATAACGAAGGCAGAGCATACGGGCGATATTCACAGATATTGGCTAAAACTTGAAGACCCATCCCACTTAGACGAGTCGTATGAGTTCCCTGATATTCCAGTGTTACGGATTGATTTTTCCGAAGCTCCAGCTACAGATACGGCAAGACTTTACGCTCCATCATCCGCTTCGTCATCCTTTGGAGAGATTGCGAGTTCAAGCAGCAAAATAGTCCCACTCCCTGAGTCCAGAAGCAAAACCCCGCAGAGGAAAAACCCCCGTATCTCATGGGAGAAATGATAAGGTAAGAGTTTATGCTGCTTTCTTTCCCGTTTCCCAATAAATTCGAGGCTTTTTTCTTGGTGCTTCCCAAGTGATGCGAGGCTTACCAAAATACATACGCGGCTTTCTTGGTTTAATAACAACGGGTTGACCTTCCCGTAATCCTTCCCAATAAATTCGAGGCTTTCTTCTGGTATTAAGCTGAGAAGGCTTGCGTTCTCTTTCCATAGGATGATATCCTATAGCACACTACAGTGCGTTTTGCAAGCACGAGTCGAAAGCAAGGCAAGAGATGAGTAGTATATGAGCGGAAGAAAACCAAGAATAACTTGGGAAACACCAGAGGATGAGCAGGGGAAACAATCATCCTTGCATACTCGACAATCAATAGGTAACAGAACCCCGCGTATATATTTTGAACAACCTAAACCCGCCCCCGTTCAGTCTATCCCTTACGGCTCTGTTATTCTCGGCCTGGACACCGACACCGGCCAGCCTATTGCAGTCAGCCAGGTTGATCTGTGCGCCGGAACCTACATTGACGGCGTGCAGCGCATAGGTAAAACCTCCCTTTTAGAGCAGATTGTTTACCAGCAGGAGCAGTTGGAGGAGGCTATTATTGTCATTGACCCCCACGGCGATCTTGCCAATTCGCTTGTCACCCATATGCCAGCGCATAGACTGAGCAAAACCTATCTGCTCGACCTCACAGACCGCAAGTATCCCTTTGGCCTCAATGCCTTTGTGTGCAGCGACCCGAACGATGAGGTAAAACGGGACGAAACACGCAACCAAATCATGCACGCCTTTGCAAAATTATGGCCTGAGATAGAGGCAGGGCAATACTTTAAACGATACCTGCGCCATGTGGTTATCACCCTCATTGAACACCCTGAGCTTACCCTTGCCAACGTGGAACGCCTGCTTGATGATGCTACGTACCGGCAGCGATACACCGCAAACCTTAAAAACTCAGAAACCCGCCAATTCTGGCAGCATTACTCAAGCCCTGCTCTCTCAGATAGCAAGCGAATGACTGAGACAAGCCCCCTCAGAGGCAGACTTGATGAACTCCTGACCGAGCCGGTTATCAACGCCATTCTGAGGCAGACGAAGAAAACCGTGAATATCCGGCAGCTTATTGAAGAACGCGCCATTCTCCTTGTGAAACTGCCAGTCAATCAGGAAGCATACAAATATTCCGCGCCGGTTATCGGCACGTTTCTCATGGCAATGATTTACGCGGCAACATTCAGTTTTGACGATATCCCCAACATCAATGACCGGCCAGGCTTTACCCTCATTGTTGATGAGTTTCAGAATTTCGCAACCGATGAGTATGCAAAATTATTCGAGCAGGGAGGCAAGTACAAAGTCAAGCAGTTTTTAGCCCACCAGCACCGCGAGCAGCTCGAACGAGGACAAACCGGCAAAACCAATGTAGCGGCCACTCTCTCAGCAAATACCATCGTCGCGTTTCGCACTGTCCTGAAAGACAGCCACGAGTTAGCAAGCCTCTATACCGGCATTGCCGATAGACGGCGGCCAACCGATATACTTATCCATCCCCTCGAAAAAATAGACGAGTACCCGCACCCGACAGTGAAACGGTTTGTGCTTGATGTGGTTGACAGGCTGGACAAGGCAAGCGGGCAGAAACTAGCAACAAAAGGCGAATGGTATAGAGACTACTCAAGGCGTCCTACGAAATATAATCCTATCCCCGAACGCTACTATACCTATAAAGTTGATCCAGAGTTTGACTTTGGCGCGGGAAGTATACAAGCGTCCCCCAAAGCAGCAGAGGCAGCCTTAAGCATGCTTGATCGGCTGATCTATGAGAGTGAAGAGCAGGGGAAAACCATTGACGCACGCAAGGCAGAGTTTATCACAACCGTCACCCCCTTCTGGAAACTGGCAAGCACCAGAGACGAAGCAGTAGAACGAGCCAAAACACATTACGGCGCAGCAGACTTTGCCAAACTCTCCAATGAAGTGCGTGACCAGCTTATCCAAGAACAGGAGCAGGAACTCGCTAGAGAAGCGCGGCAACGCGCCGCCCGTTTTGTGCGACTGCTTGATACTGTGCTTGCAATCCTTATCAAAGACCCGATAGCCAATGACGCAACCCTGAGCAATGCGGATATTGCGGGACTCTTGGAGCACCTTGAGAAACGGCACGCCTTTGTCAAAACCGGCTCGACAGCGTATGCAATGGAAACGCGGGATACAGGACTCTTGCAAATACCTGTCACCGCACAGGAAGCGGCGAAGCGGCTGAGACAGGTGAGGGAGCAAACCAGAGCACGCTATTGCGTCAATCGCCTTGAGCTTGAGGCAAATGAAGAAGAGGCGCAGCGCGAGGAAACTGAGGAGCAACCACCGCAACCCGAACCGGACATAACGGTAACGTATGAACCCGAACCAGTATTGATAGAAACGCACGAACCTGAACCTATTGCAGTAGCGCCTGAGCCTGAACTACAGCGACCAGAACCACCGGCACGAAAAGCGCCGGAGGCACAGACACCAGAGCCAGTATCCGCACGCATGGATACATTGAATAGCCTGTATATCCAATTTAAAGCCAAAGAGATTGACCCCGACACCACCATTTTAGCCAGCCTTGGGGAACACTACGTTTTCACCATTCGTCAATGGATGCGACTGTTTGCCTGGAAAACCTACCCGAAAGCAACACAGCATTTTAAGGAGCTTCGCGAGAGCGGCTTGATTTACCGCAAAGACCGCGAGGGGAGGGGAGGCAGCCTGGTTACAGGCGACTGGTTTTTCCTCTTGACCAAAGGCGCTAATGAACTGGCAAAACGAAAACAACCTGCGCCACAGTTTAAACTCGAACCAAACGAGGCCGACAAAGCATCAGGGGACACTCTCTTTCATACCTACCTCGTCAATGAGATACTTATTCACCTCCGTCTCCTGGAACGGCAACACCCGCAAATCGTGACCATTGAACAGATAGACCATGAACGGAGTATGCGGAGAAACTATCTGCAAACACTTGGCACTGATACCAAACTCTACCCCGATGGCTTTGTACGGCTCTTAGTGCCGACCCCAAACGGACTGAAACGCAAGTATACGTTTTTTGAGCTGCAACACACCACGCAGAAGGATAAGCACAACTGGCAGAGCAAAGTGCGAAAGTACCTTGACCTCTTTGCTCACGCAGATACCCTTGAAATGTACTTTCACACCAGAACACCCCGTGTCCTTGTGCTCACCATGGATGAAGCGTATGTCGCGTATCACAAGCAATGGACTGAGGAAGTTTTAGCCGAGCGGGGAGACAGGGGACGAGCATACAGCAACCGATTTTCCATCGGCGCATACGACGCCGGCATCTCTGATATGAGTATTGAGCCTTTACATTTCTTTTGCACGCCCCGCTTTTTTACACCTTTCAATGATACCCCTAATCCTGTCTTTGCCCCGCCAGAGCAAACTCCATGACCTGACAGGCGGCTTCTTTTTTTCTTGCTCTCACCTCAGACTTTCTTCCTGTATGTTTCAGTGGTACGAAGAGATTTTTGAGCGCATTGTAAAGCGAAAAAATCGATGAGTACCATGAACGAACTGAAGGAGTCTGAAGTGAGAGCAAGATTTCTAACAGGATTTTCGGGTAAGAACAGATGTTTTAAACATTGGTTCTAAGCCGTGTTACGTGGTTTTTTGGGACGAATTTTCGGGTAAGTCCAACTTCCCCCCTAAATTACCCGCTCACTTACCCATCATTTTAGCAATATAAGCGGAAGAATACGTACGGGTTACTGCTTATTGGTGTCTTCGTACCGTTTTGGATTAGTCGCGCGATCCTGGACAAACTTTTCGTAGTCCACTCGCTTGACTCGATAGCTCGTACCAAATCGAAATGCGGGGAGTTGTTTCTTGCGGATATATTCTCGAATTGTGTCAGGATGCAGCTTTAATTCTTGGGCGATTTCTTCAACAGTCAGCCATCCGTTAGTGGTCATGGCATTCCTCACAAACTAATATGATGTACGCAATTATACATACATCCGCTTGGAGAGTCAAAGGTTTGCAAATTTCCGCGTAAAGTCTTGCAATTTGGCAAATTCCGCGTATACTTATATCTTAGATACTGCTTTGCCACAAAGTGCTTCAAACTGGAAAGGAGGACAAAAAAACCGACCTACCGTGTTCCAGACGATAGGCCAGTACAAGCGAGAACAGCAAACGCCACATGTAACACGTGTTTCGTGCTCTCATCTGCTAGCAAGGCACATGAGAACCCGCACTGTCAAGAAAGGGACTCAGATGTCAGAAGACCTTTGGGGAGAAGAAATAATCCTCCTCCAACGCAAGCCACGTCCAACCGCGACACGCAGCGCGTCATCTATTCCATTGACCCCGGATGATTGCCTGTACTTTGGGCACACCTGGCAGGTAATCGGGATGCAAGGCGAGAAGCAGTGTACTCTTTGCCACATCAAGGGGTACTGCCCCGGTTGCAGCCCAAACCCACCAGTTGGCGCACAACCGTTTTTCTGTACTAGGCACACACCAGATACAGAAAGCAGGTGAGTTGTGAGCGGAATGAATGAATACGGCTTGTTTGAGCAGCGGAGCGGCTTAGGGAAGCGTGGAAGCTGGACAAGCCAAGGGCAGCGGATCACCACCAGACACCCGCAACTCCGCAGCCAAAGGCAGGTACAACCGGACGTTGACGAAGAAGAAATCATTGAGGAGGTCTACCCGCCGCGATTGCCAACCAGTGCCAGGCGCTACACGGTCGGCTATGACCTAGCAGACGAAGAAGTTATTGAGCAGGGGAACCAACGCTTTCACATCCGGTATGTCGATATTCCCCGCCGGCAATCACAACTCCCGCCGCCACCAACACGACAGCGCCCACGCCAGCAAGCCATCTCTGAGGACGGCGAGCAGGGGAGGGAGACCAAACAAAAGAGAAAAGTTCACTGGTTAGTTTTCGCGGGACTGGCACTGCTTATTATGATTGTTGGCTGGACTGCTATTAATCTGTTTGCTACCTGGTGGCAAATGCACACGGATGATGTGATGTATGGCAACCCGCGCACCTTTCAACTTGATGCGGTTGTGGGTCACAATAACGACTTGCCAACAAGCCCGACGCATTTTATCGCTCTAAACCTCCACGACAAAATCATCGTGGTGGAAATTCCGGCAGGGGAGATCAGTAAATCCCGATCCTTTGCCATCACCACACTTACCCAGGGATCAGCATTAACGCCGGTGACGATAGAGCTGCGGGACGTGAACGCAGACGGGAAGCCGGATTTATTAGTACACATCGGCGATCCAGGAAACGTGTTTACCGTTATTTTGTTCAACAACGGCACGCAGTTTGTCAGTAAGTTGTAGGGGGAGCGGCGTAACGCCGCTTCTCTCCATTCGCAACGAGGGAACGTGATGCAAGGAAACGATATTCACGAGGAAGTCAACAGTATTGTCGCGCGTATGGAAAGCGCCGGCGAGGAGGACGAGCAGGAGGAGCAGTCAATACCACGAATTGAAGGGACTGTACCAATCCAGGATATTTACATCCTGGTTGTGCGGGAACATGACGAAGCACCAGAGCAGCCGCAGGAGGAGGGGATTATAGAAACAACCCTTGCTCCGCAAAAGCCCTCACTGCTTGCTATCGCCGTGTGCTTGTTCGCTCTTTTACTTCCGCTTGCCAGCATAGTATTTCAGCTCTCTCTTGCGCTCAATCCCTTTACCGCGACAGTGACCATTTTTCCAAAATCACGACAAGTCACCCTTTCCGGCACAGTGCAACTTGGAAGAATTTTACATCCTATCACTCTCAGTCAGTCGCAAGCTGTCCCGACCTCAGGCAAAGGCCACCAGGATGCAAAACAAGCACAAGGATTTATCACGTTGTATAACGGCCTCTTTACTTCCCAAACTATACACGCCGGAACTATCCTCATCGGCAATGATGGCGTACGAATTATCACCGACCAGCAAGCAGCTATACCGGCAGCCAACCCGCCGAGTCTCGGATATACGACAGTTTCAGCACATGCGCTTTATGCGGGGGGACGCGGGAACATAGCAGCATATGACATTAATCAGGCATGTTGCGCCACGGCAATCAAAGCCGTCAATACCGCATCATTTTATTGGGGAGCGGATGAGCGGAATTTTCAAACAGTTAGCCACGCAGATATACACACTATAGCAACACTGTTGAAAACGCATCTTTCTCAAGGGCTGACTTCAGCACTGCAAAAACAACTAAAAAATGGTGAAGTGCTGCTCGCGCCAACCTGTACGCCTATAGTACGAAGCGATCACCAGCCAGAGGACGAAGCCGCCACGGTCAAAGTCACGGTGTCAGAGACGTGCAGCAGCGCAGCATACAGTACCAGTGCGCTTCAGAAAGATGCAACGCTTCTGTTGACTTCCCAGGCTTTCCAAAAACTTGGAGCAGGATATAGCCTCACCGGAAATGTTCAGGTTGTGGTAAAACAGGCAACCATCACCGGCACACACATACACCTTGTAGTCTCAAGTCAAGGAACGTGGATCTACAAACTCAGTACCAAAGCCCAGGAGCATATACGGCAACGCATAGCAGGGAAAACCACACATGAAGCCTTGCAGCTCATTGCATCGTTACCAGGCATCGAAACCGCAGCAATTAAAGCGTCGGGGTTTGGTGACGATACTAGGCTACCCAAAGACCCCCGCAATATTCAACTTGTGGTTATTTCCAGCATAGACCAGTACCAGCAGAGTGCGTAGTGCGTTTTTTCCTGCTCATCAAGGGAAAGTGAGCGGGTAAGTTACCAGGTATGTTGGCTCTGCAAGCCTACTAAAACGGATTATCACCAGGCATACTAGAGGTACGCGCGTAAGAAAGGCAAAAGTCGAATGCCTCCAACAACCTCTAGTACTGCCCAATTCAGTTGGGAGTACTTAATGCCAAAGCGAAAAGTACGGATGGCAGGATACATCCGTGAGAGCGACCCTAGCCTTGCCGACTCAATCACCATTGAGTCCCAGGCAAAAGCTGTTCGTCTGTACGCTGAAAAAGAAGGCTACATCTATGATGTAGCAGTCCATGAGTACAAAGAGGCAATCTCAGCCTACCTTGTGCCCTATATGGAACGTCCTACGCTTCTGAAACTTTTAGCCGCTGCGAAGCGGCGTGAGTTTGACGTTCTTGTCGTCTTAGAAGTCAGAGCAATCTCACGCCGCCAGGTTGAAGTCTTTATTGTCTATGACCTGCTGCAAAAGTACGGCATCAGGCTTGAGACCGTGAAGGAGAAATTTGAGGATGATGCAATGGGACGGCTCATTCTTGGCCTTCGGGCAGCATACGCTGAGATTGAGCGGGAGCAGAGCTATGTCAGGATGCAACGGGGGAAAAAAGACAGGATTGAAATGAGCCAGGCTCCAAACGGCCACCCATACCCCATGTACGGCTACTCTCTTGTTGATACAGAGCGCGAAGTCAAAGCGCGCTACGTGTTCAACACCACGGTTATCTATACCGATACTGAAGGAATAGCGT
>Ga0137377_10003933_pt1 | contig 11626 bp, 6 predicted proteins | sample SagtaG_22_FD_104815 | JGI IMG/M metagenome (GOLD analysis project Ga0137377, IMG submission 104815) | Vadose zone soil microbial communities from Sagehorn Ranch, Mendocino, California, USA - Sage2_L_40_16 metaG | ecosystem: Environmental > Terrestrial > Soil > Vadose zone | place: USA... | reverse complement strand
GTGCGCCTGGTTCCCCTGATTCGCCCGCCCCGGCCGACCCGGTGGGCGTCCTCGCCGCGTTCGGCGGGTTCGAGCACGCCGCCCTGGCCGGGTTCATCCTCGGCGCCGCCGCGCTGCGGGTGCCGGTGATCCTGGACGGGGTCATCGCGGGTGCCGCCGCGCTGGCCGCGGTGGCCCTGGCCCCCGACGCGCTCGCCGCCTGCTTCGCAGGTCACCGCAGTGCCGAGCCCGGGCATGCGGTTACGCTTAGCTACCTGGGGCTGCGCCCGCTCGTGGACCTGGGGCTGCGGCTCGGCGAGGGCACCGGCGCCGTGCTGGCCCTGCCCTTGGTGCAGAGCGCGGCGCGGGCGCTGCGTGACGTCGCCACCTTCGATTCCGCGGGCGTGGCTGACAAGCACTGACAGACCGAAGGAACCATGGACCCGTACTTGCTGGGACTCCGCCTAGGGGGCCGCCGCGTCGTCGTCGTGGGCGGAGGAGGGGTCGCGTCCCGCCGGGTGCCCGTGCTGCTCGACGCGGGCGCCGAGGTGCTGCTGGTGTCCCCGAAGGTCGCCGCCTCGCTCGAGGACCTGGCCGCGGTCGGCCGGATCCGCTGGGAAGCGCGAGGTTACCGGCCCGGTGACTGCGCCGGAGCCTGGCTGGTCTGCGCTTGCACGGACGACCCCCAGGTCAACGCGGCCGTCGCGACGGCGGCCGAAGCCCAGCGGACCTGGTGCGTCCGCGCCGATGACGCCGGGGCGTCGGACGCCTGGACGCCTGCCTCCGGCCGGGCCGGCGACGTCCGGGTGGGGGTGCTCAGTGTTGACCCGAAGCATGGCGACCCGCGGCACAGCGCGGCGATCAGGGACGCGGTCGTGGCCGGGCTGCGGTCCGGGCAGCTCAGCGCCCGGCATGGCCGGGGCCACCGTGGCGGGGTGGCGATCATCGGCGGTGGGCCCGGCGATCCCGGGCTGATCACGGTGCGCGGGCGGCAACTGCTCGCCGAGGCCGACGTGGTGCTCACCGACCGGCTAGCTCCCCGCTCCCTGCTGGACGAGCTGCGCGACGACGTGGAGATCATCGACGCCGGCAAGATCCCCTACGGCCGGGCCATGGCCCAGGAGCACATCAACGCGGCGCTGATCAGCCACGCCCAGGCCGGCCGGTTCGTGGCCCGGCTCAAGGGCGGTGACCCGTTCGTGTTCGGCCGGGGCGCCGAGGAGGTGCTGGCCTGCCTGCGGGCCGGCGTGTCGGTCACCGTGGTGCCCGGCGTCACCAGTGCGGTCGCCGTGCCGGCGAGCGCCTGGGTGCCGGTGACCCATCGCGGCGTCGCGCAGGAGTTTCACGTCGTGTCGGTGCACGTCCCGCCTGGTGACGAGCGGTCCACGGTGAACTGGGCCCTGCTCGGCGGTAGTTCGGGGACCCTGGTGCTGCTGATGGCGGTGGAGCGGATCGGTGCCGTAGCGGACGAACTGTTGCGATACGGACGCAGTCCGGATACTCCCGTTTCGGTAATCGCAGACGGTACTCTGCCGACGCAGCGCACAATTAACTCAACACTGGAAGATGTGGAAAGCCTTGTGGCAGAGGAGGGGATCCGGCCGCCCGCGATCGTCGTGGTCGGCGACGTGGTGAGCGTCGCGGTGGAGATTACAGAACTCATGCGCGATGTAACGGCCTGACGAACGGGATAAACTCCGCGTGCCAGGCGATCAAGCTGGTGGACCCGCGCCACCCCAAGAGACCCCGAGAGACCCCGGACAGGCCCACAGGGGGTCCCGCGGGGGTTTTGAGGAGGACGTTACAACAATGGAAGGTCAGGGCGTGGCAGCGTCGTCGGCGTCTGCCGTCGGCAGACATGGCGAGTCCGGCCCGCGCGCGGTCGCTGCTGCCGAGTCTGGCCCCGTTGCCGACAATCAAGTGACCAGTGAAATCGCGGATTGTGGTGAGGGTCAGGGGCGTAATGGGGATGACAGTCACGTGATGATCGCACAGAGTCACCCAGAGGCATCAGCCCAGGATGTCAGCATGCCGCAATCGCCGGATTCCTCCCAGCCGCCGCAGCCGCCGCACGAAGAGCAGTCATTCCAAGAGCCTCAGGCGGAATTGTCGTCTCAGCAGATTGAAACGGACAAAGCGGATAACATTGGTGATCCCGATCGAAAGAATAACGTTGTCGCAAGGGATGAGAATACGGGCCACAACCAGACCGCGGCCGGCCTCGCGCCTCCCGCGGTAAACGCTCCCGGGGTAGACGCTCCCGCGGTAAATACTCCCGCGGCAGATGACTCCCCGGCCGCCGCGCCGCCCGAAACCAGGACCACCGCCGCGGCCGGCTCCGCGCCGTCGGCTGCTTCCGGGCCGTCCGAGACCCCCGAGCCCGCAGCCTCCCGGTCGGCAGCCGCCTCCGCCGAGGCCGACGAGTCAGAGACGGTGCAGTTCCCGGCCGTGCCTTCCGAACCCGCCGAACCCGCCCCAGGTCCCGCTCCCGCCGCCCGCCCCGAACCCGCCCCAGGTCCCGCTCCCGCCGCCGCCCGTCCCGAACCCGCTCAGCCCGAGCCCACGCCGCCTGGGGCAGCCCCCGCTGAGACCGGTGAGCCCGAGACGGTGCAGTTCGCGGCCGTCCCCGCGGCAACAGAGCCTGAACCCGAGCCCGCCGCGGAGCTCGCCGAGCCTGCTGCCGAGTCCGCCGAGTCCGCCGAGCCTGCTGCCGAGCCCGCCGAGCCCGCCGAGACCGCCGAACCTGCTGCCGAGCCCGCCGTGCCGGTCGCCGCGGCCCGATCCCAGGCCGTCGCTCAGGGGCACGTCCGCGTGGACGCGCGCCTGCTCGAGGCCGCCCTGCTCAACCTCAGGAAGCGGATCGCCGCCATCCCCCTCGTCTTCCAGATCTCCGGTTCCGCCGAGGTCAAGGTCGAACGAGGCAAGCTCCTCAGCCAGATCGACGACTACCTGCTGCCCAGGGTGCGACGCTCCGCGGCGCCGGTGCTCGTCGCGCTGGTCGGCTCCACCGGCGCCGGCAAGTCCACGCTGGTGAACAGCATCGTCGGCGCGCACGTGAGTGCCACCGGCGTGCGCCGCCCGACGACGAACAGCCCGGTGCTGGCCTGCCACCCGGACGAGATCGACTGGTTCGCCGAGAACAATTTCCTGCCCACGCTGCCCCGGGTCAGGCAGGAAGGCCTGGCCAGGCCCGGCCGGGACGGGCTGCTCGTACTCGCGGCCAGCGAGGGCATGCCGCGCGGCATCGCGCTGCTCGACACGCCGGACATCGACTCGGTGGTGCAGGCGCACCACGAGTTCGCCTACCAGTTCCTCGACGCCTCGGACCTGTGGCTGTTCATGACGAGCGCCAGCCGGTACGCCGACGGGCCGGTCTGGGAGATCCTGCAGCACGCCCGGGACCGCAAGGCCTCCCTCGGCGTGGTTCTGTCCCGGATCCCGCAGGCCTACCGGACCGAACTCGTCGACCACTTCAGCGCCATGCTGGACGCGAACGGGATCGCGGCCGCGGACCGCTTCGTCATCCAGGAGACCCCGCTGATCGACGGGATGCTCCCCCCTGACGCCTACCAGCCGGTGCGCGACTGGCTCGCCGACACCGCCGCCCGGGCTGACCGCCGGGTCGCGGTGCTCACCCAGACCATGTCCGGCGTGCTCGACACGTTCAAGACCAGGGTCCCGGCCATCGCCGCGCACGTCGAGGCGCAGGTTGTACTGCGCGCGGAACTCCGGCGGGCCGCCGAGGCCGCGTACGAGAACGCCTTCACAGAGACCAGCGCCGGCCTGAAGGACGGCACCCTGCTCCGCGGTGAGGTGCTCGCGCGCTGGGAGGACTGCGTGGTCGGCGGCGACCTGCGGCCGCGGCGCGGGGTCAAGACCGCCAAGGGCGGGAACAAGAAGGGCAAGCGCGCTCGCCGCGGGCCTTCGCGGTCGGCGGCGCTGAACTCCGCGCTCCGTTCGGCCATCGAGTCCTATGTCGTGTCCGTCGCGGACCGGGCGGCGGAGGCCGTGGAGGGTAGCTGGCGCGCCGATCCCGCCGGGGCCGTACTGCTCGCGGACGCGGCCGCCGAGCGCGCCCGCGACGTGCGGGCGAAGGAGGTGTTCGAGTCTGTCTTCGGGCCCGCCGGGCAGAGCGGCGGCGATGCGGCCGACGCGGACATCAAGGCCGCCGACTTGATCAAGGCCGCCGACGCCGCCCAGGCTTCGGCCTTCAGCCGGTCCTCGCCGGACCTGGCGCTGCGGGCCACGCGGGCAATCGGTGCGTGGCAAGATCACCTGACCCGGCTGGCGGAAGGGGAGGACCTGCGTCCGGCGGCCCGGCGCGTCGCCTTCGACGAGGAGGCGCTGAGCCTGGTGGTCCTGGTGGCGATGCTCGGCGAGGCAGCGCCCGCCGGGGCCGGGCCCCGGGCGACCGCGCTGCCGGCCGAAGCCGATGACGGCAGCATCTACGCCGAACCGCGGCGGATGCTGTCCTCGGTGTTCGGCGGGGTGATGCTGACCGAGATCCTGGCCAAGGCGCGCGCCGACCTGCTGGACCGGGTCCGGCTGCTGATCGATGAGGAACTGGTCAGGTTCGTTGAGGTGCTCGACGCGGCCGGGGCCTGCGACGACGTCGCGGCCATCCGGCTTTACCAGGCGGAATTCTCGCTCGAGGCGGTTAGGTGACAGCGAACACGATCGGGGCGACCGGGCTGGCGCATTCGCGGCTGCCCGCCAGGCTCGCCTCGCTTCAGGAGCTGACGAAGATCGGGTCAGGAAGAACCGGATCCGAAGGGTTCAGCCAGGAACTCCTCACTGAGGCGGAAACGTTGCTGCGGCGGTCGGGCGAGCGGATGCGGATGTCCGCCTCGCACACCGTGGTGGCCCTGGCGGGGGGTACCGGCAGCGGCAAGTCCTCGCTGTTCAACGCTCTGGCCGGGGCGAACTTCTCGCCTGCGGGCGTGACCCGGCCGACCACCAAGCACTCGCACGCGTGCGTGTGGGGGATGGAGGGGGCGGCCCCGCTGCTCGACTGGCTCGGCGTGCAGCGCCGCCACCGGTACGGCCGGGCGAGCGCGCTCGACGAGGGCGAGGCGTCGCTGACCGGCATGCTCCTGCTCGACCTGCCCGACCACGACTCGGTAGTCACCGGCTCGGCGGCGCTGGTCGACCGCCTGGTCAAGCTGGCCGACATGCTGGTCTGGGTGCTCGACCCGCTGAAATACGCGGATGCCTCCGTGCACCGGCGGTACCTGGTCCCGCTGGCCGGGCACGCCGCGGTGACCACCGTGGTGCTCAATCAGGTCGACACCCTCAGTCCCGAGCAGGCCGCCGATTGCGAGTCCGACCTGCGCAGGCTGCTGGACACCGAAGGGCTGACCGAGACTCAGGTGCTGGTGACGTCGGCGACCACCGGCGCAGGCCTCAACGAACTTTGCCGTGTGCTAGCCGGCGCGGTGGCCGCCCGGCGCGCCGCCACCGACAGGATCACGGCGGACATCAACGCCCTGCTCGAGCGGTTCGCGGTCTACGCCGGGGATTCGGTGCCCGGCTGGCTGCCTACGGCGCCGCCCGTGCCCACGCTTTCCGCGGGCCCCGCGAGCGAGACCGCGCCCGCCGAACCAGCGCCTATCCAGGCACCCGCTCGCCCGCCTTGGGAGCAGGCGGACGCTGACGAGCACGAGGGCAACGGGCGGGTAGGCGCGGCCGACTGGCAGCCCTGGCAGACGACCGCCGCGCCGACGCGCCCGCTGTCCTCCGCGCGGCCGCCGTGGGAAGACGCCACCCAGGACGGCAACGGCGTCAGCAAGCGCACCGAAGATCCTGCGATCTACGTGCCTGCCGGGCCGGCCGGCACGCTGACCGCGGCGTTCGCGAAGGCCGCCGGGGCGGCGGCGGTGACCGAGACGCTGAACGGAGTGCGCGAGCGCAGCGCCGCCGGCTACATAGGCTGGCCGCCCGCGCGACTCGTCGCCCGCCTGCGCGGCCAGGCACCAGCCCCCAAGCTGCTAGCCAGCGACCCCGGCCAGGCCGGTCAGGCGCAGCGGTCCGACATCGACAACGCGATCAACGTGTTCGCTAACGAGGTGGGCGGCTCGCTGCCCGAGCCCTGGTCGCGGACCGTTCGGGCGGCGGCGCGCTCCCGGGCCGACGAGGCCCAGGCGGCGCTCGGCACGGCGGTCGCCCAGGGCCTGCCGCCGCGCGACAAGGTGACGAACTGGTGGCGGCTGATCGCGTTCGCCCAGTGGCTGCTCATGGCGCTGATGCTGGCGGGCCTGCTATGTATCGTGCTGATCCTGGCGGTCGGCGGTTCCAACTCGGCACACAAATCGTCGTCCCTGATCAACGACGTCTCCCTGGCCCCGTGGCTGGGCGTCATGGTGGTGGCGCTGCTGCTGCTGGGCTGGCTGATCTCGTCATGGTGCCAGAACATGGTCGTCCTCGCGGCGGACCGCGAACGCGAGCAGGCGGTCCGCCACATCCTGGCTCGGATCGCCACCGTCGCCAACGAACTGGTCGTGGTTCCGGTCGGCCGCGAACTCAGCGACTATGAGCGCTACCGCACCGAACTAGCCGCCGCCCGCGAAAGCTAGGTTCTGCCCCGGCGCGTAACCCTCCACCAGGCCACCCCACGTGTCTCCGGCGCGGACCAGTTCCCCTAAATGGGGTAGCAGGTGGGTTCGCTGGTGTACTGACGCCCGGATGGGGCGGTCCAGCGGAAGGTGCCGTCGGGAAGCTGATCGACCCTCCACCGGGGGTGCTGCTTGAGCCTATGGTCGTGCCGACACTTAGGGCCGCCATTACATAGGCATGTCCGGCCGCCCGCCTCATACGGGATGTTGTGTTCGAAATCTGACTGAGTGGAGGGCCTACGGCAGACCGGTCCGGTGCAGGTGGCATGCCGGACCTGGGACAGGTGGCGCAGCTTGACCCCGGGATCGTGGCCCTTGGCTTCGAATCGGTGGTCGCAGTCCCCGGCGGGGATCGGGTCGAGGGTGACGATCAGGTCCGGGTGTCCGCTGCCCCCGGTGCGCAGCCGCCAGGTGCCGTAGCCGCCGGGCGGGCCGTGCTGGGATGAGGCCGTGAAGGAGAATCCCGGGCCTGGGGTGCCGCTGGTCCCGCGGGGCGGATCGCGTCCGTCCGGCGGGCCGGGTCTACCGCGTTTCGCCCCTCGTTTCCGGTGGTTCTTGGGTTCGGGCCGGGCGCAGCCGTGCCCGATGGCGTGCCCGTCCTCGTCGGTCACGGTGACGCACCAGGTCGTGGCGGGGTTCTGGGCGGCGGCGCGGGCCAGGTCATGGGCCAGGGCGGGATCGACCGGGCCGATCCCGGGGATCTCCCCGGGCCGCTCAGCCAGGTCCAGCAGGGTGGTCAGCGGGACGATCACGGTGACCCGCCCGGCGAACCCGCCCGGCCCCGCGCCCGCCGCCGGTCCCGCGGCCGGGGGGCCGGCGGGCTGGTCCGGGCCTGCCTGCCCCGGCCCGCCGCCTGCGGCGTTCCGGCTGGGGCGGGAATCCTTGCCGAGCAGCAAATCCAGGTAAGCGCGCGCCCTCAGCTCGTCGATGTCCCCGTCCAGCCCGGCCGCGCGCAGCTGCCGGGCCCACGCGGTGATCCGCTGGTCGGCGGCCAGCACCTCGGTCGGCGGCAGCTCCCGGCCCATCAGCGCGGCGTTCCCGCTGTCCTCAGCCCACCGCTGCACCCGCGCGTCCCGCGCCGCCGCCTCGCGCCGCTTGCGCGCCTTCTCGGGGGCGACTTCCATCACGGCGCGGGCGATCGCGGCCCGCAGGCCGCCCGGCGTCAGCCGCCCCGCCCGCCCGAGCACCAGCGCCTCGGCCGCCCGGGCCTCCGCCTCATCCAGCAGCTGGGTGGCCCAGGCGATGACCTCGGCCTTGTACCGGGTGATCGTCCCGTCCCGCAGCGCCGCCCTGGTCCCGGGCAGCCTCGCCGCCAGGGCCAGCGCCAGGCTGAGCATACCGTCGGCGCGGCCGCGGGATTCGGCCAGCGCCTGGGCCAGCTCATCGGCGCTGAACTCATCCCACGCCGCCGGCATCCGCGCTGCCCCCTCCGGCCCGCACCCTGGTTCGGGGCGCCGCCGGATCAGCTCGGCGGTCGCGGCAAGCTTGCGGGCGGCGGCATGAGCCTCGACCCGGTCCCAGGCGCACAGCACCCCGGTCAGCTCATCATCGGAAGCACCCTGGTAGGAGTCGTCATCCCCGGCCGCCGCATCGGCGGCCAGCGCCAGCCCCGGGCAGGCCGGCATCACGTCCAGCGCCATCCCCGTCCCGAACGCCGCCGCCCGGCTACCCGACTCACCCGGGAAGACCCGCGCCGAGCCGGGCTGCCCCGGCCCTCGCCGCCCCAGCCACCCTGGCTCGGCCGCCCCGGCGATCCCCGCGAGCTCCTCCGGAGTCAGTACATCCTCACCCGGCAGCGGCACGCCGTCCTCCGGATCCGGCCACTCCTCCGGATCGAACGGCTCATCCTGCGCTGCCAGATGATCCAGCCATGCGTCCCGCTCCTCCGCCGACACCGGATCCGGGCGGGACCAGGCGGGATCATCGTCCCACCCGGAAGGCTCCTGAGCTGGTGTTGCCACGGATCCTCCTTTCCGGAGTCCGGCCTCAGCACGGGCTATTAATCGAAATCATAGTCGAGTTAATTCGAAAATGCAAGCAAATAACGAAAAGAGATAAGATAAAGGAGTTGCCCGAGTGAAACAGGCGGCGCACAGCAGCGGCGCACAGCAGCGGCGCACAGCATAGGAACGGCCGGCTAGCGCCGAAGCTCAGCCTCACCCGCTTAAGCGGACTGATCCAATGGCCGCGGAACATCGACCCGTCTGCTCAGCACGACCTTGCCCCGGGCTTTCCGGTCTGCGATGGCGCGCAGAGCCCCACGGGCATCAGCGAACGGATACGCCTCGAACGGGGGATCAGCGAGCGCTCCGGTCCGCCGCAGCTCCATCAGCTCAGTCCACAGCTCAGCCACGATCGCCGGCCGCTGTTCGAAGAACTCGCGCGAGGCGACTCCTAGCACCCCAGTGTTGCCCAGCAGGAGCCTGTTCACCTTGACAACCGGAATCTCGCCGCCGGCAAACCCGAGCACGAGCAACCGGCCCTCTGGCGCCAGCGAACGCAGGCTGTCAGTCATCCGATCGCTCCCGACCGGGTCGAGCACGATGTCGACCGCTCGTTCGCCCACCAGGTCGCGCACCGCCGGGAGCCAGCCGTCACTCAGCACCGCGTGGTCCGCGCCGCACTGCAACGCGAATTCCATCTTCGCCTCGTCCCCGGCGACCGCGACCGTCCGCAGCCCGAGCGCCCGCCCCAGCTGGACGGCCGCGGTCCCGACGCCTCCCGCCGCGCCGTGGACAAGCAGCATCTCGCCCGCCTGCGCCCGCGCTCGCCTTACCAGCGCGAACAGGCCGGTCAGGTAGTTGAGGGGAGCGGCCGCCCCCGCCTCGAAGCTCATCCCATTCGGCAACGGCTGGACCCGTTCGGCCGGGGCACTGATGACCTCCTGCCAGCAGCCGTACGGCAGCAGTACCGCCACCCGCTGGCCCGCACGCAAGCCCAGGCCAGGTGCGGCGGAACGGACCACCCCGGCCGCGTCCATGCCCGGCGTGTAAGGAAGAGGCACTCGCATCTGGTACGCGCCCCTGGTCTGCAGCAGGTCTGCGAAGGACACCCCGGCCGCGACCAGATCGATGACCACGCCGCCGTCGGCCGTCGGCTCTGCTACCTCTACCCACTGCACGTCATCGGGGCCGGTGGAGCCCGAGATCCAATGAGCGAACATCATTCGGGACCGGCATGGGAAGGGAACAGCAGATGGTTGGGGCCGTTCACCCGGGACCGGAGGTATCCGGTCGGCGTGACACGCACGAGTTCCCGGAACTCGTCGGCCAGATGCGGCTGGTCGGCATAGCCATGCCGGACGGCCATCGCGGCCCAGTCCACCTGGGTCTGTCCGTCGAGAGCCCGGACCAGCCGCTGCAGCCGCTGGATCCGGGCAAAGCGTTTCGGGGTGAGACCCACCTGCGCCGTGAATCGCCGGCGCAGCGTGCGAGGCAGCAGCCCGAGCCCATCGGATACCTCACCCACCGGAACCCCCCGGGACAGCGCCCCGGCGGCGGCCATCACCGCCGGGTCGGGTCCGAGCGCACCCGTCATCTGCCGGAGCAGGAAGCCTTCCATCACCGAAAGCGCCTTCTCGGGTGAGGAAGCCTCGATCAGCCGTTCCCGCAGGCAGGCACCCAAATGGCCGTACAGGGCCTCCAGCGGCACCAGGTCATCGCGCAGCAGGGCCAGCGGCGGCGCGAGGAAGCCGTGAGCGGCCCCCAGCGCGAAGGTCACGGACACGTGCGCGTGCCCCTCTTCGAATTCGATCACCGACGCGTGGCTGGCCGGCCCGGCGACCATGGCGCCGGGTACCCGGCGCACCTGGCCGGCGTCGCCAAACGATCGGAAGGCGTCCCGGTTCAGGTTGACCCACAGGCTGGTTTCGGGCCCAGGCAAGATCTTCTCCACCGACGTCCGCGACTGCTCGCCCGCCCGGTACGTGATCGCCGTGACCAGACCGTCGAGTGGGGACGCGGGGCGGCGGACGACGATTGTCACGGTCTGCTGGCCTAGAAACGGGGTACCCGGGCTCGTACCGACGAGCCGGGCCGCTGGTGTCCTTTTTCGCCAAGACCCCGGCCGTGGCCGCCTGGCAGGATCGGAGCCGACCAGATCAGCGCTGGTAGCTGGCATGAGAACACGGAGGGCACCTCACCGATGGTAGAAGAACGGCCGAAATGGCGCACGGCGAAACCGGCCCAGACGGAGAAACCAGACGGAGAAAGAGGAGAAGCATGACTGAAGACGCCGTGAACCTCGAAAGGATGCTGGACCTGACCACGCCGTGGTGCCTGCGGGTGGCCGCCACGCTGCGAATCCCCGAACACATCAAAACGGGCCACACCGACATCGCCGAGCTCGCTGCGGCGGTCGGCTGCGACGCGGATGCCCTGCATGCCGTCCTCGGCCACCTCGTCTCCAAAGGAGTGTTCGCCGAGGAATCGCCTGGGCGGTTCGCCGTCAACCGGGCTGCCGAGCAGCTCGCAATTGAGCCGTTCCTCGATCTCGACGGCATCGGCGGCCGGATGGCCCGCACCTGGGGCACGCTGCTGGACTATGTCCGCACCGGCCGGCCGGCCTACCAGCAGGTCTTCGGCCGGTCCTTCTGGGAGGACCTGGCTGCCCATCCGCCGATCGCGGCGGAATTCGACGCGCTCATGGGACCGGCCGGGCATGGCATCCCCGACTTCGACGTCGAGCTCAGCGACGGCTGGGAATCCATCCGCACTGTGGTCGACGTCGGCGGCGGGACCGGGGCCATGCTGGCGTCGCTGCTCCGGCGCCACCCCCAGGCAAAGGGCACCCTAGTCGACCTCCCGGGCACGGTGGCCCGGGCCGGCGAGATCATCGAGAGCTTCGGGGTCGCCGGCCGGGTGACGGTCGAAGGGCAGAGCTTCTTCGATCCGCTGCCCGCCGGAGCCGACCTCTACCTGCTGAAGAGCGTCCTCAACGACTGGCCCGACGAGCCGACCGTAGCCATCCTGCGCCGCTGCGCCGAGGCGGCCCGAAAGGCCCGGCCCGAGGGGGCCGTCGCCATCCTCGGCGGCGTC
>Ga0137377_10003929_pt1 | contig 11630 bp, 10 predicted proteins | sample SagtaG_22_FD_104815 | JGI IMG/M metagenome (GOLD analysis project Ga0137377, IMG submission 104815) | Vadose zone soil microbial communities from Sagehorn Ranch, Mendocino, California, USA - Sage2_L_40_16 metaG | ecosystem: Environmental > Terrestrial > Soil > Vadose zone | place: USA... | reverse complement strand
GATCGACGAGGACAAGGACGGCCGTTACGACGTGCTCGAAATCGAGACCCGCAACTTCAAGGGCCCCCGCACCTTCGAAGCCACCGGCCTGTCGATGCACAAGGACAATGAGACCATCGTCAAGGAAAAGATCTATCTCGACAAGGCCAACAAGGACCTGATGCTCAACGAAATCACGGTCAGCGATCACGCGTTCACGCAGCCGTGGACCGTGACCAAGCACTATCAGCGCATCCCAAACGACCGCTGGTACGAGGACAATTGCGCCGAGAACAACAATCATATCATCATCGGCAAGGAGAACTATTTCATGAGCGGCGACGGCTACCTGATGCCGGCCCGCAAGGATCAGGCGCCGCCCGATCTGCGCTATTTCAAGCAGACGCGAAAGTGAGAGTTGCGGCTCTCCGGCAACCATTCCTTCGCCCTGCCGTCGCCTCGCGGTTCCCCCGCTGCTCGCCGGCGCCTGCCGACAGGAATCCAGGCCGCGACTTCGGCTATGGGTCAAAACGGAAGAGCCTGTTGGTCTTATTCTACGGATCGAACGAGGCCGAATCGGTGGGCATTCACGACCTCTGGCTATTCCTGGCGGTGGGGCTGCTTCTGAACATCACTCCAGGTCCGGATATGGCACTGATTATCGCGCGAAGCATGCAGCAAGGGTCGCGTGCTGGTCTAATAGCTGCGCTGGGTGTGGCCGCAGGTGCTTTTGTTCACATAGCGGCGGCGGCAATCGGGATCTCAGCAATCATCGTTACTTCGGCGTTTGCCTTCTCGGTGCTCAAGTGGGTCGGCGCGCTCTATCTGATATACATCGGCATCCAAATCCTGCGGACGTCGATCCGGACCACAATGCGCCAAGAACATTTGCAAACTTTACCGCCCGTACTGCTTCGCCAAATATTCACACAGGGCGTCCTGACCAACGCTTTGAACCCAAAGGTTGCAGTATTTTTTCTCGCGTTCCTGCCGCAGTTCGTCGATGCGGAGGCGCCGTCCAAGGTTGCTGCGTTCACCACCCTTGGGCTGATATTCAATGCTACCGGCACGGCATGGAATATCGCGGTGGCGTGGTTCGCCGGAATAGTTGGTCGTTCGACAGGCTACGCACGAGCGAAGGTCTGGTTGCAACGGGCTGCCGGCGTGCTCTTTCTTGGCATCGGGGTCAAGCTGGTATTTGCTGAGCGCCCCTGAGTTTTTATGTTGCGGATACCGACAGAATTGAGCGCACAGGCCTATACGCGTTGCAACTGCTCCGCTACGCTTTCGGCAAAACCAGGGGAGGAAGGACATGCGTGCGAGCCCGACAGGATTTGGCATTGCGTTGCTCACCACAGTCGTCGCCGCCGGAATGGCGTCTGCACAATCGAGCTACCCCTGCACGGAGACGAACAGCAATCTGCCCAATCCGTACCGCCAGGTCGCGAATTGGGCCTCGCCGCCGAGGCCGTGGAGCCCGGTCAATGCCGTCGCCGTTGATCCCAATAATAACCTCTGGGCTGTTGATCGCTGCGAAACCGACGACTGCGTTCCGGTCATCGAACTTGGCCCCGACGGCAAGACCCGGACAAATTTCGGCGCCGGCCTGTTCGTCGAGCCGCACCAAGCCGCCATTGATAAGGATGGCAATCTCTGGGTGGCCGATGCCGCGGCGAAGGGCATGAAAGGAATGCAGGTGACGAAGCTCGGTCCCGACGGCCGCGTACTGCTGCAGCTCGGCAAGCCCGGCCAAGGCGCCGGCCAGACCGGCCTCGACATTTTCGATTCGCCGACCGGCGTGGCGGTTGCCTCCAATGGCGATATCTACATCAGCGAAGGCCATGGCGAGACCAGAGAGAACAATTCGCGCATCATGGTGTTCACCAAGGACGGCAAATTCATCAAGACGTTCGGCGCCCGCGGCACGGGCGACGGGCAATTGCGCTCACCCCATGCGCTGGCCTTCGACAGCCAGGACCACCTCTATGTCGCCGACCGTGGCAACAGCCGCGTCGTCATCTTCGGCAAGGACGGGACATTCCTCGCCGCCTGGAAGCAATTCGGCCGGCCGAGCGGGCTCGCCATCGACAAGAATGACATGCTGTACGTTGCCGATTCCCAGTCTTGGGATACGCCGGGCGCCGCCAATTACAATCCCGGCTGTCACCGAGGCATCCGCATCGGCAGCGTCAAGGACGGCAGGGTGATGTATTTCATTCCGCCCCCGGTGCCGCCGGATCCGAAGATGCAGCCGCCGATCGGCATCGTCGTCGATGGCAATGGCGCAATTTACGCGGCGTCCGACGACCAGAAGGACATCAAGAAATACGTGAAAAACTGATCCGATGGATCGACAGAAAGCCGCTACGCGTAAGCTGCCTTGCCCTGCCCGCCTTTCAGAGCGTGGTCAGGAACTGCCGTTGGCCTCTTTCGGGCTATCTACCTGCGTAATGTGGCGACATGGCTGCGCGTTCGCCAAGTTCGTCCATGCGTCCGGTTTCCGCTTCGGCCACCGCACTGGCGGGGCGGACAAGCTCCCGCACATATGCCAAAATGCTGAGTGTTCCGCCGAAAGATGCGAGAACACATAAGGGAGGCATTCATGAGAATCGCAATCGCTGGGCTCTTTGTTGCATCGACACTGGCGGCCGGTACCGCCAACGCCCAATACGCCCCATTCAACGAGGTGGGCGTCACCATGGGTCACTGGCACCTCGCTTCGAAAGACGCGGAGGCCAACAAGAAAATCTTCCTCGGAATGGGCGGGCAGCCGGTCGCGGGCAATGCGCAGTCGTTGCTGTTCCCTGGCATGCGTATCAACCTGACGCTCGGGAATACATCCGGGAACGGCGGCAGCCAGGGCTCGGTGGTGAATCACGTGGGCTTCATCGTCAACAACGTGCAGGAGCGCGTTGCGCAGTGGAAGGCGGCCGGCGTGCCGGTGCTGCCCGGCAACAATAACCGGCTCGACCAGGCATTCGTGGAGACGCCGGACGGCCTGCGCATCGAAATTCTCGAAGACAAGACTCAGTCGGTGCCGATCAAACACGAGCACATTCACCTCTTCCTGCCGGAGGCCGAAATTTCCAAGGCACAGGCCTGGTATGCAAAGACCTTTGGCGGGAAGGCCGGGATGCGTAACAACGCTCCAGTCGTTGATATTCCGGGCGCGCAAATCCGCTTCACCAAAGCTGATACCATGCAGGCGCCAACCAGGGGTCGCGTGCTCGACCACTTTGGCGTTGACGTAAAGGACCACGCCGCCTTTGTGCGTAAAATCGAATCGGAGGGGATCAAGCTTGACGAGCCGCCGCGGAAGAATGAAGCCACCGGCGTGATCATCACCTATATCACTGACCCGTGGGGCGCGCGCATCGAGGTCGTGCAGCGGGCGCCGGAACAGGCGACTCGATAAGCACAGGTCTGATTGGCGGACGAGATCATCGAGTAGCTCGCCAGCTCACAGTTGTGGCTGAGACACCTGGACCGTTGGTGGCTCGGCAAGTGACTGGTAAACTCGCTACGACAGGCTCCCAGGAACGCCTCGCGCCGGCAGTCTCGGGCAGCCCGTCTGTGGCCGCTTGCTTCCGGGCAACTCCGCCATATGATGTCGTCGGCGTGGTTCGTCCGGCGAATGTCGGCTCAATAACCAAGCCATAAACGGGAGGACAAATCGATGCACACCACCATCATTCGCTGCGTATTGCTCGGCCTAGCGCTGCCCGTGCTTGTGGCCGCCAACTCGGCGGCCGTCGCCGAGACGATTACCTACAAGGCCGTGCTCAATGCACAAAATCAACCGACACCCAACGACAGTAAGGGCACCGGGACAGCGGAGGTCACCTACGACACCACCAGCAAGACCCTGGCCTGGACGATCAACTTCGATGGGCTTACCGGCCCTTCGACTATGGCCCATTTCCACGGCCCCGCGGCGCCCGGCGCAAACGCTGGCGTGGCTCTCATGATCGGCACCAACCCGACCAGCCCCGCCAAGGGCACGGCAACATTGACCGACGCCCAGGCCGCCGACCTGCAGGGAGGCCGCTGGTACATCAATATTCACACCAACGCAAACCGCGGCGGCGAGATCCGCGGACAAGTCGTGAAGTGAGTTGGACCGACTGAGCATTGTCCAGCGGCTATCCTTCTGGGCTTCCGTTGGGTTGGTGGCGGAATGTCGGCTCCATCCGAGCGGAAGCCGCTCTCGTTTCGGGTCGATGTAGCTCTGAATGGCTACACTCTCGACCGTGCAACTATGCTGCTCACTCGAATTCCACGATCATTTCCACCTCGACCGGTGAGTTGCCGGGAAGCCCCGCCATACCAACGGCGGACCGAGCATGTTTGCCGGCCTCACCGAACACTTCCACCATGAGATCGGAAAATCCGTTGACCACGAGCGGCTGGTCGCCGAAACCTTCGGCCGAATTGACCATGCCAAGCACCTTGACCACGCGCTTGACCCGATCGAGGCTGCCGAGCGCGGAGCGGATCTTCGTCAACATAATGAGGCCAGCCTGCCGCGCCGCCTCTCTGCCCTGCTCCACTGTGAGGTCCTTGCCGAGCTTGCCCTTGCCAACCCACGCAGGACCTGCGGTGTTACCTGACAGGAACAGGAGCTTGCCGGTCTGCACCGAGTTCACAAAGTTGGCGGCCGGAGCGGACTCCGCCGGTAAGGTGATGTTCAGTGACTTGAGGCGCGCTTCTGCCCCGGCCGGCGCCTGCGCGGATCCGGGATCGGACAACGCAAGCACCGCGAGGCTTGCGGTGAAGATGACGGCGAAAATGGCTTTCATGTCAGACCTCCAAACAGGCTCGCGGAAACGAGGTCATTCAGTGGAATTGCAACGCGGATCTCGGCGCGGCCGATGTTCAAATCTAGCCGGGATCGCCTTGCAAAGAAACCGCCGCGTGATCGGGTCCTGTCCGGCGGGACTCGGGTTCTGCAGCCCGCCGCAACTGCGCGCGGGGCGGTAAGCTTCGTGCGCTCCGGAGCAGCGTTGGACGGTAGTTCACTTACGGCGGCTGGTTCGGGGTCTCGTACACAATCTTTCCCCCCACCACGGTCATCTCCGAAACAATGTCGGTGATCTTTGTTTCCTGAACGGTCAACGGATCGGCGCTCAGCACCGCAAGGTCGGCAGACTTGCCAAGCTGCAGCGTGCCTCTCTTGTCTTCGTCGAACGTCAGATAAGCGCCGTTCGCTGTCGCACAGCGCAGCGCGTCCATGCGACTAAGCGCCTGTCCTGCTCCGACCTGACGCTGCGATTTGAAATCCCGGCGCACGATCGTCTGCTGCACCGGCCCCCAGAGCGAAATCGGTGCGTTGTCGGTCGCAAGCGAGACCGTTATGCCGGCCTCGCGCAGCGCGTTCAACGGCACTATCTCGTCGTATCGTTCGGGCGGCAGGCGGTCCGCAATCGTGTCGAGGGACTTGTAGAGAGCGGCGTTGGTGTGCGTCGTCAGAACCAGGCCCATGCGAGCGATGCGCTCGATGTCACGCGGCGAAATCACGTAGACGTGGGCCAGAACCCAGCGACGGCCTTTGAGCGGAATCCGGCGATCGACCTCCTCGTACAGGTCGAGCATCCCGAGGCCACCTGCGCCTGCGATCCCGGCCACACGGATGTTGTTGGCGGCGCAGTGCAGCAGCATCTCTTTGAGCTGCTCACGTGGCAGGCCGGCATCTGAATTGAAGCCGGCCCAGCCCGTATAGGGCGAGGCAGCCCCGCGCACGTCGTCAGCCCGGCTGCGCCCTGCGGCGGCGAACAGCCCGCTTATCTTGAGCCAATCGTCGCCGAGGCCGGGTTCAGCGAGCCAGCCTGCCCAAGCTTCGATCAGAGCACCCAGCGCGGCGTTACCGGCGGCTTTCCAATTCGGGCTGATCGCGAGCGTCGCGCGCGCAGTCAAATTTCCGGCGCGATGCGCTTCCTTGTATGCGTTGAGCAGTTCGGTCGCGACGCCGTGGCCCTCGAACACGCTGGTCGTGCCGAAGGAATTGTACATGCGGGCCGACTGCGGCAACGCATCCACACGATCGGCGTGGGAGAAGCGCGTCGCCTCGCGAAACCAGATCAGTTCGGCGACCGGCTGGAACTCCTGTTCGACGAACACGCCCGTCGGGTCGCCGTTGCGGTCCTTCACAATTGTAACTGTCTCGACAGGCGAGACGGTGTCGCGCGTGATGCCGGCGCGCTTGAGTGCCTCGGTGTTGGCGCAGGAGACCAGCGGTAAGCTACCTCGCCAAAAACCCCAGATGGAGCGGATGTAGACAGGGTTGTTGGGCGCGACGGCATCAAGCTCCTGCCGTGTCGGCCAGCGCCTTTCGGCGAGGATGTCGGGTACGTCGAGGTAGAATGGCGGATCGCCGATCGGCATGGTTACGATCCACTCGCCGGGTTTCCTGATGCGGGCAAGCTCGGCAATCCGGTCCTGAATGTCATGGATCGAGCGCACCCGCCCAAGCGACGGAAAGATGTTGCGCAACGCTTCCCGGTCCATATGGGCATGACCGTCGGTAAGACCGGGAACGACGGTGTTGCCCTTGAGATCAATCACCCGCGTCGCTGGGCTTGTGTGCGGGGCCATCGCGTCGTTTGAACCGACCGCGATGATACGGTCGGCGGCAATGGCGATTGCCTGGGCAATGGTGGAAGTGGGGTCAACCGTAATAATCCGGCCGTTCTTGAGGATCATATCGGCCGGCCCAACGAGCGGGGTTGCCGGAGACCTCGGCGCGTCCACTTGCGTCTTCGCCGAATGGCTGCACGCGAGTGCTCCCATGACGGTTGCGCCCGCTCCTGCGATGAAGTCGCGGCGCCGTATCAACTTGTTCGTCCGGCGTCCTGGCGATCCACTCACAATGCGCGCTCCCCAAGCCCTCGGATGGCACCATTACATCTACATCCCGATGCGAACCGCTTCTAGGGTTCGCGCCTTACCCGACCACGAGGACCAGACGAGCGATGGTCCTCGATTCGAAGTGGCGCAAAGTTGTTGCCGGTGTGGCGTGGTTGGGGTCGTTTGCCGACGGGCACTTGACCATGCATGCGATCGTCTTACCTGAGCATGTGCGGTATCGCCGAAACGGCCGCTGCCGCGCTTGCACTAGCATGCGGAGCTCGCAAACGGAGCTCGCAAAGCTTGATATAAGGCTTCTTCCCCCTTTTAGCGCGAAAAAAAGGGAGTGCACCATGAAACTGAATTCCGCGCAGGTCGAACAAACTCTGAGCCAATTCGAAGCGCAGTGATTCCCGATGACCATCCAATGGTTCCGGAATTGAACGAATTGTTCGGCGACCACACGTTCTTCCTCAACATCGACGGATTGAACGTTGTTGAGCCGAAGGAGGATGCCGCCGCGGGTGCGCGTGCCGGGACAGTGGTAAATCTTGCCAACTGGACTGATGCCCATTTGACCAGTCTAGCGCTCCACGAACCCGAGCCGACGGAAATCACCATCATACTTGAGACTGCACATTGACTGAGAGATGTCGCTCCCTCAGATCGCGGCATTGGTCCGTCCCGCCCTGGAGTCACCAGCCCTCGGATACGTTCAGCAAATCGGCCGCTTCCGGTTAACGGACCTTCGGCGAAGTTGCCAGGTCCATCCGCGCACCCTTCCGCACTTGGTGCGCGCATGGGTTCGCAGATAACGGGAACTTGACCGTCGCGGGTTACACCGCTTCTGCCTCGCGGATGCGTTGCTCGATCCGCCGCGCCAGTTTCTCATAGCCCGCCGCGACCACGCGCATCTTCACTTGCGCTTCCGAGTCGTCTGTGCTCGCTGCTCTGACCAAGATTTCCTTGGCGCGGGTCCGCAACTCCTTCGCGAACACTAAAAGCAGTTCGGCCATATCGCACTCCCTTCGCTTTCAGGCGGGAGCACGACCGGTCTCTCGGCCACCGACGCCCGTTGGTCAATGCCGGTGGTGCCCAAAAGATACGCCGAGCCGCAAAATTCTGACCCCGGCTCCCTGTCGAGGGGATAAGGGGCTGGTGGACTGGGAGCCGGGGCGCACGGCCCGCCGACCGTGCGCATACCATAACGCGGAACCGCATGTCGGGTTCCCGACGTAGCTGATGTGCCTTCGCCTACGCCTTGTCTGGTTCGAATGAATGTTCTTCGACCCGCTGTGCCAGTCTCTCGCAGCGACTTCGAGCATGATCATCCGGGCTTCGTCATCGCCCAGCGTCTCAGCTCGGGCCAAGATTTCTTTGCCGCGCGCCCGCAAGCTCGCGGCGAGCGCTGCAAGCTCGTAATCGGCGCTAATGAACTTTGGAAGTCTACTTCCCGAAAGCGTGAGCTAGCTCGTCTATTTCACGTAGTTGTGACTTCGAGTGTCGCCACGCGGCCACATGACCGTATCAGGTTTTCAACGCCGGGAGGGGGAGAGGAGGCCCCAATGAACGTTTCAGAAAAATTCCGGAGGTTCGCTGCTGAATGCGAGGCGATGTCCAAGTGCGCGAAGTCCTCCGAGAGCAAAGCTAGCTGGGACGGGATGGCAGCAAGATGGATTCTGTTCGCAGAGCTAGCGGATGATCGCTATTCCCCGAAGGTTAACACAACGCAACGCCAACGACGACGCGGCAGGTACTATTACCTGAACTAGCTACCTGAACTAGCCCAGTTAGTTTAGCTCTCTAAGAGAACCCCCCGACCTTAATCCCTTCGGGCTCCAAACACTGGGCCGGTCCAGAGATTGTGGCTATTTTGTGCATCATCGGTCAGCAATGAGAAGCGCGAACACCAGGACCGCTGCAAACGCGATTCCTCAGAGCCGATCGAACCGCGAGCACAGTTCTTAATAGCTTTCCGTAACAACATCGCCAGGAGAGCTCCAAAAACACGAATTTGCAGAGTTATTGAGTCAGTCACCCGAGCTAAACTGCGTCTTTTGCTCAGATATTTGTTGAGTTGCTTTAAGCGCAGATCTGCAATGCGCCGGTTCCTATGAAACGTATGGCGCCGTGCGGCGTTTTAGGTCGGGGTAGTCACATTTGGTTTCATGAGTTTTGTGGCGAGGGTGGTCACATAGGAGGAGTGATCATGAAAATGAAATGCCTTCCGATTGCCGCCTTCATGCTGGTGAGTTTGCCGTTCGCTGCATCCGCACAAGGAACCTTCCGCGGAGCCGAAGAAGGAGCTGCCGCAGGCAACAGAGCGGCAGGGCCAGTCGGGGCCGTCGTAGGAGGGGCCATCGGCGCCGCGACCGGTACCGTGGGCGGCATTTTGGGCGTCGAGGAGCGGCCGCGGTTTCGCGAGTACGTGATACGTGAGCACCGCCCCTCCTTCGGGTACAGCGGCGAGGTGCGCATTGGCGCGGTGCTGCCCGCGCGAGGCGTAACGCTTTACGCGGTGCCCCGCGAGTACCATGTGAGGCCCGGTTACCGATATGCAGTAGTGAACGATCGGGCGGTGATTGTGGAGCCGCGAAGTCGGCGCATCGTAGAAATCATCGAATAGGTCGACATGGTCCCGCGCGGGGCCGGCCTCGGCCGACCCCGACTCTCAAGCGTCCCGCTTAACAGCGGACCTGCGCCACGTTGGACGCACTGAATCGAGCTGGCGGAGCGATGTTGCCGCCTCGCGGCAACCGGCTCTCAATCGAAACTCGAAACCACTATCCGCGGATGGCGGAGCAAAATTCGCTACAACAAGTTCGCTACAACAGGAGGTCACCATGCGCGCTCGACCGAAAACAATTCGCGCACTGCTGATCGCGGGCGTCGCGGTTTGCGCAATCGCAAGCCCGCTCGCGGACATTTACGTAACCCCGGCAGCCGCGCAGGCGGTTTCGCTGTCGGTGGAATTTCGCACGGCGCTCGAACCTTACGGAGCCTGGCAACATCACAGGCGTTGGGGCGAAGTGTGGGTTCCTTCGCGAGTCGCCCGGGACTGGCGGCCCTACACTGTCGGGCACTGGGTGTATTCACAGGACTACGGGTGGTATTGGGCGCCCGATGACCAGGAGGCCGATTGGGGTCTGGTGACCTATCATTACGGCCGTTGGGTTGAGGATGACCAGTTCGGCTGGATGTGGATTCCCGGTACGGAGTGGGGGCCCGGTTGGGTGCTGTGGCGCCACGGCAGGCAACATGTCGGTTGGGCGCCTTTGCCGCCCGACGAGGTGATCACAGAATTCCGCGAAGCTCCGCAGTCTTGGGTTTTCGTTCGCGAGCGTGACCTCGTGGCGCCGCGTGTCACAGAGGTCATCCTGCCACCGCAGGAGCGCGAAGTCTTTTTCCGCGACACCGTCGTCGTCAACAGGACTGTCGTGCTGCAGGATCGCCGATTTGGGGTGAATCCAGGCATCCCGCCGACCTACATTGCGGCTGCTTATGGCCGAGCCATTCCAAGCTACCAAATCTCGCCGCGTGTGTTCGCTGGCACCGCAAATCTGCCTGGCGCCGTCGTGGTGCGGGCGGACGATTTTCGCAGCCGCGAGCGCGTCCGCGAGATCGCGCGCGAATCGACGTTCGTTCGGCAGACGACGAACACCGTCGCGCCGGCGCGAGAGTTGCCGCCGCTCCAGCCGCTTGGGGCGAATGAGCGCGGCCGGCTCGGCGCCCTGCCCCCGCGCGCCGCTCAACCCGGTTCCCAGGAAGGTTCGAATGTGCCCGCGACGCCTGGCACGGAACGTCCCGCCGGTCAGTTGCCGAACCGGCCCACCCCGCCGAGGCAGGGCGCGGCTCCCGAGCAGCCCTTCCAGCAGGGACGGGAGGGCCGCCCGGCCGCGCCGGGCGCCACACCGGGTCCGGGCCCTGCACAGGGCGAGTTACGGGGAAATCAGGGCCAGCGCGATCAACGCAGTCCGCGCGAAGGTGGGCCCGTAGCACCAAACGCTCCCGGCGCCGCACCACCCAACACAACAGGCGCTGCACCAGGCGCGCAGCGCAATGAAGGTCGAGGAGAACCGCGCGGCCCGCAGCCTGGGCGTGATCAGCGCGGCTTGAGGGAAGGTGGACCCGTAGCACCAAACGCTCCCGGTGCCGCACCACCCAACACAACAGGCGCTGCGCCAGGCGCACAGCGCAATGAAGGTCGAGGAGAACCGCGCGGCCCGCAGCCCGGGCGTGATCAGCGCGGCTTGAGGGAAGGTGGGCCCGTAGCACCAAACGCTCCCGGTGCCGCACCACCCAACACAACAGGCGCTGCACCAGGCGCACAGCGCGGCCCGCAGCCCGGGCGCGAGTTGCGCAACCGCGCGCCAGAGGGAGCGGTTTCTCCCCAAGAGCCGCGCGGGCGCGAACGGTCAGGAATCGAAAGTCAGATGCCGAGAAATCAGAGCCCTGAGGGCCAACGCGCGGCAGGACAACGCCCGCCGTCCCAACCCCCAGGCTCGTCTCCCGGCGCTGAAGCTTCGCGATCGCGGGCTCCTGCTGCCGAGGGGCCGCGACCGCAATCGCCGACAACCAGTGGCGCAGCGCCGGGAGGAGGTCGCCCGGTACCGGGAGCCGGCGGCCGGCGCGAAGAGCAGCGGTAATCGCTCGCGCTCACTCCGCTGCTCGACGGCGGGGGCCGCATTGCGGCGACCCGCCGTCGGGGAGGGGCAGGGTGAGCGGAGGACGCGTGTCACCGCATTGCCTGCGCGGCACGACGCTGCGGGTGCCCCAACGGCGGGCGCATATGAAACTCGCTGAGCATG